>Ga0326728_10014632_pt1 | contig 16599 bp, 12 predicted proteins | sample MB3enrmetagenome_FD_207602 | JGI IMG/M metagenome (GOLD analysis project Ga0326728, IMG submission 207602) | Lab enriched peat soil microbial communities from McLean, Ithaca, NY, United States - MB31MN | ecosystem: Environmental > Terrestrial > Soil > Wetlands > Peat | place: USA: New York...
GGCACCGTCACCGTCGAGATGCAGTTCCTCGCCGACATCGAGCTCCCCTGCGAAGAGTGCAACGGAACACGTTACAAATCCTCCATCCTGGAGATCAAATACAAGGGCCGCAACATCCACGACGTCCTCAACCTCACCGTCAAGCAGGCGCTCTCGCTCTTCGCCGGAATCCCCCGCATCGTCGACAAGCTCGCCGTGCTCGACGAGGTTGGCCTGGGCTACGTTCGCCTCGGGCAGTCCGCCACCACGCTCTCCGGCGGCGAGGCCCAGCGCGTCAAGCTCGCCTCTCACCTCGCCATCGCGCGCTCCAACTCCATCCGAATCGGCAGCAACTCCGACCTCTTCCATCCATCCGACAATCCCACCGCAGCGCAAATCGCCGCGCGCTCACGCTCCCGCACCCTCTACATCCTCGACGAGCCCACCACCGGCCTCCACTTCGATGACGTGCAGAAGCTCCTCGCAGCCTTCCGCAAGCTCATCGACGGCGGCGGGTCTCTACTCGTAATAGAACACAACCTCGACATCATCAAGTCCGCCGACTGGGTCATCGACCTCGGCCCCGAAGGCGGCGACGCCGGCGGCCAGGTCGTCGCCACCGGAACCCCCGAACAGATCGCCGCCCACCCCCGCTCCCACACCGGCACCCACCTCCGCACTAGCCTCGGCCTCCCCTCATAACCCACCCCCGCCGTCATCCTGAGCGGAGTTTGGAGCGTCAGCGACAAACGCAGTCGAAGGACCTGCGGTTGCTTGTTTTTGTTTGTCATTCCCGAAGGGAATCTGCTTCTGTCCTTCGCTTGTCATTCTGAGCGCAGCGAAGAATCCCCGCATTTCGCTGTTGTCACACAACGTCACAAAACTATACTTCCTCCAACCGGAGATCCTCACCATGAAGAGACTGCTAATCCTTGGTGCGTTACTGTGCTTGCTGTGTCCGAATGCGTTTGGCAATGCTGGATTGAAACTCTCCCAGTAAGACCAGATCATGTAAAGGATGTCCCGAGACAAAACGTAAAGGATGTGCCGAGAGTTGACACTCGATTCTGAGACCGGGATTTGCGCACCCCCATCTACTCCGCGTCCTCCGCAGAGTATTCTCCGCTACCGGCCCAATTGGAAGTGAGTGCTTTGGGAAGGTCTGCACAAGTGTTCAGGATTGTCCCGGGGGCTAAAGCCCAGTTGATTTGGCAGCACTTACGGCGGGACTAAAGTCCCGCCCTATCAGGACATGGACTTGTGCAGAGATTTCTTAGGTCTCCGATCATGCGACATTTCAGGCACTCCGAGCAATCGGCACGGGTGCGCCTTGCAGCGTGACGAACCTCTGAGGCTCACAACAGGCTTTCCCCAAGCGGGCAAGGTCGGCTTGCATATTCCCATCTGTCTCGAACAACTTGAGCGTTGCGTCAAGAATCGAAGCCGCTCTTATATCAGCCGGTCGTTGGATTCGGTAGTGCATCCACTTACCCTCTCGCCGCGCCTCTACGATCCCGGCACGGCGCAGGTAGGCAAGATGCCGGGAGATCTTCGGCTGGCCCTGCTTGAGAATCTCCACGAAGTAGCAGACGCAGACCTCCCGGCCATTCATAAGATTCAGCAACCGCAAGCGCGTTGGGTCGGCAAGTGCCGCGAACAGTTGCACCAAATCGAACGGTTTGGCGGTTCGGCTCATTGAAATAATATACGCCTTGACAGATATGTACGGCACTCATATATTCGTATTAGCGAATGTGAGGACAACAACCCATGGACAATCGGACAGCCGTTCGTGAGAAGTACGGCTCTATCGCTCGTAGCGTCACCCAATCTCAAGCTGCCGCCTGTTGCGATCCTGCAATGCGTTGCTGCGACCCCATCACCAAAGCGCTGTACAACGCGGCTGAGACACGCGCACTGCCCGAAAATGCCGTCCTAGCCTCCCTGGGATGCGGTAACCCGACCGCTCTTATCGACCTGAAAGAAGGTGAGACAGTCTTAGACCTTGGCTCCGGAGGCGGTATCGATGTGTTGCTCTCTGCCAAGCGCGTAGGTCCGACTGGCAAAGCCTACGGCCTGGACATGACGGACGATATGCTTGCTCTTGCCAGAGAGAACCAACGGCAAGCAGGTGCGGTGAATGTCGAGTTCCTAAAGGGCGAGATAGAGAACATCCCATTGCCGGACAACTCCGTCGATGTGGTCATCTCCAACTGCGTCATCAACCTTTCCGCGGACAAGTCGCGCGTCCTCCGCGAAGCATTCCGTGTTCTTCGACCCGGTGGCCGCTTCGCCGTCTCGGACGTTGTGGTGCGTGGCGAGGTTTCAGCATCTGTCCGTCAGAGCATGTTGCTCTGGGTGGGCTGCATTGCCGGGGCGTTGGAAGAGTCCGACTATCGAGCGAAACTCATCACCGCCGGCTTTGTGGATGTAAACCTTGAGCCGACGCGCACCTATGACATCGAAGATGCACGCGTGTTTCTTACAGAGGCCGGTATCGCCGTGGATGAAATTGCTCCGCAGGCAGAAGGCAAGTTTCTAAGCGCATTCATCCGGGCAACGAAGCCTAATACCCCATGCTGTTCGCCGGGATGCTGCGCCTGACAGAACGCGGGCGCCCCACATCTCGCTTCTGAGATGTGGGAGACCACTCACCATTTCGAGGAGCCCCATGCCCCACTACAACGTTCTCTTCCTATGCACCGGTAACTCTGCCCGCTCCATCATGGCCGAAGCAATCATGAACCATAAACCCAAGGGAAGTTTCACAGCGTACAGCGCGGGCAGCCATCCCTCGGGAACGGTGCGTCCCGAGGCGCTGCAGATGCTGGCGAGTACGGGGATTGCAACCGAGGGTCTGCGCAGTAAATCCTGGGATGAATTCGCAGCACCCGGCGCTCCACAGATGGACTTTGTGTTCACGGTTTGCAACAACGCAGCCAAGGAAGCGTGCCCCTTCTGGCCCGGCCAGCCGATGACCGCGCACTGGGGCATTGCCGACCCGGCGGCGGTGAAGGGTACGCCGGAGGAGATAGCCCGCGCCTTCCGCGACGCTTATATCCAGCTTGACCGGCGGATCGGCCTGTTCCTCAGCCTGCCGCTGGCGTCGCTGGGAAGAATGGCGATCCAGAGAGAGATCGATCAGATCGGCAAAGCATAATCATGGCAACTACACCCCACACCCAAGGCCAGGTCTGCGCTCCGCACCAGCGCAAGCATCTCTCCTTCCTCGACCGCTTCCTCACGCTCTGGATCTTCCTCGCGATGACCATCGGAGTGGCCATCGGCCACTTCGTCCCCGGCTCGGCCGCCTTCGTCAACCGCTTCCAGAGCGGCACCACAAACATTCCCATCGCCATCGGCCTCATCATCATGATGTTTCCCCCACTGGCGAAGGTTCGCTACGAGAAGTTGGGAGAAGTCTTCCGCAACAAGCGTGTTCTGGGACTCTCGCTGGTACAGAACTGGCTGGTGGGACCTGTACTCATGTTTGTCCTCGCGATTGTGTGTCTGCGCGGAGAGCCGGCGTACATGCGGGGCCTGATTCTGATTGGCATTGCGCGCTGCATCGCCATGGTGCTGGTATGGAACGAGCTCGCCGAGGGCGACACCGACTATGTAGCAGGCCTCGTCGCCCTCAACAGCATCTTCCAGGTCCTGTTCTACAGCCTCTATGCCTGGGTCTTCATCACCGTCCTGCCCCGCTGGTTCGGTCTTCAGGGCAGCATCGTCAACGTCGGCATCGCGCAGATCGCCAAAAGCGTCGGCATCTATCTCGGCGTTCCCTTCGCCGCGGGCTTCCTCACCCGCTTCATCCTCATCCGCCTCAAGTCCGCGGAGTGGTACCGCAACCGTTTCATCCCCCGCATCAGCCCGCTCACGCTCATCGCACTGCTCTTCACCATCCTCATCATGTTCTCGCTCAAAGGCGACCTCATCGTGCGCCTGCCGCTGGACGTCGTGCGCATCGCCGTCCCGCTGGTCGTCTACTTCCTCATCATGTTTCTGGTCAGCTTCTGGATGGGCAAGCTTCTCGGCGCCAACTACGCGCAATCCGCCACACTCTCCTTCACCGCCGCCGGTAACAACTTCGAGCTTGCCATCGCAGTCGCAGTTGCAGTCTTCGGCATCAACTCCGGCGAGGCCTTCGTCGGTGTCGTCGGCCCCCTCATAGAAGTCCCCGCGCTCATCTCCCTGGTCAACGTCGCCTTCTGGCTCCGCCGCCACTTCTTCGCCTCCATCACCGATAGCTTCCAGATCTATCCCGTCGAAGACGCGCCGTAACCGTCACGGGCCTTTCGGCGGATTCATCGCTGCCCATCTAGCTGGTGCGTTCGCGGCAATGCTGCTCTTCCGATGGCTCTTCATGTCACTCAAAGCGGAGTCTTCCTCCGTCATAGTGGAGCATGACCAGCAATGACAATCCCGACTGATCCATTCCACCCAAGCGATTGAGACGCGAAGTCCCGGGTGCCCCATTCATGGCGGTTTCATCGTCATGGGTGGGATTTTGGGTGCCAAGACGTGATGCCGGGCGAGCGGCCTTCGCTCGCTGGGGTGGCACGTCTCTCTTCTGAGACCTGGGATTTCAGTGAGCCCATCTTAGCCGCGCCTTTTGCGGAATGGGTGGGTTAAAGTTCCCGGTTTGGCGTCAAATCGACTGCCGTGACACAGATTGATCGGTCAGCAATCTAATTGCTTGGCATATAATTCGCACCAATGTTCCGTTCAAGCCACTACGGCAGGCGAATCTTTGGTCTCACCGCATCCATTCTTATAGCAGGCTGTGCTATTGCAGTTGGTCAGGTAACAACCACCGATCTTCCCACGGACTGCTCCGCGTATGCATCCATTCCTCTGCCCGCAGAAGCAGAGAAAGTTCCTGTGCCCAAGACAGCCCCGTCGTGTTCATCTTACCGCTCTTATCGCGGCATCGGCCGCCCGGTAAATTATTCCGACGCCCGCGCCTGCGCATGGCAGGAGCGGCTCGCGCAGCAGGCTAACCTTGGATTTAATCCGAAAGATACTACTGCCTCGGTCGTCGGCGGTTCACTCATCCTCGCCGACATTTATTTCAACGGTGCTGGGGTTCAGCGGAACGTCCCGTTGGCCATGCGCTTCGCATGCGACTTTGAAGAAAGTACGGCAATCCTTGCGCTGCAGTATATGGCGAAACTCAACAGCTCATCTGGCACTCATGGCCCCTTTGAATTCTGTGACTATGCCGCGACAACCTTCACGGAGAATTTCTGTACTGATTACAAGTCCCAAGTCGAAGATGACCGCAGGATCCGCTACTACAACTCACTGAAGTCCTCCATGACTCCAGAGCAAAAGACTGCCTTCGAAAAACTCCTTGATGCTGAGAACGCGTACGTCAATGAACATGCCTTGGAGGTGTATCAAGGCGGCACCATCCGCGGTATGCGAACCACGGGCTCTATGGACATCCTCGACAATCTTTTTCATACGGAAGTAGTTCACTTCGAGCGCAAGGAATGGCCTGTATTGTCTGACACTCAAGTCACAACAGCAGATGCCGTACTGCATCGCCAATATGAGAAGACACTTCAGAAAATACGAACGCGGCCAAAGGATGAGTTTGATGATGGGGAAGTCACAGCGGATCATGTATCCGATGTAGAAAAATCCTGGGAGACATACCGCGATACCTGGGTTGCTTTTGCGCGTCTGCGCTATCCTTCTGCCGCCGCCGTCATCCGTGCCGAAATCACCCTCCGCCGATACCTCCTTTTGAAGACCATCTCATAGCCTGTGTACCCCATTCATTCCGCGTTATTCGGAATGTGAGGGTACAGCCCCGTACTCGTCTATGACTCGATAGTCTACTGCCGCTCCCATCCCGTCTTTGTGCCCGCGCCGCTCTCCGCTATACTCTAATCTCCCATGCTCCCAGCCCAGACCACTCAGTTCGAGCGCACGGCACTGAAGAACTATCTGCTGGACCGCGCCTACGACGAGATGTTCTCCGGCCCTGGCGTGCTGCACCCCCACTACAGGCCCTTGCTGGAGCACTTCTCCTCGCTGCCCACCGACGAGCTGCGCCGCCGCAAGCAGGCCGCCGACCTCAGCTTCCTCAACCAGGGCATCACCTTCACCGTCTACGGCCGCGACGAGGGCACCGAGCGCATCTTTCCCTACGACCCTGTCCCGCGCATCGTCACCGCCTCCGAATGGGCCACTGTGGAGCGCGGCCTCACCCAGCGCATCACCGCCCTCAACCTCTTCCTCAAGGACATCTACAACGAGGGCCGCATCCTCAAGGATGGCGTCGTTCCCCGCGAGATCGTCTATAGCTGCAAGCACTTCCGCCGCCAGATGGTGGGCCTGCAGGTGCCGCGCAACGTCTACGTCGCGGTCTGCGGCACCGACCTCATCCGCATGGAAGACGGCGAGTTCGTCGTTCTGGAAGACAATCTGCGCGTTCCCTCCGGCGTCAGCTACATGCTCACCAACCGGCGCGTGATGAAGCGCATCTTTCCCCAGCTCTTCCGCAGCTACAACGTCCGTCCCATTGAGCAGTACACCCAGCTCCTGCTGGGCACCCTGCGTTCGCTCGCGCCCGAGGGCCGGCCGGAGCCCAACATCGTTCTGCTCTCGCCCGGGGTCTTCAACTCCGCCTACTTCGAGCACGCCTACCTCGCCCGCCAGATGGGCATCGAGCTGGTGGAAGGCCGCGACCTGGTCACCCACAACAATGTCATCTACATGCGCACCACCAGCGGCCTGCGCCGGGTGGACGTCATCTACCGCCGCGTGGACGACGACTTCATCGATCCCATGGCCTTCCGCCCCGACTCCATCCTGGGCGTCGCCGGTCTCTTCAACGCCTACCGCGCAGGCAACGTCACCCTGGCCAACGCCTTCGGCACCGGTGTCGCCGACGACAAAGCCCTCTACGCCTACGTTCCCGACATCATCCACTATTACCTCAGCGAAGATCCCATCCTGCCCAACGTCAAAACCTACCTGCTCACCGACCCGAAATCCCGCCAGTACGTGCTGCAGAACATGGACAAGCTGGTGGTCAAGGCTGTCGGCGAAAGCGGCGGCTACGGCATGTTGATCGGCCCGCAGTCCACCGCCGCCGAGCGGGAGGAGTTTGCCCGCCGCATCCAGGCCGACCCGCGCAACTACATCGCCCAGCCCACCATCTCCTTCTCCCGCGCGCCCTGCCTCATCGGCGACCAGCTTGAGCCCCGCCACGTCGATCTGCGCCCCTACATCCTCTACGGCGAAAAGGTCAACGTCGTCCCCGGCGGCCTCACCCGCGTCGCCCTGAAGCAAGGCTCCCTGGTCGTCAACTCTTCCCAGGGCGGCGGCAGCAAAGACACCTGGGTCCTGAGCCAATAGCCGGAGGAAGACAATATGTTGTCCCGCGTCGCCGACAGTCTCTACTGGATGAGCCGATACATCGAGCGCGCCGAGCACACCACGCGCCTGCTCGACGTCAACCTCAACCTCATGCTCGACGAGAGCGCCACCAGCGCAGATCGCCGATGGCAGCGCATGTTGCATGCCCTGGGCAACCCAAAGTCCGTGACCTGGGCCGGCGACCCCTACGTCCTCACGCGGACGCTCATCTTCGACACCGGTAACAAGGCCTCCATCCTCTCCTGCATCATCTCCGCCCGCGAGAATTCCCGGCAGGTCCGCGAGCAGATCTCCACCGAGCAATGGCACCGCATCAACAGCCTCTTCCTCCAGGTCACCCGCCCCGAACTCCAGCTCGCCGCGCCCGCCGGCGCCGAGCAGCCCACCGAATTCCTCCAGCAGGTCATGGAAGGGGTCCATCAGTTCCAGGGAGTCACCGACTCCACCATGAGCCACGGCGAGGGTTGGCAGTTCATCCAGGTCGGCCGATACATCGAGCGCGCCACCGCCACCGCACTGCTCCTCGAGGCCTACCACGCCGACCTCTGGAGCCAGCCCGAGCGCATTCCCGAGGGCAACGAGTACCTGGAATGGATGGGCCTGCTCCGCTCCGCCACCGCATTCGAGGCCTACTGCAAGGTCTACACCGCCGACCTCACCCCCGACCGCATCCTCGAGTTCCTCCTGCTCGACGCGGAGTTCCCCCATTCCCTGCGCTTCGCCATCGACAACCTGCAGCACGCCCTTGAGGCCATCGAAGGCGAGAGCGGACGCAGCCGCGCCGAACCCCTCCGCCGCCTCTCCGGCCGCCTCCAGGCCATGCTCAGCTACTCCAGCGTCGACGAGATTCTTACCGGCGACGTGGTTGCCTACCTGCGCGGAATACAGATCGAGTGCCGCGCCATCCACGAGGCCATCTACAACCTCTACATCGACTACTCCGTCCAGGCGGCACTGGCCGGATAATATCGCCCATAACCCAGGAGGAGCATGTACTACTCGATCCGTCATCTGACCAAGTTCCTCTACTCCAACCCGGTGAGCGAGAGCATGATGGAGACGCGCATGCACCCGCGCAGCGACCAGAACCAGCGCTGCCTCACCTTCCATCTCTCGGTGAGCCCGCGCTGCCGAGTCTTCAGCTATCGCGACCACCTCGCAAACCAGGTACACCACTTCGACATTCCCGGCCAGCACGGCCAACTGGTCATCGTTGCCGAGTCGCTGGTGGAGGTGCAACCCGCCACGCCCGTCCCTGCCGCCCTCGCGCCCGCCGCCTGGGACGATCTCGACTGTCTCATCCAGCAGGGCGACTTCTGGGAGATGCTTCTGCCCAGCGAGTTCACCGCGCCCACACCCTCCCTCGACGCCCTCGCGGAGGAGTTCGACGTCACCCGCCGCGACGACCCGCTCAGCGTCCTCCATCAGTTGAATGAGCAGATGTACCACCACTTCGAGTACGTTCCCAAGTCCACCAAGGTCGACTCGCCCATCGACCTCGCCCTGCTCACCCACGCCGGCGTCTGCCAGGACTTCGCCCACATCATGATCGCGCTGGTCCGCAGCAAGCTGCGCATCCCCTGCCGCTACGTCAGCGGCTACCTCTTCCACGGCCACAGCGACCACGACCGCTCGGTCACCTCGGCCACCCACGCCTGGGTGGAGGCCTTCCTGCCGGAGCTCGGCTGGGTCGGCTTCGATCCCACCAACCACCTGGTCGCCGGCGATCGCCACATCCGCACCGCCATCGGCTGTGACTACTCCGCCGTTCCGCCTACGCACGGCATCTTCCGCGGCCACGCCGCCAGCGAGCTCACCGTCGCCGTCCGCGTCACCCCCAGCGAAGGCACTCCCCCGCTCGATCGGGAACTCCCCGTCCCCGAGGAGTGGTCCATCCTGGTCGAACGCGCGCAGGCCCTCCCCGACCTGCCCCCACCGCCCACCCGCCAACAACAAATGGCCCAGCAGCAACAGCAGTAGAAAAAGGAGGGTCAAGAAAAGTAATTTCTCATTCGTCTGCGCAGAGGGCGTACAGTTGGAACGCACAAGCTCAGGCGTCATCCTTTGGGCTATAAAGGTTGGCCGTTATGCGTTCCCATGGAATTTTTATTTCGCCATTGGTCCTCGCAATCCTGATCTCTCTTACTGGATGCGGATCTTCGAGCAGTGGCAGCAGCAGCTCCACTGCGAGCAGTGCCAATGAATGGACCTGGGAAGGCGGCAGCAACGCAGGACCGATGTTCGGCAATTATGGCATCGGTGTTTACGGTACACAGGGCGTTGCCTCCACCAGCAATATACCCAGTGCCCGAGAGGGCTCAGTTTGCTGGACCGACAGCAGCGGCAACTTTTGGCTCTTCGGCGGACTGGAATCCGATTCAACTGGACTGCCGGGATATCTAAACGACCTCTGGAAGTTCGATCCTGTCAGCAATGAATGGACGTGGATCAGCGGAAACAGCACAGCAAGTACGCTGTTCAATGTTCTGCCCGGAGTTTACGGCACGCTTGGCGTTGCCGCTGCCGGCAATCTTCCCGGTGGCCGAGTTGGCACCGTCAGTTGGGCCGACAGCAGCGGGAATCTTTGGCTCTTTGGCGGAACAGGAGTTGATTCAACCGGAAACTTTGGAAACCTAAATGACCTATGGGAGTTCAGTCCTGCCAGCAAAGAATGGACTTGGGAAAGTGGCAGCAGCACGAGGGAGTTTTCGCTAACCAGTGTTCTGCCTGGTGTTTATGGCACGCTTGGCGTTGCCGCTGCCGCCAATGTTCCAGGTGCCCGATCCGACGCCGTTAGCTGGACCGACCGCAGCGGCAACCTTTGGCTCTTTGGCGGTTACGGATATGATGCAGCCGGAGTATCAGAATACTTCCTAAACGACCTCTGGAAGTTCGAGCCTGATACCAAAGAATGGACTTGGATGGGCGGGTCTAACAATCTCGGTGTGAACGGATCAGGTGTCTCTGGAGTTTACGGTACGCTTGGCACCACCGCTGTCGGCAATGTGCCAGGTGCTCGACGTGGAGCCGTTAGCTGGTCTGACAGCAGCGGCAATTATTGGCTCTTCGGAGGCACCGGAGTTGATTCAAATGGATCGTGGGGATACCTAAACGACCTCTGGGAGTTCAATGCTGCAACCAAAGAATGGACGTGGGTCAGTGGGGCCAATTTGGTTGGTACGAACGGAGGTGTGCCCGGAGTATACGGCACACTTGGCGTCCCCGCCGCCGGCAATACTCCCGGTAGCCGATACTCCGCTGTTAGCTGGACCGACAGCAGCGGCAACCTTTGGCTCTTTGGTGGCTTAGGATTTGTTCCAACCGGGGGAGAAGGAGAACCTCTAAACGACCTCTGGGAGTTCGATCCTATAACCAAAGACTGGACGTGGCAAAGCGGAGTCGATTGGATAGGTTCGACTAGAGGCGCGCCCGGAGTTTATGGCGCTCTCGGCGTCGCTGCTGCCTCCAATGTTCCGGATGGCAGAGTATACTCCGTTAGCTGGATCGACGGCAGCGGCAATCTTTGGCTCTTCGGCGGCGAGGGAGTGGGTTCATCAGGACCATACGGATACCTAAACGACCTTTGGAAGTACCAGCCGTAGCCAATGTCAAGATCGCAGCGTTCTACAGGTTCAACTTCTTGAAGATGCGTTCGGGGATGTGGCGGACGATGAACATGATGGGGAGGAAGATCGCGGGCACGTAGAGCGTATCCACGCGCTTGTCGATGGCTTTGACGATGCTTGCGGCAACCTTGTTCACATCGGCCTTGGGGATCGTCATGTGGGCTGTCATCGCAGTGTCTACCGGCCCCGGCTTGATCGTCATCACGGTCACGCCTTCGCGGTCGACGCGGTTGCGCAGCCCGCTGAGGAACGCGGTCAGCCCAGCCTTCGACGAGGCGTAGATGTAGTTCGACTTGCGCCCGCGTTCGCCTGCCACCGACGACAGCACCGCGATCGTGCCTGCGCGGCGCTGCACGCAGAAGTTCGCCAGCCACGTCAGCAGCGAGACGGGCGCCAGAAAGTTGGTGTAGATGATCTGCGCCGCGTGCTGGAACTCCCGCTCGCCGCGTGCCTGGTCGCCCAGAATTCCGTGCGCCAGGTAGGCGATGTCCATGCCGGTCAGGGAGTTCACGGCGTGCGTCAGCAACTCGGTGTGCTTCTCCGTGTCGTCCAGGTCGGCGACGGCGGTGCCGACGTAGGACGCGCCGCGCATCTTCAGGCCGGCTGCGACGGCGGCCAGCTTCTCCGCGTTGCGCGCCACCAGAAACAGTTGCGCGCCCTGCGCCGCCCAGATGCGGCAGGTCGCCTCTGCAATGCCGGAGGTCGCGCCGAGAACGAGTATCTTCTTGGCAATCACTGCATCGGTGCTTGCAGCAAGCGCTGCATCCAAAGGTCGCGTAACAACAGTGCTCATAGAGTCGATTGTCCTCCCGTAACGCGCTGCCAGAAGCTGGAGTTCAACATTGGATCGCGATAGTGCATAAAGCGTTGCCACTGCGGGTAGAAGACCTTGAACTGGGTTGGCGTCATGGCCGCGTCTTTGGCGGGATACAGCCGTCCGCCGAACTCCAGCGTCATGTTGCCCAGTCGTTGCAGCAGCGGAAAAGTGAGGTCGGGCTTGATGGGAAAATCCAGCGCCAGCATGATACCCGCCTGGGGAAAGCTCATCATGCCCAGCGAAGGAATCTCGCCGAATGCCTTCAGCACGGCCAGGAAGCTGGCCAGCCCGGAGTTGGCAATCTCGCGCAGGATGGCGATCGTTCCCTCCTTCGCTTGCTGCCACGGGATCGCGTACTGGAACTGCACCAGCCCGCGCCTGCCGTACATCCGGTTCCAGTGCAGTATCGCGTCCAGCGGATAGAAGAAGGGCTCATAGTCCTGCACCGTCTTCACATGAGGCTTCCGCTGCTTGTGGAAGAAAACTGTATTGAAGAGGCTCACCGTGGTATGGTTCAGCGCGAAGCCCGGCAGGTCGAAGGGAAGCACCAGCTTCGGTTCGGGCGATGGCTTCAACTCTCCCGGTTCCTTGGAGTGCTCGCCCAGCATGAAGATGCCGCGCGCAAAGTTTCTGCCCGTCGATGCGCAGTCGACCCAACTCACGGTGTACTCCACGTGCTGGTAGCGCTGCTTCAGGTCGAGGAACTCGTCGATGCCGTGGAACTGGATTCCCTCGTAGTCGATCCTGCGCGAGACAATCCGCCGCAGCTTCAACTGCGCCCATGTGATAAGCCCGGTCAGCCCCATTCCGCCGATGGTCGCGGCGTACCACTCGGAATTCTCGGTCGGCGAGCAAAGCCGGCGGCTTCCGTCCGAGCGCACCAGCTCGAAACTGGGAACGTGGTTGCCAAACGATCCGGCAGCCTCGTGGTTCTTGCCGTGAATGTCGTTGGCAATTGCGCCGCCCAGCGTAACGTACTTCGTCCCCGGAGTGACTGGCAGAAAGAAGCCGCGCGGTACCGCGAAGTCGAGAATTTTCGCCAGCGAGACACCAGCCTCCGCCGTCAGGATTCCGGTCTCCGGGTCGAAGTCCAGCAGTCGGTCCATCCCGGTCGTCTGTAGCAGATTGCCGCCCTTCAGCAGGCACACATCGCCATAGCTGCGGCCCAGTCCCACCGGCAATGCGCCGCCACGCAGTCCGGCCATCACGCCGGGAAAATCACTCTGCCATTTCAGGGGAACGATCCTCGCATCGTACTTGGGATACCGCCCCCACGACTCGAACGCGGGATGCGCGGCCGTTGCTGCATGAGGACCAACTGCAGAGCGAGGCATGGCTTTAGGATACAACCTGCGCAGGAGCAGGATGGAGGGACGCGCATTCGCCGTACATTATCCCTAGCCTGCATCAGTGGGAGACAGGCGGGCGGCGGACCTGCCCCGGATCGACCAGGTCGGGCGATGTGGGCTGCAACGGCTGGTTGGCGCCGGGATCGATGGTGCCCGGACGCTGGCTCACCCACTGCTTGCGCAGATCGGCGGCCGCGATTGCAACCGCCGGTTGGAAGCGCGGACCAGCCATGTAATCCAGGATGGAGCGTCGCAGCGACGGCGCGCCCACGCGCGAGGAGTTGAGATCGATGCTGCACACCAGCAGCTTGCCGGGGCCTGTGGAGCACTCATAGAGAAGGCCGAGCTTCCAGTTGCGGTTCCAGTCGTCGATAGGCTGGACGATGGGTTGGAGCGTTGCGGGAAGCGCATCAAGGTTCACGGCGCGCGCATCGCCAGCAAGGTCGATCCATTGCCAGTCGCAGTTCGCCTCCGTTGGAAACCCCGCCAGCGCCGGATGCTTCGCATCATTCCATAGTCCAAGGAAGGTTGTCCCGTTGGGATTCATCAGATGGTTCCAGAAGATCGGCACGGTGGAGAGTTTGGGATTGGTGGAGTCAAGGTCGGCGGCCAGTGGATGGAGCAAGACCTTACCGCCGCTGGCGAGATGGACTTCCGCTTCGCTCCACGAAGTCGTGATGAGGATGTCGCGAGGGACAGAGTCATCCACCTTTGCGGGATAGAGCCAGAACTTCCACTCGTTCCGGAAGGTGGACGTTTCGTGCAACTCGACGACCAGCGTGTATTGCGCTGGCGCGGTTAGTTTGGATAGATCGGCTGAAATCGTGCCCAGCGGAATGTTTTTGCCACGCGGTATTGCCTGCGCGGGCCAACTGCCACTGGCGACAGTCTTCCCGGCGGCACTTATGATCTGCCACTGCGAGCTCGCGCTGGCCAGCGGCGCAGGTCCGAAGTGCGCCACTTCCACATCGGCCTTCAGTGTGTCCGCCGTGGTGTAGACGCGGTCTTTGAGCCGTGCCAGCGGCACCGTAGTGTTGCAGTACTGGCGGAACTCTGTGGATCCAACGTAGCTCTTCGGCTCCCAAAAGGCGTCCAGCAGCCCAATTAAAGCACCGCCCTGGCCGAGGTAGTCGTGCAGGTCGAGCAACTCGTATCCGCTGTAGCTAGGTGTGCGCAAGCTGGCCTCGATCTCCTCCTTGTAGCACGCAACCTGAAAGCGGCCTGAAGCATGGGCGAGCTGCTTGTTCTTCGCTAACAATCCATGCGCCTCCGCGGAGTCGCGCCAGATTCGATAGTTGCCGGGAATCATGTACGGCTGTTTTACCGTTTCCGGTGCACCGGCGAAGGTGGTTGCCTGGCCGCTGAACTTCTGGATGACATCAAAGTCCGGATAGGCGCACCACTGACCAACCTCGTGCCCAACGCACGGAATCGTAGCCCCGCGCAGCATCGACTGCAGTGTGGTCTCATAGTCGGCGCCGAACCAGCCATGCGGGCCGCGGGCTCCCGGGGTTACCAGGAAGTCCGCAGCGTAAGGCGTACCAGGGCCTCCTGGAGGCGGCGCGAAACGGCCAGTGCCATCGGAGTACAGCCGTCGCGGATCGGCATTGTGCCAATTTTTGTCCCAGGTCGGAAGCTGTTCCGCATAGTGTCCCGCAGGTTCATTCGTCGCGTTCAGCAACACCAACGAGGGATGATTGCCATAGGCCTTCAGCAGGCGCGCGGTCTCGTCGTTGAGCACCGCGAGCATCTTTCCGTCCGCGTCGAAGGAGTTCCACATGCCGCACTCCGGCTGCAGGTAGAAGCCGAGTTCGTCCGCCGCCGTGAAGGCAGCCTCCGGTGGGCACCAGGAGTGGAAACGCATTCCGTTCAGACCCCATGTCTTGCAGATGCCGATGATGCGCTTCCATGTGGCAACGTCCGTGGCGGGGTAGCCGGTAAGCGGGAACCCTCCGCCGTCGTGCGTGGCGCGGAAGTGAAACAGGTCGCCGTTGAGCAGGATGTGCTTGCCGTCGGCACGAATCTCGCGCAGGCCGAAGGTGAGGACGCGGTGGTCGTCCGCCGAAGGCCCGCTGAGCTTCAACGTCAGGTGCTGTAGCACGGGCGCGAATTCGCTCCACGGAACCGCTTTGGGTAGCGGCACGTCAATCGTTGCGTCCACGCCGGTCGCGTCCCAACTCACGGGTGTGGTGGCAGCGCCAACCGTGAGCGTGCCCGAACCTGCGCTGCCCGTGGCATTGCCGATGCGCACTTTGATCTGCGCAGATTTATCCGCGACATTGGGGAATACCTGCGCATCTTCGATCCACACCAGGCTGGTCGCGGCAAGCTCGATGCGACCCACCATGCCGTTCCACGTTCCGCCCTCGCCGTCCGAGACCGAGTGGCCGTCTGGCCGGTAGACCAGAATCATGCGGTTGTCGATGCGAATGGAGAGCCGGTGCTTGCCGGGCTCAACAATACCCAGGTCGAACTGGTGCGGCGCAACCAGCGAGTGACAACTTCCGATCTCTTTGTCGTCGAGGTAGACGTCGGTCTGCCAACGCGTGCGTTCCAGTGTGAGGCTGGCCCGTTTGCCACGCCATGTCACAGGAACTTCGATTTCGCGCTGGTACCACGCGACACCCAGATAGTGCTTCACCGGCTGCGAGAGATAGGGCACCTCGACATGGCCCGGTTTGGTGTAGGCGGCGTACTGCGGCAGCTTGTACCAGGCCATATCGCGAGGCAGAGCGGCGACAAATTGAGTGTCAGCGGTAATGTCGTCACCATAACCCTGCGTCTGGAGGATTCCGGGCAGGTTGATCATGCTGCTGGTAGGAAGATCGCGGGAGAACCAGCCTTCTTTGACACCAGTGTCTGTGCGATCCAAAGCGCAGTGCCACTCCCCGGCTAGCGACAGGGTCCCGGCGCGCGCCGGAGTTGGAGGTGCGGGAACAGCATAGAGCGTAGATGCAGGGACAGCGGCTTGGGCGGCGACCGCACCGCTCAGCGCGAGAAATCTGCGGCGCGAGATGCGAGCAAAACTGGGCATGATGCCTCGTGGTGGTGAAGAGAGTGAGCTGCCTTTCAGTTCCCCGGCAGCTTCACGCGTTGAGGACCCTTCAATCTATCATTTGTTACACGTTTCTCAGTAATGGGTGTGGTTGGCGATGAGTTTGCGGCACTCGGCGTTACACGGCTTTGGGTGGGGTGTAATGCCGGCGTACCCGTAGACCCGCAGCGTCTGAGTTCCACCCCCGCCAGGACCTCCGCCGCCGCCCTCCAGCGTGATTACCTGGTCAGCGCCCGTGTGCTCGAAGTCGAACATGTGGTAGGCCTCGCCCTTGAAGTACAACGTCGCGTTGCCATCCGGTTCAAGCTTGAAACGGTACCAGAAATACGTCCGCTTGCCCGTTCCGTACCAGTCGCCGCGCACGAAGTTGGGGTTGCC
>Ga0326728_10014633_pt1 | contig 16597 bp, 12 predicted proteins | sample MB3enrmetagenome_FD_207602 | JGI IMG/M metagenome (GOLD analysis project Ga0326728, IMG submission 207602) | Lab enriched peat soil microbial communities from McLean, Ithaca, NY, United States - MB31MN | ecosystem: Environmental > Terrestrial > Soil > Wetlands > Peat | place: USA: New York...
ACCGGAACCAGCATTCCCAAATACCAGAACCAGCCCACCAGCAGATACGGGCGCCTTTTCCGGCACTCGAACACGCCCATGGAAATCGCCGCCAGCAGGACAACGGCCAGGGCGACCTTCCAGAGCGACAGGCCGTGTGGCGGATTGAGATAAGGGATGGCCAATCCCGCCGGAAAAACCATTTGCCGCGGGTAAACGCCATAAGAAACCACGGCGTTTCCGAGGCGTTCAAGCAACGGGATCCGCTCGGAGTCAAGCACTTTTTCCGGCACAAGAAAAGTCGCCGCGCAGGACCCGGCCGAAAGCAGGAACAACGGAATCTTCTCCTTCACCAGTCCCCAAAAAGGCGCCAGCTTCACCCGATGGAGCGGCCACCAGTCCAACAACAGCAACACAAATGGCAGTGTCATCAACATGTTCTTGCATAAAAGGCCCAAGGCATACGCCAGCGCCACCGCCGCGTAGCGCCCGCGCGTGGGCCGGCGCGCATAGTGCGCATAAGCCCATAGGGTCAGCATAAAGAACACCCCGCTGAGCACGTCCTTGCGTTCCGCAATCCAAGCCACCGACTCCGCCCGCAGCGGATGAATGGCAAACACCCCCGCCACGAATGCGCTGCGCCACAGGCTCCCCGTCATCTCTCTCAACGCCAGAAACAAAAGCACCGCCGCCGCCGCGTGCAACGCCACGTTGGTCAGATGATGGCCGCCCGCCCAGAGGCCGTAAGCCTGGCAGTCGGCCATGTGCGTCAGCCACGTCAGAGGATGCCAGTGGCCGATTTCTCCATAGGTCAACGCCCAGGCGGTTCCCTTCAGGGTCAAGCCCCTTGCCACAACCGGGTTGTCATACACATAGATATCGTCATCGTAATTGATGAACCCGAAACCCGCCGTCTGTCCGAAAACGGCCAGCACCGCCAGGACGAGAACAATGCAAACGCCCGCCACCTGTCTGGCTTGTGGTTTCAGTCCTTCCGGTGTTGTTTCCAATTTCACGGGTGTCAATTTGCGGATCTCGAACGACCGGCGCATCATGCCTTGTGTTTTTGCGGCTGGCAAACCCTTGGGAAGCATTAGTGTTGAGAAGGGAGTCCCGCCTGGTAGCGCTTCAACTCGCCGTTAAGCTGCTCCGCCATGTCTTGTCGCCCCGCCGCCCGTGCCAGTTCAATTGCCTTTTGATAATTGGCAATCGCTTCGTCCACCCTTCCCTTTTGGCCAAGAGCGACGCCGAGATTGTAGCAGGCTTCCACGAAGTCCGGCCTGATTTCCAGCGCCTTTTGGCAATGGGCGATCGCTTCGTCCACCCTTCCCTTTTGGCGAAGAGCGATGCTGAGGTTGTTGTGGGCTTCCGCGTAGTCGGGCCTGGTTTCCAGCGCCTTTTGAAAATGCGCAATCGCCTCATCCAGTTGTCCCCTCTGTAGAAAGGCGTTGCCGAGGTTGTTGTGGGCTTCGGCGTAATGGGAATCGATCCTCAGCGCTTCTTGGTAGTGGAAGATCGCTTCGTCCACTCTTCCCTTTTGGACAAGAGCATGACCCAGGTTGATATGGGTTTCCTTGTAGCGGGGTTCGAGTTGCAGCGCCTTTTGAAAATGAGCCAGCGCCTCATCCAATTGTCCCTTCTGCAGCATGGCCTGGCCGAGGTTGTTATGGGTTTCCGCGCAGTCCGGGTTGATTTGCAATGCTGCCTGGAAATAATGGATCGCGTCGTCCACTCCTCCCCGTTGCTCGAGAGCCAGCCCGAGCCAGTTGCAGGCCATCCAGCAATCGGAATTCTGGCGGATGGTATTCAGCCAGAGCGTTTCGTCGTTGGCGTACATCCCGCATTGCTTCCACGTCAACGCGCCCAGCGCCAGCAGGAGCGCCGCCGCGTATAGTGGTCTCCTGATGATGGCTGCCGCCAGCGCAATCGGGCCGATGCAGGCCAGATACTGGAAATGATCCGCCACGAACGAAAACCGGAACGGATACACATTGAAAAAACCCAAAGCCGGAAACAGCGTCCCGACGAAAAAGAGCAGCCCCGCCAGCGGCCCGCGCCGCCGCCGCCAGACCAACACTCCCGCCAACAGCAACACCGCCGCCGGAAACAGGTACTGCCACCACACCCTCTGGCTGACGTTCCAGCGTGGATAGATAAAGGCCAAGTCCACAGGCCAGAACAGTTTGCCCAAGTAAAACCATACCGCGCGCCCGGCTATGAGACACCGTTCGATGATGGAGAAATCAAACTCCGCGCCTTCCGCGCCAATGAACTTCCGTTCCACCCACGCCGTGAACAACCCGGCCCCAATCCCCGCGATGAAAAACGGAATAAGCGGCAGCACGTCCCGCTTCCAGGATAACTTCCCGCGTCGCCACCAGAAAACCACCAGCAAGGCCGCAGGCAGCGAGGCTATGACGGTTTTGGACATCAGCCCGAGCAGGAACAATCCCAAAGCCATCGCATAATTTCCCCGGTTTCGTGTTCGATCAAATCCCAGCCAGGCCAGCGCCGCGCCCAGATAGAACAGCCCCGACAACGTGTTCTTGAGTTCCGAAATCCACGCCACCGATTCCACCTCAACCGGATGCAGGGCAAAGAGGGCCGCCGCCAGCCACGCCCCCGGTATTTTCAGTTGCCGCAGTATTTTGACCAGCAACAACGCCGAAAAGGCATGGAGCAGAATATTGACCCAGTGATAACCCGCCGCTGCATCGCCCCAGAGCTTGTGTTCAAACCAGAATACACTGTGAACCAATGGATAGTACTGCTGGGTGGCCCCGGGTTGCGTCCAAATGCGGGCCAGCCCGTTGAGCGAGCGGAGTTCCGGCGGGGTGATGTGTTTGTCATCGTCCCAGATCGATCCGGCGTGCCACACCGGCTGATAGGCAATGATGGTGACGGCCACCAACAAGAACCCAAGCAACCAATCACGACGCCGCGAGGAGGGCGCAAATCCCATATGCTTCATGCGGCCGCAATGTTACGTTCTTTTCCAAGGCCGGATCAAACGGCAAATCGTTTTGCGCGGTTTTCAAGGCACAAATCTCAAACGGCGAGCGCGTCGAATTGTGCCTTGACGGCCGCCTGACCGTGAGTTTTTTCCAGGCGCAGGACAATGAAGTGGCCTCGCGCCATCTGTTGGAAGTGATTCATGAAAATCACGTTGATGACTCCGCCGCCGACCGCGCCGATGACAGGCAGCGCCTTGGCCGCCACTTCCTCGGAAATAACCACTCCAAAGCGCGAGCCGATGGCGCCGACGAATCGCACGAGCGCCGGCGCTGTTCGTTCCACCGCGCCTCCCCGGGCCAGGTGCGAAACGGCTTCCTGGACGCTTTGGTTCAAGGCCAGTCGTGTGCTCCAATAGGGCGTTTCGGGCGGGTCCGCGGCTTTCTTGGAACCGCCGAGGGCAAAGACTTCCAGACAGGCGACTTTGGTTTCACAAGCGCGCACATCATGGCCTTCGCTGCGCGCGATCTGGACGATTGAACGCAGCATGAGGGTCGTGGAAATGGGCAACTCGACGGCCAGGGCTGCCAGGCCGAATGCGCCCCCCACCCCGCCGGAGGCGCCCGCCAGAATCTTGTGCCAGCGGTTCGAAGGGGGCTTGGGGCTTTTTTTGCCGGTCGTGGCCACCGCGACTTCCAGGGCCTTGAAAAGAGCGGCATTGGCCGCGCGATTGATTTGTCGAGACCACCTTTTCGGCAGCAGGGCGAAGCCGGCATTGATGGGCAAGCCGAAGAAATCGGACAATTTTATGCCAAAAGAGCGGGTCTCCAGGAGTGATTTGGCGCGCCGCAAATCGCGCAACTCGCCGGGTGTGAACATCTCGTTCATCTTACTTTCCTTCCGCCGCCGTCGCGTCACGATACTTGTAGGTGCTGGCAATGACGCTGAACAAGATCGCCACAACAAAAGTCAGCCCGGCGTACAGCAGAAAACGATTCGTACTGACGGACGCGGCGCGATTGCCCGCGCCCGCCTCGGAAAACAGTTTCGTGATTCCCACCACGAACAAATCACCCACGGTCACCGTGAGCAGCCAGAAACTCATGATCGTGCTCTTGAGTTCCGCCGAGGCTTCACGAAAGGCGAACTCCAGGCCGGTCGTCGAAAGCAGCACCTCGCCGGCGGTCAGAACGATATACGGAACGGTCTGCCACATGACGCTCAATTGAACGCCCGCTTCGATTTTTTTCTGAAGCGCGGCGACGATAAGATACGAAACCGCCGCGAAGAACATGCCGTAGGACATGCGCCGCAGCGGCGAGGCAAATTTTCCCATGCGCGGATAAACTCCCAGCGTGAACAATGGCACCAGAACCATGACGATCAATGGATTCATGGATTGCATCTCCTCGGCGCCGATGCTCAAACGCACAAGTTCAAATGGCGATTTCGCCAAGCCCTGGAACCAGTTGCGGAGGACATCAAATGTCGGAAACCAAATGTCAGGCAAGTTATACGGTGTCATTTTCTCTCCCTGCAAAACCCATGTGGAATTCGATTGATCAAAAAGCGACCAGAAGATGGGAATCAAAGCCATCACGAACAGAATTGGGCTGACCGACCGCGCGGCGGAAATTTCCTTTTCAGTGTAACGCTTTTGCGCTCCAGCCCAGAAATTGTCGCCTGGATCGAACTTGCCCAGCAGGCTCGTCACCAAAACGGATGCATACCACAAGGCCGTGCAGATCACCGCCGCCCAACCGATCGCGCGCGTCACCAGGCTCATCTCTGCAAATGCGACAATCGTCAGCGCGACGATGACGAACAGCGGCGCGCCGAGTGTGGTTAAAATATTCAGCAATGGACCGAAACCGGAACTGGCGCGATTGGCATAAGCGTTGAAAAAAACCGGGATGAAACCGGCCGATCTGGTTTTGCGCGATGGCGGCACGCGGACATATTTCTTTGTCCCAAGCCAAAAAACGAAGGTTGCAATGCCCATCAAAACTCCCGGCACCGCAAACGCCCAACTGTACCTGTAGTGGTTTTTCACCCACGGAATGACGAGGAACGAGAAAAACGAGCCCAGGTTGATCGCCCAGTAAAAGGCGCCATAGGCTTTCTGTATCAGGTGCGATTGCTCCGCTCTGAACTGATCGCCCATGAACGCCGAGACGCAGGGTTTGATTCCCCCGGAGCCGAATGCAATCAATGCCAGGCCGACGTAAAGGCAGATGAGTTTGCCGTGAACCCCGCCCGCGAAATCGCTGCACGCCAGCACGCCATGTCCGGCACAGTAAAAGAGCGACACCCACAGGATGGTGTGATAGCGCCCGATGAGTTTGTCCGACAGCCACGCCCCGAACAAAGGCATGAAATAATTTGCGGAGACAAATGCATGAATAATGTTGGTGGACGAATCGACATCCTGTCCCAAACCGCCCTTGAGCACCTCGCCTGTGATGTAGCCGGCGAGGATGCTCCGCATCCCGTAATAACTGAAGCGTTCGCACGCTTCGTTGCCAACGATGAACTTGATCTGGGCAGGCCAGCGGTCGGAACGGGTTTGTGGTGGAGTGGCCAACAACGTGTTTTCGGTCGGAAATCAATGATGGCAGCCGCAGCCCGAACCGCATGAACCGCTTTCAAGGTCTTCCGCGGAGGGCACCCGCCCAAGCTCGAACGTTTTGCTCACCCATTGGCTGACCTCTTCCTGTATATGGTGCATGGCCTCCTGCGCATCCGCGAAACCCCTGGCCACCGGATTTCGGAAAAACGCCTCGCGCTCCGCATCGAAGGCCGAAATTTCCGCCGGCGCCAATTCCAATCCCTGCTGCTGTTTATGGTGCAACTGACGGCCCTTTTCACTCAGGCTCTCGTACTGCTGTTGCGCTTTGGTATCGGCCATGAATGAATCCACTTGCTGGCGGATGCTTTGAAATTGGGGTTGTTGGACGATGGCTTCGCACAGTTCCCTTGTTTTTTGGAGGACCACGTCCTCAGTTTGAACATTTGTTTCCATAAATATCAGTCAATTGCAACCCGCCCCGGCGGCGGCGCATTTATCAATGTGCCTGCATTCCGCGCGCCGCGCCAGAATAAAATCAATCCGGAGGACACCACACAACCGTCCCGCGCCGCCGCAGCAGCCGGGATTCAGACCTCGACGGTCAGCACGAACTTTCTTGCCAGCCTGCTATTTGTTTGTAGCCGGCTGGCTGTTGGTCATGGCTGGCGCGTTCGTGCCTGGATTGGCGGCGTTGCTGTTGTCGCTTTCAGATTTGGTGCATCCGGCAGCGAGCAGAAGCAACAATGCCCCCAGAACCAAGTTCTTCATTTTCATAATGCTTCCTTTCCATGTCGCGGGGCTATCCGCCCCCGCGATACACTTTTATCTCCATCCTCCGCGGACAAATACATGCCTGCCATTGCGATACTCGTAGCGGTGCGGCACCCAGACCGCGCCGCGAAACGGCGGCCGATCCCAATGGCCTGCCTGCCAAACCCAATTGCCCCCCGGCCCCCAAACCCAGACTCCGCCGATCCAGACATAATCGCGGCCTGGCATGGGTGTTTGAACGCCCACTTCCACAGGCAGTGGAGGCGGAGCGCTGGAAACCGCCATCTCGGCGGGTGGCGCACTGAAGTGAATGCCACAACCGGCAACACAAAGCCCCGTTGCGACCGCCAAAACAATCGATTTCAACACTTTCATTGTCATACTCAATGCCTTTCCTTTAATTCCCCTTCCTGTATCAAAACCGCTGCATAAAATAGGCCGAACCCCGGGGTTTTGTCAAACATGTCGGAATCATATCGATCAGGGGCCATGATAATGGGTCCGCAAATGGCCGTTTTTGTTCCACAGGTGGTTTCCAACATGCCATCTGGCGGGCCGGACCCCTTGAGATTCGTCCGGATGCCATTGAGTTCAAGCGATCCTGGCGGCAGGCATGGCACTTGCTTCCCAAGAACGAGGAAAGACACAAACTCAGAAAACGAAAGGATCGTATTGACCGCCCGGGAGACAAGGTGAATGTTGGCAAGAGGACCGGCGCGAGTGATTCGCGCTGGTGCGTAGTGGCGATTGCCCGATTGATGGGGCGCAATCAGTGGAAGGAGAATCTATCATGCGTTTGGTCATTGCTTCAAACCGGTTGCCGTTTACCGTGTCGGTCAAAGACGGTCGGCCGCAATTTGCGCCCAGCTCGGGCGGATTGACGACCGGACTCTGGAGTTATCTGGATCGTTCCCGTGCCGACGCGGCCAGGCGGCTGGATTTTTTGTGGGTGGGGTGGCCGGGGGCCAGCGTTGCGCCGGAGCAGGAAGCGGCCGTGAGGGCGTTTGGCCAGGAGCATTTCAATGCGTATCCGGTCTTTCTGCCGGAGGACAGCATGGACCGCTTTTACAATGGCTTTTGCAATCGCACCCTCTGGCCGCTCTTCCATTACTTCACCACTCTGGCCCAGTTCGAGGAGGAGCATTGGGAGGAATACCAGCGTGTCAATCGCGCTTTCGCCAGCGCCCTGGCGGAGGTGCTGCAGCCGGATGACATTCTGTGGATTCATGACTATCACCTGTTGCTCCTGCCGCGCCTGATGCGGGAGCGTTTCCCGCACCTGCCCATTGGATTCTTTCTGCATATTCCGTTTCCGTCCTACGAGGTGTTTCGGTTGCTGCCGCGGCCCTGGCGCTCGGAAATTATTGAAGGCTTGCTGGGATCCAGCCTGATCGGATTCCATACCCACGATTACACGCGCGACTTCCTCACGTCGGTGCTGCGCACCGCGGGCTACGAGCACCATTTGGGCGATCTGGCCCTGGGCGACCGCGTGGTCAAAGTGGACACCTTTCCCATGGGCATTGATTTCGCGCGTTTCGCGGAAATGGCCGCGACGGCGGAAACCGAGGGCCGCGTGGCGGAACTGCGCCAGAATTTCCACGGGCGAAAAGTCATTTTTTCCGTGGACCGGCTCGACTACACCAAAGGCATCCTCAACCGCTTGCACGGTTACGATCTGTTCCTCAAACGCCATCCCGAATGGCGCGGCAAAGTGGTTTTGATCGCTTCGGTGGCTCCGTCCCGCATTGGCGTCCACAGCTACCAAGCCATGAAGCAGGAATTGGAGGAAACCGTCGGACGGATCGTGGGCGCTCATGGCAACGTGGATTGGATGCCCTTGATTTACCAATTCCGCAATTTGTCCGCCGAAGAAATCGTTCCGCTCTACCGGCTTTGCGACGTGGCGCTGGTCACCCCGTTGCGCGACGGCATGAACCTGGTGGCCAAGGAATTCATCGCCTCGCGCCCGGATCAGGCCGGCGTTTTGATTTTGAGCGAAATGGCCGGGGCCTCCAAGGAGATGGGCGAGGCCTTGCTCATCAATCCATTCCATACGGATGATTTTGCCCGCGCTCTGGAGCAGGCCCTGACCATGCCGGTCGAGGAGCAGGCGCGGCGCAACCAGTTCTTGCAGGACCGCCTGCGCCGTTACGACGTGAACCGCTGGGCGGACGATTTTGTGCAGGCGTTGCTGGCCACGCAGCAGACCGAAGCCGCGCGCTCGGCCCGGCTGCTTACGGGCAAGGTTTCCTGCGCCTTGCTCAAACACTATCGCTCGGCGGCCAGCCGGGTTTTATTCCTGGATTACGACGGCACACTGGTGCCTTTCGCGTCGTCGCCGCGCCTGGCCCGGCCGGATTCGGAATTGTTGGAACTGCTCTCACGCCTGGGCGCCGACGCGCGCAACGACGTTGTGATTGTCAGCGGCCGGTCCAGGCGCGATTTGGAGGAATGGTTTGGAGGGCTGCCGGTGGCATTGGTGGCCGAGCACGGCATCTGGTTGCGCCAGCAGCACGGCCAATGGCGCATGTTCAAGACCATCACCGCTGAATGGATGGAACGCGTGCGCCCCATCCTCCAGCTTTACGTGGATCGTCTCCCCGGCGCCTTGCTGGAGGAAAAGGACTTTTCGCTCGCCTGGCATTATCGCCGCGCCGATCCGGACCAGGCCCGGGTGCGGGCACAGGAATTACTCGACACCCTGGCCGATTACACGCGCAACATTGATGTGCAAGTCTTGGAGGGGCGGAAAGTCATTGAAGTCCGCCCCAGCGGCATCAACAAGGGCGCCGCCGCCCAGGAATGGCTCAAAGATCGCGCGCCCGATTTCATCCTCGGCATCGGTGACGATTGGACCGATGAGGATCTGTTCCGCGCGCTGCCGCCTGGAGCCTGCTCCGTTCGTGTGGGAGTGGCCAACACTGCCGCGCAGTATTATCTCAGCAGCCATACCGCCGTCCGCCGCTTGCTGGCTGACTTGAGCGAAGCGGGCGCGCCGGAACAACCGCCCAAGCCTGCCTTGGCCAACCATAGCAATTGCTAAACAATGCCCTCCCCGGATCACCACCGCCAGGCATTGGATCCTGATCCAAATTGGTACAAAAGCGCAGTCATTTATGAAGTCCACGTGCGCGCTTTCTTTGACAGCGACACCGATGGCACCGGGGATTTTCGAGGCCTGACGCAAAAACTGGATTACATCAGGGACCTCGGCGTGACAGCGATCTGGCTGTTGCCGTTTTATCCGTCACCGCTCAAGGACGACGGTTACGACATCTCTGATTATTGCGCGGTGCATCCCAGGTACGGCACCCTGGTGGATTTCAAAACGTTTTTGCGCGAGGCGCACCGCCGGGGGTTGCGAGTCATCACCGAACTGGTGCTCAACCACACTTCCGACCAGCATCCGTGGTTTCAGCGCGCCCGGCGGGCCAGGCCCGGCAGCCGCTGGCGCAACTTCTATGTCTGGAGCAACACCGCCACGGAGTATCACGACGCCCGCGTCATTTTCAAGGATGTCGAGCACTCCAATTGGCACTGGGACCATGCGGCCGATGGTTATTATTGGCATCGGTTCTTCTCCCATCAACCCGACTTGAACTACGCCTCGCCGGACGTGCAGCAAGCCTTGTTCAAAGTGGTGGACTTCTGGCTCGAATTGGGGGTGGACGGCCTGAGGTTGGACGCTGTGCCCTACCTCTACGAACGCGAAGGCACCAGTTGCGAGAATCTACCCGAGACGCACGCCTTCTTGAAAAAACTCCGCCAGCGTGTGGATGAAAATTATGGCGACCGCATGTTGCTGGGCGAGGCCAATCAATGGCCCGAAGATGCCGCCGCCTACTTTGGCCAGGGACGCGGCGACGAATGCCACATGGCTTTCCATTTCCCGCTCATGCCGCGGCTTTTCATGGCCGTGCGCATGGAGGACCGCCAGCCCCTGGTGGACATCCTGGAGCAAACGCCCCCGATTCCCGAAACCTGCCAATGGGCGCTTTTCCTGCGCAACCACGACGAGTTGACCTTGGAAATGGTCACCGACGAGGAGCGCGACTACATGTACCGCATGTACGCCCATGTGGAGCAGGCCCGGCTCAATCTGGGCATCCGCCGGCGTTTGGCTCCTTTGATGAACAATGACCGCAAAAGCATCGAACTGCTCAACGCCTTGCTCTTTTCCCTGCCGGGCACTCCTGTGCTTTATTACGGCGACGAAATCGGCTTGGGGGAAAACATCTTCCTGGGCGACCGCAACGGCGTGCGCACCCCCATGCAGTGGAGCCCGGACAAAAACGCCGGCTTCTCCCGCGCCAATCCGCAGAGCCTCTATCTGCCGATCATCCTCGATCCCGGCTACCACTACGAAGCCAACAACGTGGAGGTGCAGTTGGCCAACCCGCACTCGCTGCTCTGGTGGATGCGGCGGTTGCTGGCCTTGCGGAAACGATGGCGCGCCCTGGGCGATGGCAAATGCGAATTTCTCCAGCCGGAAAACCGCAAGATACTCAGCTACACCCTCCGCCATCAGAACGAAACCCTCCTGATCGTTGCCAACCTCTCGCGCTTCACACAGCCCGTCGAGTTGGATTTGTCCGCCTTCCCGCAATCGACGCCGATCGAATTGTTTGGCCGGTCGGAATTCCCGGTCATTAGCGAGCGGCCTTACTTTCTTTCGCTTGGTCCGCATTCATTCTATTGGTTTTCGCTCGAACCAAAGTTCGCCCGCGCCCAAGTTCAACTTTCCCCTGACACACCGGCCCGGCTGCCGGCCATTGCCCTCAGCCATCGCTGGGATGAAGTATTGACAGGAAGATATGCCTTTGAAATGAGGGAAATCCTGCCCGGCTTCTTGCGCGCTCAACCGTGGTTCAAGGGCAAATCGAAAACCATGAAATTTTCAACCTTCACGGAGTCCTTCCCGATGAATTGGCCGGGCGCAACCGACGCCAGGCTGGCCTTTCTACAGGTGGATTACGTGGACGAGGACACGGAGATGTATGCCCTGCCGCTGGCCTTTGCCTGCGGGACTGAGGCGGACGGATTGCGTCAACACTCCCCCCGGCAAATCATCGCGAAACTGAATCTGCCCGCTCCGGCGCAAAGCGGAATTCTATACGACGCCTTTGGCAGCCCGGATTTTTGCGCCGCGCTCCTTGAAATGATCTGGCGCGCGCGGCGGGTCAAAACCGCCCACGGCGAGATCGACCCCTTGCGGCTGGCCGGGTGGCGCGGGATCATGGGCCAGTCCCCCCCACCCAAACCTTCCGCGGCGCGAATCGAACAAAACAATTCCTCCGTCGTTTTCGAGGACAAACTGATCCTCAAACTTTTTCGCCGCCTCGAACCGGGCCTCAATCCCGAACTGGAAGCGGGCCGGTTTCTCAACAGCCATGCTTTTCCGCACTGCCAGACGGTGGCGGGCGGCTTGGAATACCTGAGCGCCGCCGGCCCGCGTTTCACCCTGGGCGTTGTCCACGCCTTCATCCCCTCGGCCACCACCGCCTGGGATTTCACGCTGGATGCCCTCAGCCGCTACTACGACCGCGTCATCACCTGGGTCGCCCAAGGGCAATCGGCCGCGGTACCGCTTTCCGAACCAGTGCAACTTCTCCAGCCGGATTTCCCGGCCGGGGTCGCTGAAACCATCGGCACCTTTCTGGAATCGGCGCGCCTGCTGGGTGTGCGCACCGCGGAATTGCACCGGGTCCTGGCCTCCGACCCTCTCGACAAAAATTTCGCCCCGGAACCCTCCACGCCTCATCACCGGCGCGCTGTGTTTCAATCCATGCGCAACCGCGCGGCGCAAAACTTGCGGCTGCTGCGCCGGCAATTGAACACACTGCCGCCGGAAACCCAATCCCTGGCGCAACGGGTGATTGAAGTGGAACCGGCCATCATTCAGAGTTGCCGCGCGCTGTGCGACCAACCCTTCTCCGCCAGCCGCCTTCGACTCCACGGGGATTGCCGTCTTGGCCAGGTTCTTTGGACAGGCAAGGATTTTGTGTTCATCGACTTCGAAGGCGATTCTGCCGTGCCCATCAGCGAACGGCGTCTCAAACATTCGCCCTTGCGCGACGTGGCCTCCATGCTGTGCTCCTTTCACTACGCCGCCGCCGTCGGTCTCGATCAACACGTCGCCCGGGGCAGCATCCTTCCCGAAAACATGCTCCCCTTCCAATCCTGGCTGCGCTATTGGAATCTCTGGGTCAGCGTGGCTTATTTGAAAGCCTATTTCCAGGCCGTCAGCGGCGCGAGGATTTTGCCCGAGAACGAAGAGGCCCTGCGCGTGATGCTGCGCGCCTATCTGCTGGACAGAAAATTATATGAATTGGCGCGCGAATTGAGAGAGGGTGGAGGGCGATTGGAAGTTCCGCTTTCCGGCATCCTTTTCCTCCTGCACGAGCAGGTTCCGGCAGCCACGGACACCAAAGCGCCTCTCACGAAGCCAACCCCCGCGCACTGAGCTTGCCAAAATGACATTGTTTTCGGGACTGGAAAATGCCATGTGCAACGGCATTGAAGCGGGCCAGAAAGCGGCTTTAAAGAACTTTGCAACGGCGATATACTCGCACGCCGCTTTATCAAGATTCGGGCAGCAGACGCCAAGGAGGTGGGGTTGGGGGAACCCTCTAAAGAGCCGTACCGCCACCCGAATCAAATCCTGTATAATTCTAACGCACTATCCGGAGTTGTCAACGCTTAAAGCCGGGTTTAAAACAGCCGGGCATCAGGCAAATTGGCAAAGGGACCGTTCCTCTGCAACTTCACCAAATTCTGCGCGGAAAAGCGATATCCAATGTCCAAAAGTCGAGCCCAAACGCCAAATGCAGGTTCGCTGCAAATAGTCGACAGGCGCGCCCAAAAATCTGCCCCTTGACAAAAAGCCCCAAATGCGGTAAATACATTGTAATGACATTGCATGGCCATTTGATTTACGAGTTTTATGGACTTTGATTGGAATAATCCGCCCTTTAATCTCGATTCCTCTTTGACTCTTCAGATCATCGAGGAATCGTTCGAGGACCCTTTTGCCGTCCGGCTGCTGCCGGATTCACCGCGCTTTGCCGTGCAGGCCCGCTTTTTCAATCTCGGCGTGGCCGCCAACGGCCTCGGCGTTTTCACCGTCTTTCGCACCAATGGCAAACAAGCCCGCGTCATCTTCGCCCGCCCCTTCGAATCCGAAGACCGCTTTTTTTATCAACGCAAACTCACTCAAGCCCTGGCTCAATAATCATGCCTATGAACGCCATTTCCAATTGGGAAGAAGTTCCCCTCTTCGACCGCGAAGAAGCCGAAGCCGCCTTTTGGGCCGAAACCCGCGTGGATGTCCGGCTCATGGAAAGCTCCGTGGCCGCCGGCAGCGAGCTGTCCGACTCCATCACCATTACGTTGCGGATGGACCCGCGCATGCTCGCCCGCATCAAACGCCTTGCCCGTTCCCGCTATCTCAATTATCAAAGCATGATCAAGCAATGGCTCAGCGAAAGAATGGAACAGGAAATCCGGGACACACAATTCAACGTCCGTTCCCAAACGGGCGCGCGCGCAGAACGGATCATATGAACAAACGACACGCCTTCACCCTGATCGAAATGCTGGTGGTCATTGCCATCATCGGCATTGTCGCCGCCCTGGTTGTCAACATGAACAGCGGCGCGCAAGCCGCCAAAAGAAACGCCCAGGTCAACGCCGACAAGAACAAGCTCATGCTCCTGATTGAGGAATATCAATCCAAGCTCAATTTTTACCCGCCGGACAACGGCTACCTGGCCTCCCTCAGCGCCGCTGCCAACTTTGCATATTATGATGCAGTAGCTGCCACCAATCCCCTGCTCTACGAGTTGACCGGCGCGACGAACAGCACAACGACCAATCAGAACATTCAACTCTTTGACGGCACCATTATTTCTGCCACGCTTTACAATCAAGTGTTTTGGAGACAGAGCGTTGCCAATGCAAACCCGGACGAACCGCACAGCTTTTTCATCCCCCAGCCCAAGGAATATACCAACTATATCAACAGTCAAACTACAAATCTTTTGGGCCTGCTCGTGCCTGTTTCTCTCACAAACGATCCGACAATCCACAACTATTGGCATTACGACGCTTCCTCGACCAATCGCCACAATCTCTCGAGCTACGATTTATGGGCCGAATACGTCATTGGCAACAAGGGCGGCTCCAACATCATCACGACCAACGGCAACTGGCAATGAACTCCCTGAACTCCAACCCCTCACATGACAACGCCGCATGGCTTGCTCATGAAGCCTTCCGGCGAGAACCAGACGACCGGCAGGTCGTCCCTACCGGGTTCAGTGCGGTAGGGACGCGCTGCTGCGCGTCCGCCTTCACCATCCTCGAACTGATGCTCGTCGTCGGCATCATCGGTTTGATGGCGGCGCTGGCTTTGCCGCACCTGAGCGGTTTCACCAAAGGCAACGCCATGACCGCCGCCACCCGCCAATTGCTTGACGACGTCGGCCTGGCCCGCCAGCGCGCCCTGGTCAACCGCTCGATGGTCTGCATGGTTTTCCTTCCGCCCAACTTTTGGACCAATGACACGACCCCCTTGTTCAGCAATAGTTTAATGACCAGCCTCGTCGGCCATCAATATTCTGCTTACGCTCTGATTAGTATGCGCACCGTTGGCGATCAGCCTGGCAAATCCAATGTCCATTACCTCACAGACTGGAAATACTTGCCGCAAGGGGTTTACATTTATCCTTTCCAGTTAACCAACAGTCAGGCCACGAACTGGGTCTGGACGATAAATACGACGATTGGCCCAACTGGCCAGTCCAACGCATGGAATGTATCGGGCTTTCACACCGATATTCAGTTTCCGTTTCCGTCCACCTTTACTGCCACCGTTAATAGTAATAATTTGCCCTACCTCGGTTTTACCGCGAACGGCCAACTCGCAACCAATGCCGACCAGTTCATCATGCTGAGCAGCGGCAGTATTTTTTACCCGCTGGATGTCAACGGAAATCCCCAATGGACCCCAGGTGTTCCTAATGCGCCTCTTCCGGTCGAGACGCCGCCGGGCAACGCTTTCAGCAATCCCAACCTCATCCACATCGACTGGCTGACCGCCCGCGCCAGAATCGAACGGAACCAATTCTAATGAGAATCAGCCGTCCATCCGCATATATCTATGGCAAAACCGGCGACGGCGGAAGCCGGGTTGGGGTTTTGAGCCGTCACACCGTCACAGATGTTGATAATCAGGCACTTAACGCGGAATCGAAGCGGCAAGGGACGCAAGATAAGCATGATAGGTCCGGAAAAGGGGAAACACCGAAACAAATGTTGATAGTCAACGACTTAGCCCGTAACATGAAGAGCAACAAACCCGTAACATGTTGCTCCTTTTCTGGCTTCATTAATCCTGTTCATCCTGTCAAAGGGTCTTGTCGCTCCCGGTCTCAAAAAGGATTCACCATGATCGAGATCGCCATTGCGGTGGGGGTGATTGGCTTTGCCCTAGTCGCGATCATTGGCATATTGCCCCTGGGCATGGGGGTGCAAAAAGACACCCGCGAGGATACGATGATCAGCCAGGACGCCCCTTATTTTCTCAATGCCATCCGCAACGGCGAAATGCGCACCAATAATAACGTTCTTACGAACTACGTGGAGTCTATCACCGTCACGAACATTGGCGTCAACGGCACCAACATCATAACCTACAACAACCCGTTTTTTCCCAATGGCGGCGCCTACAACTACCTGACCAACGACATGAACATTATTGGCTTGCTCAGCATCCCGGAATTTGATGCCCGCTTCCCGGCTCCGGGTCAAACCAACCAGGTTACCGCCATTGTTCGCGCCATGAGCGGATCAGCCATCCAACAAAACGGGGCAAACAGCGTCACGGCGTTCCGCTACCAATTGACCGTCGAAAACGTCCCTTGGAACTCCATTGCCTATGATTCGACAAATTGGAACAACACCCCCCCCTTCAATGTTTCCCCTTATTCTGCGGGACCCCCTCCCTCCCCCGACTACATCATTCGATCCAACCGATGGTGGGAAGTGCAGTATCTGACCAATAATTTGCACGAAGTGCGTCTCAAATTCGCGTGGCCGGTCATCGAACTCCCCGACGGGACCATCCAGAAAATCGGCGGTGCCAGAGCCAGCCCTCAAACCTATCGCAGTTTGATCAGTTCACATCTATGGTTCACGAACGTTAACGTATTCGGCATTACGATCACGAACTGGTTTTTTCAACCCCAGTCTTACACGAACTACGCTTATAGCCCTTGAATTGTGAAAACGGTCCTTCCAAAAAATACTTCGTCCCTGCCTCCG
>Ga0326728_10014636_pt1 | contig 16594 bp, 15 predicted proteins | sample MB3enrmetagenome_FD_207602 | JGI IMG/M metagenome (GOLD analysis project Ga0326728, IMG submission 207602) | Lab enriched peat soil microbial communities from McLean, Ithaca, NY, United States - MB31MN | ecosystem: Environmental > Terrestrial > Soil > Wetlands > Peat | place: USA: New York...
CTTACCACCGACGAAGACTTCGGCGACGGCGTTGCACTTACCACCGACGAAGACTTCGGCGACGGCGTCACACTTACCACCGGCGAAGACGTCGGCGAAGACGTCGGCGACGGCGTTGGCGTCGGCGAAGACGTCGGCGAAGACGTCGGCGAAGACGTCGGCGACGGCGTTGCTCCAGCGGTCTGCTGTGGGAGCAAACAAAGCGCCGTCGATGAAGCTACCGCTATAATAACTATTAAAGACAGCACTAACACGCGTGAGATGAGAATTTTGGATCCTCCTGCTTGTAACGACAACTATTGATTCCCAGCTAGGATATAAATAAGTTGTCTGCCAGGGCACACTTTGGTGCTGGACAGAGCATCACGTTTCATGCGCTTCACGACCAGCTATACGAATTTCGAGTGCTTGTCGAATGTGTCTTCAGTTACTTGTGAACAGTAGCAATCAAACACGAACCTGTGCTCCGTCGTCAGTGTCGTCATTGCTTCGCCGGCAGTGAATTTTTTCGCCATCCCCCATCACTTCAGTGTTGCCAAAGCGTTTACGGACTAAACAGTTTGAGAACTCCCAAATCTTGCTCGGAAAGCGTTCGATCGCTGCTGTGACCGGACTAATTCGGCGCTTAAATTCAGGTTAACCCTCAAGATGAAGGGTAACACCGCTGAGGCGTGGTCATCAGTTGGCACCAAAGCCCCGTGTGACGTGGCTACATCGCCGCCGTTTTTTGATACCCTTTAATTCGTAAGAACATAATCAATACTTGTGGATCGAGAGGTTATTGTCGCCGTAAGCGTGGGGGCTGTTGGTTATAATCACGAAACATCGACGTTTGAGATTGAGTTTTGCGATTCAAGCATCTATCAGTATGCTCCTGTCTCCGAAGAAATTTACAACGGCCTTATGAATTCGCTAGGTTCCAACCTCGAAAAAACTGATTTGAGATACTTTAGCGAACACATCAAGGGGAAGTATAAGCAGAAAACCATTCGGAGGCCGCGGCGTAATCTCTTTAAACATTTTAGAAACGTAATAAGTCGTGCCCTCATCTCTGTAGTTTTGAAAGCAATCGATCGTGGCGAGTAGTCCCCGCGCTATCAGAGTGGTTTGGTCATATACGGACCTTCACGGGCGTAGCCTTTGGTGCGATAGTACTCGCGTACTCCGACCGCGCTGTTAGTCGCGATCTTGCGCATCCCCGAATTGGCTGCGATGCGTTCAGCAGTTCGAAGCAGTTCTGCTCCGAATCCACGGTGTTGCCACTTTTTTTCGTGCCGCTCTCCAATCGTGGCTGAGTTCCCGTATACGTGCAGCTCTCTGATCAGCGCCGTTTCATTTGTAATCTCGGGCCTATCAGAAGTGTGCGGAATGCGCAGCCGTGCGAAGCCGATAAGGCACTCTAAATCGCCGCGCAAGCCGACGCTTGAGATGAAGTACTCAACGCCCTTACAGGCCATGTATTTTTCAACCCGTCGTTCGACGTCTCTAACGTTGGTGATGCCTAGGAGCCCCACCTCTCGACAGCGTATGCAGTTACATTCGCGCCCTAGTTCGCGCAAACGCTTTTTGGCTAGTTGTCGCAAGTTGCCTTTTTTGACGCCGGCGACGATTCGGTGAGCTGGGATATCTCTCTGCACTCTCTGGAGTCTTACCCAATTGGGGAGCTCCGCCTTGACTTGCGCGATCAGTTCAACGGCGTCGCGGAGATCAAGGGCATCATACTCACCCCTTTTCCACAAACCGTGTAAGGGAGTACCCTCCGTCACAAGCGTCGGGTATATCTTGAGGTAGTCTGGGCAGAATCGTTCGTCGGTGAACAAGTCTCTAAGCATTTTACGATCAGAATCAAAATCTGAGCCCGGAAGTCCGGGCATAACGTGGAATCCGACCTTCAATCCGCTATCGCGGCACGCCCTATTTGCTTCAACAGCGTCGGCAACGCTATGTCCTCGATCTATGGTGGCAAGGATTCGATCGGAGGTACTCTGGAGGCCGAGCTCGACTTTAGTTGCTCCAAGGGACAACATTCTGTCGACGTGATGCCGTTGTGCAAAATCTGGCCGTGTTTCAAACGTGACACCAACGTTTCTCGTCGATGCGTGCGCATTTGCCGCGAACACCCGGTCTAGTTCGTGAGACTCGCCGAGCGCGCGAGGAAAATCGTTCATCGCTTGTATACAACGTCGCACAAACCACTCTTGATAATCGCGGGGACGCGCGGTAAAGGTGCCCCCCATTACGATCAGTTCTGCCTTGTCAGTCGGATGTCCAGTCTGACGCAACTGGTTGAGACGGGCCTTGACTTGCTTGTATGGATCGAATCCGTGTTGGATAGCACGCATTGCAGCGGGTTCAAGACCGGTGTAGCTTTGAGGCACGCTGAATTCAGGGCCACCTGGACATGGCACGCATTTGCCGTGCGGACACGGATAAGGGGAAGTCATCACGGCAATAACAGCAACTCCGGAGGCTGTTCTCGTGGGCTTCCGCTGCAGCACGTCGACCACTTGGCGCTGAATTGGGGCCTGTGCAGTTCCGTAGATTTGCGCGTTAGTCAGCAACGAGGACAGATGATAGCGTCTTGCTACCGCTATTTTTGCTGCCTGCAAATTCGCGCGTGTGACCTCGCCTGTCAGAATGCCGTCCAGGATCTCCACACAGGCGTCAGTAAGTTGCTGCACCATAGACAACACTGACAGGTAATGCGGCCGGTTAATAAAACTCTCGGTTGTCCGCTGCCTTCAGCTGAAGCGCCTTTGCAAAAAGGGTTAGAGGCATTTACGCGCCGAGCGAGCTCCAGAGCTCCTGGTGGGTGAAACGACTCGGCTCCATTCGCACCGTAGCCTCAGGCGACTCGTCGGGGTATCCGATCGGCAGCATCAGCACAGGACGAATGTCCAGCGGTATTTTCAACGCCAGGCAAACACGTTTTTCGTCGAACGCACCGATCCAGCACGTTGCCACGCTCAAAGCTTCAGCTGCAAGCTGTACGTAGGAGGCGGCAATGGTGACGTCTTGAACTGCGTAAAGCTCAGCACGTTGTCCATAGGCTATGCGCGACCGCGCAATATTCGCGCAGCCAACGAGCACGACCGGGGCCATCGCGACAAAGAACTGGCCGTACGCAGCCTCAGCGAGTTCGTGTTTCGCGTTAGGATCACGGACAAGGATGAAGTCCCGTGCTTGTAAGTTGCCTGCCGAAGGCGCGAGCCCAGCTGCCCTGAGAAGTTTGTCCAACAGCGCGTCGGTGATAGGTTCTCGTCCATACCGTCTCACAGAGCGCCGTCTTTGCATGACGCCCATTATGGTGTCGTAGTCTGGGGCGACCATGGAAAAGGGTTATTAGATCAATGCATATTAATATAACCAAGTTTGGAGTCAGAAAATGAGAATTTCCATGGATTTGGAGCTACAAGACACGCCAGGCCAACTCAAGCACGTCTTAACTCCTATTTCCGACCTCGGCGGGAATATAGCGAGCATCGTTCACCATCACGACAAAAAAACGTTTCGCAATACCGTCCCTGTTTCTGTGATTTTTGATATTGAAGAGCAGACGCTTGAAGAACTTCAGGACGGGCTTGAACAAAACGGCGTTACGGTCGTTCGGATTGGCAAAATGAGGCTTCGGGCCAGGACGCACATTTTGCTCATCGGCCACATAATCCATACCGATTTGAGGGATACGATCGATGAAATTGATGGTACGGGTTTTGCAGAAGTTCAAGATCTCAGTCTGTCAATGCCTGCCATCGACGGTCCATCATCTGCGGTTATCACAATAATGGCGACTGGAGACGAGCAACTGGAGAAGTCGATTGGGATTCTCAGACAGATCGCTGAGCGTAAGGATCTACTCATTATCGAACCACTAGATGAGCGCGGATCACCGGGAGGTGTGAGCAATGAGGAATAGTCAATCTCTCTTGACACTCTCCATCATTGGATTCGGGGCAGTAGGGCAAGGGGTCGCCACCATCGTGCAAAACGTGCCTCACATAAAAGTCGTGGCAATCGCCGATTCAAAAGGGGTTGCCCTCATGCCTGACTTAAAGGACGCTCTTGCGCGTAAACGAGGCGGTCAGCCCATTGCGAACTCTAATTTGACGGCGCTCGACGTGATACGCACTGTTGACCACGACGTCGTCGTGGAGGTGACACCTACGAATATCCATGGCGGTGAACCGGGGTTGACACACGTGCGTGAAGCGCTTAAAAACAAGCGAAACGTTGTTACCTCGAACAAAGGGCCTCTGGTGGCCGCCTTTGATGAGCTCACCCAACTTGCTCATGCGAATGGGGTCGCGCTGCGGTACGAGGCGACTGTCGGCGGCGCAATGCCAATTGTTAACCTTATACGCGACACCCTCGCAGGCGCCCGGGTTCTGGACATACGGGGGGTACTGAATGGCACGTGCAATTACATACTCACTCGAATGGCCGAGGAGGCGCTCGATTACGATCAGGTCTTGAGCGAAGCCCAGGATATGGGCATAGCGGAAGCGGATCCCACGTATGACGTGACTGGCATCGACACTGCCTGTAAGGTTGTCATCCTGGCCAACGCGTTTTTTGGTCGCCACGCGACTTTCGCAGACGTTGACATAACCGGTATCGATCGCATCACGCAGGACGCGTTGCAACTAGCGCGGCAGAGAGGCTTTACCGTCAAACTTGTAGGTGACGTGCAAGCGCTCACGGTCTCTCCTAAGCTGGTACCGATAGGCCACCCGCTGAACGTCAGCGGCACGCTGAATGCAGCGTCAATCCTAACCGATACCGCCGGCGAAATTACTGTCGCCGGAAAAGGAGCGGGCTCGATCGAGACGGCAAGCGCCATACTGAGTGACGTTCTGAGTCTTATGCGAGACCGCAGTTAGTGTGTCGCAGATAGGTGGGGGTTGCTCGAAAAATCACTTGTCGCTCAGACTGGGCACGCTGCGCTGCTCGAGTGACGGCTGTTGCCCCCTTTTTACGAGCGAAGATATACCGATGCCCGTTAAGGCGACAAGGATAGCGCCGGCAACCGACAACATGAGCAGTTGGAAAGCAGTGATGATCTGGATGCTCCGTGAAGTCTGTATAATGAGAACGTCTGCAGGATTGAGAACAGGCACTGGCTTCCCTCCTAGCGCCAGGATGAGTATGCTGGCGCTCCACAGGATGAGACCAGTTGAAAAGATGAAGAAAGGATACTCCACGTATCGCCACACGTGTTTCGCGTCGTTCAGGTAAGCGTCGAGCAGGCGACCTATACTCGCGATAACCGCTGCGGCCACAAACCACCACGCAGTGGTGTTAATAAAGACCGCTGCGGCGAGTACGCCGCCGTAAGTAGCGACACCCAAACCTAAGGTAGTGATGATGCCTTGTGCAGTCCCAATGATCGCTAAGGCGATAGCGACCATATAGGTCACGAACGAGATACTGCCTCCGTAAAACGAAGACTTCACGCTTTGAGCAACGCCTACGAGAACGTGGTCGAGGCCAAGCCCTCGAAAGAGAAGATACACGCCAATGACTGCGCTTATCACAATCAAAGCATATTCGGGGTGTTGAGCAAGAGAGAATATCGCAAATAATAATAATATCAGTCCGACAGGTATGAAAATGGCGTTCGCAATCTTCGGATCTTCGAACAGTTTCTTTATGGTGTAATAGGTACTCTCGAGGCTTTCAGACTGGCGTATGACCACGCGCATCACGCCATCAAGTTTTATCCGGGATTGCACAATAGGGAGAATAAACTCGTCTTCGGCGCCGTCTGAAACGATGATAACGCTGGTCGCGTTGACCTCTTTGAGCACCAGGTCAAGCTGTTGAGACAGGATCTGATCTGATTTTAAGCCAACGTCCGTGTTGCCTGATATGGACGCGATCTGAGCGTCTATTCCTTGCGATTTCAAATCATCATAAACACGGATGCCTTCAAAAATGGCGTTTATGTCGGAATCTTCGGGGTCGGTCAATCCGAGCTGTAACGCGGCATTCATGTTGTCAGCTCGGCCGATAATCGGACCTGGAAGGTGCGCTTTCGACCCCAGATCATCGTCACGATCAATGCACAGGACTAGTTTCATTCTTGCCTATATGGTCGTCACTAAAGTCTACAGCAGCCCGGAGCGCTGGAGCAGGAGGAGATCATCGGTTTCAAGTTTTTGCCCGTCTTTAAACATTGCGTAGACCTCTTCTGCCCGCTTAAGCACGTCGACCTTTTCGCGGGATTCGCGGGCTTCTTTGGACCGTTTTTTGAGACTCAATATGATTTTGTCGTAGTCTCTTAACTCCTTTTCCATCTTGATATACTTCTGATGCTGTTCGTCGGCGCTCTCTTGCGCGCGCACGAACTCCTTATGGGCGGCATCTGCCTCAGCACGTACCTTGTCTGCTTCCTTGAAGCACTTGAGCATCTTCTCGTGGCATTCCTGCGCACGGTCTGCGTTTTCCGTTAGCGCCTTGTGGAATTCACTCGCTTCGTCTCGGAGCTTCCGTGCCTTTTCCAGCGCCTCCTTGAGCTCAGCGTTATTCTCAAGCTCGACTCGCTTCTTTCTATATTCCTCCCAGAGGTGCGCAATATGGTCTACAAGCTCGCGCTCCTTTTCCGTGCTTATGACCTCGGTCTGCTGCCTAAACTCAAGGTGGTCAATTTCGCGCTTGAGCTCGCCTAGCGAAAGGCCGCCAGCGACTCTGAATCTTCTTTTAATTTGGTCTGCCTTCGCGAGCAGGTGGTTTGCCGTCTCATTGAGGCTATCTCGTTTCTCCTTGTTCTCCGAAACGAGCTTGTTGTACTCATCGCGCTTGTCCTTAGACTGTTGTGCACTGTCTATCAGCGCGCGGGTCTTCGTATTCAACTCGTCACGTCTCGCAGCGAATTGACTTGCTTCTGTGTTGAGCCGGTTTCGCTCAAGCTTCGAGGCGTCCGCGTCTTTTTTTAGCAGCGCTTTCTTCTCTTGTAACTCCTTCAGCATACGCTCCTCCCCTGACTACAGGCAATATCAAGCTGAGATCTTTCTTTGTGATTATGACGTCTGCAATATCGTATAGAATTGGATTTGCGTTGAATGCTATCGAAAACCCCGAAGCTTCAAACATTGAGATGTCGTTTGCGCCGTCTCCTATAACAACGCAGTCTTTGGGTCGTATTCCCCACCTCTTAGCAATCGCCTCCAGCGCGTCTTTTTTTGAATTTTGGCGCATTAGCGGTCCAACAACCTCGCCGGTCAAAACGCCGTCTTCTATGACGAGTTTGTTTGCCACTAAACAGTCGATTTCGAGCTCTTGAGCTACCCTTTCGGCAACTATCGTAAAGCCCCCTGAAACCATTGCAACCTTATACTCTTTTTTCAACTCGCGTATGAGCTTTTTAGCCCCTTTCATAAGCGGGATGTTTAAGGCTACCTTATTAACCTCCTCCACCCTGAGACCCTTCAAGAGCTTTACGCGTTCTCTTAAAGCCTCTTCAAAATCCATCTCTCCCTTCATGGCGCGCTTCGTGAGTGCCACCACGAGGTCTCCGACATTGGCCGCTTTGGCTATTTCATCGATTGCCTCAGCATCGATGAGCGTGCCATCCATATCAAAAACGATCAGTATTGCACTTCCGTTGCAAAATAATCTACCACGCGGGGAATTCATAAGCTCCAAGCTCATGGCTGAAGCAGTATTCGACCTCCTGGTAGTCATTTTTAAACTCTACCACATCTTTTTTAACCTTTTCGGGTGCCTCGCCGTTCAGCACGCGCGTGATAAGCTTTGCCACGACCCTCATCTCCGCTTCTTTCATTCCGAGTCGCGTAAGCTCTTGCGTTCCAAATCGTAGTCCGGAGGGGTTCTCTGGAGCATTATGGTCATCCCAGGGTAACAGATTCTTGTTGGCAATGATGTTTGCCTTTTCCAGAGCACGCGCCATCGCACTCGCGCGCCCCACGTCCATTACGATCTGATGGGACTCTGTGAAGTCTTTTTCAGGACATAGCACGTTGAATTCGCTGTTGTACAGCGCCGCTCCGAGCGTCTTTGCATTCTTGATCGTCTGCTGTGCGTACGCTTTCCCGAATTCAAGCATCTCCACCAGCGTGACCGCTAACCCAGCGACGTGATGCAGGTGGTGGTTGCTTACGGTACCAGGAAACACTGCCTCATCGATCGCGTCAGCTAGCGCGTTTGTCGAAAAGATGATGCCGCCTTGAGGCCCGGGGAACGTCTTGTGTGTAGAACCAGTCATCACGTCAACACCTTCTCTAAGCGGGTCCTGAAACTGCTCGCCCGCAATGAGACCAAGAACGTGAGCGGAGTCATACACAATTGCCGCGCCAACTTCGCGCGCGGCATCGCGCGCGTCTCGGATAGGGTGTGGGAAGAGAAATAGACTCGCCCCAAACAGTATGATTTTGGGCTTTTTTTCATAAATCGTAGCGATCATCGCATCGCTGTCGATATTCATCTCTTCGTAGTCGAATGGATGTTTTACAATCCTGAGATGACGGATACCCGCAACCGACTTCGTTCCGTGGCTGATGTGGCCACCGTGCGAGGTATCAAGCGCCATGAGTGCATCATTTCGGTTTGAAAGGGCAAAAAATGCGGCAATATTTGCGTTTACGCCAGAGACAGGTTGCACGTTGACGTGCTCAGCCTTGAACAGTGTAAGAGCCAAATCTATGGCGTCCTGCTCCACTTGGTCGATATACTTGACGCCTTGATAATACCGGTGGCCGACCTTGCCTTCGGCGTATCTGTGGCCAAAGTCGGAGGCCAGAAGCTGGCGCACGGCGGGACTGGTGATATTCTCACTCGCGATTAAAGGGAGGGATTCGCTGAACCATTTGTGATGCTCTCGCACCGATCGCGTCACGTCCTCCACGCGCATAGCACCTACAGATTAAGCGTGCCTATGATAAACTTTTCTCATACCGCGCAACCCATAGCAAGATCGAATTCGAGTTTTAAGACTTGAAAAGACGTTACTATTTATATTCGGCATTTGACATGTACGAGCAGTACACTGCCTTCCTAGTGCTCCAAGGTGTTCGCGATTCGACCTCTGCGAAAATCTCTGCTCATTTATGTTGCGGCCACCGTGCTGCTCGTTGTCGTATATAGCTTAGTCTTTCTCTTCTTGATGGCCTCTGCTGAGGGTAGATCTTATACCGCGGTTGATGCGGTATATTGGGTCATCACGACGATGACGACGCAAGGTGTAGGAGATATCGTCTTTGTGAGCAGTATCGGCAGGATATTTGCTGTGCTCGTGGAGCTTACCGGAATCGTACTGTTCTTTGCGATCCTAATTCCCATCGTGGTTGCGCCTGTGCTCCAAAGCGTTCGAGCATCAGTGCCGACGAAGTCAAAGCTCCGGGAGCACGTTTTGATTGCCGGCTATAGCTCCATGGTTGACACGATTATCGAAGAGCTTGAGGAGCGGGATTTACCATATCTCGTCATTGACGGCGACCGTGACGTCGTGCTGGCATTAGTTGAGCGGAAGATCCCCTGCGTCTATGGAGATCCGAGTGACGAGGTGACCCTACAAAACGCTCAGATACAGCGTGCAAAGAAAGTCGTGCTAAATCAAAGTGACGAAAAGAATGCAATTATCGCGCTTGTTGCGAAAAAGCTGACGCGAGCGGATATCATCGGACTTGTTGAAAACATGGCGAACGCGGTGTACTTGCTCTATGCAGGTGCTGACAAAGTCGTATCACCTAAACAACTCCTTGGCATCGATATTGGCCATAAGGCGGCAATGCCTATAACGCATCAGCTCATTGGCACTACTCCTTTGATTGGGTCTTTGCGGATTTTTGAGCTCCCGATTCTTGGGGAAAGCGGCCTCAACGGGTCGTCTATTGAAGATGCCAAGATACGTGAGCGAACCGGGGCGACAGTAATCGGCATATGGAAGGGTGCCAAACTCACCTTCAATCCATCCGCTTCTGAAATCATCACAGACACCACTGTCCTTTTGCTCATCGGCACAAAAAAGCAACTAAACGCAGTTAAGGAACTCTCAATTTGTCGGCCTGATAGCACATACTGCGCGATCAGGGGACACTATATCGTTGCAGGATACGGCGACGTCGGAAAACGAGTGTCCAAAGTATTGCGGTCGAACGGGATTGAACACATCATCATCGACAAGCATCAAGGCGATGTGGTTGGTAGCTCTACAGATATGGCAATCCTAAAACAAGCGGGGATTGCTGAAGCTTCCACGCTTCTCGTCACGGTCAATAGTGACATGGATGCTATCTATACTACTCTCGTCGCACGAAAGCTTAATCCTCAGATGGATATTGTCTGTCGTGCCATACGACCGCAAGCAGTTGAGAAGTTGTATCAAGCGGGGGCTGACTATGTGCTGTCGCAGTCCGTCGTGGCTGGCCAAGTCTTGGTAAAATTTCTCGCACCTAGGCCGCTTGGCCCACAATTGCGGGAGGTCCTACTCTCAGAGGACATGAAGGTTCTTGAGTATCCCCCTGGTCCATCCCTTGCGGGCAGAAGTCTCGAGTATCTGAAGATTCGATCGCGCACCGGGTGTACCGTCGTCGCCATCACTACCAATGGGGCGACAACACCGAACCCGGATCCCCATCAAGTTATCCCTAAAGACTCTTTTCTTACCGTCATTGGTACAAGGGAACAGATACGTGAGTTTAAACGCGTTTTCGGATAACGCTTACGAGGACGCTACGCGTTCAACCTAAAAAGGCCGTTGTTGTCGAATTGAGCTACGCAGCATCCTATCTATCGCGACAGGTCACGGCACAAGGGGTGCGCCGTAGCTGAACTTCTCAAATTCTAGGACGTATTTCCATAACAGTTGGTCGGCGCAAGTCGCAGTGAACGAAGCACAGTCCTGAGAGAGCGAAAACTCTTTAATTTCTGAAATGACCTGGCGATCGCACTTGCCGCAGTTATGCGGCCCGCGAGCTGTGCCCGCCCCTACAGGATCACAAATGACAGTAGCTATCGGTTTCACACGCTTGAGAACTTCTACGGCGGTCCACAGCCAAGGAGGCCTATACAGCTTTTTTTTCCAAAGCGCCTCGACTAAGGTGCCTTTTTGCACGTTGCACAAATTCAGCGAGATCGTATCTGCGTGTGGCGCAGCTTCGTGCGTGGATTGGATGGCGTCCTCCATGGCCTCCAGTTCTGTCAGGAAAGGTGGCTTTAGGAGCAGATAAGCCTTAACGGTCAGACCGTGAGAGTGTGCGACTTTGGACGCTCTGACGAAGTCACGAAACGCAAATCCTTTGTTTATGTGGCCATTCCGGATCTGGTCGTTCGACGTTTCAAGACCGATCGCAACTTCAACGTGCCGGTTGAATCTAACGACATCACCGCAAATCTCAGATGTCACGAATTCCGGTCGGCTCTCGACGATGACTCTTGGCGTGTCCGCTAATGCAGCTAGGATGGCATCTCGCACGTCGACGGGCACTTCTTCTTGATCAAGAAAGCTGCCTGAGGTGAACAACTTTACGATCTTAAACGCCTTACCGTAGAGTGCAAGCGCCTCGAATAGTTGCTTTTTAATATCCGAGCTTTGGGCATCAGGATTCGCGTCGGCAATGTAGCCGCACATTGCACAGCCATCACGGCGCGCCCAGAAGCAGCCTTTGGTCGTGAGAAGGATTGTCAGGGAGGGCACGATCTCGCCGTTGAGCAGATCCCAGCCGGTCCACGCCAATCGGTTATTGGCTCGTGTGCGGTGGCGGCTTGCTCCCGATGCAGCCTGACGCGGATAGCACCTGCTCGAAGCTCGAGCTGTTTTCATCGCGCCTCCACGTGCCGCACAGCGACAGCGGCACCTCTTTTTGACGCTTGCATCTCCCAACCGCTCATAAGGGCTCTCCCGACTGCAATGACGTGATCGTTGAGCACGATCACCTCGTCAAAAGGCCGTATTTCCGGATCGGCGTTGAGCACGCCAATCGCAAAAACCGTTCCTTTCGGTACAAAGTCATCGATGCGTACGCAATACCGATTTTCGATTGCGCCGAGATACCGTCGGGCTCCTTCGATTGTCAGGGCAAGAGTGCAGTACTTACCTGCGATGGTCGCTATGCGCGTTCTGCCGTCTGAGGCGTAATAGGTCGGGAAAAGGCCTCGGACCTTCGGACTCTCTGCAAAAATAGCCGTCGAAGCGTGCGGGCCAAATTCATAATCGGCGAGATCCTGTAGGTAATCAAACCGCAAATCGCGCCGCTTAGGTGAAAATTCGGCTATAAGTTCCTGCGCGACCGCGCACAAGCGTTGGAGGGAATCGGAACTAAGAATATTCTCGTCCTCGACAGTATGGATTAGATCAACTCCGAGTGCAGCCGCCGCTTCGTCGCATACTTCTCGGTAGGGGCCACTCACGTGCGCTACCACCGTGTCGAAGGCGTTGGCCTCAAGATACTGCGTGAGACGTCCGATCACCCACTCACTCTCGTCACACGTCCATTTGCCGGTAACCGGTATGTCGTAGTTGCTGGCAGGGTACATGATCTCGAGGCCGCGGGGAACGATGCCGATAGGCGACGTTACTATCGCCTCGTGCAGAAACTGGCGCAGGTTGTCCAAGCGTTTAAGAATAGTCCTGTGAGATCGGGACCGCGAGTATGGTTTGCGCGCCGAGCAGGGAAGTAGCAGGAGGATTCCATCTCTCTTATTAAGCCGCTCAATGACGCGTTCACCAAATCTGAGTATTTCTGGCCGATTCAGCGATTCTTGAGAACACGCGAGTAGCGTGGCCGTCCGCACGATGGGTGATCGGCGCTCAAAGTAACTATGCTCCTCGTCCAGCAACCGCAGCAGCGCTGTTAGCATCGGGGCAGCTCTGCATCGTCCCTCGACGAGGTCCCGCAGAGTCCCGCGCTCGATGTTCTCGCGCGTAACACGGAGTTCAGCTTTGAGGGCTTGCCTGTTGTGCGCAGACAGTATTGTCACCCTCTGCTCTGGCGGGAGCTCGGCTACGTTGACGCCACTGCAGGCGTCGCACAAACAATGAGAACGTGAAATCGCGTCAAACTGGCGTTCGCCTTCAGCAAAGAGGAGGTACCCCTCGCGCGCCTTGACCTCTGCCATAATTGGGTCGACGAGATCCACTCCCGCATAGACGAGCAAGCTCACGTTGTTCGGGGTCGCCAACGCCGGGACATAAAGCGCTGAATCAGGATTTGTTGATTCTCTAACTCCTATTAGCGCTTTGGTCAGGCCGCGCGGATCATCGCTAAATCTCACAGCGCCTCCAAGAATGACAACATCGGCATCAATTCGCTCTGTCCTAGGCTCTTCCAGATTTGTGATGACGGCTACGTCGAGCTCAGCTTTATGAATCGTCAACGCGTTGAGGAACTCAAGTTCCTCTTTGGATTCAAAGCTAGAAGGGGTGGCAAGCTCTTGGCCTTGCCACCTGAGCGTTCCGAGGCGGGCAGCTCCGTCCCGCCGTGTCACCTCAAACTGTCGCGCCATGTCCTCTCATAAGCGTAAGAGCGTTGCGAAGGAGCTTAATTCGGCGAGTGCGTCGTGAACCCACCCTTCCTCATAGGCGAAGGTCGCTTCGACATTTTTGGATTTAATAAACTCGATCAGGTTTCTCATAGCGGATTTGATTGAGGCAGAGTCTGGATCTGGAACTTCAGATTGGCCAATAGGATACGTTTCGGCTAGTTCTAGTGGGTAGGGACCAAAAGGCGCTTTCATAAGCATGGTCGTATCGAACTCTTGTTCCATCGTCCGCGTCTTCTGCCTGTTGGTCGTGATGAGCACTCGGCCGGTCAGGTCAAGTCTGTTGAGCTTTTTCACGTAGCGCGCAACTTCTGGCCGCCGGGCAGATTCTGTGCTCGTATAAAGGAAAGACCGCTTCGACGGTTCGATGGCTTCGAAGGAGGCAAAGCCCTCTTGGATCGTTCGCAGGGCTTGTAGCAGCGCTGGATGTCGGCACCGCCTCTCCACGAGCTCCCAGAGTTGTCCGTCGAGTATAGCTTGTTTGATGGTGCTGAGCTCACTGAATGAAACCCAAAGATTGTGTTCGGCAAGCTCCCGTTCCGTCAGCTTCCGATGTCCAGAGGAACAGACCGGACACGCACACGGCAGGTACGTCAAATCTTTGAGCTTGTGAGTCCCGTTTGGCGTCAGATAGCGCCCATCTCTCGCGTAAAGCGCGTAAGCGGCCGAATCGAACAGGTCACAACCTAACGCCACTGCGAGGGCAAACATCATCGGATGCCCTGCTCCAAACAGGTGAACAGGCTTATTCAACGCCAGTCCAGTCTTGCACGCCATAATGACGTTGCTTAGATCAGCATACCGATAGGATTCCATGAGCGGGACGACGGCACCGATAGGGTAGACGTCGGCGCTGAGCTTGCTGAGCAGCCCCGCGTACCGTTCTCGCAAATCGAGGTGGGTCGAGCCCTGGATGGGCGCTGCTAAGAGCATGTCGGTGCCGCAGCACCTTGTCGCCTCTCGAATGCGTTCGAGCGTCACGTCAAGCTCCCTGAGCGCACGGTGATGTTCAACGTCTGGGGGTGTCGGGATATCAATTGGAGTTCCGATGTCCGACCCTGCATCGCGCTGGAACGCTACTATCTCTTCCGAATAGATCTCTATGTCACCATACGTGGCGAGTTGAAAGGATCCCGAATCAGTCATTATCGGCCCATCAAATCCGAGCAAACTGTGAATCCCCGCAGAGAGCGCCGCCTCCCGCAAACGAGGACTCCGGTAAATGATATATGCGTTGGTCATGAGCGCTCCAGCTCCGAACTGGCGCATCTCGCTCGGCGCGATGAGCATTAGGTTGAGATTTACAACCGGCAGTAAAGCTGGCGTCTCGATATGGCCGTGTGGCGTATCAAGCTTGCCAATCCGCCCGAATACGTCTTTGTGTGTGATTTCAAATCGATCAGGCATCGCCACCTCGTGGCATGACGATGATCTCCCTGATGCGGGCGTCAAAAAAGTTGTTCATGTGCGCGGGACGTATCACTATCGCTGTATCGGAACCGCTGCCTGTGCCGCCTACGGCGACAATGTCGGCGATAGGTATGGCTCCGGCATCGGCCGCCATAATAGCTATCTCCACGCACACTTTGAGCCCGTGTCCCAGTAGTGAACGAAGAGCTTCTGCGATAGCCTCGACGCGCGAAACGCCGCCGAACTTCCTAGAGATACTCCTTTCGATTCCCGAAAGCACGTGTGACTGCGTCAGCACCGTGATTCCCTGCAGCTCGAGCTTTTTCCGTTTTTCCGCGTCGAAATGCTGGGCGCCTTCTTTGCTGAAACCTGTGTGGTGTGTTACGACGATGAGTTTTGCCTTGTTTTCAAGCGCTTTTGCAAATTTAATCGCCGTGGAGCCCGTAGTACTAGCCACAACGACTCTCTCGAGACCGCTGCTTGCTATATAGGTCTCTACGGCGCTGATTACGACTTCAGTGTTTTGAGGACCGGGTCTGTCTAGATAAATGATCTCTTCTTTTCTCATTGCGCATCCATTGCCTTCAAGCCAAAAAAAGAGCGTTCAGCGTCAAGATCCGCGGGTCTTCACCACATCTTTGAGGATCCCAAAGGTCTCTCGAGAGAACATCTCCGCGATATCTCTTCCGATGGAAAGGCTTTCGTCCGGTTCGATCCCGCACGAGGTCAGACTAGTGATGGCGATGCCTTTGGGGGTCCCTGTGGTCGTTACGTTGATCCCCAAGTGTATTTTTTCGCTAGTTATACTCGCTGTCGCAATGCTCACCGTGAGTTTCTCGTCAGCAATGTAAAGATCATCACCGGTTCTCGCGGTTTCGATACCGTACATATTGAGGACCGCTTGCGCGGAAATAACGAGCAAGCGCTGCAACAGGTACGAGATGAATATGTTTCCCGGGCTGTCGAAACGCTCAACGACAAGATGGAGAACATCATCGCCTGTTATCTTAGTTTTTCCACGCAGATCTTCGCAATCTTTCATACGCTCTTCTGAGACGTCCATGCCGCCCCTAAAAACGATAATGGAATCGCCTAGTATGCCGTGATGTTTGTAACCCCACAATGGGTCAATTTGTGATCCGTCGTAAAATACGAGCTCTTCTAGCACCTCGACGAGCATAGTCCATAATCTTTTTCTGAACTTAAATAGTAGTGGTCACTGACTTAACGCATATATAAGACCTGAAATGAAACCTATTTGTAGTGAAGATTATTTGCTTCTCGTCTCTCGATGCGACGTTACTGGCGTATCCATCTATGGAGACGCTGCCCCTCTCAGGCAGTCTCTCGTTCAAGATCGGCAGGCGAACCTGCATCGGTAAGTGGCAGGATGGCATTTATCACTCGTGCGACAGCTCAGAAATTCCGGTTTGCGGGAGTTGTGAGGAGTTAAATGCCTGTGCAATCTGTACCGGCTCGTGCATCAAGGACGAAAAAACGTGCTTAGAAAAGCACGCCGTATATATCGCAATGTTCAGGCCCGACATTTTCAAGATTGGTGTCGCGAAAGCCCGCCGACTAAGTGATAGATTGCGAGAGCAGGGCGCGGATGTGGCGGCAGTTTTAGGGTATCTCCCGGACGGCGAACTAGCCAGAAGACGCGAGCGCGAATTGCAGAAGCGTCACG
>Ga0326728_10014637_pt1 | contig 16593 bp, 16 predicted proteins | sample MB3enrmetagenome_FD_207602 | JGI IMG/M metagenome (GOLD analysis project Ga0326728, IMG submission 207602) | Lab enriched peat soil microbial communities from McLean, Ithaca, NY, United States - MB31MN | ecosystem: Environmental > Terrestrial > Soil > Wetlands > Peat | place: USA: New York...
AACGCCGAGCACAGCGAGCAGGTTCACGGTTGTTTCCTGCTCGCCGCCGAACAGATGCATCGCTAAGGAGTCCCATGGCCCGGACCACCCCACAACTCGCTTTCAACAGAAATGCTGGACAGTGCCCGATTCTGGGTTTGCTTGTGGGTGTCAGGGAACCGACCTTATAATCGAATGTTACAAAGAGGTTGCTGAAGAACACCGTAAGGGCTTTCTTCAGGGGCTAAAGCCCAATCGATTTACGGACTTTACGCCGGGGCTGAAGCCCCGGCCTCCTAAAGAAAAAGACTTTTTCAGCAGGGCGCAAAGCGGGAGGAAAACGTCATGGCGACAGCGAAAGCGAAATTGAAGGTCAGGGAGTTCACGAACGAGCCACTCACCGATTTTTCCAATGCGGTGAATCGAAAAAAGATGGAGAAGGCGCTGAAAAAGGTAGCCGGGGAGCTCGGGCACGAATATCCGATGTGGATAGGCGGAAAAAAGGTGATTACGGCGGGAAAAAGGAAGTCCACGAACCCGTCGCGGCCGTCGGAAGTGATCGGGGTGTTCCAGGATGCGTGGAAGGAGCACGCGATTGAGGCGATTGAAGCGGCGAACAAGTATTTTGACGTGTGGAAGAAGGTGCCGGTGGAGCAGCGGGTCAAGTGCCTCTTCAAGACGGCGCAGATCATGCGCAGCCGGAAGTTCGAGCTGGACGCGCTGGTCTGTTACGAAGTGGGCAAAACGTGGTTTGAAGCGGACGCGGACATCGCCGAGGCGATCGATTTTTGCGAGTTTTACGGGCGCGAGATGCTGCGGCTGGGGCAACCGCAGAAGCTGACGCCGCTGCGCGGCGAGAGGAACTACTTGGTGTACATCCCGTTGGGCGTAGGCGCGGCCATTCCGCCGTGGAATTTCCCGTGCGCCATCATGGCGGGGCTGGTGGTGGCTTCCCTGGTGACCGGGAATACCGTGGTGTTGAAACCAGCTTCAGATTCGCCGGCAATTGCGGCGAAGTTCGTGGACATTCTGTTTGAAGCAGGTATTCCGAAGGAAGCGGTGCAGTTTGTGAGCGGGTCGGGTGCGGCGGTCGGCGACACCATCGTGCAGCATCCGAAGACGCGGTATATCGGGTTCACCGGCTCGAAGGAAGTGGGCTTGCGGATCGCGGAACTGGCAGCGAAGCCTTCGCCAGGGCAGATATGGATCAAGCGCACCGTGCTGGAAATGGGCGGCAAGGACGGCATGATCGTGGACGAAGAGGCGGACATTGACGCAGCAGTGGAAGGGACAGCGCAGGCCGCGTTTGGGTACCAGGGACAGAAGTGCTCGGCGTGCTCGCGCGTGATTGTGAGCGAGAAGGTGTACGACGCGTTCCTGAACAAACTGGTGGAGCGGACAAAGAAGATTAAGGTGGGGCCGAGCGACGACCCGAACAACTACATGGGGCCGGTGATCAATGAACCGGCGATGAAAGGGATTTTGGACTACATCGAGGTTGGGAAGAAGGAAGGGCGCTTGATGACGGGCGGCGGACGCGCGCCGGGGGAAGGGTACTTCGTGGAACCGACGATTATCGCGGACCTCGATCCGAAGGCGCGGCTGTCGCAGGAAGAAGTGTTCGGGCCGGTGCTGGCAGTGATCAAGGCAAAGAACTTCGATCATGCGATGGAGATCGCGAATAACACCGAGTTTGGGTTGACGGGCTCGTTGTACTCGAAGAATCCGGCGAAGATTCGCCGCGCGGAGCAAGAGTTCCACGTGGGGAATCTGTACCTGAACCGGAAATGCACGGGAGCGATGGTGGGGGCGCATCCGTTCGGCGGATTCAATATGAGCGGGACGGACTCGAAGACCGGCGGGAAGGATTATTTGCTGCTGTTCCTGCAGGCGAAGGCGGTGGCGGAGAAGGTCAGTTAGAAAATCGAAACTGGAAAATAGAAAATGAAACGGTCGGGTGAGGGTCCCCCCTTTTAGTCGATATGCGTCGCTATAAACGCTGAGAACCCGCCGTCATAACCCAGCACCCTTAGGACCTGCAGGAGTAGCTCGCACTTGGACTGTGTACTATTGTTGGTGACGACCCAATAGCCAGACCCGGGGATGCTCTTGGGATGAACGCTAGTTCCTGATTGTTCGAGATCCGATTCGCTTTTCGCAAAATACTTTCGACTCCGGCCATTAATAGTTAGTACGTCCGCAAACCTGTCGCGGTTCTCACGATGAAGGAAAGTGAGAAGCGATAGGAATTTTCCGACCGCAGTTCGCTCAGATCGGAAATGGGGCCCCTCTAGATACTCCCAAACTGCTTTCTTTCTATTGTCTCGCATTATTTCATCCTGCAGTTGTTGCAGGCCCAACCCCTTCCGCGCGTCAGTTGAGAAGGTGCTCCCAGAATCCTGAACGCGGGGCTTGTCTGTTGTTGTCGGAGAGTCCAACTTAAGCAAACGTCTTAACACGTCGGATACGCTCTCGCTGAACGTCCTTTGCTGTCGGCGAAGGTACTCGTATACGTCATCTTCCATGTCAACATTCTTCATGGGCCATCCTCCAAGAGCAGCCTAAGCGCTCTACACAATTAGAATACTCTGATTGATTAGAGCAATCAAGCTCATTCTGTAGGTGAATCCGCCTGGGAAGACACCACATGCGCGGCGCCACCGGGGAGGACTGTTGAAGGTGCCGCGTTACACAGGGCCGGCGGAATTGGTGCTGGAGACCAATTTTAGCACGCGGTAGACGGGATAGCTGCAGGCCAGGGCGGCGAGGGTGAAGATGCTGTTGGTGCGGTCTTCGCGGACAGCTTCGATGAGGAAGCCGATGGAGCCGAGCAGGGCGAGGGCGGTGGTCCAGGGATAGCCCCAGGCGCGATAGGGGCGAGGCATTTCGGGATCGCGAAGGCGGAGAAGGAACAGCGAGATGAAGGAAAGCAGGTAGTTGGTGACGAAGAAGAAGGCGAGCATGGCGATGACGCGGTCGAAACTGAACACGGCGAAGGCCACGCCGACGAGGGCGCTGAGGAGAAGGCCGAGGGTCGGCGTGCCACCCTTGTTGACGCGGGACACGCTGCGGAAGAAGAGGCCGTCGCGGCTCATGGCATAGATGACGCGGGCGCCCATAAGGTGGAGGGCGTTGAGGGAGCTGAAGAGAGCAAGAACCATGATGGAGCGGAAGACGGTGTCGCCATGCGGGCCGAAAACGCGCTGGGCGGCGAGGCCGAGAGAGAAATTGTTTCCGGCAATCTCGCTCATGGGGAGGACGTAGAGGACAGCGGCATTGATAAGGAGATAAATGGCGACGATGGAAAAGAGGCTGGCGAAGATGGCGCGAGGCACGAGGTAGCCGGGATTCTTGATTTCGTCACCGAAGTAGATGACGCCGTCCCAGCCATCGTAGGTATAGATCGTGGCCTGAATGCCGAAAAGAAGAGCGGTGATGAGGGCGGCGCCGACCGGGATGACCACGGGAGCGGCGGCCTGGGCGAGCGGAGCGGCTTCGGCGGCGTGGCGCACATGGCCACCCATGGTGAAGCAGGCGATGACCATGACGAAGAAGACCAGGCCCTTGAGGACAGTGGTGAAGTTCTGCACCTTGCTGCCCATGCTGATGCTTCTCCACTGCAGCAGGGCGAAGAGAACGATCACGGAAACGGCGGTGATCTTAATGCGCATGGCGCCATCCATGAACGAGAAGATGTGCGCCATGTACTCGCCGACGACGATGCCGACGGCGCCGGTCGTGCCACAGGTGGAGAGCCAGTCGCTCCAGCCGACGATGAAACCGGCATAGTCGCCGAGAGCGCGGCGGGAAAAGTTGTACTGGCCGCCGCTTTTGGGGATGGCGGCACCGAGTTCAGCAAGCTGGAAAGCGCTGACGAGGGCGTAAAAGGCGCCGACGAACCATACGCTGAAGAAGAGCCAGTGATTGGGGAGGCGCGCGGCGATGTCGCCGGGAGTGCGCACGATGCCGGCGGAAATGGCATTGCCGACGGCAACGGCAATACCAAAGCCGACGCCGAGGATTTGCAGGAGCTTGCCGCGGTCCCTGCGCAAACGAAGGGACAGCGAGGATGGGTCGGCGGATGAGGTGTCAGCGGGCAGCGGCAAAGTGAAGTCTCAAGGTCCTTGGGGAGTACGCGTCATCATACGTTCGCGGGGCAAAAAAGCAAACTGGAATTGAAAGCGAGAAGCTACGAGCGCAACAGAAAAGAGCTGACCCGAGTGGCGGCCGCCGGATCTTTGTGGGAAAGATAATTTTGCGGAGCTGCTTACGTTGTGAAAGCGGCGGCCCTTCGAAGCTCCCTTCGATGCTCAGGGCAAGCAGGGTAAACGAGGCGCCCTTCGAAGCTTCCCTCGAAGATTGGGGCAAGCAGGACAAACCGCACTTCAAGTTGTTCGGCCGCGCCTCCCGCATGGCGTTTGGCAAACCAGAATCAGATCAGGAGTTCGGATTTCGGTGGTTTCCTGGCCTGTGCGGGAGGGAGGGTGATTAACTCATTTGCGGGATGCGGGGATTGCGGGAATCGTCGGCGAGGTTGAGGGCAAGTTCGCGGGGGGAGGAGGCGGCGACACGGATCGAGGCACAGTCGTTAACGATCCAATCGGCGCCGCTGGCAAGGAGTTCGGGATCGTGGGTAGTGGTGCGGATGGCCAGCACGCGGCAGCCGGCGGCTTTGCCGGAGCGGACGCCGGAAGGAGCGTCTTCGATGACGACGCAGTTGGCAGGGGGAAGGCCGAGAGCGGCGGCTCCGGAGAGGTAGGGCTCGGGATCGGGCTTGCTACGCTGGATGTCGCTGGCGGTGACGAGATGACGTGTGAGTTCGAGGAGGCCGGCGGCGCGGAGACGCACTTCGGCGAGGCGGGCCGTGGCGGAAGTGACGACGGCGAACTGGCTGGCCGGGATGGCGGCAAGGAGTTCGCGCGTGCCGGGGAGGGCGATGACGTCGGCGACGTCGTCGATCTCGGCTTGCTCGAGCCAGGCATGTTCCTGGAGATGAACGGCATCGGAGGCGTGCGGGAGGAGCACCTGGACGGAGGCGAGACTGGTGCGGCCGTGAGCGGTCTTGATGACGAATTCGGGAACCATGCCCTGCTTGATGGCCCAGTTGGTCCAGGCGCGGGCGACTGCGGCGGTGGAATCGACAAGGACGCCGTCCATATCGAAGAGCAGGGCCGAGCAGAGGATACGGGTCATTGGGCACCGGGGGAACGAAACAAACATTGTGGTGTGAAAACGGGCGGAAAGGAAAGGCCGGGGTCCATTGAATGGTTTCTCTCTGCCGTGAGTTCCTGGGAAATCGCGATTAAGGTCGGCATCGGCAAATTGGTTTTGCCGGAGAGGCCTGCTGAATTTGTGACTCGGGCGATACGAATCATGTCCCTGCAATCGCTGGACATTACGCATATTCACGCATTGGCGGTGTTTGAGCTGCCAGGGCACCATCGGGATCCGTTTGATCGGCTGTTGATCGCGCAGGCCCAAACAGAGGGGATGACGATTTTGACGGATGATCCGATTTTTCAGAAATACGAGGTGAAGCAGATCTTCTGCGGTGAATAAGACGGAATTGCCTTAAGACTGAGTGGTCCTTCTCCCATAGGCGGAAGCCGCCGAGGAAGGCGTTGCCATTGCTGCCGAGCCGGGCGCCGGGGGGAATCCGTTCCAGTTTCTTGGTGTTGCCACCGCCAAGAACCACGTAATCGGCTTCCAGAGCGATCTTCAGTTTCTTGACCACCTTGGCGACATGCTTGCGCCATTTTTTTTTGCCTAGGCGTTCGATGCCGCGCAGGCCGAGGTAGTCTTCGTAGGTTTTGCCCTTTTTGTAGAGCAGGTGCGCGAGTTCCATGGGCTCGAGAACGCCGTCCACAATCATTGCCGAGCCAAGCCCCGTGCCCAGGCCGAGAAACAACATAGAGCCGCCTTGGTAACTGCCCAGGGCCTGCATCGCGGCATCGTTGATGACCTTGACGGGGCAGCCGAAGGCCTTGGCGAAATTGAAATTCATCCAGCCGCCGCCCAGATTGTGAGGTTCCCGCAGCGGGTGTCCATTGACGATGGGACCGGGATAACCGAGGGTGATGCGGTCGTACTGCCAATCGCGAGTGGCGTCTTTGACCAGCTTCACCATTTTTCCGGCGGTCATTTCGGGTCCGGAGATGAATTTTCGCGGCTCCGATTGTCCCGTGGCGAGTATTTTAACGTGCGTGCCGCCAACGTCGACGACCAGGGTCTTGTGATATTTTGTTTTTCGGCGTGTCTCCATCACCGGTCCTTTGACTGGGCGAACGGTCCCGTAGGATTCAGGGCCGCTCAAAAGTTAGCCTCAGACTGTGCCTTTGCCGCGGCCGATGTCAATAGGTTCGCGCAAGCCGCGGAGGAAAACTCACGGTTATGGTCGGCTATTTTTCGCAAGCGAGGATAGTCAAGCTGGAGTATTGAGGCAAGGAATTTGCTGCAGATCAGGTTGGGGTGGGAGATGGTATTTGAAACCATGCCACCGCGCCCGCAAGTGTTTGAATCTACTCACCGATTATCCTCAATTTGGGCGCATCTGGGCGCAAAATTTTGCGACTGGACGGAGTAACTCGCCCACTCTGTCCACTGCTTCGCGCTGCGCGTCGCCGGTCACGTGGCCATATATCCCAAGCGTGATTCGCGGGTCCGAATGCCGCATTTGCTCCTGTGCGACTTTCCTCCGGACAAGTGGCTCTTACATGCCCAATTATCCTGCTGAGTGCAACGCGACCGTTCTTCTTGAGTGGTAGAAAAAGATGACTAGAAGTGCAACGCTGTCTATTCTGGCCGCAAGTCATGCCCACACTCCTGGTGGTGACCGTTTACAACACACCACACCCTCACCGAGAGATTTCGCCGCTTTACACCCTACTTTCTCATGCTACGATTTACCAGACTTGCTTTCGTGCTGGTGGGTTAAGGCACAGAGCAAATGCAAGGTGCAAGCATCCTTAACGCCCCAGTCGACATACAAGAAGAATGTTCTATTTGCGAGGAGGCGTGGTGTTCGTTTCAGTATCTTCACAAATCCAGTGCATTAGAAGACCCGCCATTTCTGGAGCGACGACCAAGCCACCTAGGCATTGGTGGCGTTCGATGACCGCCATGTGCTCCCCTACATTTGGGACACGACCGCGCCCCAAGGGACCATGGAGAACGCGAGTTCACCGCCCCTGGTCCACGTTTGCACCATCGTCTGCCGCTCAGGGATGGCCGAGGCGAACCGTTGGATTGCCGAAAGCCATAACGTCGCCGCGGATTATGTCAGGGCCTTCGGAAAACCGGCCCCCCGCGTGAAAGGGCTAAGGCTCCAGATCAATTCGCAGCACACTGGCTCGGCTGCGGAAAATTACTTCGCGGGCATGGTTTTCCGTAATATAGAGCAATAATGATTCTGATCACCGGCGGAACCGGCTTCATCGGAAGCCATCTGGCGGAGGCCGTCTGCGCCCGTGGCGAGCCGCTGCGCTGCCTGATCCGCCGCGACAGTTTCAAGCGACATCCTTTCGCGTTGCCTGCCGAAGCTGAGCTTGTGTTCGGTGACCTCGTTTCCGGCGAGGGTCTGAGGGATGCCCTCGCAGGCGCCGGCACCGTGATCCACCTTGCGGGTGTGACGAAGGCGCTTTCGACGAGCGAGTTCTACTCGGGCAACGTGCGAGCAACGGAGAATCTCGCGCGGGCGATCGCCGGGCGCGGGGTTCGGCTTGTGCACGTCAGCTCTCTCGCTGCCATCGGTCCCAGCACCGATGGCACGCCGGTCTCCGATGACACCGAACCGCATCCCGTCACGCACTACGGAACATCCAAGCTGGAAGGGGAGCGGATTGTGCGGGCGCTGGTTCCTGACGCGGTGATCGTGCGGCCGGCCGTGGTCTACGGCCCGCGCGACACGGACGTGCTGGAAATGTTCAGGTCGATTAGTAGGGGCTTTGTGCTGGAGATCTCGGGCGGCGAACGCTGGTTTCAGGCGATCTATGTGAAGGATCTGGCCGAAGGGTTGCTGGCAGCGGCACGCGCCCCTCAAGCCGGCGGCCGCGCATATTTTCTTGCCCACGCGAAGGCAGTCTCCTGGAGCGAGTTGAGTTCCACGGCGGCGCGCGTCATGCGGAAACGAACGCGAGTCCTACGGATTCCTGCGCCGCTTGCGTACACCGTAGGCGGCCTAGCGGAAGTTTGCTCGCGACTTACCGGGAAGCCGGTGATCATCTCGCGCGAGAAGGTGAAGGAAGCTCAATGCCGCCACTGGACCTGCGAGACGCGGCGCGCGGCGCAAGAGCTCGGCTTCGAAGCGCAGACACCTCTGGAGCTTGGACTCGCCGAAACGCTTGCCTGGTACAAGGAGGCGGGTTGGCTGAAGTATTGAACTCGGATAGGCGCTTTTGGGCCGCTGACAAACTGATCCTGGCTTACCTTGCGGGCACAGGTGCGTTGGTCGCGGTGTACTGGAATCGGCTTCCCGAAGCCCCGGAATTGCTGGCCTTGCACGTTGGGGCTGCCATGGCCATCGTGTTGGCCTCGACGCGCGGCGGTCGCGCGGTCTGGTACTTCCGCCATTGGTACCCGCTTCCGCTGGTGGCTTCCTGCTATAAGGAGATGGCGATCCTGATTCCAGCGGTCCGAGGCGCGGCCACCGACCAGTGGCTCGCGGATCTCGACTTTTCGATTTGGCATGCGAATCCGACCGTCTGGCTGGAGCGCGTCCAAACGCCGGCGTTCACGGACTTTCTGCAACTTGTCTATACTCTGTTTGTTCCCGCGGTCCTGTTGGTCCCCTGGCTGTTGTGGCGGAAACGGCGCTTCGCGGACTTTCGGTATTGCGCTTTCCTGATCTCGCTGGGCTTTCTGGCGTCTTATATCGGGTACATCCTTGTGCCTGCGCGCGGGCCCCGCTTCTTGCTCGAACACTTACAGCATTCGCCTTTGCAAGGAGGATGGGCGGTGCACGTGATGCGGACGACGCTTGATCGCCTCGAGTCAGCCCATTACGATTGCTTTCCGAGCGGCCATGGCGAGCTCACGATCATCGCCTGGTGGAGCAGCCGGCAAATCTCGAAGCGGCTCTCCCGGGCGTTTTTGGCGTACACGCTATGCATTATTTTTGCTACAGTTTACCTTCGATACCATTACACGGTTGACTTGATGGCGGGCGCGCTGCTTGCTGCGGTCTTGATTGCGGCGGGGCCCATGATGTACCGGAAGCTGTCAGGAAGCGAGGATTCAATTGCCGCTTGAGGTCGTAACGGCAGATAGTAAGCAGGCATTGAAAGAGTTTATTGAATTTCCCTATTCGCTATACCGCGGCGACCCTTTCTGGGTGCCTCCATTGCGGATCGCGGTCAAGGAACTGCTGAACCGGGCCGACCATCCGTTCTACGCCAACGCGGAAGCCGAGTTTTTCCTAGCGCGGCGCGACGGCCACGTGGTGGGCCGGATCGCCGCTATCCTAAACCGCAATCACAACAAGTTTCACGAGGAGAACGCCGGGTTCTTCGGATTCTTCGAATCGACGAACGCCCCAGAAGTGGCGGCGGCTCTACTCGGCGCCGCACGAAAGTGGGTGTTCGCACGCGGCGCAGTCCTGCTTCGGGGGCCCGTGAACCCCTCCACCAACTACGAATGCGGCATGTTGGTTGACGGCTTCGATTCCAATCCGATGGTCATGATGACCTACAACCCGCGCTATTACCCGGCGTTGATGGAAAACGTAGGGCTCCGCAAGGCAAAGGATCTCTACGCTTACGTCAATACCGCGGCGGCAGTCGAGCTGGAGAAGATCGCGCGGGTGGCGGACCGCAAGCTCGCCAAGAGCGGGGTCACGGTCCGGCCCATCAACATGAAGGATTTCGACGGCGAAGTGGGGCGGATCTGGGATGTGTACAACTCGGCGTGGAAGCGCAACTGGGGATTTGTACCCATGACTCGCGAAGAGTTCTTCCTGATGGGCAAAGAGATGAAGCAGATTCTCAAGCCTGAGCTGGCGCTGGTGGGGGAAGCGGGCGGGAAGCCGATTGGGTTCGCACTGGCCTTGCCCGATGTCAATTTCGCGCTCAAGCCGGCGGGCGGCAGCCTCTTCCCGACGGGCCTGCTCAAAATTCTGTATTATCAACGTTCGATTAAAAGTCTGCGTGTTCTTCTTCTTGGGGTGGTGGAGGAGCATAGAACCTCCGGTGTAGCGGCTGCCTTCTATGCCACGCTCGTGCGGACTGCCAAGAAGTTGGGATACAGCGGCGACTGTGAAATGTCGTGGATCCTGGAAGATAACGTTCTGATGACACGCTCCCTGGAAGTGATGGGCGCAAGACACTACAAGACCTATCGAATCTACGAATGGGACTGAACATGAACTTGACGGCCACCGCGAAAAAGAAGAACGCTGGAGCGAACGACATTTTCGAGAAATGCCGCGCGTTCACTCGCCCGGGCGAGCTCCAGAAAGCCGGTCTGTACATGTACTTCGAGACCTTCGGAGACCGGGACGGCTGCCAGCCGGGAGAGGTGCGGCTGGGCTCGTCGAAGGTGCTGATGTTTGGGTCCAACGATTACCTGGGCCTGATCACGCACCCGCAGGTCAAAGAAGCCGCCGTGCAGGCGATCCGGAAGTACGGCAGCGGATGCAGCGGTTCGCGCCTGCTGAACGGGACCCTGGATCTGCACGTGAAGCTGGAGGCGGAGCTGGCCGCCTTCGTGCGCAAGGAAGCCGCGATGATCTTCGGCACCGGGTTTCAGGCCAACTACGCTGCGCTTTCGGCGCTAACCGAAAAGGGCGACGTGATGATCTGCGATCACGGCCTGCACGCCAGCTTGGTGGAAGGAGCGTTGCGGTCGGTAGCGCGGGTGATGCGCTTCCGGCATAACGATCTGGATCATTTCGAGCGGTGCCTAAACAACTGTGCTTCCGAAGAGAAGATCCTGGTGGTCTCCGAAGGCGTGTTCAGCATGGAAGGGGATCTGGCCGAGTTGCGCGGGCTGGTGAACCTTTCAAAATCCAACGCGGCGCGCATCTATGTGGACGAAGCACACGGGCTAGGAGTGTTGGGGCGGACCGGAGCGGGCGCAGCGGAACACCTGGGGGTGCTGGACGAAGTGGACATCGTGATGGGCACGTTCAGCAAGGCTCTGGCGTCGGTGGGCGGGTTTATCGCCGGCCCGCGCGAGGTGGTGGATTATCTGAAACACACGGCGCGGCCGTTCGTGTTTTCGGCGAGCCTGCCGGCGGCGTCGGTGGCGGCGGCCGGGGCGGCGCTGGAGATCATCCGCAAGGAGCCGGAGCGGCGCCTGCGGCTGCTGCAGATGGCCCGCGCGCTGCGCGCGGAGCTGCGCGCGCGCGGCTTTTCGGTGCTGGATGGGGAGACAGCGATCGTGCCGGTGGTGATCCGGGAGGAAGGGGATTTGTGCCGGCTGTGCAAGGCGCTTCTGGCCGAAAAGATCTACATAAACCCGGTGCTGAAGCCGGCCGCGGCGCAGAATTTGCTCCGCATCTCCTGCACTTCCGCACACACCGAAGCGCACATCGAGAGGCTAGTCGCGACGCTTACGAAGGTGGTGGGGTGCCTCGGCATCGAGCGCTAGATTGAGTGTTGCTCATTGCGCTCGCTGAAAATCTTAAGAAGAAAGGAAGTTGGTGCGGGACCGGGCGCAGCCGTGGCAGCGGTCGTTCCTGGATCACGGCGCACTCGGAAATAATCCACATGCCCGACTAACGCGGCTGCCGGACATGTGGAGTACTGGTAAGCCGGACGTCGGCGCGTTCGCCCCGAATGCAATAAAGAAGGAATCCCACCACGACAATATTGATAATCAGCACCAAAACTCTTATCGCAGTTGGATGGCGATAGATCTCGTAAACTTCCACTGGGACGAGCGAGCTCGTGATGATTACGGTGAACCACTCTGCCCAACGTTTCACAAGCCAGAGACCAATTCCCTCAGTCAGGAAGAGTCCCGCGTAAATAAAGCTGCCAACTTCGAGATCCTTGATCTTACTCGGAGTAAGGGTCGCTGCGGTCAGAATGAGGCGACCTACGTACCGGCTGCCCGGACCCAAACCCAGCCTTGCGGCCCACTCTTCCAGGACGTTCGTGACGTCCGCGTGAATCAGCTTGAATGCGCCCACGCCAACCGCGATCAGAAGAACCGCTTTTAGCAGCTTGAACAATGCGATCAGACGGATCAGTCTGGGATCAGAGGATTTCATGCGACGGTTTCATCATACCCGATTCCGCTGATGCTTCTTTATCGAGCTGGCTGGCCAAAGCCGTCCAACTCCCGATAAAAACACGCTAACCGTCCATGTGGGTACTGGGACGGACTTGTCCGCTTTGCCGACGCAATATAAAAGGGCGCCCCTTTTGGAGTAGGGTTTTGAGAGTTCAGCTCAACCTTTCCAGAAAGGACACCCTTTATGACTAGCACTAAATATATCGGGATGGACGTGCACAAGGAAAGCATCTCGATCGCGGTGGTGAATGCGGCCGGGAAGATCGTGATGGAATGCGTCATCGAAACGAAAGCCAGCATGATTCAGCAGTGTATCGACGGGCTGCGCGGGGATTTGCACGTCACGTTTGAAGAAGGAACCTCGGTGGCCTGGCTATACGACCTTCTGAGACCACCTGTCACCGAATTGATCGTCTGCGATCCACGGAAGAACGCCGTCCATATCGAAGAGCAGGGCCGAGCAGAGGATACGGGTCATTGGGCTCCAGGACGCGAAACGGATATTGTGACGTGGACGCACGCGGAGGGGAAGGGCAAGGCGTTTCCCATCTGGACTTACTCCACATGCTGAGCGACGATAGCGGCATGAAAAAGGAAGTAAATATTAGCGAAGCGAAGCGGCAGTGGTCACGATTGTTGCGGCGGGTGGCGGCCGGGGAAGAGGTCACCATTACCAACCGGGGAGTGCCTGTGGCGCGGTTCGTGCCTGTACCCACCTGCAAGCCCAAACGAAAGGGGGCTGACGGTTCTGACGGATGATCCGATCTTTCAGAAATGCGACGTCGAGCAGGTGTATTGCGGGCGGTAGAGGATGGAAGGCCCGAGAGTGGGCTGCCGCTGGTGCTTGGACAGTTTGACGTTGTTGCGAGTGTTATTTGGATGTTGCAGCGGCGATCTTGTCGATGACGATGGCCTTGGAGCCGCCGCGCTCGTAAATCTTGCCGGTGACCGTGACTTTTTCTCCCGCGAAGGGAAGCAGCTTCGGATTCTGGCCGCTGGACGGCATGGTGTCGGAGATGGGCCAGTAAATCGTGCCATCTTCGGCGAGGATGACGAGCTGGGAACCCGCCTTGGCACAGGAGATCGCGCACTCCCTGCTGATGGGTTTGTCGAGGCTCTTGGTGAAAGCACAGGCGGAGTCCAGAACGTAGCCCTTTACGGTCACGGCCGGCGTATCGGCGAAGCTGAGCAGAGCCATTCCAACAACCGAGAGAAGAAGTGCGGCGCGTAGTGCAAGCCGGGTGATTTTCATTTTCGTTGTCTCCTGCGTACGTTGGAGTGCAGTAGCGAAAACACTATAGCGGCCTTGGCAACGTGTTTGTAGTGTTTTTGTAGTATTGCCGCTGCCGCGGTTCGCGTGCAAAGTGTTCGGGCACGCATCGGCGAAACGATTCCACCCATGAGCGAAGTTGTGAACAAAACCGCGGCTTCCAAAGCAGCCGTGCAGCATGAATCGGAAGTGCAGCGTGAGTCCGGGCTGCGGAGGAAACTGAGTCCGCGCCAATTGGCCATGATCGGGCTTGGGTGCACGATGGGCACCGGGCTGTTCCTCGGCAGCGCCATTTCCGTGAAGCTTGCGGGGCCCGCGATATTCCTCAGTTTTCTTGCCGGGGAGTTCATCACGCTCACAGTGATGTGGGCGCTGGCGGAAATGTCCGTGGAACATCCGGCCGCCGGGGCATTCGGTCTGCATGCGGAGATGTATTTGCATCCGTGGGCGGGCTTCGCGGTTCGCTACACCTACTGGATATGCATGGTGGTGATCATCGGCAGCGAAGTGGTAGCTGCGGCGATTTACTGCCAATACTGGTTCCCGCATGTGCCGGCGTGGATGTGGATTGCGGGCTTTTCGCTGGCGATGATCTGCATCAATAGCGCCAGCATCGAAAGCTTTGGCACGTTTGAGTTTTGGTTTGCGATGATTAAGGTTGCGACCGTTGTCGTATTTCTCGTGCTTGGCGCCGCGCTGCTTTTTGGAATTGGATTTCCGCGCATCGGCACGGCGATTTACACCGCGCACGGCGGTTTTCTTCCCAATGGATGGTCCGGCATGGCGCTTGGCGTGACCATGGCCATCTTCAGCTATATGGGTCTGGAGATTGTGGGAACAACCGCGGGCGAAGCGGCGGACCCTAAAATTGCCGTGCCGCGGGCGCTGCGGGAAACGGTGCTGATCCTGGTTTTATTTTATGTGGGCGGACTGGCTGTGGTGGTGGGCATCGTGCCATGGACTCAGATTGGCCTCGGCGAAAGCCCATTTGTGCGGGTCTTCGAGACCGTGGGCATTCCCGCGGCCGGCCACGTGATGAATTTCGTGGTGTTGACCGCGGCGCTTTCCTCCGCGACCTGCAATCTGTACTTCGCTTCGCGGATGCTTTTCTCGCTTTCGCGGGGAGGTTACGCGCCCGCGGCGCTGGGGCGCCTCAGCAAACGAGACATGCCGGTTACTGCGGTGCTGGCCTCCAGCGTGGGCATGGCTGCCGCGCTGATTCTTTCCCACTTTCACCGGAACATGGCCTTTGTCTTCATGATTGGCGTGGCGTTTTTCGCCGCGCCGTTCGTCTGGATCACGATTTTGATGACACATCTGGCGTTTCGCCGCGCCACGGCGCGAGCGGGCAGAAAGATTCTCCGGTTCGCCCCACCGGGACCTTGGAGCTCATTGGTGGGAATCACCGCGCTGCTCGGCGTTTTGATCTCAACCTGGTGGGTATCGAGCTTCCACATCACGCTGCTCGCCGGGGGGCCGTGGCTGCTCTTAATTACACTGTGCTATCTGGCGTGGGGAAGAGTGCGACATGCGGCGCAGGAAAAACTGAATGCGCGTGGAGTTCCGAAAGTAGCTACCTGGGGAAAGGCGGACGTAGAGGAATAGGGCTAGTTGGGGTGGGAGATGGGATTTGAACCCACGACATTCGGTGCCACAGACCGACGCTCTACCAACTGAGCTACTCCCACCACTCGTCGTTAGTTTAGCACGACCCCGGAGGGCTAGAAAACGTGGCGTTTGCGCGTTCGGCGACGAGGTGAAAAGATATCAGCGATCAGATATCAGCGATCAGGAGACGGAAGAAAGCGACCGGCGACCAGTGACCGGCGACCAGGGATCAGGAAGAGGAGAAACTGGAAAATGGAAAACAGAAAATGGGAGGAGGTCCGGAGTGCCAGGTGGAAAGCCAGCGGGGATTGGGACGCAGCGGCAGCGACCAGTGACCGGGAGGAAAAGACAATATTCCGAGCCACCTGGCGGATCATGGGCTGGTTGGGTGAGCGCAACTCCGGGAGAGCTTTTGGGTTGAATAAAGCAGAAGGCGGTTTGGAGGAAAATGAAACACCGGAAACCATTCGGGCTGGATGCAACGCCGAGAGAAGGATCCGGGGATCGGGGAAAGCGATGAGATATCTAAAATACTTGGTTTTATTGGGAGTTTTGCTGATGAGCGCGGGCTACGCGCAGGCGCAAGTTCGAGTGGGAGTTGGGATCGGAGTCGGCCCGGTGTATGCCGGGATTGGCGCTGCGCCCGTTTGCGCGTATGGATACTACGGGTATTACCCGTATGCCTGCGCGCCGTACGGTTACTATGGGCCGGACTGGTTCGTAGGAGGCGTGTTTATCGGCGCAGGGCCGTGGTATCACGGCTGGTACGGACGAGGCTACTATGGCCGACCCGGGTGGGCCTACGGCCGCGGGGCATACGGCTACAGGGGCGGATATGGCTATGGTCGTCCGGGAAACGGGAATCGCCCGGGCTGGGCCTATAGGGGCAGTGCGGCTCGCGGGTATGCCGGAGGCGGCTACCGCGGCAATGTTGGAGGCGGGTTCCGCGGCAGCGTGGGCGGTGGATACCACGGTGGCGGGAGCTTCCATAGTGGTGGTGGATTCCATGGCGGCGGTGGCTTTCATGGTGGCGGCCACGGAGGCGGACACCGCTAAGTCGTAGCGACTCGTCTGGGAGAAATACGAACGGCTGGCAACGCGCGTTGCCAGCCGTTTTTTATTTTTGGGAAGGTTATCAGCGATCAGAAATCGGCAATCAGGAAGGATGCGACCAGTGACCAGCGACCAGCGACCAGGAAAAGGGGTGGGGAGATTGAAAGCTGAAAGTTGAAAGAAAAAGAGAATAGGGCCGATAACACAGAGGTCACCCTTCGAAAAAAAAAATGCTCAGGGCAAGCAGAGGGAAGAACACAGAGAGCACAGAGAACGACAGGAGAAAGATAACGCAGAGGCACAGGGCAGCCGGTGCTGGACCCCAACGGGAGGGGCGGGAGCGATTGTCGGATTTACTCTTAACGAGGAGGAAACGCGGGTCAGGAGCGCGGAAAAAGGGGGCGAAGGAGTTGATAGACTGGGGCAAGGGAAGCGTGTCCCCGCGCATGAAC
>Ga0326728_10014641_pt1 | contig 16591 bp, 19 predicted proteins | sample MB3enrmetagenome_FD_207602 | JGI IMG/M metagenome (GOLD analysis project Ga0326728, IMG submission 207602) | Lab enriched peat soil microbial communities from McLean, Ithaca, NY, United States - MB31MN | ecosystem: Environmental > Terrestrial > Soil > Wetlands > Peat | place: USA: New York...
CGGTGCGCCGGCTCGGCCAGCCCGAGGAGATCGCGCGCTGCGTCGTGTTTCTGGCTTCCGACGACGCCGGCTTCATCACCGGATCGACTCTCACCGCGAACGGCGGCCAGCACCTCGTCTGATCGGGTTCACGACGGCGGCGCCGTTCTCTCGCCTCGCTCGATTTTGCGCCGAGCGCAATCACGGAAAATCGCGGCAAGGGCGAGCGGGCTCGACGGTCGATGCGGGACGCCCGTCGACCGAAAGCGTCGAATCGCTCAACCCGCAAACACCCGCGTTCGCGCGAAGCTCAAGATCACGATCAGGGCGACCGGCGCGGCGAACAGCAGGGCGAAGCTCAAGTAGGGCTCGTAGCGGCCATAAGGGAGGAAATAATTGTACCGCGCGTACAGCCCGCAAAGGACGCCGACCAGCGCCAGCCCGGAATTCACGTAAGGGCCGAAGCCTTGCCGGCCCATGAGGTAGTCGAGCAGGAATCCGATCAGGACGAATCCGACGAATGCGGCCAGCCAGAAGCAGACCATCTCGAATCCTTCCAGCCCGACGATCATCCTGAAAAAAGGCGCCATGGCGGTCATTTCGGCACTTCCTCGCTTCGCGCTCGCCCGCGGCGGAATCGTCGGCGGACGTTGCGGCGCCGCGCGCCGCTATCAGGCCATTACCGAACATTTCTTTGCGGCCGGTGAACGCGATGGGGCGAAGTCCGCATTATTTGAAAGAGTCGAAAGTCGGACTGATTTTAACCGCGCGCGCCGTGCCCGATGCTGCGGTGCAACAAAGCCGTGAGAGGCGGAGGCTCGCGCTCGCCGGCCGCTCGCCGCCATTTGCCTTTCCGCCGCAGAGCCTTTAGGCCATCGGCGCAAGACGCGCGCACGGGGCTCCGACGCTACCGAGCGGACGCGCGGCCAAAACGAATGCGGAGTTTCGGCCTTTGCCGGACAGGGAAGTCTTCAAGCGCCAGGCCGCCGAACGCGCGATGACGTTCGTGCGCCCGGGCATGAAGCTCGGGCTCGGCAGCGGCTCGACCGCGCGTTATTTCGTCGATCTCATCGGTGAGGGCGTTCGACAGGGCCTCGACGTCGTCGGCGTGCCGACCTCGGAAGCGACTTTCCGTCACGCCGAGGCGCTCGGCGTGCCGCTGGCGACGCTCGACGAGATCCCCGAGCTCGACCTGACGGTCGACGGCGCCGACGAGATCGATCCGTCGCTGCGCCTGATCAAGGGCGGCGGCGGCGCTCTGCTGCGCGAGAAGATCGTCGCGGCGTCGTCGCGGCGCATGCTGGCGATCGCCGATTCGACGAAACTGGTCGCGCGCCTGGGCGCCTTCCCGCTGTCGATCGAAGTCGTTCCCTTCGGCGTCGTCTCGACGCGTCGGCGCGTCGAGCGCGCCAGCGCCGCGCTCGGCTTGGCCGGCGCGATCGAACTGCGCCGGCGCGAGGCTGAAAATTTCGTCACCGACGGCGGGCATTACATCCTGGACTGCGCCTTCGGCGCGATCCCCGACGCGGAGGCGCTCGACCGCGCGCTCGCGTTCATCCCCGGCGTCGTCGAGCACGGCCTGTTCATCGGCCTGGCGAGCGCCGCCATAGTGGCCGGGCCGAACGGCGTCGAGGTTTTCGGCGCGCCCGCCTGACCGCCGCAACCCAAAGGAGCATGACATCGTGTCTTCGTCGAAAATGACAATCAGAGCCTCGCTCGGCGGCGCGCTTGTGCTGGCGATCTCGGCCGTCGGCGCGAGCGCGGAGGAGCCGACGCCCGCCGGGCTGAACTACGCCAACCAGATCTTCGTCGACATCGGCATGAAGCCGTCGCTCGATCAGGTCGTGCCGGGGATGCTTGGGCAGTTCGAACGCACCGTCACGGCGACGCGCCCGGAGCTGAAGGACGCGCTGCACGAGACGTTGCAGGCCATCCAACCCGAGTTCGCCAAGACCGAGCAAGGCGTGCTGACGGACTCGGTGAAATTTCTGGCGAGCAAAATGACCGAGCAGGAACTCAAGGACACCATGACATTTTACGAGAGCCCGGCCGGAAGGAAATATGTCGCCGTCGAGCCCTCAGTGGTGCAGGAAGTCACCAATCTGGCGCACGCCTGGCGCGAAAAATTGTCGACGGACATTCTCACCCGCGCGCGCGAGGAAATGAAGAAAAAGGGCCTTGATTTCTGACAGCCCGCGTCAGCCCAATCGAAAGGGCGCCCGCCTCGGCGCGACGAGCGTAGGCGAAGAAGGGTTCGCGCCATGGCGTTCGACGTCGACCTGTTTGTCATTGGAGCCGGATCGGGCGGGGTTCGGGCGGCGCGAATCGCGGCCGGGCACGGCGCGAAAGTCGCCGTCGCGGAGGAATTCCGCGTCGGCGGAACCTGCGTCATCCGCGGCTGCGTGCCCAAGAAGCTGCTGGTCTACGCCAGCCGCTTCGCCGACGATTTTGCCGACGCCGCAGGGTTCGGCTGGAGCGTCGGCCCGACGCGGTTCGATTGGTCGACGCTGGTGGCGGCCAAGGAACGCGAGATCTCGCGCCTCTCCGCGATCTATCGCGCCAGCCTCGAGGACGTGGGCGTCGAACTGATCGAGGAGCGCGCCGAACTGGTCGACGCCCACCGGGTTCGGCTCGCCGGCGGGCGAACGACAAGCGCGCGGCACATTCTGGTCGCGACCGGCGCGAAGCCGGCGCCGCTGGGTTCCATCGCGGGCCTCGAACACGCCATTTCCTCCAACGAAATCTTCGACCTTGCCGCCTTTCCCCGCCGCTTGCTCATCGTTGGGGGCGGCTATATCGCGGTCGAGTTCGCTTCGCTGTTCGCCCGGCTCGGCGCCGAGGTCACCGAGGTCATGCGCGCCGGCAACGTGCTCAGGGGATTCGACGAAGACATGCGCGAAGGCCTGCGCGACGAACTGAAGCGCGCCGGCGTGAGGTTGCGGTTCGGCTGCCTGCCGACGCAGATCGAAAAGCGCGGCGCGAGCCTCGTCGTCGCGTTCTCCGACGGCGATCGAATCGAGGCCGATCAGGCGCTCGTCGCCACCGGGCGCAAGCCGAACACGAGGGGTCTCGGGCTCGAATCGGCGGGCGTCGCGCTCGACGCGGCCGGGGCGGTCGTCGTCGACCGCGATTCGACCTCCAGCGTCCCCTCGATCCACGCGGTCGGCGACGTGACCAACCGCGTGAACTTGACGCCGGCGGCGATTCGCGAGGGCCATGCGCTCGCCGATCGGCTGTTCGGCGGGGCCGACGGGGCGGTCGATCACGACAAGGTCGCCCACGCGGTGTTCGCCACCCCGGAGATCGGCGCGGTCGGCCTCACCGAGGCCGAGGCGGCCGAGCGCTTCGAAGTCGTCGACGTCTACAAGGCCAACTTCCGACCGATGAAGGCGACGCTTTCGGGCAGCGGGGAGCGCTCTCTGATGAAGCTCGTCGTCGACGCGGCGAGCGACCGGGTCGTGGGCGCGCACATCCTCGCCCACGAGGCGAGCGAGATGATCCAGGTCCTCGCCGTCGCGATCAAGATGGGCGCAAGGAAGGCCGATCTCGACGCGACGATGGCGGTCCATCCGACCGCCGCCGAGGAGCTGGTGACGATGCGCGCGCGCGCCGCCCGGATCGAGCGCGGGGCGCGAAAGATCGGATGAGGGCTCGTCAGAACCCGCGAGCTATTCGCTTGAGGAGCGGTCTCGCGGCGTCGGTCAATTCCCGTCCGCAGCGCCGCTGATCGCCGCTTGCGAGTTTATCTCCGCGCTGGTTTGAGATAGCGTGGCCGCGCGTTCCGACCGCGGGCTTCCGCTCGGGCGCGGCGGCGGCGGCGCGATTTGTCGGGGAGGGCGACATGCTCAAGGAATTCAGAGACTTCGCCATGCGGGGCAACGTCATCGACCTCGCGGTGGCGGTGGTCGTCGGCGCGGCGTTCAACAAGATCGTCGGTTCGCTGGTCGACGGAATCATCATGCCGATCATCGGCATATTCGGCAAAGCCGATTTCTCGAATTATTTCTTCCCTCTCTCCAGCGCGGTGACCGCCACCAACCTCGCCGACGCGCGAAAGCAGGGCGGCGTGCTCGCCTATGGCGATTTCATCACCAACGTCATCCAGTTCCTCATCGTCGCCGCGGCGCTGTTCCTCGTCATCAAGGCGATCAATTCGATGCAGCGGCCGGCGCCGGCCACGGCCGTCGCTCCCCTGCCGCCGAGCGACGAAGTCGTGCTGCTGACCCAGATCCGCGACTCCTTGGCCAAGCGCTGAGCTCGAACGGGCGCGACGAAGGCCTCGCGGCAGCGAGGCCGCGCTCTGCGCCGACGAGGTTTTTTTCTGTCCGCCCCTTGCGGCCGAACGCGACCGCGTTCATGAGGCGGGGATGGCCCTCTCGTCCTCGCAAACCACGCCGCCGACGCGCGACTGGCTCGGCGAAATTCAGCCGAGCATGCGCGCCGTGCCGCAGAGCGGCATCGTCGAGGTCTTCAACTACGGGCGCGGCCGCCAGGGCGTGATCCCGCTGTGGGTCGGCGAAGGGGACTTGCCGACCCCGCCTTTCATCGCCGAGGCGGCCAAGGCGTCGCTCGACCGCGGCGAGACCTTCTACACCGACCAGCGCGGCGTCGCGGAACTGCGCGCTGCGATCGCGCGCTACATGACGCGCGTCTACGGCGCGGCGCCGGGCGGCGGCGACTTCTCGCCCGACAGGTTCTTCGTCACCATCGGCGGCATGCACGCGCTGCAAATCGCCGCGCGCCTGACGGTCGGGCCCGGCGAGGAGGCGCTGATTCCTTCGCCGGCCTGGCCGAATTTCGCCGGCGCCGTCGCGCTTGCGGGGGCGCGCGCGGCGTTTGCTCCTCTCGAGCGCTCCGAACGCTGGCGCCTCGACCCCGACCGCCTAGCCGCCGCGGTCACGCCGGCGACCCGCGCCATTTTCGTCAATTCGCCCGCCAATCCCACCGGCTTCGTCGCCACCCATGAAGAACTCGAAGCCATTCTGGCGCTGGCGCGCCGGCGTGGCCTGTGGGTCGTCGCCGACGAAATCTACGGGCGGCTGACCTATCGAGGCGGCAGGACGCCGTCGTTTCACGACGTGATGGCGCCGAGCGACAAGATTCTGTTCGTGCAGACGCTGTCGAAGAATTGGGCGATGACGGGCTGGCGGATCGGCTGGCTGGAGGCGCCGCCGGCGCTCGGCGCGACAATCGAGAATCTGGTGCAGTTCACCACCTCGGGCGTTCCCGTGTTCGCCCAGCGGGCGGCGATCGCCGCGCTGGAGGACGGCGAGCCGTTCATCGCCGGTCAGATCGCACGGATGCGCGAAGCGCGCGACATCGTCGCCGGCGGCCTGGCCAGGACGGGACGCGCGCGCTTCGCGACGCCCGAGGCGGCGTTCTATCTCTTTTGCGCGATCGACGGGGAGGCCGATTCGCGCGCGCTGGCGCTGCGCCTGGTCGACGAGGCGGGGGTCGGGGCGGCGCCAGGTGCCGCTTTCGGGCCCGGCGGCGAGGGCTATCTCAGGCTCTGCTTCGCCCGCGCGCCGGAAGAGATCGCCGAAGCGACGCGCCGGCTCGCGCGCTGGCTGGCGAAGCGACGCTGTCTTGACTCGCCGGGCCGCGGCTGAATCGGCGCTTCGGCGCGCGTTCGAGCAGGCGTGCGTCTTGGCGGCGGCGCTGGCGGGCGGCGGCGCGCTCGCCTTCGCCGGCGTTCCCGCCGGCTGGCTCTCGGGCGCGATGATCGGCGTCGCGGCGCTCGCCGCAATCGGGCGCGCCGCGCCGCTCTTCGCGGCGTTGCGACAGCTCGCGATCCTGCTCGCCGGCGTCGGCATGGGCTCGGGGCTGACGCCGGCGACGCTGGGCACGCTCGCCCGCTATCCCGTCACGCTCGCCCTGATGATGGCGGCGATCGGAGCGATGACCGCCGCGTCCTATTTCGTGCTCATCGGCGAGCGCGGCTTCTCGCGGCAGACCGCGTTCTACAGCGCCGTTCCCGGCGCGCTTTCCTATGTCTTCATCGTCGCCCAGCCCTCCGGCGCTGACATGGCGCGGCTCGCGGTGATCCAGGTGTTCCGCATCTTCGTGCTGATGGCGATCGTCCCGATCGTCGCCTCGCGCGCCGGATTCATGGGCGCTCCGACCCGCTTCCTCGTCGATCCCGTCATGACCACCGTCGTTCTAGTCGCCGCCGCGGGGATCGCGGGCGCCGCTCTGGAGCGGCTCAGGGTCGCCAGCGGCTCGCTTTACGCCGCGATCGTCATTTCCGCGCTCGTCCACGGCCTCGGCTGGGCGCCGGGGCGGTTCGCGCCGCCGATCCAGATCGGCGCTCAAACGCTGATCGGCGCCTGGATCGGCACGCGGTTCATCGGCTTCGACTGGGGCCTGCTGCATCGGACGCTGATCGCCGCGGCGACCTCGTTCCTTGCCGCTTTCACGGCGGCGGCGGGTTTCGCGTATCTGGCGGCCCTCGCCGTCGACGCGCCGTTCCCCGAGGCGCTGGTCGCCTTCGCGCCGGGAGGCCTGGAGGCGATGACGATGATGGCTTTCGCGCTCGGCCTCGATCCGTTGTTCGTCGGCACCCATCACCTCGCGCGATTCGTCGCCATCAGCGCCGCCCTGCCGTTTCTGGCCCCTTGGTTCGATCGACCGGCGCGCCCCGGCCTTGAGTCTTAGAGCGCGAAGTGACGGCCGCCCTGGCGTGAGTGCGCTGCACAATCTAAGGTGGGACCATCGCCAGGAGATCGCCATGGTCGCTCGCCCGCGCCGCTCCGTGCTCTATATTCCCGGCTCCAACGCCAAGGCGCTCGCCAAAGCGCGCAGCCTGGCGGCCGACGCAATCATCGTCGATCTTGAAGACTCGGTCGCGCCGGACTTGAAGCCGGCCGCGCGGGCGCTGGCGGTCGAGGCGACGCGCGCGGGCGGGTTCGGCGGACGCGAGATCGTGATCCGCGTCAACGGCCCCCACACGCCCTGGGGCCGCGAAGATCTGGCCGCCGCGATCGCCGCGGCGCCGGACGCGATCCTGTTGCCCAAGATCGACGGGCCGGGCACGGTCATGGTCGCCGCGCGCGCGTTGCGGGAGGCGGGCGCGCCGGAGAGGACGCGCCTGTGGGCGATGATGGAGACGCCGATGGCGATCCTTGGCGTGGGATCGATCGCCGCGACCGCGGCCGATCCGGATTCGCGCCTCGAGGCGCTGGTGATGGGCCTCAACGATCTCGCCAAGGAGACGCGCGCCCGCCTGACGCCCGGCCGCCCGGCGATGACCGCCTGGATCGCGCTTTGCGTCGCCGCGGCGCGCGCCCACGGCTGCGACATCATCGACGGCGTCTATAATGATCTCAACGACTTTACCGGCTTCAAGACCGAGTGCGAGCAGGGCCGCGACATGGGCCTCGACGGCAAGACGCTGATCCATCCCAATCAGATCGCAATCTGCAACGCCGCTTTTGCGCCGACGCCAAGCGAAATCGAGGCCGCGCGCGCGATCATCGCCGCTTTCGCTCGGCCGGAGAACGCCGGCAGGGGCGCCATTCAGCTTAACGGCCGCATGGTCGAACTGCTGCACGAACAGATGGCGCGCCGAACGCTGGCGGTCGCCGAGGGGATCGAAGCGCTCGCCGCCGCCGCGGGCTGAAGCGGCGCGACGCCTGCCAAGTCTCCGGCCCCCGGGTCAATTGCCGTCGGCGGCCATCGGCGCAGCGCGCCATCGACCTCTTGGATAGCTTTTTCGACCGCCGGAGCCTGTCAAGGACTTTGGCCGCTACGCGGCGGCCCGTAGGGCTGTCCTTGACAGGCTCCGGCGGTCGGAAATCGTGCTTCCAAGAGGTCGACGGCTAAGGACCGCCGCATTGCCGAAGCGTTCGCGTCAGCGCGGGATCAGAGGCGCGAGGCTTCGCGGCGCCGCTTGGAATGGGTCGCGCGAACGGCTACATCGGTTTTGTCCCTCGTAAGCCGCGGAGCGCCGCATGAGCCAGGCCTATCACGCTCTCTTTCAACTCGGCGTCGACGCGACGCCGTATCGAAAACTGAGTTCCGAGGGGATCGGCCTCGAACGCGCGCTCGGGCGCGAAATTCTCGTCGTCGACCGCGAGTCGCTGCGCAGGCTTAGCGAGCAGGCGATGATCGACATCAACCATCTGCTGCGCCCGAGCCATCTCGCCCAGCTCGCCAAGATTCTCGACGACCCGGACGCCACCGCCAACGACAAGTTTGTCGCTTACGATCTGCTGAAGAACGCCAATATCGCCGCGGGCGGCGTCTTGCCGATGTGCCAGGACACCGGCACGGCGATCGTCGTAGCCAAGAAGGGCCGCCTGGTGTGGACCGACGGCGACGACGAGGCGGCGATCGCGCAAGGGATCGGCGACGCCTATCGCATCAAGAACCTGCGCTACAGCCAGCTCGCGCCGCTTTCGATGTTCGAGGAAAAGAACACCGGCGACAATCTGCCCGCCCAGATTGAAATCGCCGCCGAGGGCGAGGATTCATACAAGTTCCTGTTCATCGCCAAGGGCGGCGGGTCCGCCAACAAGACTTTCTTCTATCAGGGGACGCCGTCGATCCTGACCCACGATCGGATGATCGCGTTCCTCAAGGAGAAGATCCTCACCCTCGGCACCGCGGCGTGTCCGCCCTATCACCTCGCCGTCGTCATCGGCGGGACGAGCGCCGAACAGACGATGAAGACGGTGAAACTCGCTTCGACCCGCTATCTCGACGCATTGCCGACCAGCGGCGCCGCGGACGGGCGCGCGTTTCGCGACCTGGCGATGGAACAGGAGCTGCAAAAGCTGACGGAGCAGCTCGGCGTCGGCGCGCAGTTCGGCGGCAAGTACTTCTGTCACGACGTGCGCGTCATCCGCCTGCCGCGCCACGGCGCCTCGCTGCCGATCGGCCTCGGCGTCTCCTGCTCGGCCGATCGCCAGGCGCTCGGCAAGATCACCAGGGAGGGGGTCTTCCTCGAAGAACTGGAGCGCGATCCCGCGCGTTTCCTGCCGCCGGTCGATGAAGCCGCGCTCGGCGGGCCGGTGGTGAAAATCGACCTCGATCGGCCGATGAAGGAGATTCTCGCCGAATTGTCGAAACATCCGATCCGCACCCGCCTGTCGCTGACTGGCGCGATGATCGTCGCGCGCGACGCCGCGCACGCGAAAATCCGCGAGCGGCTCGATCGCGGCGAGCCGATGCCCGACTATTTCAAGAACCATCCCGTCTACTACGCCGGCCCGGCCAAGACGCCGGTCGGCTACGCCTCCGGCTCGTTCGGACCGACGACCGCGGGACGGATGGACTCGTTCGTCGACCAGTTCCAGGCGGCGGGCGGCTCGCTGGTGATGCTCGCCAAGGGCAACCGCTCGCGCGAGGTGCGCGAGGCCTGCGCGCGTCACGGCGGCTTCTATCTCGGCTCGATCGGCGGCCCCGCCGCGCGACTCGCCCAGGACTGCATCAAGAAGGTGCAAGCGCTCGAATATCCCGAGCTCGGCATGGAGGCGATTTGGCGCATCGAGGTCGAGGATTTCCCGGCGTTCATCGTCATCGACGACAAGGGGAACGATTTTTTCAAGGAGTTGAATTTGGGGTGAGGAGGCAGATGGCCAACGTTCGGCGCGGCCGGCGGTGGCGCTCCGCCGATAATGACCTTACCCTGCGGCCGGCGCCATCAAAGCGTCAATCAGGAGCGACGAATGCCCATCACCGGCGGCTGCCTGTGCAAGAAGGTGCGTTACCAAATCGCCGTCGACAAGCCGCTCGGCGTGCGGCAGTGCTGGTGCCGCCTATGCCAGTATTTGAGCGCCGGCGGCGGCGCGGTGAACGCGATTTTTCCCAAGGACGCGATCACCGTGACCGGCGAGACGGCGGTCTATGCGTCGGTCGCCGACAGCGGCGCGACGATGCGTCGCAGCTTCTGCCCCGCCTGCGGGACGCCGCTGTTCAGCGAGGCCGAGCCGCGCCCGCGCCAGATCATCGTGCGCGTCGGCACGCTCGACGATCCCGAACTCGGCAAGCCCGCCGGCGTGATCTGGGCGCGCTCGGCGCCGAGTTGGGCGTGCTTCGATCCGGCGCTGCCGCGAACCGAGGGTCAGCCGGCGCCGGCGAAGTAGCGTTTCGACGAAGCGTCTTCGCGCCGCCCGTTGAATTCGCCGGTCGTTATGTGCAAGTTGCGCGCCTTCGCGCGTCGCGAAGGCTCACGAGGAAGGCTCCGCCATGTCCCTTTCGGTCTATCAATCCAGCGTTCCCGTATTCGAACGTTCGCTGAACGCCTTCTCGGCGATCCTCGACAAGGCGGCGGCGCACGCGGCGACGTGCAAATTCGATCCTGCGATCTACATGACGATGCGTCTGCGCCCGGATATGTTCGCGTTCGCGCGTCAGACGCAAGCGTTCTGCGACCACGCGAAGAATGGCGCGGCGCGGCTCGCCGGCGCAGAGGCGCCGAGGTTCGAAGACAACGAGGCCTCGCTCGACGAACTGAAGGCGCGCGTAAAGAAGACGCTCGACGTTCTCGCCGGCCTCGACGCGAAAGCGATCGACGCCGGGGCTGAGCGCGAAATCATCATTCCCTTGGGTCAGAGGAAGGCGAAAATGATCGGCGCGAACTACCTCCTGCATTACGCGCTGCCGAACTTCTATTTCCACCTGACGACCGCCTACGACATCTTGCGCTACGCTGGCGTCGCGATCGGCAAGCGCGATTATATGGGCGCCGTGCCCGGCTTCACGCTGCTCTGATCGCGTCGCCGTCTCTCATAAGATAAGGGCTCTTTCCATGAGCATCGAACGCATCGGCGTCGGCCCCCGCATGTCGCAGGCGGTCGTCCACGGCCACACGATCTATCTCGCCGGCCAGGTCGCCGACCAAGCGGCGGCCAAAAGCGTCGGCGAGCAGACCAAGGAAATTCTCGATTCGATCGATCGGCTCCTCGCCAAGGCCGGCTCGGACAAGACGCACATCCTCTTCGCGACGATCTATTTGACCGACATCGGGACTTTCGCGGAAATGAACGCGGTTTGGGACAGCTGGGTCGTCAAAGGGCATACGCCGGCGCGCGCCACGGTCGAAGCCAAGCTCGCCGCGCCCGCCTTTCGCGTCGAGATCGCCTGCATCGCAGCCAAACCGTCGAAGTAGAAAGATCGAAGGGTGAACAAACCTCCGAAGGGCGCCGTGACGGGAATGTTCGAACGCGTTGCGACGCCGGCCGCGGCCGTCGATCGCCTCGCCGAACTCTACGCGCAAGCGGCGGGGTTGTTGCGCGCGGCGGTCGAGAGCTTCCTGATCGACGGCGTTCCTCCGAGCGCGGAGGTGCGGGCGCGCTTTCGCTATCCGCAACTGCGCGTGACCTATCAGCCCGAGGGCGTGCCGCCTTCGAACGCGCGCGCCTTCGCCAAATTCACCGAGGCGGGCGTCTATTCCACCACCGTGACCCAGCCCGAGGATTTTCGTCCCTATCTGCTCGAACAACTCGAACCGCTGGTCGCCGAATTCGGCGCCGAGATCGAGGTCGGCGTCGGCGCGCAGGAAATCCCTTACCCCTACGTGTTCGAAAGCGGCGACGAACTGGGGCGCGGCGGCGCGAGCGCGTCCGAACTCGCGCGCTTCTTTCCCGTGCCCTCGCTCACGGTCCTCGGCGACGAAATCGCCGACGGCGCGTTCGATGTCCGTCCCGGCTTCGAGCGCCCGATATCCCTGTTCGACGCCGCGCGCGTCGATTATTCCTTGCGCCGGCTGGTGCATTACACCGGCTCCGACTGGCGGGCGATGCAGCCCTGGGTGTTGCTGACCAACTATCACCGCTACGTCGATCAGTTCGTGCGCTGGGGGCTGGAGCAATTGCGCGCCGGCGGCGTCGAGAAAATCGTGCTGCCCGGCAATGTCGCGATCGACGCCAGCCTGACGCCGGCCGAGGCCGAGGCGCGAGCGGCCGGAGTTCTCTGGCATCGCTTCCAGATGCCCGCCTATCACGTCGTGCGCGCCGACGGGCGCGGCGTCAGCCTGGTCAACATCGGCGTCGGACCCGCCAACGCGAAGACCATCACCGACCATATCGCGGTGCTGCGCCCGCATTGCTGGCTGATGGTCGGCCATTGCGCAGGGCTGCGCCAATCGCAACTCATCGGCGATTACGTGCTCGCGCACGCCTATCTGCGCCAGGACGCCATCCTCGACAACGCGGTGCCGCCGGACGTGCCGATCCCGGCGCTCGCCGAAGTGCAGGTCGCGCTGCAGGAGGCGGTGGCGCGCGTCACCGGCGATCGCGGCGAGGCGCTGAAGCGGCGTCTGCGCACGGGAACCGTGGTCACCAACGACGACCGCAACTGGGAACTGCGCTGGACGCAGGAGCGCCGGCGCATCAACCTCTCGCGCGCCGTCGCGGTCGACATGGAATCGGCGACGATCGCGACGCAGGGGTTCCGCATGCGCGTGCCCTACGGCGCGTTGCTGTGCGTCTCCGACAAGCCGCTGCACGGCGAAATCAAACTGCCCGGCGCGGCCAACGCCTTCTATGAGCGCGCGATCGGCGAGCATCTGCAGATCGGCATCGCGGCGCTGGAGCTGCTGCAGAACCAGCACGCGAGCCTGCATTCGCGCAAGTTGCGCAGTTTCGACGAGCCGCCGTTCCGCTGAAGGCGCAAACCGCCGCGAAGCGAAACACGTCGTGAAGCGGCGGTGACGCGCCAACCTTGCGCGGTCGCCGACGTCAGTGTAACCTCATGTGGTCACATTTGGCGCGCAGGTCATGAAAACCGTCCAAATCCGCGAAGCGAAGGCGAAGTTTTCGGCGCTCGTCGAGGCCGCCTCGCATGGCGAGCCCACCACGATCACGCGCTACGGCGTGCCTGTCGCCGTGCTGACGCCAATCGAGGCGGCGCGGCGAATCTATCCCGAACCTCAGGAGAGCTTCGCCGATCTGCTGCTGTCCTTTCCCGGCGGCGTCGAATTCGAACGCGACCATACGCCCATGCGCGGAATCGACCTGTGAGCCGTGGGTATCTGATTGATACCTCAGTAATCTCCACGCTCGCGCCGGACCGCGGGAGCGTCGATCCGAAACTGTCCCTGTGGCTGCAAGATCGCGAGGAGCGCCTCTATTTGTCCGCGATCACGGTCGCCGAAATCGAGATGGGCGTCCGCAAGCTCCAACGAGCCGGCGCGATCGCGCGGGCCGCCCAACTTTCGGCCTGGCTCGACCGACTGATGCAAAGCTTCGGCGAGCGCGTGTTGGCGGTCGACGCAACAGTTGCGCGCGCCGCCGGCGCGCTTTCGGAAGCGGCCGTCGCGACCGGGCGCCATCCTGGATACGCCGATGTTCTCATCGCCGCGATGGCTCGCGTGCACGACCTGTTGCTGCTCACCGCCAATACGAAGCACTTCGATGCGATCGGCGTCGCCAATGCGGACCCGTCGCGAGAGGCGCCGGACTAGACGCCGAAAGGGCGCCGCGGCGAGCGGCGCGTTAGCCGTCGAAGAACGCCGGATGATCGAGGCCGCCGTTTCACCGCTCCGGATTGGCGCCGCCGAACAATTCGCGCCCGCCCTCGATCGCCGGCGCGCAAAGCTCCGGACGCCCGACCTTGCGGCGGGTCAGGAATCGCGGGCGCCGCGCCGTGATCGTCTTGCCGCGCCGCCGCGGGGCGGGGCGGCGCACAACGACCTTGCCGAGCATCGGCCGGTCCGGCTCCTCGCGCCCCTCGACGCGCTCGACCAGCGTCGGCAGGCCGAGGGCCCGCGCCCACAGCCGCCACTCCGCATTGATGTCCCAGTCGTCGTCGGCCTCGGCGAGCGTGAGGCAAAGATCTGGGTCGGCGTGGACCATGCGGATTTCGTACCGGAAGGCGTCTTCGCGCACGCCGGAAAGGCGCAGCACGACGCCGCGATAGGCGCTGGTCGGGACCGTGACGTTCATGAACACGCCGGCGACGACGCGCGCGATGCGGACCTTGTCGGCGTCGAGCTGCACCAGCCGGCGATGTCCGTCGGCGCGCGCGTCCGGCACCGCGAACTCCCGCGGCGCGAAGGCGCCGTGCTTCGGAGCCGGTTGCATCGCCAGGCCCCACCGTTGAGCGAGGATCATGGCGGGAGATTGCCGGCCGACGGCTCAGAGCGCGCTAACGCAAGTGGTTAAAGCTCGCTGAATCAGGGCTTTACGGGCAATTTTCGCTCGCCATGGCTGGCGCGCGATTTCGCCGAAGCGTCGAATTTGACGCATTCGCTTGCCGCTTCGTTGGCGAGCGGCCTCGCGCCCGATCAGGGCGCGTCGTCCTGGCGCGGCGTTTCGTCCTGGCGCGGCGCTTCGGCCTCGCGCGCACGGCGGCGAAACGCGTCGCGCGCCCGCCCGCGCTGCTCGAGGGCGGCGAGCGCGATCGCCTTGAAGGGCGCCGCGAGGCGCTCGAGCCGCTCGAGGCCGGCGACCGCGCGTTCGCCGCGCGTCAGTTGGCGATCGAGTTCGGCCATGGTCTTGTCGAGCCCCGGCTCGGGGTCGTCGAGCCAGACCGCGACGACGCGCGCCCAGGCGAGCGCCAGGCCTTGCAGCGTGATTGCGCCGGCCGCGCCCTCGCTATCGATGCCCGCCGCCTCCAGCATGAAGCGCATCGAATTGACCGCCGAGCGATTGATCGCCAGCGCCGCGACGGGATCGCGCCGCAGCCAGGCGGCGATTTCGCGCAACGCCTCGCGATAGGGCGCCATCGCGTCGAGCCGGCGCATCAGCACGTCGAACAGGCGCTCGCGCGGCGCCTCGCGCGCAATCTCCTCGTCGTCTTGAGACAGCGTCGCGCGGTCGATGCGCCTGGCGAAGCCGCCGAGAACCGCGCCCTTGGAGGGGAAGGCGTCGCGAAAATCGGCGAGCGAGACTTTGGCGGCGGCGCAAATGTCGCGAATCGCAATCTCCTCGAAGCGGCGCTCGGCCGCCAGCGCCATCAGCGCGTCGACGATTCTTTCGCGCGTGTCGCGCGAGGCGGGGGCGGCGGCGGATTTCGACTCTTTGGTCATCGCGAGTTCCTCCTTGCCGGCTTCGCCGCTCCATGTAGGGACTGCCGCGCGTTGCGCCAACGCCGTCAGCCCGCGAGTTCTTCGGCGCGGCGTTTGGCGGCGGCGGCGGCGCGCGTCATCAGCGCCGGCAGGCCGTCGGGCGCGCGAAGCACTGCGAGCGCGGCGGCGGTCGTGCCGCCCGGCGAAGTGACGTTCTCGCGCAGCCTGGCGGCCGGGACCCCCGGCTCGCGATGCAGCAGCTCGCCCGCGCCCTCGACGGTGACGCGCGCCAGCTTCATCGCCAACTCGGAGGAGAGGCCGATCTTTTCGCCGGCCTCGGCCATCGCCTCGACCAGCGCGAAGACGTAGGCGGGGCCGGAGCCGGAAATCGCGGTGACCGCGTCGATCAGCGCCTCCTCGGCAAGCCAGTCGAAGGCGCCGACCGCGCGCATCAGGTTTTGCGCCCATTGGCGCTGCTCGGCGCTCGTCGCCGGGCTTGCGAAACCCGCCGAGGCGCCGCGGCCGACTGCGGCGGGCGTGTTCGACATGACGCGCACGAGCGCGCGCGCATTGGGCAGCCGCGCCTGGAGATCGGCGATCCGCTTGCCCGCCAGGATCGAGACCACCAGCGTATCCGCGCCGGCGAGCGGCGCGATTTCGCTCGCCGCCGCCTCCAACGTCTGCGGCTTGATGGCGAGAAAGAGGACCTCGGGCGGGCGAAGCGCGCTCTGCGCGAGGTTGAGCGGCATCGCGAGCCGGGCCGCGAGTTCTCTTATCGACGGCGAGGGCGTGGGCTCGAGGATGGCGACGCGCGTCGGTTCGAGGCCGGCGGCGAGCCATCCCCGCAGCATCGCCTCGCCCATCTTGCCCGCCCCGACGAGCACCAGGGATTGCGGCCAATCGGACATCGAACCCTCTTTGCTGGCGATCGCCTCGGCGCCGCCGCTTCTCTTCGCATCGGACCCGCGCCGTGACGGCGAGGGGCGCAGCGAGGAAGCGATTTCGCGTGTCTGATGTCAAGGCTGCGGCGAAGGGTCGTAAGCGGGGCGAATATCCGGGCGGATCTGTGGACGCGGTCGCTGAGCGCGTTCCGTCGGCTTCGAGGATGTCGCAAGACGAGGCGCCGAGGCCCGGAAATTCGCCCTGCTTACAGGCGATCGTCGATCGAGTTCGCGGCGCTCGTCACAAGGAATAGCACGGTTGATCGCCGGCAGACGCTAAAAGTTGAAAAACTCGCGGCGCAGCGCGTCCTCGTATTCCCTCTTGGCGGCGATGACCGCGTCGCGAAGCTCATCCTCGCGAAAATGCGCCGCCTCCCACTGGTCGACTTCGGCGACCGAATGATTGACCGAGGCCAGCGCCTCTTCCTCCCGGATCGCCCTGACCCATCGGTCGACCGCCGCCTTGTAGGCGGCTTGCAGGCGATCGAGCTCCGCCGTTTGCTCCGTTTCGTCTTTCATGCGACGCCTCCACTTTTTCAACGACGTATCTCGGCGTTATGACGGGCGGAAGACACTTCGCGGGAGGCGGAAACGGCCTATGGCATTCACGGAAGTGATTCCCTTTGGTTGAGCGACGTGATTCAAGGCCCCTGGAGCGATTGGATATGGGGGGCTTTGGATGTCGTTTGGGGATATCCGGGTGGCGGAGCGGGCCGATTGG
>Ga0326728_10014643_pt1 | contig 16588 bp, 14 predicted proteins | sample MB3enrmetagenome_FD_207602 | JGI IMG/M metagenome (GOLD analysis project Ga0326728, IMG submission 207602) | Lab enriched peat soil microbial communities from McLean, Ithaca, NY, United States - MB31MN | ecosystem: Environmental > Terrestrial > Soil > Wetlands > Peat | place: USA: New York...
TTTCGGCTACCACGCCCTTCTCTTCGCGGCCTTCCGCCTCGCGCCGACGCTCGAGGTGAACCTCATCAATTATCTGTGGCCCTTGCTTATCGTCCTCTTGTCGCCACTTTTCATAAAGGGCCTCAGGCTCAAGGCCCGGCATATAGTCGCCGCCCTCCTTGGGCTCCTCGGGGCAGCGCTCATCGCGAGCGGAGGCAGGATCGGCCTGGATATCGGAGGCCTGCCAGGCTACCTCCTCGCCGCGGCCGCCGCTCTAGCCTGGGCTTCCTACTCGCTCATGACCAAGCGCCTTCCGCCATTTCCCACGGGGGCCGTCGGAGGCTTCTGCCTCGCTTCTGGCTTGCTTTCCCTCGGGCTCTACGCACTCGAACTTGCGCTGGCGCCGGGGGAGGCTGTGCCCGCCCTGAGCGGCCTCGATTGGCTTTTCTTGGTATTGCTCGGTCTCGGGCCTATGGGAGGAGCCTTCTATTTTTGGGATGCGGCCTTGAAGAAGGGCGATCCCCGGGTGATCGGCGCCCTCTCCTACCTCACGCCCCTTTTGTCGACCCTCAATCTCGTCGTTTTCGGCGGGAAAAGACTATCGCCCCTGGCAGGAGCGGCCATGGCCCTCATCGTTGCGGGCGCGGTCCTCGGATCGCTCGACGCGGTAGGGAGCGCTTTTACTGCTTCGCGATCTTCTTGCAGGGAATCCAGACGTATTTCGCGTCGCTCACCACGAGGCCGGATTTTCTCGGGTTGGCTTTTCGGGCGAGGGCATAGGAGAGACTGAAGACCGTGGCGCCGATGCGGCTTTCGTCCTCGGTAGCCATACCGACGAGGAGGCCCGAGCCTATGGCCGCCGTGACCGAATCTGGCAAGCCCTGCGTCGAGGCTCCCGCGATAAGGGGGGCTTTCTTGGCCTTCGCGGCGGCGCTATAGAAGTCGATCGTACCCAGGGTCGAGGCGAGATCGACGCAGATAGCGGCCTCCACCTTGGTGCTCAGCTTGGGCAGGCCTGAGGCGTCGACGACCGCGCCCACGCTTTCGGCCTTGATCCCTGCGGCGGCCAGAGCCTTGACGAAGCCCTCCGCGCGCGGGCCCTTTTCGTCTTCCACTCCGATGATTGCATATTGCAGGACCTTGTCCTTATTGCGATCGGCGGCGGGATTCGCTTTCCATGCGGCCGCGAGGAGCTCTCCCTGAGCTTGGCCCGAGTCCTGATCTCGCGTCCCGACGAAAAACACCTTGTCCCAGGAGCGCATGAGGTCTTCCGAAGGGAGGGCCCCGAAGAGTACGAGAGGAATCCCCAGCTCCTTGGCCTGGGCTAAGGTATCGCCTATCGCGTTCGAGTCGACCGGCTCGAGCGCGAGGGCTGCCAGCTTTTTGTCGCTGAAAAGGGTCCTTATCTGAAGGTTTTGGGCGGCGCGTTGGCTCTGCCCGTCGAGGAGAGCCAGGTCGGCTTTATCCAAGGCCGCGGTCTCCATGGCCTTGCGAAGCATGGAGGCGCGCTCTTCGTCGAAGGAACGAAGGACGGCCCCGATCCTCGGCTTGTCTTTAACGCCTGGGACGCAGGAGGCGAGGCCGAGAGTCATGACTGCCGAGCATAAAAGGATCACTATTGTTGAACGCACCGTCACATTCTATGCATAAGCCGCTACGCTGTCCAGTTTGCACATCGATTGTCTGCAAATCCCCGTAAGTTCCAAAAAGTTTTAAATATCCTTTAACAGCGTATTGATTTCCCCGGCTGGACAAGTATCCTTATTTAAAGGGGGTAGACCGTGGGTAGGGGCAAGAAGATCGTGGATATCAGTCTTGTCATCGAAGAGGCCATCGCCCTTATCGAGGAAGGCGGGGTCGAGGAGTTTTCGACGCGCCGATTGGCTTCCCGCCTTGGCATATCGGCCATGACTCTTTACAATTATTACGAGAACCGAGGCGCGATCCTCAAAGGAACCCTGACCAAGGGCGTGGGGCTCATGTGGAAAGGCCTCGACGACGAGATCGCCTCCTGGAGAGGCCAAGGTGGCAGCGCTGTAGGTGCATATCGCATCTTAGCCGACCACCTTCTCTCCTTCGCGCAGACGAGGCCGAGCCTCTGCCGCTTCGTGCTCACCGAGAGCGCGGGCAACAGCTGGAGCGTCTTCGGTAACCAGATCGAAAAACTCTGCGGTCTCTCTCCGGCGGAAGGCGAGCTGGCACGCGACGCCTATCTCTTCGAGCTTCTTGCCTTCGCGCTGGCGCTCAAGGTGATAAGCGGGGGCGAGACGCCCGAAGGCTTCCGCGAACTCGTCGGAGAGGGCTACGAGCGCCTCTTGAGCCGTCACGAGGCCGCCTGAGCGCCGCTCGCTAGTCCTCTACGTAGACGCGAGGCACTCTACGTCCTACCGAGCAGGTGAGCTCGTAGGGAATGGTCCCGAGGATCTCGCAGAGGCTTTCGCCCGGAATGCCCTCGACTCCCCTCATGCCGAAGACGATGACCTCGTCGCCTTCCCGCGATTTGGAGCGCGGGCCCAAGTCGAGCATCGTCTGGTCCATGCAGACCCTTCCGCGTACGGGATGGGCGCCGCCGCCCGTCCACATCGCGGCTTTGTTCGAGAGGGCTCTGCTGTAGCCGTCGCCGTAGCCTAGGGGCACGGTGGCGATAGTCGTGTCGACGCTCGCCTTCCATGTCCTGCCGTAGCTCACGCCTTCTCCCGAGACTATTTCCTTTACGAAGGAGAGCTCCGATACGAGGCGCATCACCGGCTCGAGGCCGATTTTCCTCCAGGGCGAGGGCTCGTAGCCGTAGACGAAGATGCCCGGCCTCACCATGCCGAAGCGCGCCTCGGGCATGGCGACGAGCGCCGCCGAATTCTCGAGGTGGGGAAGGGGAGGCTCTATGCCTTTCGAGGCGAGGACCTTGAGTGCCACGCGGAAGCGCGCCTCCTGCTCGCGGGCGAAGTCGAGGTCGCAATCCGCGGTTGCGAGGTGGGAGAATGCCCCGATGATCTCGAGGCCGCCTTTGGCGCCGTCGCCAAAGGCAACGAGGCCCGAGAGCTCTTCGGCGAAGCTTTCGACTTCCTTCCAACTCACGCCGATGCGGCCCATGCCCGTGTCTATCTTCGCGTGGACGCGGATGCTTGCGCCTTCGGCCTTGGCCGCGGCGTAGGCCGCGCGCGCCTTGGCGGTCGAGGCGAGCGCGAGGTCGACTTTGTAGCGCGCGAAGAGGGGTAGCTGCCCGTCGGGAGGAGAGCCGAGGACGAGGATGGGCGCATCGATGCCTGCGCGACGGAGCGCGACCGCCTCTTCGATTATGGCGACGCCGAGGAAGCCCGCGCCCTCGGCGAGGAGCTCGCGCGCGACGCGGATCATGCCGTGTCCGTAGGCGTCGGCCTTGACCACCGCCATCACCTTCACGCCTGGCCCTGCGAGCTCGCGCGCCCTCGCGAAGTTGCGCCTGAGCGCCCCTAAGCGTATTTCGGCCCTCGTGGGCCTTTCCTCGAGATCTCCTTGCGACATGTTCCGGACCTTTCCTCGCCGATTAGTGAGCTTCTTTCCTAGTGAGCTTTCTTCATGAGCTGGGCCGAGCGCTCGGCCGCTTTTACCACTGCGTTGATGAGGGTCAGGCGAAGGCCGCCCGCCTCGAGCTCGAGAATGCCGTCGATGGTCGTGCCGGCGGGCGTCGTAACCTCGTCCTTGAGCTTGGCGGGGTGCTCGCCCGTGATGAGGACGTTGCGCGCCGCGCCGAGGACGGTCTGCGAGGCGAGTTCGATAGCGACGTCGCGGGGCAGGCCGAGCTTGACGCCGCCGTCAGCCAGGGACTCGATGATGATATACACGTAGGCGGGGCCCGAACCCGAGAGGCCGGTGACCGCATCCATGTGCTGCTCGTCGAGGACGAGGGCGCGGCCGACCGATCGGAAAAGCTCGGTCGCCCAGGCGAGGTCGGCTTCCCCGACCTTGGAGCCGGGAGAGAGGACGGTCATCCCCTCGCCGATGCCGACCGCCATGTTGGGCATCGTCCTGATGACGGGGACGCCTTTGGGCGCGACGGACTCGAGTAGGCCGAGGCTCACGCCGGCGGCGGTCGATATGAGGAGCTTGTCCGGCCCGAGCTCGGGGGCGATCTGGGCGATCACGTCGGCGACAGTCTTGGGTTTGACCGCTACGACGATCACGTCCGACACGCTCGCGACTTCACGGTTGTCTAGGACGGCGCGGATGCCCGTCTTCGCCTCGAGGGCCGCGCGGTGGGCCTCGGTGCGCACTGAGAGGATGATGTCCTCACTCCGCACGAGGCCGCATTTCGCCACTCCGACCGCGAGGGCTTCGCCGACCTTGCCCGCGCCGATGATGCCCAACTTCTTGCCCATGCAGACCTCCGGTCTATGAGGCCTTAGTATAGCCCTGTCCCGGGGAAAGCATCTACACGCCGGGCGCGCCGCCCTTGAGCTCGTCGAGGAAGGCGTCGAAGCGAGCCTTGTCTTCGTCGAAGATTCGCTCGATCTTTATGCCGAAGCGGCAACGCCCGAGCTCTGTCGATGAATGCAGCACGTAGCCCTCGCCGCGAACCGATCCCTCGCCCGCCGTCCCCGTCCCGTACACGTTGATCATGAAAAAGACGTTCGTGTTCGGTTCGATCTCCTCGTCCGCGATGCAGCTGATGCCGGCGCTTGAGATATCGAGTCCCTCGGCCCAGAGATACTCTTCCTTCATGGCCTGCAAGCCAATGAGCTGCTTCATCTTGAAGCGCGGTATTTTCCTCATCTCATCCATGCACAGAGTATAGAGCACAGTCGCGCAGTGCGAAAGCGGCATCATCCGGCGATGCTCTTGAATCTCGACGTTAAAACACGTCAGAATCCATCATGCGCGACGAACGTCCAACCTTACTTGTACCCGATAGCGCAGATTTACCGTGTCTCTTCGAGGTGAGTCGTCTTCTCGTTCGGCATGCGAGTCTCGAGGAGGCCATGGGCCCTCTCCTTGCGCTCTTGGCCAATCGCGCCGGACTATCCGGCGGCATCGCGGCCCTCGCCCTCGCCGAGGATGGCGAAGTGCGCGTGACAGCCGTCGCCGATCCCGCCGACTCTTCCTTGGCCGGCAGGCGCGTGGATATAGGCTCGGGACTCCTGGGGCGAGCCCTCTCTGCAGTCGCTCCCGTCGAGGGGCCCGAGGGGCTCGCCGTCCCTATTCTTTTAGGCGGGGCCGCTGTCGGCGCCATCTCCTTCTCAGGCTCCCAGACGAGCCGGGAACGGACCCTCTCCACGGTCTCGGCCGTAGCGGCTCTCATAGCCGAAGCCCATGGCCTCCGTCGTCGCCTCGCTCGCGCCGCGGCCCTCGGCAGCGAGGCCGAAGGCGCTGCTCCCGGCACCGGCCACGTCGTCACCGCGTCTACCGAAGTCTTTTGCGCGGACGAGGGCTGGGCCCCCGCCGCTATAGTCGGCCGCTCCGCCCCGATGCGCGAGCTCTTCTCCATGATCGACCGCGTGGCGGGAACCGAGACGACAGTCCTCATCTCGGGCGAGAGCGGTACGGGCAAGGAGCTCGTCGCCCGCGCCCTCCACGAGAGGTCGAACCGCGCCAAGAGCGCCTTCGTCGCGGTCAACTGCGCGGCTTTACCTGAGTCCGTCATCGAGAGCGAGCTTTTCGGTCACGAGAAGGGAGCCTTTACGGGCGCCCAGGAGCAGCGCCGCGGCCGATTCGAACTCGCCAACGGAGGCACTCTCTTCCTCGACGAAATAGGCGAGCTTTCGCTCACCGTTCAGGCCAAGCTCCTTCGCGTCCTCCAGGAGGGCGAGTTCCAGCGCGTGGGCGGCTCGTCCACGATAAAGACGGACGCGCGCGTCGTCGTCGCGACGAACCGCGATCTCGATAAGGAAGTGGCGGAAGGCCGCTTCCGCGCGGACCTCTTCTGGCGGCTCAACGTCTTTCCCTTGCGCGTGCCGCCCCTGCGCGAGAGGCGCAGCGACATCGTTCTTCTCGCCGACCACTTCGCCGAGAAGCACGGGCGCCGTTCCGGCAAGCCTATTCTGCGCATATCCAGCCCCGCCATCGATCTCCTCGTGACCTATCATTGGCCGGGCAATGTGCGCGAGCTGGAAAACTGCATAGAGCGCGCGGTCATCCTCTCGACCGATTCGGTCATCCACGCCTACCACCTGCCCCCGAGCCTCCAGTCGGCTGACTCAACCGGCACGGGACCCGGCTCGACTTTGGATGCTTCCCTGGCTAGGCTCGAGCGCGAGCTCCTCGTCGAGGCGCTCAAGATCTGTCGCGGCAACGCGGCTGCGGCGGCTAGGCGCCTCGGGGTCACCGAGCGGAGGATGGGGCTTGCTCTCCATCGCTATGGCATAGACTGGCGTCGGTTTCGTACATCGATGTAGGAATACATCTTTTTCATACTCTGATGTTGGTTCTCGTACAAGAGGGCATATTTTCAATGGCATACTGAGCAACGAATTAGTAGTATTGAATGTTTGGCATGATTTATGCACTATTAATCATGAAGGTCTGCAGACAAGAGGAGAGGTACATGAGTGATTGTATAGAAGTGACGACTCAGGGGCTCGCTGAAGTTTACGGCAAGAACTGTTTTTCAAATTCGGTCATGCGCGAGCGCTTGCCGAAAACTATCTATGCCGAGCTGCTCAAGGTTCAGGCCGGCAAGAGAGAGTTGACCCTCGATATAGCCGAAGTCGTCGCGAGCGCGATGCGCGATTGGGCTCTCGAGCGCGGAGCTACGCACTATACCCATTGGTTTCATCCTCTCTCGGGCATTTCGGCCGAGAAGCATGATTCCTTCATTAATCCCCTGGGCGACGGCCGTGTCCTCATCGAGTTTTCCGGCAAGGAGCTCGTGAAGGGCGAGCCCGACGCATCCTCCTTTCCCTCCGGCGGCCTGCGCGCCACCTTCGAGGCCCGCGGCTACACCGCCTGGGACGTAACCAGTCCCGCCTTCCTTAAAACTTCTGCGGACAGGACTACGCTCTGCGTACCCACTGCCTTCGTCTCCTATTTCGGACACGCGCTCGACAAGAAGGTTCCCCTTCTCCGCTCGATCGAGGCGCTCAACAAGCAGTCCCTCCGCGTCCTCGCTGTCCTTGGGCATAAGGAAGTTTCCCGTGTCACGCCGACCGTCGGCCCCGAGCAGGAGTATTTCCTCGTGAGCCGTGAGCTCTATGAGAAGCGCCCTGATCTCGTCCTCACCGGTCGCACGGTCTTCGGCTCCATGTCCGCCAAGGGTCAGGAGATGGAGGACCACTACTTCGGGGCCATCCCCGAGAAAGTCGCCGGCTTCATGAAGGAGCTCAACGAGGAGCTCTGGGCCATGGGCGTCCCCGCGAAGACCCAACACAACGAGGTCGCGCCGAACCAGTTCGAGCTCGCCTGCGTCTACGAGAGCTCCAACGTCGCGGCCGACTCGAATCAGCTCGTCATGGAGACCATAAACCAGGTCGCCGCCCGCCACGGCCTGGCCGCCCTTATGCACGAGAAACCCTTCGCCGGCATCAACGGCTCGGGCAAGCATGTCAACTGGGCCCTCGGTACCGACACGGGGGTCAATCTCCTCGAGCCGGGCTCCGACCCCTCTTCCAACCTGCGCTTCCTCCTCTTCATCACCGCGGTCATCGAGGCGGTGGACCGCTACTCGCCGCAGATGCGCGCCTCTGTCGCCACGAGCGGCAACGACCAGCGCCTCGGCGGGAACGAGGCGCCGCCCGCGATCATTTCCATCTTCCTCGGCGATCAGCTCTCCGATGTTCTCGACGCCGTCGCCGACGGCAAGCCCTACATCTCTAAGGAAGGCGGCAAGATCGAGATCGGCGCGGCCTCCCTGCCCAAGCTGCCTCAGGACCTGACCGACCGCAACCGCACGAGTCCCTTCGCCTTCACCGGCAACAAGTTCGAGTTCCGCATGGTCGGCTCTTCGCAGTCCGTCGCCACGCCTTCCGCGGTGGTGAATACCGCCGCGGCCGACGTTCTCGAGCGCTTCGCCGACCGCCTCGAGGCCGCCGCGAGCAAGGGCGCCGACATGACGGTCGAGGTCCGCTCGCTCATCGCCGATTCTTACAAGGCTCACCGCCGCGTCGTGTTCAACGGCAACGGTTATTCCGAGGAGTGGCATCGAGAGGCCGTACGCCGCGGCCTGCCCAGCTTCACGGCAGCGGTCGAGGTCATCCCGGAGTTCGCCTCGGAGGCGGGCGTCGGGCTCTTCGCGCGCCAAGGGGTCTTTACAAAGGAAGAAGCCGAGAGCCGCTGCGTGATCTACCTCGAAAAGTACTCGAAGCAGGTCAACATCGAGGCCGGCATCATGGTCGAGATGGCCAGGCGTTTCATCTTCCCGGCCGTCACCGCGAGCGCCGAGGATTACGCTCGCGCGGCGAGCAGCCTTGCGGCGGTCGGCGCCCTCTCCTCGCCGCAGGAGCTGCGGGCACGCAAGCTGGCCGAGATCGCTTCCGCCATCTTCGACGAGACCGACAAGCTCGAGAAGGCGCTCCTTAGCGTGCAGGAGATCGAGGAGCCCCTCGCCGAGGCCCGCGCTTACCGCGAAAGCGTCATCCCGCGGATGAGCGCGCTGCGCGAGAAGGTCGACGCGGTCGAGCGGTTCGTCGAGGCTTCGCGCTGGCCCTTCCCGACCTACCAGGATCTCCTCTTCTCTCTCTAAATCACCGGTAATCGGGGTCCGCGCTCTTTTCCTCCTCGGAGAGCGCGGGCCCTTCTTTATCGTTTGGCAGTGTCTTAGCGTCCACATTCCGTATCTCTAGCACTCTCTCGCGGGGCACGACTATGTCATGCTATACTCCACCGCGATGAAGGTCCTAAAGCGGATAGCGCCCTTCGCGGTCATCGCGGCGGCTGTTCTGTTATTGCTCTATTTGCCCGACATCGCGCCCGAGCGCTATACCGACCTCGCCACCTTTTTCCGCGTAGAAATCAGGCGGCAGGGCTTCTCCGGCTTCTCGGTGGCGGCCGTGGCCGACGGCTCCGTGCTCTACGTCGACGGCTTCGGCGTCGATGGCGAAGGGAAGCCCATCAAGTCGGACACTCCCTTGTACGCGAGCGCCGTTTCCCAATCCATGGCCGCCCTCGCGGCCTATTCCCTTTCTCGCGACGGCCGGATCTCCTTCGACGAAAATGTGCGCGATTACCTGCCATGGTTCGAACTCGCCGACGTAGCTGGCGGTGGGCTCGAGATCCGTAACCTCATCTCGCATACGAGCGGCGTGTCCGATTCAGCCTTCGACGATGTCCATCCCACGGTCAAGAATCTCGAGTCCGCGGCCCGATCCATGGTCGACGCCAAGCCTTCCTTCGCTCCTGGCGAGCGCTTCAGCTATACAAATACGGACTATCAGCTCCTCGGCCTCGTCATGGAGAAGGTGACGGGCTTGGGTTACGCCTCGATTCTCGACCAGAGGATATTCTTGCCACTCGGCATGAAATCTGCGAGCGCTCGGCCGCCCTCCGACTCTTCCCTCGTTGGAGCTGCGTCTTTCTTCTCTCTTCCTTTGCGACGCTCCCCGCGTATTCTCGCCTATGCCGAGCCGTCGACGCACACAATCGCAAGCGCCGCCGACATCGGTCGCTATATGGCCTTCCTGCTCGGCCCCGAGAAATACAAGCACGGCCCCGTCTCGGCCCGGGCGGCGAGCGCTCTCTTCGATGCATTGGTGCCCGGATCGCCTTTCGGCTACGGCTTCTTCCTCGGACAAGAGCCCGGCGGCGGCCGAGTCGCCTATCACGACGGCTCTGTCGAAGGTTTCTCGTCGCGTATCGTGCTCTGGCCCGAGCGAAGATCCGGCGTCGCCGTGCTCGCCGCCCAAAGCTCGCTCCTGCAGTCCCTCTTCGCGCTGCCCGCGCTCACCGAGGGCGCGCGGAGCATCATCCGCGACGGCTCCTCCGCCCGTCCCTTCCCCTTGGGAAGGCTGTACATACTCATCGCCGTCGTCGCGGCCGTCCACCTCTTCGCCCTTATCCTCCAGACCGGGGGCGCCCTTCAATGGGCCAAGGAGGCGAAGGACAAAGCCGAGGCCAAGGGTACCGTCGGTCCCGTCGTCTTCGCCGCTTTCCGTTCATGGTTCGGTATCGCGGCGCGAATCGCGATCGTCATGCTCTGTCCCGGTGTGGTGGGCTTAGCATTCGGCCGTATGGTGACCTGGCCCCTGCTCTTCCAGCTCGAGCCCGCCCTCGCCGTATGGTGCTTCGGTGTCTGCCTTTTCGGATGCCTGCGCAATGCCGCGCGGCTCGCGTGGATGCGCCTGCCCTCGGGCTTTCGCAGAACACGCTAACGCAAATTTAGTGTTTCTTTTTATTCTGAAAAATGATTTATAACCGCTAAACCGCTTCCCAATCTCAGAGCGAAGTTGGTATAGTCCTTATATGACTCCTGACATTTTTGCATCGGACCCCTCCTGGCCTTATTCTCGTGCCAAGACCGCGGTCCTCTCAGCCGCTTCGGCGGTCATCCGTGAGGACGGCCCACGCGCCGCCACTCTAAAGAACATCGCGTCCAGGGCCGGCATCACCGAGCCTGCCATTTTCCGTCATTTCGACGGCGTCGATGGGCTTTTCGCCGGCCTCTTCAGCGTCTACGAGCGCGTCTACGAAAGCTCGAGTGCCGCATACGACGCCGACGGCCGAGGACTCGCGAAGCTCCGCTCCGCGAGTTTCACCCTGGTGGACCTTATCGCCGCGAGCAAGGATTTCGCCTATATCCTCGTCTATGCCCGCCACGTCTTCCGCGGCTATCCCGAGCTCAAGGCCAAAGTCGCAGAGAACGACGCGCGCGACCAGGCCCAGGTCCTCACGTGCATCGGCGAGGCCATCAAGTCGGGCGAAGTGCGCGCCGACATCGATCCAGTCTCCGCGGCAGTTTCGCTCATCGGCGGCATCTACATCACCGCTGTGATGTGGATCGAATCCGGCCTCGCCTTCGATATCCGCGAGATCTACGCGGATCGTTGGGACGATTTCGAGCGTATGGTCGCGACCAAACCCGCCGTTCGCTCCCGCGAAGCCAAGGCCGCGGCCCGCGAGCGCTCTGCGGCATACTTCCCGCTGCGCGTAACGACAAAAGCCAGGGCCGCTTCCGCGAAGAAGGCACAGCTCAAAGCTTCTTCGGCGAAGGCCGCCAAGGCCGGAGCATCAAAGGCCTCCTCCGCCAAGTCCGTCGCCCCGAAGGCTCCCAAGCCCGAGCCTAAGCGCCAGATCGCGGCAAAGGCCGTCGCCAAGAAACCTTCGACAAGGACAAAGTAAGAAAGCATAGGCTGTCTGATGACTGAGGCTTTTTCAAAACTCGGACGAGTTTTGAAAAAGCCTCGATTGAGCGAGGGAGAGACCTTTTTCAAAGGTTTCTCCCTCGCGCTTCCTTTTCCAAAGCCAGTCAGCTTCCCCAGTCCCTCACTGCGGCGAGCCGCTCGAGCGTAGCCTTTGGAGCCTTGACTGCCGCGGCCGCTTCGAAGAGCTTTTCCGCGAGGAGCTTGCCCGCTCCCTGCACGGCGCGCTTGGGCAGGGGGTCGGCATCGTCGATCGCGTCGAGAATGCGCTTGGTCTCCTTGTTGGAAAGGGCGCCGAGTATATGATCGTGCGCCTCAGGTTCCATGCCCTGCATAGCCGTGGCGACTAACGCGCCTTCGGCTTGGCGAAAGGCTTTCTTGATGATCGTCTGATCGACGCCGAGTATGGCTTTGGTGATCGCCGCGACATAGGCAGGGTCGGCGACAAGCTCGTCCTCGGGCCCGAGGTGCAGCTCTCCACGCTCGTCGAGGTTGCGCAGCACTTCGAGTAAGGCGGCCTGGGCCTGCTCGATCTCGTCGCTCGAGAGATGGACGCGCATGCGGGCGGCGTCATCCTCGAGCGCCGCGGCGCCGATCTTTCCGTAGAGCGGGCGTGCCAAGTCCATGCTCTCCTGCGGACAGCCGGCGAGGGCCGCCGCGGCGATCTCGTGGCCCGCCGCGCGTAATACCCGCTCGAGGTTGCGCTTGTCCATCGCGAGTATGCGGATGACGTCCGGCAGTTCGCCCGGGAAGACGAGACTCTCGCCCTTGGCCCTTCGCCGCTTTGCGCGATCGGAGAGCCAGTCCTCGGCCTTGTCGTAGTACTCGCTTCCGAGGAATGCGGTCATGCGCCTCATGACGACGCTATAGTGCTCGTCGGCGGCGATACCGCGCAGCCCTGCGCGCACGAAGAGCCACTCGAACTCGGAGCCTGGATCGTCGGCCCCGTCCTTGGGTTTTGCCTGCGCGAAGGCGCGGTCGAAGGCTTCCGGATCCGCGCCCGTCGTCAGGATCCCGAGTCCGGTCTTGAGAATCTTGCGGTGCTCGACCTCTGCCGCCTTCTCGATCGCTTTTTCCGAGGATCTCGCGTCGGCCGAGAGGGCGCAGATGCGCGTGGCGAGCTCGAAGAGAGCGTCCTTCTTTTGCCTCGAGACCTTGGAGGCGTCGAAGAAACTGGACGCCGCCTCGGCTATCGCCTCGATCATCGCTCTTTTCCCGCTGGCGCCTCGTCCTTCTCGAGCTCTTCGAGGGCCGCGAGGGCCTTGTCGGCGCCGAAGTAGGGCAGGAGCTTGCGTGCCATGAGCGCGGGATCGTCGGACTCCGAGAGGGCTAGTATGCCTTCGATCGTCACACAAGCCTTGAGGAAAGGCCAGCCCGCTTTCTCCTCTATGAGAAGGTAGGTGGCGAGTATCTCTTCGAGCGCCTCTCCTGAAACGCCTTCCATAACGAGGCGGAGGCCTACGGCGAGAAGGGGATCGTCGATCGAGGGAAGCTCCGACTCGAGGGAGAGGAAGCCTTCGCCGCGCGCTTTGCGGTCCAGGTTCATGAGGCGTTTGATGATCGGCCCCAGTCCCTTCTTCTCTTCCTCTCGGCACTGCAGCCTGCGCGCGAGATCGGCGTTCCACTGGATCATGCACTTTCCCCCACATAGATAATATATGCCGCTGGGGCCCTCTGTTCAAAGAGGTCTATGCTCCATTCGCCTTTATTTATGCCCATGATTGTTTCGCTCGGTTCGATGTGATATATATTTTTGCTAGTCATTACAAGGAGGCTCTTGTGAAGAAAGTCTTGATTGTCCTTTTCGCTCTCATCTGCGCGTCCGGCCTTGTCTTTGCCGCCGACAAGGCTCCCGCCAAACAGAAGGCTTCCAGCAATGACGATCTCTCGTGGATGACGTCGTACAACGACCCCGGCAAGGTCAACGCCTACGGCTCCGTCGGCCTCTACGGGTACGGCCTCGACGCGAGCGTCGCAGGCGAGTACATCCTCAACAAGTTCAACATCGGGCCCGTTCCCCTCGAGTGGGGCCTCGAGGGCCGCGGTGTCATGGGCTTTGGGTCCTATTCCGGTTATTCTAGCTGGGTAGACTGGGGCATCGCGCCCATGGCCACCCTCCACTGGGGCGTCAATTTCGGCAAGCCCTGGCGATTCGATGCATACATCGGCGCCGGCGCCGGTTTCTATGGCACGACGGGAACCTACTGGTCTAACGGCAACGGCCTCGGCTTCGCCTCGTGGGATGGCGTTGCTTGGTACTTCGCCGACAAGATGGCCCTCATCGCCGAGGGCGGCTACATTGGTCACACCTCGTCGGGGGGCATCGGCCTCAAGATGAATCTCTAGTCGCGGGTGATGCGTCTCTCGCGTCCATCGTCGGGCGCGAGAGACGTTTATCGGGTATTTTCTCGATCAAAACACAGAAAGCTTTTGCCATACTCGGCAGATGCCGATATAATGTATAAATCGATTTACGATCGCAGGCCGCGATGCGCGAATCTACATTAGATAAGCGATTTCTATTTCATATCCGAAAGGGGGACGCCCTACATGGCCGATAGAAGCGCCGCGCAACTCGTCGAGGTCCGGCTAGTCGAGCTCAAGCGCGTCGACGATTCCTATTCCCAGGATTACGCCAAGGTGCACGAGCGCCTGGTGCGAAGGCTGGAGAAGGAAGCGCATCCCCTTTCCTCCGATACGGTATCGCTCGTCTCCGACGAGCTCGTCGCTTATTTCGCCACGCTCGCCGCTAAGAACTATTCGCCTGATCGCCTCTCCCACATGCTTCGCGTGGGCCTAGGCCATCTCTGCGCCGAGTACGTCGTCGTCAATCCCCATCTGCCTCAAGAAGAAGTGGCTATACGGGCTTACGCGGAACTTCAACGCCGCGGCTGGGACCTTGCCACCTACGATCCGGAGGTAGCGCAAGCCGCCTTGAAACGCATGCAGTCGCTCGAAGCGGCTCGCGGCAAGTCTAAGAAACCTTCGTCGTCGGCGAAAGCTGGCAGCGTTAACAAAAAGGTGATATGTAACCCGAAGATCGCCGAAGCCAAGGCCAAAAAGGCCACGCCGGCGAAGAAGGAGGCTCTCATGGCGTTAGAGAAGAAGTCTTCGCCGGCCAAAGCGAAGAAACCCGTGGCTACGAAGGCGACTGCAAAAAAGTCCGTAGCCAAGAAAGCATCGGCAGTTAAGGCTGTCGGCGCTAAAAAGGAATCGTTGGCTAAGCTTGCCCAGGCGAAAAAGGCCGTGGCCAAGAAAACATCGGCAGCCAAGGCTGTCGTCGCTAAGAAGCCGGCCACCAAGGCTGCCGTGGCGAAGAAGCCCTCGGCGGCTAAGGCTACTGTCGCGAAGAAGCCCTTGGCAGCCAAGGCTACTGCCACGAAGAAAGCGGTCACAAAGAAGACTGTGGCCAGGAAACCCTCGGCAGCAAAAACTGCCGGCGCCAAGAAGTCAGCGGTTAAGAAACCCGCAAGCGAGCCCAAATCTGCCTCGAAATCTTCTCCTATGGAGGAGTAGAAGCCCGAGTTTATCTAATCTTTGGAGGAATATGGATCGCGACTCCGGTACTGCAAGCGCGTACTGGAGTCGTTTTTTCGAAAAAGGAATGACACTTCGTGCTCTTTGTGGTTCATCGCCACAGTTATTATCGGTTCCCCATTCAGGCTCTTACAAAAGTTCAGGCTACAGGCGTTTCACGACCTCGAGTTCGAGCTGGGTGATCGAGGCGATAGTTTCGAGGTCCATGCCCCGCTCCTTGAGACGGCGGGCGACTTCAACGCGGCCCTCGGCCAAGCCTTCCGCGCGGCCGTTCTCCCTGGCCTCCCGGCTTTCCTGTATCTCACGTATCTCCTCGGCCCTCAACCGCTCCCATTCCAGGCGCCTATCGTAGGTGTACCTCGCCTTTTGCGCTTTCGAATAAGTTTCCATGATCTCCACCGCCTCCCGGATATCTTTCTCGACCTCGCCGTAGCGAGGACCCTCCGGATCGATGTCCTCTCCATGCGCGAGCAGATACAGCCACTCGTCTATTCCTGGCCTAAATATAACTTCCTCACTTAAATCCGGCAAGGCTGCCCGCTTGCCCAGCTCGATCGTCACGATCAGCAGGGACTCCCCCAGTTTCGTACCACGCTGCAAATCGCAGGTCCGGAATGCATGGAGCCAAGAGGAGTCCGCAAAGCAGGTAGCTCCGAGTATCCAGACGGAGACGACCGGCTTGTGGCGCTGGTACTCCTGCCCACGCCGGAGTTGTGACATGAAGATCCTGGCCCAGTTGTCATGCATTCGATCCGGGAGCGAGGGGTTCGAGCGAACCTGCATCTCCACCTGGAAATCCCGGCCAGTCTCGTCTCGGGCATGGATGTCGACCGCTATCTCTTTGTCGCCCGAGAACTCAGCGAGTTTGAAAGGATTGACGATATCAATGCTTGATGCGAGCGGGGCATCTACCAAAGGGAGCAGAGAATTGAGAAACGAGAGCGTAAGATGCGAGTGCTCGGGACTGCCGAAGATATTTTTGAAGACGAGGTCCACGGTGGGACGGATGCCGATGCGCATTGCGCGTTCCTCCTCCATGGAAGCAACGCGCACAGGTCCGGCCGTTGATTGTAATCGGCCTGGGAAAATACAGACGAATTCGTCAGACTGGAGATCTAATACGGCTTGTGCGCTTCGAATGGGATGGAACCATGAAAGACCACTACGCCTTTTCCAAGGCCTGCGCCGAGTTCGAGGTCTTTGATTCGGAAGAGGGTCGCATACCTCGCAGCTCTGCTGCGGGTTTGTTCATTGATCGCTCGAAGGAAGGCGGGAGAGCGCTCGATCTATGAAGTTTGTGCTGGATACTTGTATCATCTCCGAGGCTATCCGTCTCCGTCCCAACCCCTCCGTTCTCATTTGTAGACACCGGAGTTGAGATTTTCAATCCGTGGGACCACGGCGAAATAGAATGATCCTCTCCTCCAATCACGGGGGCTGTGGGGTCTCGCCGGACAATCTCTGGGGTTAAGGAACGAGCGAAGCCAAACGAAGCTCGCGCGAGCTCAAGTTCGATAGGCTGTCTGGCCTTTACTTCGACAAAAACACGATTGAGTAGGTTTCACTTGAATCTCTATGGTTTTTTTGATCGTTCGTAAAATCTTATAGGAGCCGTTTTTACGCCTCTAAACTCACGATTATGGATCTGCCCCTCCTTTTTTTCTTGTTCGCGGTCCTAAGTCCGGCAGACTCCCATGCGGTTATTTTTGACAAAAAGCACATTTATGTAAACGATTGGATTCCCCGTCATCGGCAGCATCGCTGTAAAAGTTAATAGTAAAACCAATTATATCATCTTCCAAAAGATTACA
>Ga0326728_10014644_pt1 | contig 16586 bp, 18 predicted proteins | sample MB3enrmetagenome_FD_207602 | JGI IMG/M metagenome (GOLD analysis project Ga0326728, IMG submission 207602) | Lab enriched peat soil microbial communities from McLean, Ithaca, NY, United States - MB31MN | ecosystem: Environmental > Terrestrial > Soil > Wetlands > Peat | place: USA: New York...
CCTGAACCCGAGGCGTTCGTTGGCTTCCACCGTGTCCAGTCCGCTGTCCTGGAGCGCGTAGGCCTGCAGCTTCGCCATCAACCCAATGCCACGGCCCTCCTGCTGTTCATAGATCAGCACGCCCGCCCCGGCCTGGGCGATCAGCGCGAGCGACATTTCCAATTGCTGCCGGCAATCGCAGCGCAGCGAGCCAAACACGTCGCCGGTCAAACACTGCGAGTGGATGCGTACCAGCGGCGACCCTGAGTGCACCTCGCCCATCACCAGTGCCACCGCTTCTTCCGTCTTGGCGCCTTCGCCCGATGCCGATGCCCGGGTCGTAAACCCGTGAATCAGAAAATGTCCCCAGCGTGTCGGAAAGTCCGCGGACGCCACTTGTTTTACCTTGGATGAATTCACAATTAAATTATAGCCTTCGATTTCATCCCCTCGCCGCTTCGAGGATTAAATCTAAGCGTTCCAAGGCAAGCGTCGAACACGATTCGAAGACCGCGCCTATAGCCGAAATTACGCGCCGGCTGTTAAAATCAAAAACGGAAACCCGCCACTTCGTGGGGCTATAGCTCAGCTGGGAGAGCGCATCGTTCGCAACGATGAGGTCGTCGGTTCGATCCCGACTAGCTCCACCAATTAGATCCCCAGTAAAATCGATGCTTCAGGCGGCCACGGCGCAGGTAACGCGGTCGAGTGCACGGATCTCTTCGTTCGGCAGGCGGCCGCTGGAGGATGGCGCAGGCATGAATGCGCCGCGATATTTCGAACAGACATGCTATCTGCCGCAGGAGGAAGAAGAACGGTATGTGGTAGATCAAGCGCGGAGCTTGAAGAGAACTTGACTCGCGGCCTCACATGGTGCTTGCCGAAGAATAGGGAGATTATCCCTTCCCAAAGTGGTACTACCGTTGCATTGCCGGATTTATTCGGTTGAAGTTGGTTGTGGTAGACTACAAGGTTCCCACGAGAGGGGTCCGTGACTGACCGCAGGGGCTTGCTAGCCAGAGGTGAGTTTTGTCTCTCGATCATACTCAAGCATTCGTGGACGTTGAGAACTGTTTAGCTCTCGAAGCTCTGGCGCAATTCCTACGTGGAAAAGACGATGGAGTTGTGGTAGGTGCAACGTCCTACGCGCATTCTGCGCGCAAGAGGGTTTCGGCCGCGATTCCCGATAGAGCAATAGGCAACCATAATTTACCTCCGACTATCAAAAAAACATTCGAAGTGCACTAAGAGGCTGAAGAAAGATGATTTCGCGTATCCACTACTATAACGCTTTGTTGCGCATCTTCGTTTTCTCACTCCCGTTGTTCGCCTTCGGGATGTCGTCCTATATCCGATTTGGCAATGCGTGGTTGCCGAATGTCAACAGTGTTGTCCCGCAGTATTACCTGATTCTGCTGCTGTTTACCGAATTTGTCTGGATTCTTGCCGCCAACTACTACAAGGTTTCGTCCGTCACGAATTTATTCTGGGAATACACGGGAATCCGGGCCACGTTTCTGGCATGTTTTGTTACGCTACTTTTGCAAACTGCGTTGCTCGTCTTCGTCAAACAGCTGGTTGTTTCGCGAATCTTCATGCTTCTCAGCAACGCCGTACTGTTTCTTTGCGTGGTGGCAGCAAGAAACTTCCTCCGGCTCACCTCGGCGGCGTCGAGTTGGCCGCGCAAATGTCAAAAGATACTGGTCGTCGGAACCGACCAGTATGCGCGAAGAAGCGTCGTACTCCTGCACCGCATCCCATTTTTTCACTGCGAGATTCAGGCTTACCTGCAACTTCCAGGGCAATCGGTGCTGGTCGAAGATGCGCCTGTGATCGATGCGGTAGAGCCGCTACATCTCGAGGGGCTAAATTTTGATGAGGTTGTAGTGGCCATACCAGCCAATCGCTATCTGCAGGTTTCCTCCGTTCTCGACGCTCTACAGGATCTTGGGAAACCCATCCGCGCCGTCTTGGACCTCGGGCCGCGCCTTTCGGTGCGCGAGAAAGTGTTTCAGGTTGGCCGATTGCAGATGATGAATCTGGCCATTTCTCCGGTCGAAAGCTTTGCATATACCGTGCTGAAAAGAACCTTTGATCTGGTTTGCGCAGTTCTCGGAGTGGTGATTCTTAGCCCCGTGTTCCTGGCGATTGCGGTTCTCGTCAAGCTGAACTCTCCGGGCCCGATCTTATTCCGGCAGGAACGAATTGGCCGGCATGAAAAGCGCTTCACGCTGCTGAAGTTCCGCACCATGCACTGTAGCACTCCAGCCGAAAGCGACACCATTTGGACGACTAAGAACGATCCCCGGTGCACCGCGCTGGGCGCGGTACTACGCAAGTTCAGTCTCGATGAGCTGCCCCAGCTTTTTAACGTCATTCGCGGAGAGATGAGTCTGGTGGGGCCGCGTCCGGAACGGCCGCATTTTGTAGCAAAGTTCCGGACAGACATCCAGAAATACAACCTGCGGCATTTCTGTCAGGTCGGCATCACAGGATGGGCACAGGTGAATGGCTTGCGCGGCGATACTTCCATCTCTGACCGGCTTCAGTATGATCTGTATTACGCTCACAACTGGAGTTTCGCGCTGGATCTGCAGATCATCGCTCGCACCGTGTTCACTGTTCTAAGAGACGAACACGGATACTAGTACTCCCACCACCTAGGTAGTAACACAGATAGATACTTATTGGAAGCCGGGTCCGAGCTTATAGCTGGGACATGAAGGAGCGATCTTGGATTCGGCTATCCCAACTGGAACGGCAGGAGTTGCGGAAGTGGCTGAGTAAATTGGGTACGAAGACGTTGTACATCGAGCCGGGGAGCCCGTGGGAGAACGGGTACTGCGAGAGTTTCAACGGGAAGTTGCGCGGCGAGTTCTTGAACGGTGAGATCTTCGATTCGCTGAAGGAGGCACGGATTCTGACGGAGAAGTGGCGGATGGAATACAACACAAAGCGGCCACACTCGGCGCTGGGCTACCGGCCACCAGCACCACGAGCCATCCTTGTAAAACCGGGGCATGGAGATGTGGAAAACGCTCCGCGTTTCCCACGTCTCCACACCCCCGACGACGACTACGGACAATTGTCGAAAGAGGCGTTACACTAACATTTCGCTTGGTACAAAAGATCGGTCGGGTCAACCTCAGAACCTTCCCTGCAAAGAACGGAAGCCGCTCATGTTCCCTCACGAAGATGAACACCCTCCTCATGGAGACAGTCACGCCTCTGATCTCTCTAAGACAGGACCTCACTCACGTGCTTGCTTTCGCCGTCCCGTCCGTATATCGCAGTCCGTTCACTCACGAGCGACTGATCATACAATTCTTCCGGTTCGTATACCACTACGTGACTACCCCTGGTTGAAAATTTGAACGGAATGCACAGCAACTTTTTCAGCCTCTCTCGCAAAGCCTCTCGCCGTTCGGGCGGAACGAAAAATACCATGAAACCACCGCCACCCGCGCCCAGCAGTTTACCTCCCAAAGCTCCTGCACTTATTCCAGCTTCATAAATCTCGTCGATAGCAGCATTTGTGATTCTTTGCGTCAGGGTCCTTTTTATGCTCCAGCCTTCGTGTAACAAGCGGCCAAAATCCTCTAGCGGGCGGCCTGGACTTGTAATGATTGTCTCAGCCTCATCGACAAGGCTAAGCATTGCCTCCAATTCCCGCGTTTTATGAGGCGTCAACCTGAGTTGCTCTTGGGCGATATCTGATGCTATTCGGGAAAACCCCGTGAAGTACAGCGCTAGGTGGCGTTCGAGATCCACCAACCTGTCTCCAGACGTTAGTATCCGGTTTACCTCAACTGAACCGTCAGTGCCAAAATTAATGCGATTGAACCCCCCATATGCAGCGCTAACTTGATCTTGCGCTCCAACGGCCTCCTTCAAAATGTCCTGCTCCACCTTTATCGCTTCCATCGCAAGCGAATGCTTGTCTCGCATCTGATTCTTGAGCGCATAGAGACCATGGAGAAGTCCAACCGTAAACGCTGAACTTGTGCCTAATCCAGTCCTTGCGGGCAGATCAGCAATATGATGAACTTCCACGCCTTCGCCGATCCCAAGAAATTGCAGGCAGGCACGCACAGAGGGATGTTGAATCTCTGTGTTTACGCGGACGTTCTCAACTTTTGTGTACGAGATACGGCTGTGGTACTCGAAAAAAGGCGGCAACCACCTGCAAGTAATAAAACAGGACTTATCAATAGTCGTCGACAGCACTGCGCCACCGTGTTCGCGGTACCAGACGGGATAGTCAGTGCCGCCCCCGAAGAATGAAATGCGAAGTGGAGTGCTTGTGATTACCATATCGTTGAGCCTTTCCTAAAAATCGAGATCAGCGATACCCGGTCTCTCGCGCCGAAAGGTGCGATCCGACATTGCCCAACAATTATCTCAGACAACGGTGATTGGGGGGAGATCCGCGTCGATTTGCAGGATCTTGTGGGCCGCGTCGAGGAGAGACGACGCAACCACATCAGCGTCGCCATCCATAGACTTGTCATCTCCCAACAGTCGAGCTGTATGGCATCCCGCATTCTTGCCAGCCTCCACATCGCACTCAGAATCACCAATCATCCATGACGCAGCCAGGTTGAGATTATGTCTCCGAGCAGCATCCAACAGCAGCCCGGGTCGGGGCTTGCGGCAACTGCACAGCGGCTGGATCTCATGCGGACAGTAATAGACCGCATCAATCGTCGCGCCAGCGGCCGCAAACTCGTAACGCATCCGTGCATGCATGGAGTCCAACTCGTCAGTTGTGATGAGCCCCTTTGCAACACAACGCTGATTGCTTACCACGACAACGAGGAATCCAGCGTTGTTGAGCAAGTGGATAGCCTCACATACCCCAGGAAGAAACTGCATTTCCTCCCACCGCGTCACATATTGGCCTTCAGGAGCTTTTCGGTTAATCACTCCGTCGCGATCGAGAAAGGCAGCCTTCTTCATGAAATATCGTCTGCTCCACCAATTCTGAAATGATGTGCCCAATCAGTATGTGACACTCTTGTATACGAGGGGTCTCAGTCGACGGCGCACAAATGCAGTACTCCACCACATCCGCCAACGCTCCTCCCTTAGAACCTGCCAACCCAACCGTGTGCAACCCTATACTCTTCGCCGTCGACATCGCTCGAAGGACGTTCGGCGACTGACCACTAGTCGAAATACCGATTGCCACGTCACCACGACGACCCAAGGCTTCAATCTGTCGAGAGAATATCAGATCAAAGCCGTGGTCATTGCCGATAGCTGTGACACACGATGTATTCACAGATAGCGCCAGCGCGGGCAAAGCTGGACGATCGAACGCAAACCGTCCAACGAATTCTGCGGCGATGTGCTGAGCGTCCGCAGCGCTACCGCCGTTTCCAAACAAGAGTGCTTTGTTTCCAGCCCCGAAGGCATCTATCAGGATTTCCGCAACCCTACTTATCGTGGCAATCAAATTGGCATTCTTCAGCAAGCTTGCCTTTACCGAAATGGACGCTTCGATTGATTTCCTGACATGCTGTTCGAAATGACCTGCTGTTTCCATCTACTCTCCGTTGCTCGCGAAGAACGTTGACTGGATCAACATTTTTGCTTTGTCAGACTTAAGACTCTGGCGCTGGCGTCGTCGCTTGACAAAGACGTTCGAACAGTCGCTGGGCGCGCGCATAGTCCACTGGAGTTCCTATGTCGATGAAGACGCCCTCCTGTTCCAGTGCATACATACCCTGATCGAGAAGCTTCGGAAAGACGTCCTTCTCGAGGCTAACCTGTCCAGCGGAAATATATTCAAGAAGTGCACGGCTGAAAACATATACGCCCGCATTAATAAGGCCTGGAGAATCGCTTCCAGTCTTCTCACGGAACTCTGTAATCCTATTTCGGGAGTCCTTGCATACCGTTCCGTAGCGGCCGGAATTCTCAACCGACACGACCGCCATTGTTGCAAGTCCACCGTGTGATCGATGAAACTGAATTAGCCGATGCAAATCAAGTTCCAAGAAGGAGTCACCGTTCATTACCAAGAACTCGGGAACACTTTGAAGGTATCTTTGAGCGAACTTGACAGCACCTGCGGTGCCGAGTGCGTGTGGCTCTTTAGAGTACTCAATTGTGACTCCGAGGTTCCGGCCATCACCGAACTCGCCTTCGATCTGGTCAGCGAGATAACCTGTGCACATTACCAGACGCCGTATCCCTTGGCCCTCCAACTGCCGAACCAGCAATTCAAGAAACGGGCGATCTCCGACTGGAGCCAGGGATTTTGGCGTTGACGGAATCAACGTTCGCAAGCGCGTCCCTAGACCGCCGACAAGCAGAACCGCCTTCGTATCTGCTTCACCGCCACCTCGACAATATTCTGCGACTTTATACAAGGATATGCCCTCCGTCGCTAGCGACCTGGGCGCCATGGAGATCAGCAAGTTTCACTTAAGCGGCAGCGTCACATCCTCGCCGCGACGGCGGTACCATGACGACGCTCACATTAAGCGTTCCCAGTAGCACAGCATGGCGGCAAGCGTGTGCTTGAGCGTCTTCAGCGGTTTCCAATGGGTGTCTCTGCAAAATCTCCTCGCGCTGACAAAGATAATCTTCTCGTCACCGAACCGCATCAAGTGTCCAGATGGTCGAATCTCTGTCTTTGCGTCAGACAGCTTGCTCGCCGTTCGCAGCAATTCCCCATTTCATACGTTTTGGTGGCGCGCAAATTGTAAGCTTCACCACGCTTTTCCCTCATCGCTAGGTAGAAACCTCGCACGGCGTCGCGCACGCCCAGGAATGCACGACGCGGTTTTTCAGATTTTCAACCTCGATCACGGGTGGCTGCATACCCGCTTTGCTACGGACCAACTGTCGCACAACATCGTACGGTGCGTCATACGTCTTTACGAGCGTCGTAGTGTTAATAAAAAGCCGCATGTTGACCGTCGGAATGTTGTAATCCGGATTGTTTTCTGACATCAAACAAGATTATAATAATACACTTACGCCGCCTGTTCGCGCCATTGTGTTTAAGAACGGGGTGAACGCTATCTATCGTTGCACTATGACAGGGGCGTTCCCACAGGACGCGTTGACGATGAATAGAGCTAACTGCGGAGCGAGCATTGATACCGGACTGCGCGTGCCGTAATGGCGTTCTTGACAAGAAAGAACGCTTACTTTAATTTGCGCTGTGCTCGCGCAAGATCTCCGGGCACTCCCACGTCGATAAAACTTCCCGAGGCGTGATAGCCAAAAGGATGGAGATCCCGTGCAGAGCTGGTCTGAGTGACCGATTTTCTATCTCCGTTACGACAGGCTTCCGGACGCAACGAGGGGCTCGTTGGACCATGCGGGTGCCCACCCAATCGGTCGCCGTTCCGATACTGGAGAGCCGAATCTGGCACTGCTGTTTCATGTGTCCTCTGCGTCTAAACATAGCGCGCAAGAGACCGTTGCCTCGGATCAGAATCGCTTCAAGATCCCGTTGACGGCAGAATCGGCGGCGCAATTTCGAGATCTCGCGGAAGCGATTGAACGCTCTCCGCACCCGGACGATGAAGTGGGGATAACGATTTCGTGCAACCCAGAAACCGGAGACCTTTACGATGACCTTCGTCGTATTTTAACGCGGGATGAACTTGAAGCAAAACGCGGCGAGACGGGCAGACAGGTCCTATGCCTACGCGGATTGGAAGCGGACGCACTTCGCGGCGTGCAAGGCGCGCTCTACAACGAAGCGCTCATGCCGACGCCTTCCTTTGCTGTTTAGTTCGGCTACTCCGATGTGATTCATATGCTTTACACACGCTGAGATCAATCGAGGAGTTAAAAGGGCAGACTTGAACCTGCTAAAGCAGATATTGGAAGCAACCCCAATCTCCACAGATGGTGCGCTCCGCATTTCGGCCGCCTTAACGACAGAATATCCACCAGCTCGCGATAGAGCAGAATCGTTTTGTGGGATACAGACCCATTGAAGCCGACGCTTTGTATTTATTCTTCTACAATGAAACTGTATTGCTGCTCGCTTTCCTGATCGGCAACGAGCACGCGTTGGAGTCGAAAATGTTGCATATCTGATGGGCCGTCTCAGTAGCTGGATATCAATGCATGGTACTCTTATAACGCGAGCGATGAAACACAAGATTGATTTGTGTGTTTGGCGCGAAGGGAGATGATCTGTGTACGTTAAAACACTGTGTATTTTTGTTTTTGTCTTCGGTGTGGCAGCAATGACTGCGCAGTCCACGAACAACTTGCCAGAACAGCTTAGCAGAGGAAATATCAAGGCGGTAGCTAGTTCTACATCGAAAGATGCGGTTCGGAGATTCGACGTGATGTCTTACGGAGCCGTCGGCGACGGTATTGCAGACGACACAGTTGCAGTGCAGTCGGCGATCAATGCAGCGGCCGGCTCCGCAGCCTACTTCCCTGGAGGATACACCTACTCGGTGAGCAACCTCACGCTGCCCTCGGGCACTACGCTGCAAGGCGATGGGTTTGGATCGAGAATAGTCGCTCGCAACGGGGGTTCCGCAGCCTATCTGATAGCTTCTGAATCCTTCTTGGTATCTGGTCGCACAAGCTTTGATGGAGAACAGGGCATTGTGGACCTGAACATCAACGGCGCCGGAATTAAGGGTAGTGTGGTTGTGCTGCGGGCATGGGATAGCCATGTCACTGGAAACTGGATCTATGGTTCAAATGGTGCTACAACAATTGGGCTTGATTCCAATGTAGGGGCCGATTTGTTATTGACCACACACGGGATGGATGGCACGGACTTGGCCTCCGGAGTGATGGTTAACGGGTATATCGATCATAATCGTCTTGGATTTGGGGGAGGTAATACCGCGCTGTACAATTTCCGAACCTACGACCCGAATTTCAAGGCGAGCGATTGGTTCTTGGAGAGCAACTGGATCGATGGGGAGGATAGTACCATCTCCGATGTCCTAATTATGGACAGTGGTGGGTGGTTGATACGGGGAAACCACATGTACGGCCCGAAGTACTCTGCCTTCGCAATCTGCATTCCGATTAGCGCGTCGCAGTTTACCGCTGGCTGCGACTTGACGGCGCAGGAGCCCAACTTTGACACGATAGTTGCAGAGAACTATTTTGAAGACTCGGTCGGCTATCAACTATCCGGAAGAGACGGGAAATTCTCTGTATTTGGCCCGGGTAACATAGTCGGACAGACAGGCCATCCGCACAGCGCTTATTTCGTAGCCGGCTTCGGAAACTACACCAACGATGTAACTATTTCTCAGGCAAATGCTTACTATGATGGACAGATTATCCAAGATTACTCGGACCCCAGCAAAGTGTTAACTTCAATTGGCGATGTTTTTTCAAACTCTGAGCCAATAATCAATATTGGAGCAGGGATAGTCAACATGTGGAGCATAGTCAACAACGGGGCCCTTTATACTACTCACAATAATTCCCAAACGACTAGTTTCCAGAGTCCCCCGCATTTCGGGGGCGGGAATACTCAGATAGTTGGCGGAAATAAAATCGCCCTTACATTGAGCAACAATACCGGGGAAGAACAAATTCAGTTTTTTGGCAACAGCCAGCAAATTACTGGACTACAAGGACAGAACGGACAAAATCTTGCGACCTGCACCGGTTCACTTGCCAGCGGCAACTTATCGACCGCCAATGCAAACGGCAACTGCGCAGACTCAGGAAAAAGCCCGTCAAGCGTTTTGAAAAGATCTGAATCTGCGATTAGCGGGAAGGTGGTTTGCTGGACAGCAAGCGGGACAATTGGATCTTGCTCGACTATGCCCGATGCAAGAGGTGGTTGCTTATGCAATTGAAAGTCTTGTGAGCGCTATACCAACTCCATCTTGTCGTAGTCCTAGAAGCCATGGTGATCGAAGCATGGGGTCTAGCTAGCGCACCCATTGACATTACCGACTCCGGCAACGGAGAAGCTCTGAATACCCATTATCCTTTATCTGTCATCATGAGGTTTTTCTGTCTTCAGGAGAGATAGCTAATCCAGAAATGAGTGGCAATGCGAACGAGAGCATCCGGTTAGTACTATGAGAACTTTCCTGGCCACGCGGACCGCGCGCTTTAGACGATGGGCAGGGGTTGACGGTGCGGTCGGCTACACAGCCTTTGCCCGAGTGTGCAGCATTGTCAGCAGCGTTGGCACAGTTCTCCTTCTCGTTCGGTTTCTGAGCCCAACAGAGCAGGGATACTATTACACGCTGCTGAGCTTCGTTCTTTTCCAGACCGTCCTTGAGCTTGGCTTTTCGTTTGTCATTCAGCAGCATGCGGCACACGAGTCGATCCTGTGCACTTTTTCCGCGGACGGCCGCGTGGAGGGCGACCCGGTAGCTCACTCGCGGCTGGCCTCGGTGCTCCAGCTCGCCGTGCGATGGTACGTGCGTGCAGCCATCGCTATCGCACTCCTGCTTCTTCCGGCCGGATTTGTCTTCTTTTCCCGCAAGGAGCAGGTTGGCGTTCATGTGGCATGGCAGGGTCCGTGGATCGCCGTCGTCCTGGCTTACGCCGGAACCTTCCTCTTGATCCCGCTCTATTCCTTTCTGGAGGGCTGCAACCAGGTGCGGCAGGTCGCGCAGGCTCGGTTTGTGCAGGCCCTGGTGGTGCTTGCCGTCTCCTGGACTGCGATGGTCTCCCGTCACGGCCTTTACGCACCGGCCCTGGTGAACCTGGGCACGGTTGCCGTCGGGATCGTTTTCCTGTCCAAGCGGCGCCGGTTCCTGCTGGGACTGTTCCGCTATCCGGCGCGGGAACACGCAGTCTCCTGGCGCGATGAAATCTGGCCGTTCCAGTGGCGGCTCGCGATAAGCTGGTTTTGCAGCTACTTCACCACGCAGATATTTACTCCCGTCCTCTTTCTCGCGCGTGGGCCGGTCGAAGCGGGGCGGATGGGCATGTCCATCAACGTCGTGGCGTATCTTCCCATCGTCGTGCTTTCCTGGATGACGACCAAGGCGACCCCGTTCGGACAGCTCATCAGTCAGGGACGCCTTCAGGAGCTGGACCACCTCTTCTTCCGCACACTCAGGCAGTCTCTGTTGTTGCTGATTTTGCTGACGGCGGGCTGTCTGGCGGCGGTGATCGAAATCCAACATCTTTTCCGGGGAATTGCCGCGCGCATGGAGCCGCCGGTCATCTTCGTCTTCCTGCTGGTTACGGCGATCAGCACTTTCACGGTGCAGAGCATGGCGATCTATCTGCGCTCGTTCAAGAAGGAACCTTACCTGCTCCAGTCGCTTCTGATCTCTTCGCTGACCGCGGCCAGCGTCATGCTGGCGGCGCCGCGCTGGGGAAGCTGGGGAATCGCTGTCAGCTATCTGATCTTTACCGGTGGCCTGGGGTTCGCGACTGGAGCGGTCATCTTCCGCTCCACGCGACGGACTCGACTGGAGCAGCCCACATCGTTTCCCGGGCCAGTTGCGCAGATGGAATCGATAGGTGAGGACACATCTGCGACGATGCCTCCCTCCGAGCCAGAAGTGGAGTGCAAATGAGCAATGCTAGTATGTATATGCCCCATGCAGAGAATACGCTCAAAGGCAGGGCGGAGCGCATTTTCAGACGGCTTTCGTATGATCTCTGGAGACGTGAGCTGAACAGATTCCTCCCGAAGCGGGCAGTGCTTTCAAATCCTAGCATCGTTGATGTAGGCTGCGGCCCAGGGTTTCTGGTTCACTGCCTGGAGAAGTGGTTCCCAATGGCGGAAGTGGTGGGCGTAGATGCCAGCGATCAACTTCTGGAAGTGGCCCGGTCGCGCTGTGAAAGAGTGCGGTTCCTGAAGGGCGACGCCTGCTCTCTTCCCCTGAAAGATGGGAGCGTCGATGTTATATTCATATTGCACGTGCTCGAACATCTCGCCAGGCCGGCAGATTGTTTGGCGGAGGCACTGCGCGTGCTTCGCCCCGGCGGACTGCTCGTGGTGGCTACCCCGAATGCAGCAGGACTGGGTGCCAGGCTGATGAAGCATAATTGGAGAGGCTACTCAGACCCAACCCACATTTCCCTGCATGGAGTCTCCTTTTGGCGCGGGCTTCTGAAGAGCTTAGGATTCAGGATTGTCCATGACGGGACCACGGGTCTTACCGGGATTCCGAATCTGAATCGGATGCCTCTGGGACTGATTCACTGGGTGCCAACGTTTATCTTCGGTTATTTCCCTTGGCAATTGGGCGAAGCATATATCTGCACGGCGTTGACGCCAACCGAATAGTCTTGCTGTGAGGGAACATGCCGATGAAGATACGGGTTCGAGTCTGGCCTTCAGTTCGAATCTGGCCTTCAGGTCGCCTCGGGACTGCGCTTCTGCTTAGCTTCTTTCCATGCGGAATTCTGTACCCTCTGTCCTATCCGGTTCCCGAAATCGTCATGCTTACTGTATGGATTTGCGCCTTCCCCTCGCTGGCGGGATGCCTCTCCCTGTTGCTACTGCCCCTGTTCCCTAACACTGCTTATGGATACTCGGCATTCAATCTATTCTGCGTGATGGGGACGCTCGGAACCGGAGTATGCGTCGCGCAACGCATGGAGGCCGGCCGGCCGGCCTTGGGCCGAATACACACACTTGCCAGGATCTGTATGTCGGTGAGTCTCCTGCTCGCCGCCTGGCAGGGACTGGACGGCGAGAGTTGGCTTCAGTCTTTCCCGGCGATGTTCGCGATGGGAGACGGCCGTGGAGGAGGTCTGCGCACGGAGCCATCGCTCCTCGCCTGCCCGCTTGCAATCTATCTATCGCTCGTACTTTACCGGTTCCTGCAAGAAGGCCTGACGAACCAGAAACGAAGGTGGCTCGCCACCGAAGCAGCGGTCTTCTGCCTGGCGACAGTTACCCTGACACGCAGTTTGACCGTCGTGATTATTGCGTTCTGCTTTCTGCTCGCATTCGGCGCGAGACTGAGGTACCTCATCACTTGGGGTGCAGTCGGCGTGCTGGTCGCCGTGCCTCTATTCTGGGACCGCATCCAGGACGCACTTTTGGGCGGGGGAGAGTTCACTTATCTAATCACGACGGGCGTCGGGTCGTGGAGAAATGTCCCGGACATACTCATTCTCACAAATCTTCGCCAATATCTTCTCCCACCCAACCCCGTGCAGACGCGCGAGACCATCAATTCTCTTGCCATAATGTGGAGCCCCTTGTTTGCGTGGATCGAGAACACTTATTCCGCGTTCTCAGCCTGTGCAACTACGATTGGAGTCGTCGCCACGGCGATCCTATTCGGCGCCGGAATTGTGGCGGGCTTTCGTAAAGTATCCCCATCGAGCCATTTGCGACTCGCATGGGTAATGCTTTATCTCGCTGACTGGTTTATCCTGCCTAAATACGAGGCATGTGGGTGGGTCGCGCTGGGAATGCTTACCGCTGCCACTTCGCTGCACGGCCAGCGAGTGCCTGAAACTTCTGCGTCCCGACACACCATCGCATCTAGGCTTTGAACAAGTTCATCTGAGAGGAACGCCAGGAATGAGTCAGGAGTTCGAGATTATTACCACAACCGGCCCCGCTACGGTCAAGGCCGATCTGCTCAGGGCATTGGCCAACTGGAAACACGTCCTGCCTCAACAGACCTCCGCTGCCATTGTGCTCAAGCCCAACTTCAACAGCAATATGAATGCACTGACGGGCAACACGACAGACCTCAGAGTGATAGCCGCGGTAGTGGAATTCCTGCAGAGCTGCGGCTATAGCGACATTACCGTCTGCGATGGCCCCAGCAGCGGTTTTGCCCGCGCTCGGGTCTCCGTCATGCACCGCTTGAAAATTGACCGGCTGGTCGCGCATTACGGCATCAAGATGATCGACATCAATACCTGTACTGAAACGATCTCCGTGCCCTTGGCTTCGGGCGGCGCCGTCCAGGTCCCAACATTTCTGGCGAATGCCGGTTTCATCATCAACCTGCCCAAGATCAAAACGCACTGCGAGGCGGGAATGTCCGGCTGCCTCAAGAATCTGGTGGGAGTGTGCGTGGGCCTGGCGAATAAGTTGAAGATGCATATGGACCTGCCGAACAACATCCTGAAGGTGAATGAGGTCATTCGCCCAGGCTTGCACGTTGTCGATGGCAACTTCGCCATGGAAGGCAATGGACCGTCGGCTGGAACTCCGGTGAACCTGGGCAAGATGCTGATCGGCACAAATCCGTTTCAGCTCGATTATTTGTGCGCCCGGATCATAGGCTTCCCCATCACCGAGGTCAAGACGCTCAAGGCCGCGCTCGATCGGGGAATCATCAGCGAGGAGAAGCGGCGTGCGTGGGATGCGATCGATCTGGGAAAAGCGCCGGTCGCCTTCCAGATGCCGCATCTCAATTTCCTGGCCTCTCTGGTCATGGACAATCGCAAGGCGTCGATCTGGTTCCGGAATACCTGGCTCGGCAATCTGCTGACCGGGAGCAGGAACTTCAAAAAACTCCTATTGATGGCCGGCATCAGCCAGGAGGTGCTCAACCTGCAGGAATCCGATCTGTCGTACAAGCTGGACCGGGCGAAATGCACCACCTGCGGAAAGTGCACGGCCTACTGCCCTCAGGACCTGACGCTCGACCAGATTGCCGCTGCCGAGGGCAAGACCTGCCTGGGATGCCTGTATTGCTTCTCCGTATGTCCGGACGACGCGATTTCCCTGGTCGGGAACCGGGGCTTCTTTGCTGTCCAGATGGAGAAGTACGATGCAAAGATCCGCTCCATCGCATAACTGATACACAACCGACAAGGGCATGAATGGGAAGAGCAAGGGAGAGCGCTGTGCGAATTGTGATCCTGGATTTGAAATGGAGCTACGGAATCGAGGTTTTAACCAGGCAGGTGGCCCGTCAGTTGAGGAAGAGGGCGGAAGTAACCGTAATCTCCGCTGAGAGACCGCAATGCGCCGATGGCGTCCGGGTGGCGAGGCAGGATAATTATTGCGAATTGGTCCTCGCATTCTTCAATCCGCTTGTTTACCTGCGCCTTTTGCGGAGAATTCGGAGGGTTGATCCACAGGTAATCTACATCATCAGCCCCCACGTGCTGAACGTGCCCGTGGTTTTGTTGTGCAAATGGTTCACGCGCGCCATCGTCATCTCGCATATCCACGATCCAGCACATTCGGGTGGCCTAGTGGTGGACACGATAGTCGATCTGGTTTCCCGGATGCAGAGCAAGTGGTCGGATCGGGTCTATTGCTGGGGCAAGGCGATCCAGGATGCGATCGCTCGGAAATTCCATGTCCCCGCAAGCCGCATCGCCATATTTCGCCACGGTCCCGGACACCCGACGCCGGGCGATACGGTCGAATCAATGGCGGCAAAGCCATCGCCTAAGTACTTTTCGCAGATCGGCACAATCATGGATCGCAAGGGTATCGAGTACTTCCTTGAGGCGGCGCGGTTGTTCAACGAGAAGCATGGGGCTGAGGCCGCTCAGTTTCTGCTGGCCGGCACTGGCAGCTTGGAAAAGTACCAGCCACAGATGGAAAGGCTTCCGAACCTGGTGGTCCACAACAGGTTCTTGGAAGACGCGGAAGTGAACGACATTCTTGCCAGCAGTTACGCCTCGGTCCTGCCCTACACCGAGGGCGTAATGCAAAGCAGCTTCATCGCCATAGCTTATGGCAACGGATGCCCGGTAATTGTCTCGGACATCGGAAGCCTTCCCGAAGGGGTTGAGGTGGGCAAAACGGGATTTGTGGTGGAGCGAAAAAATGCAGAACAGATTGCCGAGGCGATGACGAAAATCTACACTGGCAACTCTAAGGCCTTTTCCGCCAATTGCCTCAAGTTCTATCGTGAGAAGTTCAGTTGGGAAAGTCTTGGCGAAGAGTTTTATCGGGACATGGCAAATTCCGTGGCGCTGCGGAACGGAGCGGTCCTTGAGGAACGGCAATCATGATGATATGCGCACGTGCACCTTTTCGCCTTGGTTTGGCCGGTGGCGGCACCGACGTTACACCATTCTGCTACCTTTTGAGCGGAGCGGTTTTGAACGCGACGATTGATCTGTACGCTTATTGCACAATTGAGATCTCCCCGGCCTTGCGGCGGGCATAGATCAGGCCGGCAGTCACGCCCAGCGCCTGCGCACAGGCCCGCGCGGCGAGCAGCGCCGGCGAAAGCAATCCAACAATGGGGTCTTTCCGGATTGCCCGAAGTGCGAATGGCAGCGTGCTGAGCAAGAATGTGCCGAGCACAAGCGCCGACGCAGGCACGGCCGGCCGCACTGCCAGGTCGTAAGCCACGGCAAGCAGCAGCGCGGGCGCGAACAGAAGCTGGAGTTTCATCAGCTGAGGCGTGTGGCTGTCCTTCACGGCCTTGCTGGGGTTCTTGCGTACAGCGAGCACGCGCCAGAAAGCGAATTTGTACTTCTTCTTGAGATAACGCGAGAGCGTGTCCGGATGAGTGTGGTAGACGACCGCCGCGGGGGCAAACTTCATCTCCCAGCCGCGTGCCGACATGCGGTAGGAGAGATCGGCGTCCTCGGCACATGCCACCGGGAAAGAGGTGTCGAAGCCAGTCATCTCCAGGAAACGGTCGCGGCGAAACGCGGCGGAGTAAGTGTCGATGAAGTCGATCGACGGAAGACGCGCCATCCGGCGATAGCGGTCCTCGTACTCGATCTGC
>Ga0326728_10014645_pt1 | contig 16585 bp, 18 predicted proteins | sample MB3enrmetagenome_FD_207602 | JGI IMG/M metagenome (GOLD analysis project Ga0326728, IMG submission 207602) | Lab enriched peat soil microbial communities from McLean, Ithaca, NY, United States - MB31MN | ecosystem: Environmental > Terrestrial > Soil > Wetlands > Peat | place: USA: New York...
CACAGCGCAACGGCGCGGCGCTATCGCTTCTCCGATGGCGTGGGCGAGATTGGGATCATCGCGCCGGTGTCGCATCCGTTCTGCGGGCACTGCAGCCGGATCCGTATCACGTCGGACGGCAAGCTGCGCACCTGTTTATTTTCCGCGTGGGACCACGACTTGCATGAGTTGATGCGGCGCGGAGCGGCGGACGAGAAGCTTGCGGAGTTCATCGTGAAAGTGGTGGAACAGAAAGAAGAACGGCACCACATAGGGGAGCCGGGATTTGTACCGGCGTCGCGGACGATGGTGCATATTGGCGGGTAGGAGATAGTCGTTGGCCGTTAGTCGCTGGTTGTTAGGAATGGCACCTCGCCGCCGCGACGCAGCGTATGCCGAGGGGAATGTTCGGGATAGCAACGGGAACTTAGAGCGTGTTTCAAAAACACCTTTTAGCTCTGAAGGCGCGTCCCTCAGGGGCTAAAGCCCGCATTTTTCCAGGCCCTCAACGGCACGGCTGAAGCCGTGCCCTACCCAAAACCTTTTTTTGAAACACGCTCTAGTAAAAAGAGTCGTACTTAGTAACTGTCCAGCCGGATTCTTTCTTTTCTTCGGTGACTGAGAAAAGGTCCTTGTAAGTCGAGTCCTGGCTGGGGGTGCTGTAACGCTGGCCTTTGTAGTGCAGAATCACTAGCGGCGGCGCGTCCTCCCAGTCCACAAGGTTCCAGGAAATCAGCGGGTGCTGGGCTTCGGAGTTGCAGATGAAGTTGGCGCGTTTCTTGCGGTAATCCCTTTCCCATTCGGCGAGTAGTTCGCGGCATTTGCCGTCGCGCATCCCGGAGATGAAATGGTTGGCGGTGCGCTCGATGGTGCGATCGCGAAGCGGATTCATGGTGATGCTGACCGGCATCTGGGTGAGAGGGTCGCGTTCTTCGGAGCGCGACAAGACCGGCGGCTGGTTGCTGAGCCAATACAGATAGCCAAGGAACACGAACACGAGCAAGCCGGCGGAGCCCAGTGCGATAGCGAGATGGGTGCGAGAAAACCGCATTAGGAGAAGTTTGGGCGGTGGGCGAGGCGGCGGCAAGATTACTTCAAGCACTTTCGTAACGAAATGTGCAGTTCGATACGCCTCAGAGAGGGTTGCGGTATAAGGGAAAAGCCTGAACCACAGGGGGGCACAGAGGGGCACTGGGGAAACCCTGAATGCGCAGCGCCGATTTTGGATCGTAGGGCTCACCTCGGCGAAATATTCAGTCTGCGCAGTCTATGAAACTAGAAGGAAGTCGTGTTCTTCTGGTTCTTGCCTCCCCCGTACAGCAAATCGAGAGCTGCGCTAAGCCAGCAGTTTGGCCGCTTCCTTGGCGAAGTAAGTCAGGATGACGCTCGCTCCGGCGCGGCGGATACAGAGGAGCGATTCCATCATGACGCGCTCGCGGTCGATCCACTGGTTGCGGGCGGCGGCCTCGATCATGGCGTACTCGCCCGATACTTGATAGGCGGCGAGCGGCAGGTCGAAACAGGCGCGGGCTGCGGCAATCACGTCCAGGTACGGCATTGCGGGCTTGACCATGATCATGTCCGCGCCTTCTTCAATGTCTAACTCGATCTCGCGCATCGCCTCACGAATGTTGGCCGGGTCCATCTGGTAGGAACGGCGGTCCCCGAACTGCGGCGCGGAATCGGCCGCCTCGCGGAACGGGCCATAGAAGCCGGAAGAGAACTTGGCCGCGTAGGAAAGGATTGGGGTATTGGCGAAGCCAGCGGCATCGAGCGCCTTGCGAATTGCCCCGACCCGTCCATCCATCATGTCGGAGGGCGCGATGATGTCCACGCCAGCGCGGGCGAGCGAAACCGAGGTGCGCGCCAGCAACTCGAGGCTGGCGTCGTTCACGATCTCGAACTCCGGTGCAGACGCGCCCGGCGATTGCGGACCGGTTTTCTCTTTCATCCTAACGATGCCGCAATGCCCATGCGACATGTATTCGCAGAGGCAAACGTCGCCGATCACCAGCACGTCTCGTACTTCGCTTTTGATAGCGCGGGCCGCTTGCTGCACGATGCCATCCTCGGCCCAGGCGCCGGTGGCCACTTCATCTTTTTTCTCCGGCAGGCCGAACAAAATGATCGACGACACGCCCAGTGCGCGCGTTTCACGCACTTCTTTCACGGCTTCGTCGATCGAGAGGTTGAAGACGCCGGGCATGGAGCGCACTTCTTTGCGGATGCCGGTTCCAGGACAAACGAAGAGTGGATACACCAGAGATTCGGGCGTCAGCCTGGTCTCGCGAACCAGGGCGCGCAGGGTTTCAGAGCTTCGCAGACGGCGCAGGCGTTGAGTGGGGAATGCCATGACAGGAATTCTAGCAGCAGCCGCCAGAAACGGCCGACAAACTCGATTCTCGACTCTCAATGCCCAGTCCCTAAAGGGCGTTTGATTTTAAAAAACTTTCGGCATCGCTAAAGCGATGCCCTGATACGAAACCCGAGTTTTCGGCAGCCTGGAATGTTACCTAAGTAACCTCTGGTAACCAGATCGGTGATCTAAACATCTGGTGGCGAACATCGTATGATGAACAAGCGGTGTCACGGCTGCAAATCTCGTCGCTCCTCGGCGGAGCTTGTCTGCTGCTGGTGTTTGTTCTGGCTCCGGCAGTGTATCCCAACCCGTTTTTTTGCATGGCCATGGGGGACGTTGTCCCACTGCTATTGATGGCGGCTGCCGTGATCCTTTACGCCAGGAACGCCTACGACAGCCGCGGGCATACACGCCTGTTCTGGGGTCTTATGACGACGGGCATGGCCATGTGGTGTTTCAACCAGGCCTGCTGGGCGTGGTTTGAAGTGTGGCTTCGCAAACCGCCATCCGCCTCCTTTCCGGGGGACATCGTGTTGTTCCTGCACGTTGTCCCCATCATGGCGGCGGTTGCCATCCGCGCGTATCAAGCCGATGAGCGCGAGGGGATGTTGCCGAGCGCGCTGAATGTCGTCATGTTGCTGGTGTGGTGGATCGTGATCTACGCCTTCTTCGTTTTTCCCGAGGAATACATCGTTCCCAACGCCGCAGTGTACCATCTGCGCTGGGACCTCCTGTATCGCGTCGAAGGAGCGGCGCTGATTGCCGTGTCGGCATCGGCATTTTTCGGCAGTTCCGGATTGTGGCGCAAACTCTATCGCAACATTTTTATCGCCAGCGTTCTTTACACCGTCTCAGCGGAAGTCATGCAAGCGGCCGTGGTGCGCGGCGCCTACCAGACTGGCGGAATCTACGATCTCCCGTTTCTCGCCGCGCTGCTTGGGTTTCTCTGGGTCGCGATCGCCGGACGGAGTTGTCTTCGCGACACGGAGGCGACGCCTGCGATCGCCAGCGCCAATCGCCCGGTCGCAACTCATTTGGCGAAGCTCGCCCTGGTCTCTCTGCCGCTCATGGGGTATTGGGCGCTGTTCCTGAGCCACGAGCAGCCTTCTCTGCGCCAAGTCCGTTTTGTGGTGGCCATGGGAGGCGTCACCGTTCTGGCATTTTTCGTTTTTCTCAAACAATACCTGCTGGACCGGAAACTTCTGCGGCTGCTCCAGCAATCGCGCCAGAGTTTCGACAACCTGCAACGGCTACAGGGAAGAGTGGTGCAGCAAGCCAAGCTGGCATCGCTCGGAGAACTGGCCGCGCTCGCCGCCGGCGAATTGGAGTTCCCGCTCTCGGCCATCCTGAGCAGCTCCGAACGCATGGCCACGAGCAGCAACCTCAACCGCGAACAACTCTCCATTGCGCAGAAAATCGGCCAGCAGGCGCGGCGCACGCGCGAACTGGTCGGCGATCTGCTCAGCTTTGCCCAGCAGACTCCGGGAGAAAAGATACCTCTCGAGCTAAAGCCCCTGTTGCAGCGCGCGGTCCAGATGGAAGGATTCAAGCTGGAAAACCGGAAGATCAGCCTGACCGTGGAAAGCAGCGGTCCCTTGCCTCGCGTCCTCGGCAATGCCAACCAGCTCTTGCAGGCGTTTCTTCAGATCATTGAGAACGCTGTCGACGCATTGCAGGAAATCGGTGGCGGGCGTCTTCAGATTTCTATCTGGCGCGAAGGCGATGAAGTGGCCGTGCAGTTCGCCGATTCCGGACCCGGACTGCGCGATCCCGAGCGCGTCTTCGATCCTTTCTACACCACCAAGCCGGTGGGCAAAGGCACCGGTCTCGGACTCAGCGCAACTTACGGCGTGGTCCAGGACCACCAGGGGCAAATCGCCTGTTACAACCGCCCCGAAGGCGGGGCCGTATTTGAAATCCGCCTGCCCGCGCTCAAAATCAACGCCTTCGCCGAAGCCGCACGGGCCTGAGCAAATTAGAAGACAAACTGTAGATCCTCACTTCGCTCGGCACTACAAATCCTAAGACGGGATCAGTAGCGTCCTATATACCTGTTAGGGAACCACCGGAAAGAGACTGGCTAAATAACACGCTTGACACTCAAAGCGGGGGGGGGTTAATATGTTGGCAAAATTTCTTTGGGCTCCCGCTTCTTCAACTAACTTTGTAAATGGAGGCGCTCCTTATTAAGGAGTTGAACATAAATGATTAAAAGTTCTCTGATACTTTTGTTATTCGTGATGTTACCTATCACCATGGCGTGTGCTCAACAGGGGAAGTGCGTGAATCTCAATTATGTTTACCCGATAAGGTGTCCTAATAGTGGGTGTGGTGAACTCTACCCCGCATATCTCTCCGAAGGTTGCGACTTGGAGGGTCCGTGTGTTTACCTCGGCTATACCTCATGGTGTTGCGGACAATATATGAACGTGCAAGTACAGGGCCGTTGTCTGTTGGCGGAGATGAAGGGCAAGCGGGTCAGATCGCGCATCCTGGAGCTCGCAAAGAAAAACGAGATAGTGGTTCCGACATGTAGCGGCGCTTACGTTCCGGCGAGAATCGCTCTCCAGGAGGGAGGAGAGAGAAACAATGGCGGCTTATAAAGTTGTTCGCGTGCTGCTATTTACCCTTTTCGTGACGACCTGGTTCTTTGCGCAGGTGATTCCGCAGCATTCTCCACAGGCTGCCACCGCAGCACCGGAAAAGGTGCCATTAGAAAAGGTACCGCTGGCAGTGGTCTCTACTGTACAAGTACCGTCCTTACCGATGGAAAGTATGGCATTGCCTGTGCTCTGTTCACCCGAGGGCACGATCTTCATTCGACTCGCAACGATGGCCGCCGGCGTGCAGGATACTGTATCGGTATCGAGCGATGGGAAAACCGTCATCCGATTTGATCGTATGAAGATCAACGATGTTCCACGGCCCGTCCCTCTCGATGTGTTTCTCAGCGGTTCGGACGTATACATGTTGACAGACGGCCAAATCCCATTAGGCTACGAGACAAAATGGCGTAGCCCGATAGGAGAAGTGGAAAGTCACCAAGCCTCAACGAGCCGTACATTCGTGACCCATTTCCAGCATGATGGTACATATGCGGGTTCGGTTCTTCTGGACGTGCCTTTCAAGCCCCTGCATCTCGGTATATTTGAAGATGGTAACTTTCTCATTACAGGTGCAGACAAGAAAACGGACGAGCCTCGTTTGGCCATTGTTAGTTCCAGCGGACAATTCATGCGATTTGTCGAATTGAAGGGTGATGTCCACGCTCAAAAGGAATCTGACGTGTCACAGAAAGACAAAGACCAAGATAAGTCTGCTATGCCGCATTTCGCACCTGACAAAAATTTCGGAAACTCTTTGATAGACGTAGTATATACCTCTCAGATCGTTGGCGACGGCTCGAATCTACTTCTATTTCGTCGGAGCAACAGTCCCGTATTTTCCATCTCTTCGGGTGGCGAGGTGCGAGCTCAGAAACTGAAAGTGCAGGGCGGCTACTCGCTGGAAAACATCAAAACAACCCGAGATTCCTGGATCGCCGAATTCACGCACGGTCTCCGTGACGGTACGGGCAACGAATTCGCCACTTACGCCTTCGATCCGTATACGGGCGCTCCGCTGAGGCAATATATTTATCCAAGGGACCTCGGATTCGGACTGGCGTGTACCGATGGGGTCGAATTCACCTTCGTAATGGCAGATACTGAAAGTAAGAGTCTAAAACTATTGAAGCTTGCACCCGCAACCCGGCCCAACTAGGGCCGGGTACACCTTACGTGCAAGCCGTTAGCTTCAGATTCGTGCAGAATCCTGGAAGGACATCGCCTTTCTATCCCCCGTTGGCGACGATCGCATCGGCCACTCGCGCCGCATCCACCGCAAATCGCACATCGTGGGTGCGGATGATGTGAGCGCCTTTCAGGATCAACGCTGTTTCCGCGGCCAGCGTTCCGTAAAGGCGGTCGGCGACCGCGGCGTCTTTTTCTTTGTCCTTGCCATCGCGCGCCAGGGTTCGTCCGATGAACGATTTTCGCGAAACTCCGGCCAGCAGCGGAAATCCCATCTGCTGCAATTCGCCGAAGTGCGCCAGTAGCGGATAATTCTCCTCGAAACGCTTTCCGAACCCGAAGCCCGGATCCAGCACCAGGCAATGGCGCTTGATACCCGCCAGGACCGCCGCTTCCGCCCACTGCCGCAAGTCCCGTTTCACCGCCAGCACGGGATCGCCAATCGGGGGCAGCGTCCGCCACTCTTCCGGGCGCCCGCGCGTGTGCATCAGCACCGCTCCCACCTTGAGTTCGGCCACGGTTTTCGCCATCTTCGGGTCCCAGCGGAAGCCGCTGACATCGTTGACAATCTCCGCGCCGACATCGATGGCCGCCCGCGCCACGCTTGCCTTGTAGGTATCGACGCTGATCACCGCATCGGGCCGCCGCCGCTTCAAATCGCGGATCACGGGCAATACCCGGCGCCGTTCCTCTTCTTCGGTAACTGGTTCGGATACTGGTTCCGATACCGGCCCAGGCGGCGGTATTTGGGCGGCCGTGTCCGCGAGCATAGGCTTGCCCTTGACATCACCGGCGGCGTTATCGCCGGACGCCGCCACCGGCGCGCCGGGCCGCGTCGATTCCCCACCCACGTCAATGATGGTTGCGCCGTCGTCCAGCAACTGCTCGGCGTGGAGCACGGCCTTCTCGGCATCGATGTAGAGTCCGCCGTCGGAAAACGAGTCGGGAGTAACATTCACGACGCCCATGATGAGAGTGCGCCGTCCCAACTCCAGGGCTCGAGAACCCACCTTCCACTGAAAGATCGCTCGCATGATGCTGCTATTCTAGAGCGGATTCTGCGTTGCTGTATCCGGCTTGTGAGGGAAAGGGCGTCCGCGTCTGAGAGCGCACCAATTCACGCTCGCGTAGCAGGCCACAATGGGGCGCAGCGCGGGACCCGATGATTTGGTTTGCGGGCGGTTCTACGCAGCGTTTTTTGTGGCGCTGGGCGTCTCCTTGCAAACGGCGTTGCGGGCAAGAAGCTCCGAAGCGATACAGATCAAGAAGCTCACTACACAGACTTCGAGCAGATTTCGCTGCGACAGACACATCGCCAGGAAAAATTTGGTTGCAATGTTAATGTTAAAGTGTATCAATCCGCCGCAGAGCAGCGCGATCCAGCCGATATAGTAGGTGAACTTTCCGATGACATGCAGGCAAGAGAAGTGGTGCATCATGAAACCTCCCGGTTTCGAAGAGTAGGAGAACGCCCTGAAATCGGGGCATTCGGCAAGCGGGTGGAATTATACACCGGATGCAACGGCTGGGAAGCGCTTGTACTTGTCCGCATGATTTATGACACTTTTGAAAAACCAGGATTTTTGTTTTTACGTCAATCAACACAAGTAGGGTCAATGATTCGGGAGTCCGTTACCGTATCGAGCAAATTGTAGGGGTTAGATGGGGTTCCTTCCGGGTGTGATAATCGCCGTCTTTCCCTAGAAAACTCCAGTCTGCGTCGTAGCAGGCTACGCGCCGGTATTTGGAACCGTCGAAGCGATATAGTGTCAGCCCCGTGTCGGTTGCTGATCCGTGTTGGCCGAGAACAAGGTCGTGAAAACCGTTCGTAAAGGTTGGCTGGATCGTAAATGTCTGCGTTGCAATGCGGTGCAAGATCATCGAGTATTTATCGCCATTCTGCCGGAAGACCCAGAAATCACAATTTCCGGTGGGGCTGCAAGATCGATCATCGACGCTTTGTGCCACAAATTCGCCACTGCCCTTGCCACTGAGATCAACCGCCTTGACCCGCGTTTGTGCAGCGGCTTCCCGCAATTGCTGTTCCGATTTGGTGTCCGCCTGGGACATAGAAGGACGAAGTTGCGAGGCCACGACCCTGATCAAGCCAGCGCTTTCCTTTGCGGAGAGGGTTTTCGATTGGGCGATGCTGTCCTTCCAAGTGAGTTCTTCAACTTTGTGCCAATCCCAGTGAAATCCCTTGGCTGGACTCTGGGCTAAACAAAAGACTCCGATCCAGCAAATCGAGATTGTCTGCAACAGCGATCGATGAGGTAAAGTCATACATTCAACGGGCGATTATACGCCTGGCTGTCTCGTGCGATGCGGCCCTCTAACTCATCCGAGTATCCCCATTTTCTTCCCCACGCGCTGCAGCACTTCGAGCGCCTGTTGCAGCTCTTCTTTTGTGTGCGTGGCGGTCATGATGGTGCGCACGCGCGCTTTGCCTTCGGGGACGGTGGGGAAGGAGATGCCGGTCCCGAGCACTCCTTCTTTGAAAAGTTCGCGGGAAAAATCCATGGTCAGGCGTCCGTCGCCAATGATGATGGGCGTGATTGGCGTTTCGCTGGCGGGAGTGGTCTGGCCTCCGATGTTGAAGCCGAGCAGCCCGAGTTCTTTTTTCCAGAAGTGCGTATTCGCCCAGAGCTGCTCCATCCACTGCGGCTCGGTTTCGAGAACGTCGAAGGCTGCGATGCACGTCGCCGCGACCGATGGCGGATGCGACGTGGAAAACAGAAACGGCCGCGCACGATGATAGAGAAAGTCAATCAAATCGCGGGTGCCGCAGACGTAGCCGCCGAGTGCGCCAATCGCCTTCGACAAGGTCCCGACCTGAATATCGACGCGCCCGTGCACGCCAAAATGATCGATGGTGCCGCGTCCCTGGCGGCCAAGCACGCCGGAGGAGTGCGCGTCGTCGACCATCATGATGGCGCCGTATTTCTCGGCTGCGTCGCACAAGCCGGGCAGCGGGCCGATGTCGCCATCCATCGAGAAGACGCCGTCGGTAATCAGCAGCTTTTTGCCGGGCTGGTCCTTCACACTGGCAAGCTGCTCTTCGGCGTGGGCCACGTCTTTGTGGCGGAAGACGAGGATCTTCGCGCGCGAAAGACGGCAGCCGTCGATGATCGAAGCGTGATTTAATTCGTCGGAAATGATGAAGTCGTCTTTGCCCAAAAATGAAGACACCGTTCCCGCGTTCGCCGTGAATCCCGACTGGAAGACCACGCAGGCTTCGACGTTCTTAAACCGCGCAATTTTTTCTTCCAGCTCTATATGTATTTTCATGGTGCCCGCAATGGTGCGCACCGCGCCCGATCCCACGCCATACTTGCGCGTGGCTGCGAGCGCCGCTTCGCGCAGTTTGGGATGCGTCGTAAGCCCGAGGTAATTGTTGGAGGCGAGGTTGATGACGCGCTTGCCGTCGAAAGTGCAGACGGCGGCCTGTTCGTCCTCAAGCACGCGCAGCTTGTAGTGAGTGCCCTTAGCTTTGAGTTCGTCGAGCTGATCGGTCAGGAATGAGAGCGGATTAGTGCGAACTGCAGTCGGCATTGCTTACCTCGGATTCGGTATGAAAATGTAGCAGAGGCGCGGCTTGCTGCGTCTCTACTCAAGTTTACACTCGCTTCTTCTATCGGGCCTTGGGCTGTCCCAGCGATGCAATCGTTCCCTTGGTCGCGCGCAGATAGTCGGCGGGGGCGAGCAGAATTTGCAGGCCGCGAATGCCTGCTGAGATGGAAACTACGTCGAAGAGTTCGATGGTTTCGTCCACGTACACGGGAAAATCGCGCTTGGCGGCGAGCGCGGTCACTCCGCCGCGAATGTAGCCGGTGAGCGCTTGCAGTTCTATTACGGGGACGAGCTGAATTTTTCTTTCTCCCGCGGCGGCGGCCAGCGCTTTCAGGTTGAGTTCCTGATCGCCTGGGATTACGGCCATAACGATTCCATTATGTTCGCCGCGCGCCACTAGCGTCTTGAAAACCTGCTCTGGCGGCAGACCGATCTTGGCGGCAACGGTCTCGGCGGCGAGGTCGTCGGGATCGACTTCGTATTCGCGCAGCTCGTAGTGGATTCCCATTTGGTCGAGCAGGCGCGCGGCGTTGGTTTTTGGAACTGGTTTCACGTTGTATAGTGTCCTTTGATTCTGTGGTTCATTTTATAGAGATCGCCGAGTCCGTCGAGAAAAGCTTCACCACAGGGGCCACAGAGAAGCACAGAGGAAGGCGGCGTTCGTGGCGTCTCGGCGGTTAGAAGGAGGCTTATTGTGCGTCTGCTGTTGAATTGGATTCTAAGCGCGATAGCGGTGTGGATCATCGCGCACGTAGTGAAGGGCATTAGTGTCAGCGGGCCGGGGGCGGCGCTGATTGCCGCGCTGGCTATCGGCTTCATCAACGCAACGCTCGGATTGGCGCTCAAGATTCTGACGTTTCCGCTGACGCTGTTGACGCTCGGCCTGTTCTGGTTCGTGATCAACGCGCTCATGCTGGAGCTGGCGGCGGCAGTGGTGCCGGGGTTCCATGTGCGCGGCTTCGAGCCGGCATTTCTCGGCGCCATTGTGCTGTGCGTGGTGAGCGCGATGTTGCAATGGACGTTCATGCCGAAGCGGAGAGAACGATAGGAAAACGACTTTGGCTTGGACGGGCGAGGTCGCCCGTCCCCACACAAACCCGTTCCCACATTGATTCTGCCGGTTGTCAATGAACCGAACGAAGCTTGGCGAAAACTTGGCGCACTTGCTGTTCGGTGGCATCGAGCGAGCCGGAGTTGTCGATGACGAAATCGGCGGCTTTGACTTTTTCTTCGTCGGGAATTTGGGCGGCCATGCGGCGAGTTACTTCGGCGCGGGCGGCGTCTTCGGAAATTCCCAGGCGGCGAGCGTAGCGTGGAATGCGTTGTTCGGGATGGCAGGTCACGACGATTAGGCGGTCGAACCGGCTGGCGGTGCCCGCTTCCAGGATGAGCGCGGCTTCGACGATAGCGATGGCATTCGGATCGCGCTGGCCGATTTCTTCCATCCACTGGTTTTCGTGTGCGATCACGGCGGGATGGACAATTTCGTTGAGTTCCTTGACGCGCGGGGCGGCGCCGCCGGGGCTGCCGAACGCGGCTTCGGCCAGCCGGGGACGGTTGATGCTGCCGTCGGGATTCAGGATTTCGCGGCCGAAGCGGCGGACGACTTCCCCATAGACCGCGCGGCCGGGATCCATGAGCCAGTGCGCGACGGCATCGGCAAGGACCAGGTGAGCGCCGAGTTTGACGAACATCTCGCCGACCACGGATTTGCCGCTTGCGATACCGCCGGTGAGGCCGAGTTTTAGCACAGCTTCTCGCTTGGACGAAGAGAATCTACCACGGAGACACGGAGGCACGGAGAAAAACAAAGTACTCTATCAAAACCAAGCGGGTACACTTCGGGTATGGAATCCTCTTCAATTGTTTTTCTCAAATTGCCTTCCTCCGTGTTTCCGTGCCTCCGTGGTGAAAGTTTTTCAGCGGCGAGTCAATTCCGCGACCGCAATCCCACGTCTCATCATGGCGGCCTTCACCGTGTTGGCCATCAGCATGGCGATGGTTAGCGGGCCTACGCCTCCGGGGACGGGCGTGATGGCCCCGGCAATTTCGGCCACCTCGGGGTGCACATCGCCAACCAGGGTTGAGCCTTTGGCAAGAAATGTTTCTTCGCGTTTTTTGTTTGCCGCAGTGTTGCCGGCGAAGAGGCGGTTGAATTCCTGCCGGTCGGTGACCCGGTTGATGCCGACATCGATGACGGTGGCTCCGGGCTTTACGTAGTCGCCGGTGACCATGCCGGGGCGGCCAATCGCCGCCACCAGAATGTCGGCGCGGCGGCAAACTTCGGGCAGATCGCGGGTCTTCGAGTGGCAGACGGTGACGGTGGCGTTTTGATTCAGCAGCAGCATGGCCACGGGTTTGCCAACAATGTCGCTGCGTCCGACGACCACGGCTTCCTGGCCGGCGACCGGAATCTGGCTGCGCTTCAGAATCTCCATGACACCGGCCGGCGTGCAGGGAACGAGGCCGGAGCGCTGCGTGGAAAGATAGCCCACGTTCATGGGATGGAATCCGTCTACGTCTTTGGCGGGATCGACCGCCATCAGAACTTTCTTGGCATCGATGTGCGCGGGGAGCGGCAACTGCACCAGAATGCCGTCAATTTCATTGCGGCGGTTGAGATCGGCGATTAGAGCGAGCAGATCTTCGGTGGACGCGTTTTCGGCGGACGTGTGCTGCTCGCTGTAGAGGCCGACTTCCTCGGAACTTTTGATCTTGCCGCGGACATAGATCTCGGACGCGGGATTGTGACCGACCAACACCACGGCGAGCCCGGGGCGCACGCCCGACAATGCCAGCGTTTTCACCTGGGCCGATATTTCGGCGCGGATTTCACCAGCTATCTTGGTTCCGTCGAGAATCCTGGCTGTCATTGCGCCTCGCTGCGGATTGGAGTGGATGGAAAGGCGATTCTATCGCATTGTTAGGCTGGCGGCTGGATAGTGCCCGAAATTCAGCTACGAGCTGCGAGCTTCGAGCCGACAAAATTTCACCACGGAGACACGGAGTCACGGAGGAGAGCTTTTTCATGGGGGCACGATCAGGTTGTAGTTGCCTTATGAGGTACGAAATCATAAACTTGCTCTTCTCCGTGTCTCCGTGGTGAGGTGTCGCTCGGGATCTGTAGCTACTCCGCGCTACAATGGAGCGGCTATGATATCGCAGGATCTGCTCGATATGCTCGTCTGCCCGGTTTGCAAGAAGCCGGTGGCCCTGAATCCAAACGGGGAAAGCCTGAAATGCGGTGAATGCCGCCGTGTGTATCCCATTCAGGACGGCATCCCGATCATGCTGGCCGACTCCGCCACCATTGACGTGGCATGAAGCCGGAGCCGCCAATGTTCGGTTTTAGTCCAATACGAGACGACATATCGTGTCATTTCGGCAACAGGTGACGTTATTAAGTCATCCTTTCACCTGCCGATCCTATCCTCGCAACCTTTCGTAAAATCTTGGGTTCTAAGTACTTGAGGTATCCGTGAAGCCGTATCTGGCGGGTACTAAAGTTACGGCATTACGATTGCACAGAACGAAGTGAGTTGCCGATGAATCCAATAGCGCAACGGGAGGGAGGTCGAAGGTGAGAATGGCCACTCGAGAGAAGTTTACGGTGACGGAACTCTGTGCCTTGCGAAACGACCTAATCCAGGGCGGCATGGTGGACTCCCATGAAGCAGCGGAACTGATGCAAGTTTTTTTGGCGGGCCGGGGCTATGGCGTTTCGCAGATCGCTGCCATCGACGCCGCTGGACGGGTGGAAATGGCGGGCTGTTCTCTGCCCGTGCTGGAGCGCGAACTGGAAGGGTTGGCGCTGGTAATGTAGGGTTTTCGGCCAGAATTCAAACGAGGTTAACGGGAAACCGATCTAGCTCAACTCAGCGATCGACGGTCTCTCAACAAGAAGCGCCGGGCTCAATCGCCCGGCCTTTTAATTTTTCGGATGAACGACAGCGGGCGAGAGGTGGTTCAACAAGCGACTCACCCCAGACAGTTGAAAAAGGTTGCCGGTCTGATCGGGAACGATGTTGGCGGTCAGACAATTTAACCACGAACTTTGCTCTCGACTTTATGATCACGACGGGCTGAATCAGAGCCTCCCTGAAACTCATAAAAACACGGCTGAAGCTATAACCAGCGCGAGGCCCAAGAGCAAGATCCACGACCATGGGTTGGCGAAATTGAACGTGTATCCGATGCCAAAACGCTTCTGAACAAAGAGTGCCGCATCGTCCGGGTTGTAATAAATCACGGCCCCCTTCCAGCATTTGTCCGGCGTCGATTCCAAAGGATCGTCGGATGCCATGAACTTTCTCAGGATCATAATTAAGCCAGAAACAATGATCACCAACGGCAGCCAAGTTGAGAGCCACTGAGGAATGTTCAGTAAGGGTTCCACGGCAATTTCTGCAAACAAGATTCCAATAAAGCACGCCACGCCGACCATGGTTGCGAGCAGAATACTCCGCATACGCGACCGCCGGGAACCATACCAACCTGCGAGAGCAAACGCCAGGAACAACGCGCACATTTTCAGCACCGAAGACGAGAGGCCCATACACTCCATTGACTGTCCGCTCATCCCATCGATTGGGAAGGCCGTCAATGCCCCAATGAACGGGAAACTTTGCGGGGATACGGATCCAATTGAGATGCAAATACCAAGCTGCCGAAATGAGCATGGCAAAGGGAACTGCCAAGAGCCATGCGAACCACGGCAACCGGTCGGGGGTCGTGGCCAGCTCCGCCTGACGCACCGGAGCGATGGCAACCACGACCGGCCTGAGCCTCTTGTATTGAATGTAGAAAGCAATGCCAGCAACCAGCATCAGGCCAAGGGGAAACGCGACCGCAAACAGGCCGAAGGTATTATTTAAGGGCACCAAGAAGGAAAGGCATAGGGCCGCCAGTAAAAACGGCCCTACAACTGTGCGATACATCCTGATCGCCCGGCGCCCGTCTGGCCCCTGGCGAAAGCCCGCGGGAACCGGGACGCCAAACAACAGTCCAGGCCGCGTCAGGTTGGGCAGCGCAAAGAGCATTGCCCCCATGGGAATGTTGTAAAGAAGTATGAAGAGCCTCATGACTTTGTCACCTCGGCTGCAATAATTTGAAGTTCCTGGGCAAGGGCCTTGGCGGTCACACCCTCGGAGCGTATTTGCGCGACGAGGACACGGACCCGCGTACGAAAGCCATCGGCCCAATCGCGGTTCGCTACCCTGGTCACGGAGCGGCGCACAACCACGGCGTTTCGCCCGTGTTTCAACTCTAGCCATCCCTCCGCGGCGAGCTGGCGGTAGGACTCAGCCACGGTATTGAAATGAACGCCAAGTTCCATCGCCAACCTGCGAACGGACGGCAGCGGGCTGCCGGGAGCCAACTTGCCCTCCACCAACAATAGGCGGACGTTGTCCAATATTTGCCGGACAACGGGAGTGCTGGAGGCGGGATCAATCTCGATCCTCGGACTTTCGTTCATAGTGTATAGTGTACATGTATACTGTACACTGTCAAGAGAAATTTATTCCCTAGCAAATAGGCTGGTAATGACGTTCATGACCGTGATCCAAGAAGACTTTGCTAAGTCTTCGTTGGCTATACGGGATGCGTTGTCAGTGTGGACTTCAGCGGCGGAGCAGGGTGCAGAAAAAGTCGTCTACGGCGCGGGATGCTCGCCTCGGGCGCTAAAGCGTAAACCCATTTTCAGCAACTTCCTGCACGAGTAAATTTGTGCCCTTCCCGTAAATCTGCGCAAATTGGAGTTTTTCCGCAAGCTATACAGTGATGCCCTGATATGAAATCTTAATATGTTGGCAGTCGGCTACGCCGCGGGCATCATAAAATCCAGTACCCGCGCGATATACGCCTTCAGGTCCTTGCGCGCGACCACGGCATCGAGCATTCCATGCTCCAGGAGAAATTCGGAGCGCTGAAAGCCTGGCGGCAGTTTTTGCCGGATCGTCTGCTCAATCACGCGGGGTCCGGCGAAGCCAATCAGGGCGCCGGGTTCGGCGACGTTAAGATCGCCCAACATGGCAAACGATGCGGTCACGCCGCCGGTGGTGGGATCGGTGAGTACCGAAATGTAGGGGACCCGCGCCGTGTCTAAACGCGCCAGCGCGGCGGAGATTTTTGCCAGTTGCATCAGGCTGATTGCGCCTTCCATCATGCGCGCGCCGCCCGACGCCGAGACGATGACCAGCGGCGTCCGCGTTTCCAGCGCCTTCTCGATCGCCCGCGTAATGGCCTCGCCCACCACCGCTCCCATGCTCCCGCCGATGAACGTATATTCCATTGAGACGACGATCACGGGGCGGCCGTTCAGCTTGCCCTGGGCGTTGATGATGGCGTCTTTCAGGCCGGTGGTGGCCTTCGCCTGCTTCAGGCGCGAGGCGTACGATTTCAGGTCCACAAACTTCAGCGGGTCGTTGGAGACGAGATTGCCGTCGAAAACTTCGTATTGGTTGTCGTCGAGAAGCTGCGCCAGACGGGCGCGAGCGTCGATGCGGAAGTGTTTGTTGCACTTTGGGCAGACGTTGAGGTTCTCTTCGAGGTCCTTCTTCCAGATGATCTGGCGGCAGCTCTCGCACTTCACCCACAAACCTTCGGTGCGCACTTTCCTCTCGCCCGAAGTGTCCAACTCGCCGGATTGTCGTTTGAACCAAGCCATAGAAATTTGTGATTTGCAATTTGTAATTGGTAATTGAAAACCTGACAACCCGCTGAAATCGAAATTACCAATTACAAATCGCAAATTACCAATTCAATATTCGATTCCTCTCTGCGCCATCACGCCTTTTTCGTAGGCATGTTTGACCTGGCGCATTTCCGTTACCGTATCGGCCAACTCGACAATTGTCGGATGCGCGTTCCTTCCGGTCAAGATCAC
>Ga0326728_10014647_pt1 | contig 16584 bp, 14 predicted proteins | sample MB3enrmetagenome_FD_207602 | JGI IMG/M metagenome (GOLD analysis project Ga0326728, IMG submission 207602) | Lab enriched peat soil microbial communities from McLean, Ithaca, NY, United States - MB31MN | ecosystem: Environmental > Terrestrial > Soil > Wetlands > Peat | place: USA: New York...
CGTGGTGGAACCCGCCGGCGCCGTCTACCGTTTTCAAGTGGAGCTGATCCGCCGCTGGTTCGCCGGCGCGAACCCGTATTGAGGCTTCAATCTTCCTTCAATTCCGGTTCAACGGGTTTTCAATCGCCGATCCGAGGGGGCGCGGCAGTAGACTGAAAACTCAGGATCGGCCAGCGCTGACGGCGCAGCTTGTGTCCGGAAAGGAGAGTGTGAATGATTCTTAGAGTAATCTCGTTCGTCTGCCTCCCGCTCCTGCTGCTGCCGGCGCTCGGCGCCGACGTGGTGGTCAATTCCAAGTTAGCAAGGGGAAAGACGTTCCGAAGCGTGCTGGTCTTGCCGCCACAGGTGGATGTCGCGGGGAAGGCGCCCCGGATTCCAAGGGACTCGCAGAGCGACCTCGAAACTGCGGCGGCAACCACGATGAGTTGCCTTCAAGTGAAGGGATATCATCTCGTTGAAAGCCCGGCCGGACCGAAGAACGCTTCCGAGTCTGTGCTTGCGGACATTCACAGTATTCAAGGTAAGTACGACCTCCTGGCGCGATCGCTACTACAAAGCTCCGCGGACGTGGCGAAGGGAAAACTAACCATGGGCGCCGCTCTCGTGACTCTTCGGCAGCAGACCGGAGCCGATGCTTTTGTGTTTGTGCGCGGGCGGAGTTACTTTCCTTCCGGTGGCCTGTTTGGGGCGGCGCTGAAGATGGTTACCGGACCCGAGTCGGTGGATGTTTACGAGTCACTGGTGGACGGAGAAAGTGGCGAACTCCTGTTCTTTGTGGATTTATCGTGCCCAACCGAGGACTTTGGGAAGCTGCTCGGAAAGGCGTTTCGGAAGCTTCCCTCGGCGCCGTAGGAGGGCCAACGTCCGGATGGCCGGCGTAGGGGCGAGTCCGGACCCGGCGATGCCCGCCGCTGGTTTCTTTTGCGGGGGATGAATACCGCGGCAGATGGGCCGAGGAACCGGCTTCAGAGGCAGGAGGGCTCGATCGCCCAGGCGCGCTTGAACGCAACGAGGCACATTCGGCGGCGATTTCAATCGCAGGATCGGGTTCGATTTCTGAACTAGGAGGCGATTTCCTCACATGATCGCGCGAAACTTGGTTCTGTTCGCACTGTCTTGCATGCTGGCGGGTTCCGCCAATGCACAGTTTGTGCAACAAGGCGGGAAGCTGGTCGGGACAGGCACTGGGGCTGGGTATCCGTTCCAAGGCGCCTGGGTCGCGCTGTCTACCGACGGCAACACCGCCCTCGTGGGTGGGCTGTATGACAACGATTACGTCGGCGCGACGTGGGTGTACACGCGTTCGGCAGGCGTGTGGACCCAGCAGGGCGGCAAACTGGTGGGCACTGGCCGGGCTGGCAATTCGGAGCAGGGTTCGGTGGCGCTGTCGTCCGACGGCAACACGGCCCTCGTGGGTGGATACTACGACAACCTGGGTGCCGGAGCGGCGTGGGTGTTCACGCGCTCAGGAGGCGTATGGACCCAGCAGGGCGGCAAACTGGTCGGAACTGGTGCGGTTGGGAGTGCTTTCCAGGCTTGGTCGGTGGCGCTGTCGGCTGACGGTAACACAGCCATCGTGGGCGGACCGGATGACAACAGCCAGGTCGGAGCGGCGTGGGTATTCACGCGCTCGGGAGGCGTGTGGACCCAGCAGGGCGGCAAACTTGTCGGCACTGGTGTGGCTGGCTCGGAAGGCGTAAAGCAGGGCCGTTCGGTGGCGCTGTCGGCTGACGGCAACACCGCCCTCGTGGGCGGATTCCTTGACAACAACGATGTCGGAGCGGTGTGGGTATTCACGCGCTCGGGAGGCGTGTGGACCCAGCAAGGCGGCAAACTGGTCGGTACTGGTGCGGTTGGGGTTACAAGCCAAGGTTATGCGGTGGCGCTGTCGGCTGACGGCAACACGGCCCTTGTGGGTGGACCCCTTGACAACAACTACGCCGGAGCGGCGTGGGTATTCACGCGCTCGGGAGGCGTGTGGACCCAGCAGGGCGGCAAACTCGCCGGCACCGGCGCGGTTGGGACTGCCGTACAGCAGGGTTTTTCGGTGGCGCTCTCGGCCGATGGCAACACGGCCCTCGTGGGTGGGTACGGCGACAGCAATGACGCCGGAGCGACGTGGGTATTCACGCGCTCGGGAGGCGTGTGGACCCAACAGGGCGGCAAACTGCTCGGTACTGGTGCGGTAGGGGCTGCATGGCAGGGTAGTTCGGTGGCGCTGTCGGGTGACGGCGGCACCGCCCTCGTGGGTGCACCTTGTGACAGCGGTAGTTGCACGGGCGGAACGTACGACAGTGTGGGAGCGGCGTGGGTGTTTGTTAATGTCACGCCCCCCGCCGGACCTCAATTCACAAACAACGGAATCGTCAACGCCGCCAGCTTCCAACCCGGACCGAATGGCGGCGCCATCGCGCCCGGCGAGATTATTACCATCTTCGGCACCGGCATTGGGCCCTCCCAACCGACCAATGGCTATGACGCGGCGAACAATGTGATGGACACGTCCGTCGCCGGGACTCAGGTTCTGTTCGACGGCGCCGCCGCGCCCATCATTTACGCCTCCGCCGGGCAAACTACCGTGGTTGCGCCGTATTCGCTGGCGGGCAAGTCTTCCACCCAGGTGATCGTTTCGTATCAGGACGTCCGGAGCGCCGCGGTGACGGTCCCAGTCGTGAGTTTTGCCCCAGGCATCTTTACCTCGAGCGTCACCGGGAGCGGCCAGGCTGCCGCCGAGAACCACGACTACAGCCTCAATTCTCCCTCGAATCCCGAACAACGCGGCAAATTCGTTCAGGTTTTTATGACCGTGGGAGGGGAGAGCGGAGTGGACGGCGCGATGGCGGCGACCGCCGTTTTCGACAATCCGCTCCCGACCGCAACCATCGGCGGCGAGAACGCGCAAGTCATCTACGCCGGGCCGTCGCCGGGATCGGTTTGGGGCTTGACGCAAGTCGACGTATACATTCCCAGCGATCTGCCGCTGGGCGGAACCGTGCCGCTGACCATCACGTACGGCGGAGTGACGAGCCAGGCGAACGTCACGATTGCGGTCAAAGAATAACAGTGTAACGAGGACGCTCAGGGATTCAGACTCACTGTGCCCGAACACACCGGTCGAAGTCGCCGGCAGCCGCGTCGAAGCTACACTATCCAAGCGAAACCATAATCCCCGGTGGCTCGCGGCCGGCTTCGGCCGGATCGGCACGCCTGCTCCCCGGTGGGACGAGCCCGGCGGCACCGAGGCCCCGTCGGCAACGGCGGCGGATTATTTATAGGTGACCGTGTTTTCGTTAATCTGGGCGTAGGACAAGTAGGCCGCGTCCAACCCGGTGATGCCGACCCGCGAAGACTCCAGAAGTGGCGCGCGTACAACGGCCAGCGATGAAGCGCTCGGATCGGAACCGGTGGCCGGTAGCGCCGACAGGATCGCGGCGGGAATCACCATCTTGCCGGCCGACGGCCGCTGGGCGCAGCCAACGATCACCATGGCTTGGGCCTTCTGCGCTATCAGCCCCGGAACCGACACCGACGCTCCAACCATGACAAACTCTTGGGTATCGTCGCCGCCGGTCCAGGTAATAGTCAGATCTTGGGAACGGGCGATCGTGCTGATGGAGTTGAAGTTGGTCCATTGGATCGAGGTGGTGGTCTGCGGAATCGTGAGATTGGCGTGGAAAGCGCCCAAAGCGGCCGCTCCGCTGCCGTTATCCACCGAAAAGGCGCCGGGGTCCAGAATTAGTCCGTTCTTAAGGGTGAAGATCGCAGGCGTGATGGTACCACCCAGCGCATTCTTGTCGTACATTCCGTTTCTGTCGGGTGGCATTACCCTGCTGCCCTCGCTGCCCTGAAGATTGAGGGCCGCGCCCACGTTGAGGCGGGCCGACCTGACGGGCGCCATACCACCAACGGGCATCGAGAAGACGTAACACGTGCCCAAGGCGATGCCTGCGAAGTGATCCACGGGCGAGTCCGATCCGAGAGAGGCCTGGTTCATCTGGAAAAAGTCGCCCCACCCCGTATCCGCGGTGCCGTCGACAGTACCCACGCCCGCGATCGTGCCGTGGAAGATGTAACGGACCAATTGTATCCATCCGACTTTGAGCGTCGCGCCCCCGGCAATCCGGGTAAGATCTGCGCTGGATTGGCCATGCGGATCCGAACAGATGTTACCCTGCGAGGCAATCGCGATGGTGGTGAAGTTACTCATGCGGCCCGCCGCATTTATCGCCAACGGTACGTAGCACCCCAGAGGGACATTGTTCGGAAGCTGGAAATTGATCTGATCGATGCCGGGAAATTGCGGAGACCGGCCGCTGTATTGCACCGTGGCCTGCTGGTTGCCCACCCACACTTGCACGGCCACGGGAAGGTTTCCGCCGGCGGGCGGCAGGGCGTCGCTTCCGGGACTGGCGCCCAGGCCCGTGCCCCACAGGATCATGACTTGGCCGGGGTTGGCGGGCGCCAGGGGGCTGTTCAGGGGCTGCTGGGTGCCCGACACGTAATTCTGGACTACGGCCGGACCACCGCCTGTCTGGCTGCGGGAAAAGATCCCGAAATTCGTGCCCACCACCTGAATGGAAACCGAGGCGCTGGCTTGGTTGTTGTACGTGAGCGTCAGACTGGCGAACCCAATGGGAGTCGTCGAAGGCAGGATGGCCGCCACCTGGCTGGTCGAGGTGTAGAGCATGATGGCGTTCACGGTCGTCGAGCCGGAAATGACTTGAATGGACGTCCCGCCAAGGCTGGTCGGGAGTGGAAACCCGGACGCCTGGGTGAGGGTCGTGGGGCCAAGAGCGCTGCCGAAGACCACGAACATGGAGCCCTGGGCGACGCCATTGTTGGGCAGCAGGTCAAGCCCATAACTGGCGGCGTTCAGCACGCCACCCTGGTTGACGGTGGGCCGCACCGCGGCGGGAATGGCGAGCACACCGATGAGAAGCGGCAAGGTAAGCAGTAGTTTCATGCCGGTTTACCTGAATTGCGCCAATTATCGGCTCGCCCCTCAGTGCCGTCAAGGCTTTTGCCGGGGGATTGTCTCTTTTCAACGGCGATTCAATCGGATTTCAATTCCCGTCCATCACCGTCCGGGCTAGACTTCCGACTTGGGCCTGATAACATGAGGCTCCGCTTTTGCGCTTGCGGGCCGAGGGAGAATGTCATGCGGAGGTTGTCCCATTCTATGCGAATGGTCTTGTTATGCTGGTCCGTTTTGTGCCTGCGGTTGACGGCGGCGCAGAACCCGTTCTCCGACTTGGGGTCGGTTCCAGTGGGCAGCTTACCCGCGGGAATGGCGCTGGCGGATTTCGACCGCGACGGCAACCTCGACTTGGTGGTGGCCGACTACGGCTCCGATGACGTCAGAGTGGTGCCGGGCGACGGCACGCGCCACTTCAATCAAACCAGGACGGCGACCTATGCCGTCGCGAAACCCTACGGCATCGCCGTCGCGGACTTCAACGGCGATGGTTTCCTGGATATCGCCGTGACCAGCAGCAGCACGGGCACCGTTACGATCTTCCTGGGGAATGGGGCCGGCGGTTTCACCAAGCCGTCGTGGGGCACGATCAACGTCGGGCAGGGACCGCGCGATATTGTCGCCGCGGACTTCAACGGCGACGGCAGCCCGGATCTGGCCGTGGCCAATTTCGTGGACGGAACGGTGACCATCCTGCTATGGAATAAGTCCAGCCCCGGCTTCCGGCTGGCTCCCGGGAGTCCCTTCAAGGCTGGCAGCGGCGCCAGCGCTACGGCCACCGGCACCTTGGGGCTGGCCGTGGGGGATCTCGACGGCGACGGCAAGCCCGACCTGGCGGTCGCGGTCAACACGGATGGCGACGTTGCCGTGTTCCGCGGCGCCGGCGATGGTACGTTCTCAGCGTTCCAGGGCAGCCCGTATTCCCTGCCTGGCGCGTATGCGATCGCGGTGGGCGACTTCAATGGCGATGGTAAACCGGACATGGCCGTGACGGGGCGATCCACCGGTACTGTGCAGGTTTTCCTGGGTAATGGCAAGGGAGGCTTTACCGCGGGCGCCAGCTTCGGGGCAGGGCCGGGGAGCCTCCCCCAAACCATCGTCGCCGGCGATTTCAACGGCGACGGAAAGCTGGATCTGGCCTGGGTAAACAACGGCACAGGAAGCCTAGGCACCCTGATCGGCGATGGCCTCGGTGGTTTCACTCCGGTTCCCGGCCTTTCGGTCTGTCCGTCGACCTGCGGGCCGTTTTCCCTTGTTGCGGGGGATATCAACCATGATGGAGAGCCGGACTTGCTGATTTCGGCGCAGAACATCAACAACATTCAGGTGCTGTTGAACGGAACGCCTAGTGTTACGGCGGGAAGCACGACGTTCAGCAAAAAATTTGCGCTGGCGTTCATGGCCTGTCCGGCCAATTGCACCGGGCCGGTGGACCGGTCCACGCTCCTGGTCGAATCCGATGACGGTATCTCGTGGAGCTTCCTGCCCGGCCAGCCCAGCCTTTTCGGCAGTACGCCCGACTTGGTTTACCGTGGCAGCCAGTTGTACGTGTACACGGCGCTGCCTCCGTTTTCGAACCGGGTATTCCGGTACAGCCTCAATACCGGCACTTGGTCGGTGGCGCCGGTCAGCATCAGCGATGCTTCCGGGAACCCCGTCTGGTTTGTAGACCCGGCGGTGGTTCTGGACCAATCGGGCAGCATCGCTCTCTTCTTCACGTTGGCCTACAGCTCCGGCGGAGTCATCACGGACCCAACGTGTTACCCATGCGAGAACGATATTGGCTCGGCGGTCGAGGTGAGCGGTTCGGACGGCGCCGAATTCGTGCTCCAGCCGGGATGGCGGGTATCCCGGACGCTGTCATCCAGTGCGCAGTACCTGACCGACCCGTCGGTATTCTCGGATGGGCAACGCTTCCTGATGTATGCCCGGTCCGAGAGCGGAACCTTGGCTTACAGTTCGCCCTCCTTGCACGGATCGTATGCGCCCCTGGCCGGGTTGTCCTACGGTCTGTTGACGACCGCCGGCAGCGACTCGGACGGTTACTACGATGCCTCCAACCAAAAATACTGGACGTACGTGAGCACCGCCGGGTCGGGGATCGCGCGTGCCGTTTCTAGCAGCCTTGGACAGCCGATCGACCCTGGGCAATTCACCACCGTCGTTCCGTCGCCAGGCATGGGACTGACTCCCGCCGCGGTTGCAAGTCCCGGCTTCAAAGTGAACGGGTTTCTGCAAAGTTCCTCCGCCGCCAGCTACGCGGGTTCCATCCTGGCGCCGGAATCCATTGCGGCAGCTTTTGGCAACCATCTGGCGGCGCCTTCCGGGACGGGCACTCTTGTTTCGGTGCAGGACAGCACTGGCACCACCCGCGACGCCCAGTTGTTCTATGTCTCGGCCACGCAGGTGAACTACTTGATTCCGGCCGGAACCAGCACCGGACCGGCGACGGTTACGATTACCAGCGGCGATGGGATCGTGACCGTGGAACCCGTGCAAATTGCCGCCGTCGCGCCAGGTCTGTTTACCGCCAACGGCGACGGCCAGGGTGTCGTGGCCGCCAACGGCCTGCGCGTCACCGCGGACGGCGCCCAGAGCGCCATCCAGGTCGCGCAATGGGACCCGAGCCAGCAGAAATCCGTGGCGGTTCCCATCGATTTGGGCGGCGCAACGGACCAGGTGTATTTGATCCTCTATGGTACGGGTCTGCGAGGCGCATCGGCTGCGGATGCGACGATTACCATCGGTGGCGTCAGCATTCCGGTGAGTTACCTGGGCGCGCAAGGGAGTTATGCGGGACTCGACCAAGTCAATGTTCTTTTGCCCCATAGTCTCGCCGGCAGCGGTGAAGTGAACCTGGTGCTCACCGTAGCCGCGAAGCCGTCGAATGTCGCTCGTGTGGCCATAGAGTGATCGCCGGAGGGTTGGCAGCCGCCTGCAACCAGGGCGATTTGCGCTCTCGTCTGGACCGGTTGCCATTCGGTCTGCGGGCCCGCAAAGGCCGCCGCTGCGTTCAGTCGCGCTGGTTGCGTGCGGGTGAGGGAGTTCACACTCGCCGCGAGAGGCAGTGCCGCGGGCGGGTCATTTTCTTGATAAGATGAATCTCGTTTCCCCCCTCTGCCGTTATCGTTACCGATTTGTAACAGAGGGGCACAAAAGGAGGGCGTCTGGGATGTCGCAAAAAGACTCCGAACACACCGGCAAACCGAAACGCAGGTTCTCCCGCCGCGGGTTCATGCGCGGGGTAGGACTGGGCAGCGGCGCGCTGGGAACGGGTTTACTGGCGCGGGACGCGGTGGCGGCGCCGCCGGCGAAAGTGGTGGGGCCGGGCCCGGTCGCAATTGTGCTCAACATCAATGGAAAGCCGGTAAGCCTCAAGGTCGAGCCGCGCGTCACCTTGTGCGACGCGTTGCGTAACCAGCTCGATATTACCGGCGCCAAGCGAGTCTGCGACCGCGGAACTTGCGGCGCGTGCACGGTCATCATGGGCGGCAAGACGGTGTATGGCTGCTCGGTGCTGGCGATCGACGCCCAGGGCAAGAACATCGAGACCATCGAGGGCATCGGCAGCCCCGAGAAGCTGCACCCGGTTTCCGCGGCCTTCTGGAACAACGACGCCCAACAGTGCGGCTACTGCACGCCGGGGTTCGTCATGGCATGCAAAGGTTTTCTGGAAGAACATGCCAACCCGGCGGTGGAAGATTTCAAGCGCGGGCTGGGCGGGAATCTGTGCCGATGCGGCACCTACATGGGCGTCAAGGCGGCGGCATTGGAAGCCGCCAAGACCATGGCGCCCGCGGCTGGAGGGAAGGTAAATGGCTGACACTCCCAATTACAACTGGCCGCCGATGGATACCCGCAAGGTCATAGGCACGCGGCCCAAGCGGCTGGACGGGCCCATGAAATCCAGCGGGCGCGCCAAGTATTCTTCGGACCTGAACCTGAAAGACATGCTGCACGGGGTGTACCTCACCTGCCCGCATGCCCACGCGCGCGTGAAGAGCATCGACACCAGTGCCGCCGAAAAGGCGGACGGCGTGCAGTCGGTATACGTGATCGCGCCCGCCGGAACCGAGCTGCAGTGGCAAAGCGCGGAGATTGCGGCCGTGGCGGCTCTCACCGAAGATCAGGCGCGCGACGCGGTGCGCCTGATCCGGGTGGAGTACGAAGTGTTGCCGCACAACGTGCTGGATGCCGACCTGGCCAGGATCGCGGCGCCTTACGCGCAGAAGGCGGGCGAGCGGATGCAGGGCGATCCCGACAAGGCGTTCACGGAGGCCGAAGTGGTTTCCGAAGGGAAGTACGGAATCCCCGTGGTGACTCACTGCTGCCTGGAACCGCATGGGCAGGTGATTCAGTGGCAGGGCAACGGCGACGGCTCGCAAATTCAGGTGTGGCCTTCCACCCAGGACGTCACCGACTATGCCGGCGATCTGGGCCAGAGCCTGAAGGTGCCAGTCAACAATATCAAAGTGAAGATGGAGTACATCGGCGGCGGGTTCGGCAGCAAGTTCGGTCCGGACGCGTGGGCCATTACGGGCGCCAACCTGTCGCAGAAGGCCGGCGGCCGGCCGGTGAAGCTGTGGCTCGACCGCGCCACCGAACAAATCATGGCGGGCAACCGGCCCTCGCTGTTCGCCAAGGTCAAAGTGGCCGGGAAGAAAGACGGCACCATTACCGGTTGGCAAGGCGAGACCTGGGGATCGGGCGGCGTCACCGGCTTGACCATGCCGAACAATGTTCCGTACGTCTTCGACATCCCCAATTCCCGCAGGAATCACACGCAGGTAAAAGTGAACGGCGGCCCATCGCGGGCGTGGCGCGCGCCGGGCAACCAGCAGGCTTCCTACATCACCTGCGCGGCGATTGAGGATTTCGCCGCCAAAGCCGGCCTCGACCCGGTCGAGGTGTTCGCGAAGAATCTGGGGTATGCGCCCAAGGCGCGGCAGGACACTTATCGTTTTCAGTTGGCCAAGGCGGCGGAGCTGGCGGAGTGGAAAACTCTGTGGCATCCGCGCGGACAGAGCGGACCGGGGCCCATTAAGCGCGGTCTGGGGCTGGCGATTGGCACCTGGCAGGGGGCCGGCCATGCCAGCCAGTGCCGCACCATCATCAACCCGGACGGCGGCGTGCGGGTGGAGATCGACACCCAGGATCTGGGAACCGGCACGCGCACCGTTATCGTGCAGGTGGTGGCCGAGACGCTGGGCGTGCCCATGAGCCAGATCAAGCTGCTGATCGGTTCCAACGATCTGCCGCGGGACGGCTCTTCGGGCGGATCGACCACGGTGGGCGGAGTCTCCACCTCGAGCCGGCGGTCGTCGGTGAACGCGCTGGCCAAGCTGTTCGACGTGGTGGCGCCCGATCTGGGCGTGGAACCCGGCCAACTGGAGGCCACCGAGGGGCAGATTCGTGTGAAGGGCACGCCGGGTAAGAGTCTCACCTGGGCGGCCGCGTGCAGGAAGCTGGGCACGGCGTCGATTTCGGAGATGGGCATCTTCACGGCGCGCGGCGACGCGGCCGGTATGACCACCGGGGGCGTGTGCGGCGTGCAGATCGCCGATGTGTCGGTGGATGTGGAGACCGGCGTGGTAAAGATGAACCGCTACACCGCGGTGCACGACTGCGGCCTGATCATAAACCCGCGGCTGGCGGAAAGCGTGGTTTACGGGGCCGTCATCGGGGGCATCGGAACGGCGCTCTATGAAGAGCGCATCCTGGACCAGCAGACCGGCAAGATGTTGAATCCCGATATGGAATTCTACAAAATAGCCGGGATCGCGGACGTGGGCGATATCCGGGTGCACCTGGACATCCGCGAAGAGAACGACAAGCGCGGCGTCGTTGGACTGGGCGAGCCGCCGGCGATTCCCATCTGCGGGGCCATTGGCAATGCGGTGGCCAACGCCATCGGCGTGCGCGTGCCGTGTATGCCCATGACGCCCGATCGCGTGCTGAATGCGCTGGAAGGGAGGGCGTAATGGAATCCTTCGAATACGGTAATCCCGCGAGCGTTTCCGAAGCCTTGGCGATGCTGGGCGCCCGATGGGGCGAGGCCGACGTGCTGGCGGGCGGCACCGACCTCATCAGCCTGATGAAAGACCATCTGCACACGCCCAAGCGGGTGGTCAATATCAAGAACATCGCGGAGCTGGAAGGCATCCGGAAGACCGGCGCCGGGTTGCGGATCGGCGCGCTGGTCACCATGGACGAGTTGGCCAAAAATGCGGTAGTGAAGGCCGAATACCAGGCCCTGGCGGACGCCGCGGCGGGGATTCCCAGCCCGCAGATCCGCCATATGGGCACGGTGGGCGGCGACCTGTGCCAGCGGCCGCGCTGCTGGTATTACCGGCAGGGGCTGGGCTTGCTGGCCATGCAGAACGGCAAGTCGCTGGTCCCCGGCGGCGAGAACAAGTACCACGCCATCTTCGGCGGCGGGCCGGCCTATTTCGTGAGCCCGTCGAGCCTGGCGCCGGCGCTGGTCGCCATGGGCGCCAAGGTCAAACTGGTGTCGGCCAAGGGCGCGCGCGAAGTGGAAGTCGCCAAGTTCTTCCAGGCGCCCAAGGATGAAGGTACGCGCGAGATCGTGCTGCAACCGAATGAAATCCTGACGGAGATCGTGGTCCCAGCGGCGGTAGGGCAGAGCGCGACGTACGAGGTGCGGCAGCGGGAAGCGCTGGACTGGCCGCTGGCCGCCGCGGCGGTGACCTTGAAGATGAAAGGCGCGGCGGTGGCGTCGGCGCGGATTGTGCTGGGTCACGTGGCGCCCACACCGTGGGAGGCCGCCGATGCGGCCAAATCGCTGGCCGGCCAGCCGGTCACGGTGGCCAGTGCGGAAGCGGCGGCGAAGGCGGCCGTCGCGGGAGCGCAGCCGCTCAGCCAGAATGCGTACAAGGTGACGCTGGCCCGTACCGCGGTGAAGCGCGCCCTGCTGGCAGCGGCCAATGTGAAGGCATAAGACCATGGAACTTCCGGGAATGAGTCACAAAGCCAGCCGCAACCGATGCTGCAATTTGCGCTGGAAGGGCCTGTACATCGACGCGGAGCGCAATCCCGCCGAGGACACCAGCGAGGATACCTCGCTGTGGTGTCTGCGGACGTTTACCTGCCTGGGTCCGGACGGCCAGGTGGTGGACCAGTTCGAGTGCGCTCCGTCGCGCAAGTGCTACGAGCCGTTGTGAAGCGGTGAACGTCCGGGCGGGCGCGATCTGAGGGGGTAGCGCCAGCGCGGCTATAATCGAAGACAGGGAGATACTGGGATGCTGAAAGTTCTGGGTACCGGCGCCGCCGTGCTGGCGGCCGCCGCTATTTCCTTTGCCGCGGAAACCATTCCTTCCGCGAACATCAACGGCACCTATATCGAAGCCCGCACCGCGGACGTCTACACGGGACCGTGTTTCGCCAACGGCGAAGCCGAACTGACGGGCAAAGAAGCGGTGTTCGGCTGGAAGATCGCGAGCGGCTGGTGGCACGGCGTGGACCTGGGCGGCCTGTCGGTAGTGGGCGCCATCCGCGGGCCGCACACTTTGGGAAACCAGTACGAACCGGTGAATCCCACCACCGCGGTGGTGATCGTGGACAGCCGCGCGGATGCCGAACAACGGCTGGCGCTGGTGAGCTTCGCCCGGCACATGGGCGGGATCTGGCTGCGGGACGTGGTGAAAGTGGACGCCGCGCCGATCGAGTTTTCAATCGACCACAACAACATTCACGGCGGCGCGGCCAAACTGACCGCGGGGTCGCTGGCCAGGATCGAGACGCGCGCCATGAACGGCGCCGACCATGTCTGCGGCAACGAAGACGTGTGGTATCCGCCGTTGATGCCGCTGGAACATTCGATGCCGGCCTACGCGCTGGAGAATGAATTCCAGGACAGCGGACTGGGCGAGACCTGGAGCAATCCGTTCAAGCGCAGCGCGTTTCTGGGGATGTTCCGGATTCCAGCGGAGTAGGGAAGTCGGGCGCTCACTTGTTGGCGAGCGTTTTGAGCCAGGTGCAGTTCAGTAGCTGCGAATCGGACGTGACGAGGGTCAGGTCCAAGACGGCAGCGGTCGCCGCCAGGATAGTGTCGCCAGGGTCGGGCTCCGGGAGTTGAATCCGCGACGATTCCGTGGCGACGGCGAAGTTGAAGGGAGCTTCCACGACGGGCAACTGTACAAGCGACCGATCCAGCCAGGACTCGAAACTCCCGTTGATGCCCAACTTGCCGCGCCTGTTCAAATGATGGGCCTCCCAGATCGAGATGGGAGACAGGAACACCTCATTTCGCGGGCTGTCAAGCTGGCGCTTGACGACCCGGCTTAACCTGTCTGGCCGCATAAGGGCCCAAACCCAGATATGGGTGTCCAGCAGAAGTTTCATGTCCGCTGGCGGCGCTTCTTCGGGAAGTCGAACGCCCAGATCGGCCCGACGATGTCGCCGATGATCTCGCCGGTGCCTATCATTCCGCCAAGGATCCTTTTGCGCGTTACCTTAGGCGGGACGATCTCGGCGACCGGCTTTCCAAAGCGCGTAACCAGAACCGGTTTCCTGGTTCGCCGAACGTCTTCCATGACCGCCAGACACGTGGCCTTGAATTTCGAGATCGCAATTTCCTGCATATCCCTATTAGACCATGGTCAAAGACTGTGGTCAATTCGGAGACGGGGCCGGAGACGGCGCGGGTGGCGCCTCGGCGGCTGGCCGGATACGCCAGGCGGCCACCGCGAAAATCAAAAGCAGCAACCAGCCTAGCACTCCAAGGGATCCCTGGACCACGCCATTCCAGGTGTAGTAGATGCGGGCGCCGCGGGGAGGGAAGATCCACCAGAAGTCCGTCAATGTCGCGACGAGATTCAGCATCGGCCACAATCCTCCTACGAACAGGACCGCAGCCAGCCACGCTGCCGCGCGGCGGCTGGATCGGGCCAGTGGCGGCGCCTTCCCGCGCACGAACGTCACCAGAAAGCACAACCACGCCACCGGTTCGACAGCTCCACTGATCAGCCACGAGACGCTATACGGCCAGACGCCGCGAAACTGCCCCATGTTGGAAATCAGGTTTGAAACGGCCCTCCAACGAAGGTCCACGGCCAGCGCCGCGATCGTCGGAACCGACGCGGCCAGGGCGGCGTCGCTGAGGCGCGATGGCTGGGTGCGGCCCGCCGAGACGCGGTACAGCACCAGCAGGAATCCGAAGATCGCGGCCGGCGCCAGATAGGCCGGCACGATCGCCAGCGGATCCCAGTGGAAGGACATGTCCGCGATAGGCTGTCCAATGATGCTGCCCACCACCAACCGGGCCGCGATCCGGGCAAACGGGATGGCGCTGCCGGCAACTCCGAATCGGGCGGCGGTGCGAAAAGTCATCTGATCTATGCTTGACTATAATTCAGATGCCTCACTTTCGAAAGTTGCGGACCGCGGTGGCGCTGTGGGCCGGCGTCCTTCTGGCCGGCCAATGCGCATCGGCGGCCGACTACTGGATGTATGCCGGCACCTACACCTCGGGCGCCAGCCGGGGAATTTACGTGTATCGGTTCCATCCCGGCAGCGGCAAAATCGTTCCCGCCGGTTTGGCGGCGGCGGCCGCCAACCCGTCGTTCCTGGCGGTGCATCCGAATCGCAAGCTGCTGTTCGCAGTGAACGAGGACGGGTCCGGGACCGCCATGGGCGGCGTGAGCGCGTTTTCCATCAACCCGAAGAACGGCCGGCTGGCGCTGTTGAACCGCGTGTCGTCGCGCGGCGGAGCGCCGTGCCACTTGTCGCTGGACCGCACGGCGAAGTGGCTGGCGGTGGCCAACTATGCCAGCGGCAGCGTGCTGGTGCTGCCGGTGGGCGCGGACGGTAAGTTGGGCGAAGCGTCGGCGTTCGTGCAACAGCGGGGATCCAGCGTGAACCCGGCGCGGCAATCCGGGCCGCACGCGCACTGCGTGCTGTTTTCGCCGGACAATCGCTTCCTGCTGGTGGCCGACCTGGGAGCCGACCGGATCTTCGTCTACCGCTTCGACGCCGCCAACGGATCGATTACGCCCAACGATCCTCCATTCGCTGCGGCCAAGCCCGGCGCGGGAGTGCGGCACCTGATCTTTCATCCCAATGGCAGGGTGTTGTACGCCATTAACGAACTGGCGTCCAGCGTGACGGTGTTTCTCTACGATCCGTCGCGCGGGACACTGGAAGAATTGCAGACGGTGTCGACGCTGCCCGCGCGCTTCGAGGGCTCGAACACCGCGGCGGAGATCGCCATCGGCGCGGACGGCAGGCACGTGTACGTGTCCAACCGGGGGCACGACAGCCTCGGGCTGCTGGCCGTCGATCCCGTGCTGTTCACGCTCACCGCGATGGAGTTTCCGCCCGCCATGGGGCGAACGCCCCGCCATTTCGCGCTCGACCCCGAGGGTGCAAACCTGGTAGCGGCGAGCCAGGATTCCGGAAGGCTGGTGGTCTTCCGGGTGCATCCGCGGACCGGGCAGCTCCAGCCGCGCGGCGGCGCGGTGCGCGTCCCGAATCCAAGCTGCGTGGCGTTCGTTCGGGTGCGGTAGAGTTGGGGCATTCCGGCGGCTCCCGGCTTACGCGCCCTAACTTTGGAAAACACCCCCTTGCTGCCTAAATTCAGGTGGATAAACCATTTACACGCTGCTTCCGGTCCGCTAAATTCATCTTGGAGTACAACGCATTCATCGAGGCAGGTATGCACTACACCAGACTCATTCCCGCGGTGCTGCTGGCCGTCGGAGTGGCGCTGGGCGCGCAGCCGGCGGACGATCCCGGCAAACCGGCATCCACTCCCGCCGCCAAAGCACAGGAACGGACGGCCGACTCCGCCATTTCCATCCCCGGCATCCGGATCCTTCCGCCGGTATTGCGCAACTCCGACAAGCAAGACAACTTATTTGTGGTGCTGCCGGGAGCCGCTATCCCGACTTCTACAGCGCCCGCTCCCTTGCAGGCCGTCGCGGCCGGCGTTTCGGTTTCGGGTCCAGCCGTTCCTCCCGCGGACGATCCCGAACGGCCGCTCCTGCGTCGCGCCGAGCCGACGTACCCCGCGGAATTCGGGGCCGAGAGCGCCTTGTACTGCCAGAAGCAGATCGGCGAATGGACCCTGGCCGACTCCCTGCAAGTGCTCGGACAAGCCAAGGGTCACCGGCCGTCCTTCGATGACGACGGTGAGGAAAACGGCGACATCTTCGCGTTTTCCGACCCCAGCAGCCGGTACCGCGAGCTGGAGTTGGATTTCGACCGCGAAACCGGAACCCTGCGCACGGTTTTCGCTTATCCGTGGAAGATGTCCTGGCTGGACTGCCGCAAAGTCTGGGGTGGCCGCGTCAGCGCCACCGATGCCGATAAGGGCCGCACTTTCTATTCCTACCTGGACCGCCGGCTGGACGTTCTGGTGGACCAGACGGGGAAAGTCATTAGTTTCGGGCTGTATTAAGCCTCAGGCCGCTCCACCCCGGAAAGTTTTCGTTTCCGCGCGAAACCGGAAGGCCTTCCGCCACGTACCCACCATAGAGCCACACGTGCACGCGAATGGGCGTATAGTGTAGGTAACAGGAGTCACGGACAATGAAACGACGATCCGCAATGCTGGTGGCAATTGCCGCCGCGCTCAGTCTCCTGGCCATTGG
>Ga0326728_10014649_pt1 | contig 16583 bp, 25 predicted proteins | sample MB3enrmetagenome_FD_207602 | JGI IMG/M metagenome (GOLD analysis project Ga0326728, IMG submission 207602) | Lab enriched peat soil microbial communities from McLean, Ithaca, NY, United States - MB31MN | ecosystem: Environmental > Terrestrial > Soil > Wetlands > Peat | place: USA: New York...
ACCGGTCGTGGAGCGGAGCTCATGAAGCTGGAGAAGGACAAACGATGGAAGTGGCCCGCAGAAAAAATGCGGGAATGGACCGATGCCGAGCTGAAAACTCGCGAACGCGAGTTTTCCAACCAACTCTTCCGGCTGAAATTCCAGATGGCGGGCGGCCAATCGGAACATCTGACCGCCATCCGGGAGCTGCGCAAGGGGATCGCAAGAGTAAAAACATTGATGCGTGAGCGCCAGAGCGGCGCAACCCAAACGAAGTAGGTGCAAGGTGACGGAAACAGCGGGCGGACAGGCGCAGAGCGCCGGGCAAGGGAAGCGGCAGGAAAAAGTCGGGGTGGTCACCAGCAATAAGATGCAGAAGACGGTGGTGATTACCGTGGAGCGGTCGGTCATCCACCCCCTCTACAAACGCGTGGTGCGGCGGTCGAAGAACTTTCTGGCCCACGATGAAAAGAACGAGTGTCGAGTGGGTGACACGGTAAGAATTCAGGAGACTCGTCCCCTGAGCAGGGGCAAACGCTGGCGAGTGATAGAGATTGTCGCCAAGGCCACGATGGTCGCGCCCGTGCCGGAGGTGGAAGTATGATCGGGATGCGGACCATTCTCCAGGTAGCGGATAACTCCGGCGCCCGCAAACTTTCCTGCATCTTACCCCTTGGCGGCGACGTGGGATTGCAGGCGGGCCTGGGCGACATCATTACCGCGGCGGTGAAAGAAGCGGCTCCTGACAGCGCCATTCCCAAGGGTAAAGTGGTGAAGTGCGTCATCGTCCGGATGCGGAAGGAGCAGCGGCGCCGCGATGGCAGCTACATCCGGTTCGATGAAAACGCCGCGGTGCTGATCAATGACGCGGGCGAACCGGTAGGGACGCGTGTCTTCGGGCCCGTGGCACGCGAACTGCGCGAGAAGAAATTCCTGAAGATTGTTTCTTTGGCGCCCGAGGTTCTGTAAGGGGATTTTCAATGGATATTCGGAAGAACGACATCGTGGAAGTGATTGCGGGGCGAAGCCGGGGGCCTTCCGGGCAGCCGACACGGGGAAGGGTCCTGGAAGTTGAGCCCGGCAAGCAGAGGATTTACGTTGAGCACGTGAATATGGTAAAGCGTCACGTGCGGCCCAACCCCGCCAAACAGATTCGTGGCGGAATTCTGGAGAAGGAAGGCCCCATCCATGTTTCCAATGTGGCGCTGGTTTGCAGCGAGTGCGGGCCCACACGCATCCAGCACCGCGCCATGGCAGAAGGCAAGAAAGTGCGCATCTGCTCAAAATGCGAAAAATCTCTGGATAAGTAAAGGCCGGGAGGAACGAAAGCAAATATGGCTCCGAGACTGAAAGAGCGATACCAAAAGGATGTGGTGCCGGCCTTGGTGAAGGAATTTAGTTACGCCAACGCAAACGCTGTTCCGCGCTTGCGGAAGATCGTGGTCAACATGGGTCTGGGGGAGGCTATCCAGAACGCCAAGCTGTTGGACTCGGCCGTCCAGGAACTGGGGCAGATCACCGGGCAGAAGCCGGTCATCACGCGGGCGCGAAAGTCGATCGCCAATTTCAAGCTGCGGAAGAACATGCCCATTGGGGCAGTGGTGACCTTGCGTGGCGACCGTATGTACGAATTCTTCGACCGCCTGACCAACGTCGCCATGCCGCGCGTTCGCGATTTTCGCGGCGTTTCCACGCGCGCCTTCGACGGCCGGGGAAACTACACACTGGGACTCCGGGACCAGTTGGTCTTTCCGGAAATTGATTACGCGAAGGTGGACAAGACTAAAGGCATGAACATTACGATCGTAACCGATGCCAGGACCGACGCTGAGGCCATGGCGTTACTGCGGCATATGGGGATGCCCTTCCGTTCGGAAGCGGTACGCCGCCAGGCCGCGGCACAGGCCGGTGAAAAGGCAGGGGGGTAAAACGTGGCACGTACTTCCATGATGGCCAAATTGCGCAAGAAGCCGAAATTCAAGATTCGGCACCGGAATCGCTGTCTGATTTGCGGGCGGCCGCGCGGTTACATCGGCAAGTTCAAGATGTGCCGTCTCCATTTCCGCGAGTTGGCGCTGCGGGGTGATATCCCCGGCGTCATTAAATCAAGCTGGTAACTCTGGACGCGAGGTTCAGCCAGCGCAAAATCGGGAGTCTTATGTCAGCCGTTACTGATCCTATCGCCGATATGCTCACTCGAATCCGCAACGGGATTCAAGCGCGTCATCCGCGGGTGGATATGCCCTCCTCGAAGCTCAAGGTGGAGGTGGCGCGGATCCTGAAGGAAGAAGGCTACATCAGCAACTTCAAGGTGGGCGACGAAGGCAAGAAGAAGGTCCTGAAGGTTTTCTTGAAGTACGGAACCGACGGTGTGAACGCCATCTCCAGCCTGGATCGGGTTTCGAAGCCGGGCCGCCGCGTCTACGTGGGCGCGCAGGAGGTTCCCCGTATCCTGGGAGGACTGGGAGTGAGCATCCTCACTACGCCGCGCGGAGTGCTGACCGGCAAGGCCGCCCGCAAGGCGGGAGTGGGTGGGGAAGTGCTTTGTAGCGTGTCCTAAAGGGTGAGTCCGGAGTCCGATGTCCGGAGAGTCCGGACCCGGGAAGAAAGGCCGGGGGCTGATCTTCGGGCCCTCGAACTGACTGACGGAACGTGATGCTACTATGTCGAGAATAGGCCGCAAGATAATTGCTTTGCCCAAGGGAGTCACCGTGCAGGGGGAGGGACCGTCGCTGGCAGTGAAGGGGCCCAAGGGAACTCTGCGGATTTTACTTCCCCAGGGAATCCAGCTCGAAAAACAGGACGGCCATTTGCTCCTGAAACGTGAAACGGACGAACAGGCGGCTTTGCACGGGCTGGCTCGAAGCCTGCTCGCGAACGCCGTTCTGGGCGTGACCCAGGGTTTTGAAAGGCACCTGGACATCGTCGGTATCGGCTATCGCGCCGAGTCCAAGGGCAAGTCGGTGACGTTTACTCTGGGTTACTCGCATCCTATCGAGTTTCCGGTTCCCGACGGGGTGGCCATCAGCGTGGAGAAGCAAACGCATCTCATCGTCAGCGGTGCGGACAAACAAATGGTGGGGCACGTGGCAGCGGAGATTCGTAGCTTGCGGCCTCCCGATCCGTACAAGAACAAAGGCATCCGGTACACCGGCGAGCGCTTGAAGAAGAAGGTTGGCAAGGCTGCGGCGGCCGCCGGCGGCGGTGGTAGTGGTGCAGGCAAGGCAGCGTAGTTTGAGGTTGAGGAAAGCGGAGAGCTCCTGATGTTACAGATGGTTTCCAAAGACGTGGCGCGCCGCCGGATTCACGTGCGAATCCGCGCCCGGGTGAGCGGACGGGTCCCGGCGCCACGCTTAAATGTTTTCCGGTCGCTCAAGCATATCTATGCCCAGGTGGTTGACGACACCCATGGCCACACCCTGGTTGCGGCGTCGACGCGCGACAAGGAAGTGCGCAAGACGCTCAAGAGTGGCGGGAACGTCTCCGCGGCAAAGATCGTGGGGCAGGTTTTGGCCCAACGCGCCATCGCCGCGGGAATTCCTGGCGTGGTCTTCGATCGGGGCGGCTACGCCTATCACGGGCGCGTCAAAGCGCTGGCCGACGCTGCTCGCGCGGCGGGGCTGAAATTCTAAGGGGATACGGCAGGAGGAAGATTTGGCCAATCGGATTGACCCGAACGCGTTGCAGCTCAAGGACCAGGTGATCGCCATCAATCGCGTCACCAAGGTTGTTAAAGGCGGAAAGAACCTAAGTTTTGCGGCGCTCGTCGTCGTGGGTGACGGCGCCGGCATTGTCGGTTATGGCTCCGGCAAGGCGCGCGAAGTGCCCATGGCGATTCGCAAAGGGATCGAGTCTGCGAAGAAATCGCTGGCCAAGGTGAATGTCTCGCAGGGATCGATTCCCCACACCGTGATCGGCCACTACGGGGCAGGCAGAGTGTTGCTGAAGCCCGCGCCGCCGGGAACGGGAGTGATCGCCGGGGGCGCGGTGCGCGCCGTGGTGGAGGCGGCGGGGATTCAAAACGTGCTGACCAAATCCCTGGGCACCACCAACCCCTACAATGTGGTGAAGGCGACCATGGATGCTCTGCTCCGGTTGCGCGACCTGCAAGAGGTCGCCAATACGCGCGGCAAAGGTCCGGAAGAAATCTAGCGAGGTTGAGGAACCGTGGCGGAAAAGACCCTCAAGATGATTCGGATTAAGTGGGTGAGAAGCGGGATCGGGTTCACCTACCACCAGAAGACGATCGTGCGGAGCCTGGGTTTGAACAAGCTGAACCATACGGTGGTGCGCCCTGATACCCCGCAGATTCGCGGAATCGTCGCCACCGTGCCCCACCTTTTGGAGATTGTTCCTGAGCCCGCGGCTCCGGCTTGGGCGTCGATACCGGAATACACGGTGCACGCCCCGGAGGTAGCGCCTGCTGCGCCCGCCGAATCTGCCACGGTGGTGACAACGGAAGCTGTGGGCGAAGCGGTAGTAACGCAAGCTGATGCCCCGGAAGTCAAATCCGCAAACGCGGGTCAAGAGAAAGAGACCACGCCGGAGGGCAGCGAGTCGGCGTAGCCGGGCAGGGAATAGGCTGAAGACAAATATGGCGACACACATTGGAACACTTCGACCGCCGGTAGGGGCTAACAAGCGCTCCAAACGAATCGGTCAGGGAATGGGATCAGGACACGGGAAGACCGCCACCCGCGGCTCGAAAGGCCAGCGGTCAAGGGCGGGCATGCGCATGCGGCCGGGCTTCGAGGGTGGGCAGATGCCGCTCCACCGCCGCCTTCCCAAGCGGGGCTTCACCAACATTTTTCGCAAGCATTACGCCGTCGTGAACTTGAAAGACCTTGAGGATTTCAAACCGGAAGAGAAGATTACGCCGGAGTTGCTCGTCGCCCGCGGCCTGGTGAAGCAACTGGGCGCGGGACTGAAGGTCCTCGGCGACGGCGAGCTGAAATCCCCGTTGCACGTTTCCGCACATTTGTTTTCCAAGTCCGCCCTGGAGAAGATCCAGAAAGCTGGCGGGAAGGCTGAGGTCATTTCGTAATGCTCGAATCTCTTAAAAGCATTACCGAGATTCCGGATCTACGAAAACGCATCCTCTTCACCCTGGGGATGCTTGCGGTATACCGGTTGGGAGCGTTTATCCCCACGCCCGGTATCAATGCCGATGTTTTCGAGCAGGCGTTCAGCCAATTGGCAGGCTCGCTGTTTGGGTTGCTGTCGATGTTCTCCGGCGGCAGCCTGCGGCGCCTGACGGTTTTTGCTTTAGGGATTATGCCGTATATTACGGCATCGATCATCCTTCAATTGCTCACGGTGGTTTCACCCCACCTGGAGAAACTCAAGAAGGAAGGCGATCTCGGCCGCAAGAAAATAACCGATTATACCCGCTGGATGACGGTGGGGTTGAGCGCGTTCCAGGCTTTTGGCATCGCTATCGCCCTGGAGAAGCAGACAGGCCAGGGGCTCGCCCTGGTCAATCATCCGGGCCCGGCTTTCGTTTTCACCACCGTGCTGACGTTGACGACGGGGTCCATTTTTATTATGTGGTTGGGCGAACAGATCACCGCGCGCGGCATCGGCAACGGGATGTCGCTGCTGATTTTCGCCGGCATCGTGGTGGGGCTCCCTCGGGCCGCAGCCGACCTTTATGAAAAGGTCTTCGTCAATCACACCTGGAATTTTCTTGTGCTCTTTTTGCTTCTCGGTTTCATGCTGGCAATTGTCGGCGGCATCGTCTTTGTGGAGCGCGGTGAACGGCGCATTCCCATCCAATATGCGAAACGGGTGGTGGGGCGCAGAATCATGGGTGGCGTGTCCACCCACCTGCCGCTCAAGGTGAACAGCGGCGGCGTGATGCCGATTATCTTTGCGGTTTCTATTTTAACGTTTCCACAAACGCTGGGTTTATTTCGCCTTGATCAAAGCGGTATCATCGTCATCCGTTATCTCGGCGCCGGCCTGAGCTGGTTTTCCAAGGTGTTTGCCTATGGGGAGCCGCTCTACACGCTGACGTACGTCATAATGATTATTTTCTTTGCTCACTTCTACCTTTCGATTGTGTACAACCCGGATGAGGTTGCTGATAACGTCCGCAAGCAGGGTGGGTTCATGCCGGGAATCCGGCCGGGCAAGCGCACGGCGGACTACCTGGATGATGTCCTCACGAAAATCACCTGGGTGGGTGGCTTCTATCTGGCCCTGGTCGCGCTCATTCCTGAACTTATGCTGGCGGGGCTTCGCCTGAACCACCTGCCGGGCTGGATGGGCGCCGGATGGTTCGACTCCCACCTGCCGGGATGGGTTCTGCACGGGCTGAACGTGAACTTCTATTTCGGTGGAACGTCCCTCCTGATTGTGGTGGGAGTGGCCATGGACACCGTGCAGCAGGTGGAAGCTCAGCTCATCATGCGGCATTATGAAGGGTTCTTGAAGAAGGGCAGGATCCGGGGACGACGGTCTTCTTGATGAGGCGTTCGGAGGAAAGTTATGCGAGCGCATGCTCTGATTTTACTGGGAGCACCAGGGGCAGGGAAGGGAACGCAAGCGCGGGAAGTCGCCAAACATTTTGGCATTCCGCAGATTTCTACCGGCGACATCCTGCGCGATGCGGTGAAGAGACAAACCCCTCTGGGATTGGCGGCTAAAGCCAAGATGGAAGCCGGTGAGTTGGTCCCCGACGAAGTGGTTTGCGGTATCGTGGAAGAGCGCGCGAGCGAACCCGATTGCCAGAAGGGTTTCATCCTCGATGGATTTCCGCGCACGATCTCGCAAGCGCAGTTTGTGGAGCGGATGCTCGCAGCGAAGGGGCAAGGGCGGCCGCAGGTGTTGGACATTGAGGTGAGTGAAGAGGTGCTCCTGAAACGACTCACCGGCCGGCAGACGTGTTCAGTTTGCGGAGAGATTTACAACATCTACTTCAATCCGCCCAAGGTGGAGGGGATTTGCGATAAGGACGGGGGAAAGTTGCTGCACCGGGCAGACGATAACGAGGCCACCATCCGGCAGCGGCTGGAAGCGTACCATAAGCAAACCAGCCCTTTGATCGAGTACTATCGGGGCCAGGGTGTGCTGCTGGCAGTGGACGGCAATAAGGAGCCTGAGGCGATCGCCAAAGGACTGATGGAGTTTCTGTCAAAGGCATGATTGACTGTAAGTCAGCGGCCGAAATCGAGAAGCTGCGGCGCAGCGGCAGGATGGTCCGTCAGGTTTTGGGCGAGACACGCGACCAGGTTCGGCCGGGGGTTACCACGCTTGACCTTGAGAAGTTCGTGGCCAGGCGATTTAAGGAGCTTGGGGCGCGGCCCGCGTTCAAGGGGTATCGCGGTTATCCCTGCTGTCTGTGCGCGTCGGTCAACAACGAGGTTATTCACGGAATTCCGTCCGAACGCCGCGCACTCAAGGAAGGCGACATCGTCAGCCTGGATACAGGCGTGGTGCTGGATGGATACTATGGTGATTCCGCCATAACGGTACCCGTGGGCGCCATCAGCGAATCTGCTCAGCGCTTGCTGAACGTGACGGAAGAAGCCCTCGAGTTGGCGATTGAAAAAGTGCGGTTGGGAAATCGCTTGGGTGATATTTCGGCGACCGTACAGCAACATGCCGAGAAAAACGGTTACTCGGTGGTGAGGGAGTTTGTGGGCCATGGGATTGGCAAGGCGATGCACGAGGAACCGCAGATTCCCAATTTTGGCCAAGCGGGCCATGGACCCTTGCTGAAAGAGGGCATGGTTTTTGCCATCGAACCCATGGTGAACGCCGGTGGGCCTGCGGTGCGAGTCCTGGATGATAACTGGACAGCCGTCACGCTGGACGGCAGGCTGTCGGCGCATTTCGAGCACATGGTCGCGGTCACCCAAAATGGACCCGACGTTTTGACACGTCTTTAGTTGCTCCCCGCTGCGTCCTGCCCGATGGGCGCCGCGCCGGGGTCGAGGCCCCAGAGAAGTATGGCGAAGGAAGATGCGATCGAGGTTACGGCGACGGTGCTGGAAGCATTACCCAATGCAATGTTTCGCGTTGAATTGGACAACAAGCACCAGGTCCTGGCCCACATTTCGGGAAAGATGCGGAAGAACTTTATCCGCATTCTCCCTGGCGACAAGGTGGCAGTGGAGTTGTCTCCCTACGACCTGACGCGTGGCCGGATTGTGTTCCGGTATAAGTAGATGTTAGGTCCCAGGTGCTAGGGGCGAGGAAAAGGACGAGGCTGGAAATTCGAAACTCCGCGTGCCGGATACCGAATTTCGAGTTTCGACCGTGGTGGCTAGCACCTAAGACTAAATGAGGGTAATTTATGAAGGTGCGTTCGTCAGTACGGAAGATCTGCTCCAAGTGCAAGATTGTTCGGCGGCGCGGAGTGGTGCGCGTGATTTGCGAGAACCCCAAGCACAAGCAACGACAGGGATGATTCGTCCTGGCGCCACGCGCCTGGATTCTTCCGGCGCTCGGCCGAAGGTAGAGGAGACGGGAGGCTTGAAATGGCAAGAATTGCGGGCGTGGATCTACCGCCCAAAAAGCGCGCGGAAATTGGTCTGACCTACATTTACGGCATCGGCCGGGCCAGGTCACTTTCCATTCTCATGCGGTCGGGCATCGATCCGAACAAGAAGATCAAGGACCTGACAGAAGAAGAAACCAGCAAAATCCGCCAGATCCTGGAAGAAGAGGGAGCGGTGGAAGGCGATCTGCGCAAAGAGACGGCGATGAACATCCGGCGGTTGATTGAAGTCGGATCGTACCGCGGGATGCGTCATCGGCGCAGTCTTCCCGTCCGCGGCCAGCGCACCCACACGAACGCGCGTACGCGCAAGGGACCGCGCAAGGGCACAGTGGCCAATAAGAAGCGGTCTATGGCAAAGACTTAGCCAGGTACGGCTGGATCAAAATCTTAAGTGAGGATTCATGGCGAAAGCGGCGGCAAAAGCAGGCAAGAAGAAGGTTTTCAAGAAGAAGGAAAAACGCATTGTCCCTACCGGGATCGTGCATGTCGAGGCCACGTTCAACAACACGCACGTTGCCATTACGGATTCAGACGGCCGGGTGATTTGCTGGTCCAGCGCGGGCTCGCTGGGCTTCAAGGGTTCGCGCAAGGGCACGCCCTTTGCCGCGCAGCAGGCGGCGATGCGCGTGGCCAATGCGGCTCGCGACCACGGAATGCGCAGCGTGGAGGTCCGGGTGAAAGGGCCGGGAGCCGGACGGGAGTCGGCCATCCGCGCACTGGCCACAGCCGGGCTGGAAGTGCGGAACATCAAAGACGTGACTCCCATTCCACATAACGGCTGCCGCCCGCCCAAGCGCCGAAGAGTTTAGGACGATATCGGAAGTTCGTGATTCGTTCCTGAGGAGGTAGGTTTGGCAAGATATCGTGAAGCGGTTTGCCGGCTATGCCGGCGCGAAGGGGTAAAGCTGTTCCTGAAGGGGCAGCGGTGCTTGACGGACAAGTGCGAAATTGAAAAGCGCAATTTCGCTCCGGGACAACATGGGAAATCCCGGCGGCCCAAGATTGTCGGGTATGGGCTGCAACTCCGCGAGAAGCAGAAACTGCGCCGTCTTTACGGCATCCTGGAGGACCAGTTTCGCAAATACTTTGAGAAGGCCGCGCGGATGAAAGGCGTAACCGGCGAAAATCTCTTGCTGATGCTGGAGCGGCGGCTGGACAATGCCGTTTATCGCCTGGGTCTGGCTTCTTCGCGCGCTGCGGCGCGGCAATTGGTGCGCCACGGGCACATTCAGGTTTCGGGGCGCAAGGTGAATATCCCCTCGTTTACCGTTGTCCCCGGCCAGGAGATCGCAGTGCGCGAAACCAGCCGCAACTTGGTGGCGGTACAACGGGCTCTGGATCTTTCCGGAGGCCGGAGTGTTCCACCGTGGATGCAATTGGACCGCGAAGGCTTGAAGGCGAAGGTGATCTCGCTGCCTAAACGCGAGGACGTGAATTTTCCGATTCAGGAGCAGATGGTCGTCGAACTTTACTCGAAGTAGCAGGGATCGGCGTGCACGAGAGGTGGCCCGCCCAGGTGGGCCCCAAGGGAGGTTTGAAAGCGATGCTTTGGAAAGGATTCCAGAAACCGAAGCGCCTGGTAGCAAACACCGATACGTTGACGGACAAGTATGGGCAGTTTTCCGCGCAACCCTTTGAGCGTGGTTTCGGGACGACAATCGGCAACGCCCTGCGCCGCGTGCTGCTCTCCTCGATCGAGGGAGCGGCTATCACCGCGGTGCGCATCGAAGGCGTCATGCACGAATTCTCATCCATCCCGGGCGTGGTTGAAGACGCCACGGATATCATTTTGAACTTGAAGCAGATTCCGCTGAAAATGAGCGTGGAGGGTCCCAAGACACTCTACTTGAATGTGGACAAGCCCGGCGAAGTGACTTCGCGGATGATTCAGGAGGACGCGGACGTCGACGTTCTCGATAAGGATGTGTACATCGCTACCGTCAGCGAAGGTGGCAGCCTGCACATCGAAATGCGGGTCAAGATCGGCCGCGGGTACGTTTCGGCGGAAAAGAACTTTGATGAGGACCTTCCTATTGGATACATCCCCGTCGATTCCGTCCATTCGCCGCTGCGTAAAGTGAATTACACCGTGGAAGCCGCCCGGCTGGGACAAATGACGGATTACGATAAGTTGACGCTGGACGTTTGGACGAACGGGGCGATTACTCCGCAGGACGCGGTGGGCCTCGGCGCCAAGCTCCTCAAAGACCACATGAATATTTTTATCAACTTTGAGGAGGAGCCGGAGGTGCAGGAAGTACCGCAGGATCGTCCGGCGCCCGTTCACAATGAGAACCTGGACCGGTCGGTGGAAGAATTGGAGCTCTCGGTTCGTTCCTACAATTGCCTGAAAAATGCCAACATCACTACTATTCGGGAGCTCGTTCAGAAGACCGAACAGGAAATGCTGAAGACCAAGAACTTTGGGCGAAAATCTCTGAATGAGATTAAGGAAATTCTCTCGGCCATGGGGTTGAGCCTGGGACTAAAATTTGATGAGAAAGGCAACCCCATAGTTTCCCCTCCTGAGCCTCCTCAGCCACAAGTTTAAGGATAGGTAATCGACCATATGCGACATCGGAATTACGGAAAGAAGCTGAGCCGGAACACGGAGCACCGGCGCGCGCTGCTGCGGAATCTGGTGACCTCACTGATTCAGCGGGAGCGGATTGAGACGACTGTGGCCAAAGCCAAAGCGGCGCGCCCGTTGGCGGAGTGGATGATCACGCTCGCGAAGCGTGGCGACTTGCCAGCTCGGCGCCAGGCGGCCAGCTATCTGCTTGATCCCAGCGCTGTGAAGTTCCTATTTGATGAGCTTTCCAAGCGCTATGCGACGCGCGCAGGCGGGTACACGCGGCTGGTCCACGCTGGTTGGCGCCGGGGTGATGGCGCGGATTTGGCCGTGCTCGAACTGGTGGACAGTGAAGTCCTCCAGCGGCTGGCCGCCAAGCGCGCCAAGAAAGCTGAGGCGCAGCGCAAGGCCGCGGAAGAAGCCAAAGCCAAGGAGCAGGCGCCTCCACCCGATGAAGAACGCGACGACAAGAAATAGTCGCTGCAAGGGTGGAAAGTTTACAGTTCCGAGTTTGACGATCCCGACCCGAAGGATTCTCCTCTGGGCCGGGATTTTCCTTTTGTAGGGACGAGACCGCATGGGAAATGGACGACCCGCTCCTGGGCTCACACCTGCGAAGCCGGATGCTCGCCTGCCGAGGAACGTTTGGGTCCTCGCTTGGGTAGCGTTTTTCAATGACATCTCGACGGAGATGAGTTATTGGCTTCTGCCGCAGTTTTTGGTCACTGCATTGGGCGCGCCACCCATGGCCTTTGGTTTCATTGAAGGAGCCGCGGAGACCATTGCCAGTTTTTCCCGCCTGCTTTCGGGCTGGCTTTCAGACTCCCTCGGCAGGCGGAAGCCGCTGGCCGCAGCGGGGTATACCTTAGCCAATATGGTGAAGCCCCTGCTGGCCGTGACGCATTCGTGGAAGCAGGTTTTCTGGATTCGATTCACCGACCGCGCCGCCAAGGGGTTCCGCGCTGCTCCCCGTGACGCACTGATGGCGGATTCTGTTGACCCTGCGCATCGCGGGGCTGGATTCGGTTTGCGCCAAGCCATGGATACCGCGGGCGCAATTGTGGGACCGCTGAGCGCCATCGTTTTTCTCAAGCTGTTTGCAGGGCAAATTCGCGACGTCTTTTGGATGGCGGCGATTCCAGGCTTGGCGAGCATTCTCCTGGCGTGGTTCGCCGTCAAGGAAGTGCGCCGGGCTGCGAACGCCGCGGCTTATTCCACGCGCCCGGCGGAGCGTGCAAGCCGTTTCCCGCGCGGGAGGTTGTATTTGATTCTCTCCGCCGTGGGACTCTTCTCTCTCGGCAATTCCTCGGATTTGTTCCTGATTTTGCGCGCGCAGAACCTGGGCATGAGGGCATGGACAGCCCCCGCGCTGGGGCTTCTCTTCAACGTGGTTTATGCCGCATTGAGCTGGCCGGCAGGGAAGCTCTCCGACCGGGTGCCGCGGCGCTGGCTGATTGTGACGGGCTATGGGATTTACGCCGCAGTGTATGCGGGCTTCGCCCTGTTGCGGAGCCCGCAACTGGTGTGGTTTCTCTTTGCAATATATGGAACTTATTACGCGTTGACCGAAGGAGTAATCAAAGCCTGGATCGCCGATTTGGCGCCGGCCGATTCGCGGGCATCGGTCTTCGGGGTCTTCAACTGGGTCGTGGGCTTTGCCGCGTTCCCCGCCAGCTTTCTCGCAGGATGGATCTGGCAGCGCTACTCGCCTGCTGCTCCCTTCGCCCTTTCCAGTATTCTCGCGTTCGCTGCCGGCGTGCTCTTGCTCTTTGCGTGAGCGGTGGAAGCGGCGAATTTTAGTCCAGCGAGTAGTTCGGCGCTTCCTTGGTAATGATGACATCGTGAACGTGGCTTTCGCGCAAGCCGGCGGAGGTGATGCGCACGAAGCGGCCGCGCTGTTGCAGTTCTTCGATGTTGGCGCAGCCGCAATAGCCCATGCCGGAACGCAAACCGCCCACCAGTTGCGCTACGAGTTCCGCCAGATTGCCTTTGTACGGTACGCGCCCCTCGATGCCTTCCGGAACCAGTTTGGAAATCTCCCCTCGGGCCACTTCCCGTTCCTGGGAGTAGCGGTCACCGGAACCGGCGGTCATGGCGGCAATCGACCCCATGCCCCGATAAGACTTAAAGGTGCGCCCCTGGTAGAGAACCGTCTCGCCCGGGCTTTCCTCCGTACCGGCAAACAGGCTGCCGAGCATCACCGTGCTGGCGCCGGCGGCGATGGCTTTGGAAACGTCGCCGGAGAACTTGATGCCCCCATCGGCGATGAGGGGTACGCCGGCCTTGGCGGCGGCGCGCGCGCATTCGGCGATGGCGGTGATTTGCGGCACGCCCGCGCCCGTCACCACGCGCGTGGTGCAAATGGAACCGGGGCCAATCCCCACTTTCACGCCGTCCACACCGAGTTGAAGTAGGTCGCAGGCGCCCGCGAAGGTGGCCACGTTGCCGGCTACCAGGTCGACATTGGGGAATCTGTCCTTCAGCTTCTCGACCGCGTCGAGCACGCGCGTGGAATGGCCGTGGGCGGTGTCCACCACCAGCAAATCCACCTTGGCTTTCACCAGCTCCGCCGCGCGTTCCAGGTAATCGCCCGTGGCCCCCAGGGCGGCGCCCACGCGCAGGCGCCCTTGCTCGTCCTTACAGGCACGGGGGTAGTTAATCTTCTTCTGAATATCCTTTACGGTAATGAGTCCACGAAGATTATAGGATTCATCCACGACGAGAAGTTTTTCCACGCGGTGCTTATGCAGCATTCCCTCGGCTTCTTCCAGGGTCGTTCCCACCGGGACCGTAATCAGGTTGTCCTTGGTCATCACCTCTTCCACGGGCAGGTCGAGGCGATCCTCGAAGCGCAGGTCACGGTTGGTCAGGATGCCCACCAGCTTGCCTTCCCGGGTGACGGGCACGCCGGAAATCTTGTACTTCTTCATGATTTCCAGCGCATCGGCGATCCGGTTCTTGGGGCCGATCGTGACGGGGTCGACAATCATGCCGCTTTCTGAGCGCTTCACCTTGTCCACTTCCAGCGCCTGCTGGGCAATCGACATGCTGCGATGAACGATGCCAATGCCGCCTTGCTGCGCCAGGGCAATCGCCAGGCGCGATTCCGTAACCGTGTCCATAGCGGCGCTGACAATGGGAATATTCAGGGTGATATGGCGGCTCACGCGCGTGCGGGTGTCAACTTGCGTAGGCAGAATTGCTGATTTGTTGGGAACCAGCAAGACATCGTCGAAAGTAAGCCCCTCCGGAATCGGACCGTCTAACATAGTCCCCCTCTTCTCGCAGCACTGTGCAAAAAGTAATAGGTCATTCTAATTCGCGACTCCTGCGACCGTCAAGGCGAGTCTGGGCGAGGGGTGCGCGACATAAAAGTGAAAAGCGGAGGGAGCGCGGGCATCCTGCCCGCCGTGAGGCTGTGTAAAAACCGGCGCCGCTACACCGTTTTTTTCACGGCTTCACCGCGGGCGAGACCCCCGATGAATCGGGGCGGGCAGGATGCCCGCGCTCCGTCCGAGCGATCGGCTTTCGCTTCTATGTCGCGCACTCCTGGGCAAGGTGCCAGATATCAGGTGTCAGGCGCCAGGGGAATTGTCGATTTTTGATTGACGATTGTCGATTTGTGATCGGTGATTTTCGGTTTTCCATCTTCGATTTTTGCTTTTGTGAATCGCAATCGGCCATGGCAGTTTTTCTCCAACCTTTGTTTTCAATGACATTCCCGCTTCGAACGTAGAAAAAAGAATTCTTTTCAATTTCTTTTGTGCATGCGCCCATCGGCGCTCGGCGCCAGCCCCGGATGGGAATGAAGATCACAGCCCTCGCCCACGAGAGAGGGGGCCCGACGGAGGAGGGCAGGTGAGGGGTCAACATAACTCCATCGGACATAGACGAAGTCTGGGCCTGGCCCCCCATAACGTGCCGCGCGCAGGCTGTTTCGCCCACGTCCAATCTGGTATAGACTCCCGTCATGTTATTCATGGTCATTGAACGCTTCAAGCCGGATAGCATCGCGCTGATCGGTGACCGTTTCAAAGGCAGCGGCCGGATGCTCCCCGAGGGCGTCACCTATCACGCGAGCTGGGTAGATTCGAGCGCGGCTCGCTGTTTTCAAATTATGGAAGCAGGGAACCCGGAAGTGCTGCGAAGCTGGGCGCGCCATTGGGACGACCTGATTGATTTCGAGTTCGTCCCCGTCGAAGCATCCGCTGATTTCTGGGCAAAGGTGGAGCCGTCAAATTGACCGAATCCCGCGTTCGCGGGGATGACGCGTGTCTCGAAAAGGATCGCAGTCTGAATGACCCGGCTACCCGAAAAGGGCGCTCCAGTCGGCTGACAATTTGTCACAATTGAATGTATTTTCACTCAGATAGTCGGTTCATCCTTCATTTTTAACTTCTTTTTTAGTCTCCGCTCCGCCCCGCACAGGCATCGGACTAACCTCCTTATTTTCAAGAGATTGACTTTTACCTTTCCCACCGAGTCTCTCCTAATTCTCCCTTAACTACTTGTATTTTCATAAGCATAGTCGCCTACGTGCGGCTTGCATCAACTTTCTTCCCGGTCACTCACCCTAACCTCTAACCTACTTATTTTCAATGGCTTGGTTCTTAGCTTCTCCGCTCGCGTCTATCCTGGTTATCCCACAAGTACATGTCTTTTCATAAGTATAGTCGCCCGGCGGCACATTTCACTGGCCGGCTGGGCGTTCGATCATCAAAAAACTTTTGTCAGCCGCCATAATTGGCGCGGGGTGGGGTCTTCCCTCCATCATCTGAGCCCTGGGTTTTCGTCCGTCGTCGCCTGATGCCGGAATCCCGCGCGGGCTTCGTGGGTTGGGCGGAAAGGGATTGACGAAGGTGGGAGATTTGCTCGCGGACATGACCGTACCCCGCAGTAACACCCCTTTAGTGTATCAGCCTACGCTACTACTGTCAAGAAGAATCTACCATGGTTAGAGGCTACAAAATATCGCGGTCGGAAAAGCCGAAGGTTGCTCGTCGAGAGTCGAAGTTGAAAGTCAAAGGCCCGCGGCGCGGCTGCCGGCCGCAACTCAAGAAGGATTTCACCACAGAGGCCACGGAGGTCACGGAGAAAAAACGCGGACAAAAACTGTGAGTCGACAAACTAAGGAGCAACAGCCCCTGCCTGCGCAAGCAGAAGTACTTTTCTCTGTGGTCTCAGTGCGCTCGGTGGTGAACCTTTCGGGCGCGGCACCCAGGGGCGCAAGGCGGGGCTTGAATTACCTCTATTTCTGCGGTACGGTACAGGGTATGGCTAACAGCTCCAACATTGATCACCGCAAGTCCGAACGCCGTCCCGTGCGGCTCGCCCTGGTGCTCTTGACGGACTCAGATGAAGGGGAGATTCGGAACGAAGTGTTTACGGTCGAAGTCTCGCAACATGGGTGTCGGGTTGAGGGCGTTGCCCCCGTTTGCGAAGGACAGTTGGTTCGATTGCTTCCTTGGGAATCCCCCGGAGGCGCCATTGCCGGCCGCGTGGTGTGGGTAGGTGAACCGGCCTCGA
>Ga0326728_10014650_pt1 | contig 16583 bp, 14 predicted proteins | sample MB3enrmetagenome_FD_207602 | JGI IMG/M metagenome (GOLD analysis project Ga0326728, IMG submission 207602) | Lab enriched peat soil microbial communities from McLean, Ithaca, NY, United States - MB31MN | ecosystem: Environmental > Terrestrial > Soil > Wetlands > Peat | place: USA: New York...
ATGTCCTGGTTTAGGCGAGACAAGCCGCCCGACGAAAAACTCCCCATGGTGGAGAATGGGGATCGCCGCGTCCGCACCGAGGGCCTTTGGCAAAAATGCGAAGCCTGCCGCCAGATTATCTGGAAAAAGGAACTCGAGGCCAACTGGAATGTCTGCCCCAAGTGCGGAGCGCACTCCCGCATGGACGCCGTCTCCCGTCTCAAGCTGCTCCTCGATGGCGGCCAGTTCCACCAGTTCGACGCCCGCCTGCGCTCCTCCGATCCGCTCGGTTTCGTCGACAGCAAGCCTTATAGCCAGCGCCTCGACGCCATGCGGCAGGCCACCAAGCTTTCCGACGCGCTGATTGCCGCCAGCGGAACTCTCGATGGCCGCCCCATCCAGATCTGCGCCATGGATCCGCGCTTCATCGGCGGCAGCATGGGGGCCGTGGTGGGAGAAAAAATCGCCCGCGCCATCGAACGCGCCATCGAGCTCCGCCAGCCGCTGGTGATCGTCTCCGCTTCCGGCGGCGCCCGCATGCAGGAAGGCGCCATCAGCCTCATGCAGATGGCCAAAATCTCGGCCGCGCTCATGCGCCTGGACGAGGCCCGCTTGCCCTTTATCAGCGTGCTCACCGACCCCACCACCGGCGGCGTCACCGCCAGTTATGCCATGCTGGGCGATCTGAACATCGCCGAACCCGGCGCCCTCATCGGCTTTGCCGGCCCGCGCGTCATCGAGCAGACCATCCGCCAGAAGCTGCCCGAAGGTTTTCAGCGCGCCGAATTTCTCTTGAAGCACGGCATGTTGGATGCCGTGGTCCCGCGCCTGGAGCTGAAAGCTTACATCTCCACGGCGCTGAAATTCTTTGTGGCGTGAACTACCCCGATTCCGTCCAATTTCTCTATTCGCTCGGCAACGAAATCAAAACCGCCAAACTGGGCCTGGAGCGCATCCGCGCCGTGCTCCAAGCCCTCAGCCGCCCGCAAGACCGGCTCCGCTTCGTGCATGTCGCCGGAACCAATGGCAAAGGCTCGACGTGCGCCATGATCGAATCGGCGCTAAGAGCAGCCGCGCGCCGCACGGGCTTGTTCACTTCGCCGCACCTGGCCGAACCGACCGAGCGCATCCGCATCGATGGCGGCCCCATCTCCGCTGACTGCTTCGCCCAAGCTTTCGACCGGGTCCACGCCGCCAACTCCCTGGATAACCACACCACCTATTTCGAAACCGTCACCGCCATGGCGTTGCTGGTTTTCGCCGAAGAGCGCGTGGACATGGTGGTGCTTGAGGTGGGCCTCGGCGGCCGCCTGGACGCCACCAACGTGGTCTCGCCCGAGCTTTGCGTCATCACGCCCGTGGATTTCGACCACGAAGCCTTCCTGGGCAAGAGCCTGGAATCCATCGCCGGGGAAAAGGCCGGAATCCTCAAGCCCGGCGTCCCCGCCGTCTTCGCGCGCCAGCGCCCCGAAGCTGCACAGGTGTTGGACCGCCGCGCCGCGGAGCTTTCCATCCCCGTATCCCGCACCGCCGATTGGCTGGTATGCGATCTCGATATAGACCCTCGCGGCAGCCGCTTCCGGCTCACGGGAGAGCGCGATCTTCGCCTGACCTGCCCGCTGGCCGGCGAGCACCAGGTAGAGAACGCCGTCACGGCCGCCGTGGCCCTGGCATGCCTGGGTATTGCGGATTCCGCCATTGAAGACGGCATCGCGCGTGCCCGCTGGCCTGGCCGTCTGGAACGTGTTTCCGAGCGCCCCGAGATCATTCTCGATGGCGCCCACAACCCCGCCGGCGCCCGCGCGCTGGCGGCCTACATTGATCGCTTCTACGGGCGCCGCACGGTGCGCCTGATCTACGGCGCCATGCGCGATAAAGCCATCGACGAAATCAGCGGCATCCTGTTCCCGCGCGCGCAACAGGTGATCGTCACCGCCCCTCAACAGGCCCGCGCCCTCGCCCCCGAGGCTCTCCGCGATATCGGCGCTCACCCCGGCGTACGCACCGCCCCCACCCTCCGCGCGGCGCTGGCCTTGGTGCAAGACGCCTCGCCCGACGACGTCGTCTTCATCACCGGATCTCTATTCCTGGTAGCCGAAGCCCGCGCCATCCTCACTTCAACAACGCATTGATAGCCACCTGCGAGATGGCCTCATCCACGTCGCTGGCCGCCCCACTGCACGCAATTCCGCCGATGACTTTGTCGTCGACCTTGATCGGCAGCCCGCCTTGATTGGGGAACCCGTCGGGAAAGACCAGCACCGCGAGGTTGCCTCCCTTCAGCGTGTCTTCGGCCACCTTCGACGGCCGCCCATAGATGGCCGCATACTTGGCCTTCTTCTGCGCGAACTGGATCGTGTTCAGCGTCGCCCCATCGGCCTTTTGCAGGAACAGCAGGTTCCCGCTTTCATCCATGATGCAGATGGTCACCTGCACATTGCGCTTCGCCGCCTCGTTTTCCGCCGCCGCCACCATGGTCTTGATGGCCGCCAGGTTCAGGTACTTCCGCGAAGGCAGCTCCGCCGCCGACGCCAATAACACCGCGCTCAGGCACAACACCAGTAGTTTCAACATGGCCACATGATAACCGAAAGTGGGACAGACCATCGCTAGGGTAGTGTCTGAAAAGTGCGTGTATTGCAGATTGCAATAACAGGTAGCGCCTGGAAAACAAAGGTGCCCTGAAAGCGATTTAAGATGGTGGTACAATTTCCGCTAATTGATTTTGAATATTGTCATCGGCGTGCTGGCTGTTCTTCTTGCAGTTTTAGGGGGTATTATGTCCGCCCTAACAGTTGAACGCCGATTCTTTAAGTGGGGAAGCATCGCCCTCTTCGCCTTGCTCGGATTGGGATCAGTGATATTGATTGTGCTCCAAGCCCAGCAGACGCGGGCCGATCAGGACGCAGCCACCGCGCGTCAGACACAACTCCAAAAGTCCTTGGATGAAACCAAACTTGAAAGCGCGAAGGCTGTTTCCTTCCTGAACGGCAGGCTAGACATGCTTACGTCGCTTATTGCGCATCCCCCGGCAAATCCGGATCTTCAGAATCTTGCTCATGTGTTGCAAGAAGGAAACCGCAGAGCTGCAATGAGTGTGTCCAACGCTGAACTAAGGCTGAACGCCTTCGATCTAGCCAGGAGACTACGAGATCTTCAATCCCGTTTTACAGCCGAGCAGAGTCAATTGAACGCATACCGCATGGAGCAATTTCGTAGATTTGACCCCAGAGACCGGAGCGACGCAACCACTCGGGAGTTAAACCGCATCTCCGACGAATATGGTCGCGCGGTTATGGATCTATATTCGCGCCAAACCGGAGAGTTCGGCCCGTTGCGATCAGAAGCGATGGTGATGCGGGATCAACTGCTAGGCCGCCTTTCTGCACAACCGCGGGATACTGGCGTGGAAATGGTATTAGATCGTGGAGCCTTGGCTGGCCCTAATCCTATAGGAGATCTCGCAACCTATATTGAAAAACTGGCTCGGTCGTTACCCGAGAGATGACCCTAGCGGGCTACTAGGATCATGCAGTTTTAGCCAGCACTAGAGCGCTTTCTGGCCGAGGCTGCGATCCGCGTCTCGATCCGGCCTCGTTTTCGGTTGCCCTCAGGACATTTTTGTCCGACACTTAGAGTGTGAGAGGTAGCGAGTTCGTGCGGCGCATCCAGGCCCTGGGCAGGGAGCGCGGCGTGGATGTCCAGTGGATCGCTCATCGCGGTAAGGGCAGCCACGGACTTCTGTACTACGGTTCGGACATGACAACCGTTCGGAACCTGAAGGATGAAGTCGACAAACGCGCCTATCACAAGATGCTCAAACAGCTTTGCTTGAGCGAGAAAGACTTCGAGTGAAGGAGGCAACCATGCGCACGTTCGTGTATCCAGCCAGGTTTGAGCATGGGGACAAGCCGGGAGTCCTCGTGGTCACGTTCCGGGATTTTTCGGAGGCGATCACGCAGGGAAAAGGGGAGAAGGACGCGCTTTGGCAGGCGGCGGATTGTCTGGAAGAGGCGATCGCCGGAAGAATTGCCGACGGGCGGGCCATCCCGAAGGCGTCGAGGACGGCGCGGGGCGAACGGCCGATTCCCGTCCCGGCGCCGATGGCCGCGAAGGCGGCCCTGTATCTGGCGATGGCAGAGGCTGGGATGACCAATGTGCAGTTGGCGCGAAAGCTCGGTTGCGACGAGAAGGAGGTGCGGCGGATGCTGGATCCCAGGCACCCCACCAAACTCCCGCGGATCAAGGAAGCGCTGGATGTGTTTGGAAAGAGTCTGGTGGTGAGCGTGAAGGAAGCGGCGTGACCCGTGGATGAATGCCGCGGCCTCCCGCAACCCAAGAACCGCTCCCTTACGGTCGCGGCTCCGAGCGAGGCACACCGCTCGACACCGAGCCGCGACCGTTAGGGAGCGGTTCTTGTCGCCGCACTAGGCGAACATCAGTATCCGCAGGGAACGGATGCGCAATCGGCGATGACGCGCTGGTTACGCCCGCAGGTAGGGCTTCAGCAGCTCCAGCGCGGCCCGAATGGTCTTCTCGCCTTCCGCGTCGAATGGCCTGGAGGGGCCGCGGCGTCCGCCGCCACCACCGCCCCGCCCCGCCGGGGGCGCTTCTCCACCACGCGCTGCCGCGGCGGCAGCTCCCGTGGCGCTCGCGCCTGGCAGGCCCGTGGCCATTGCCCCGCGGCGCGAGCGTGTGTTCTTGAAAACTCCGCGCGCCACCAGCACGTACTTCCCTGGCGCGCCCACAGTCTCGGCGATGGTGCCGAAACACAGCACCCGTCCGAACATATCGAAGGCCTCGCTATGCTTGCCCGCGTACCACAAATCGAACGCCTGAGCGTAGATGTCGGCCAGGTCCACCGTCGGGCAGTGGCCTTGGGCTCCCAGCATCAACTCGGTGATCATGTTCCGCACGCCGTTGCCGGTGAAAACCTTGACCCCGTCGTTTGTCCGATTGCGGATCTCCGTGATGCGCGCCAAAGTGTCCCCGGCTTCGTCCTTAATCTGCCGGAACGAGGGGATCTCTTTATACATGCGGACGATCAGATCCATGCTCATCGGGTTGGGCTGGCTCTGCACGAAGAGTGGAAGGTCGCTGGCCGTGCCGATCGCCTTGTAGTAGTCGAACAGGGCGTTCTCGTCGGTCACGTTGGCCGGAGGCAGCGAACAGAGGGCGTCGGCGCCGATCTTGTCCGCGTGTTTGGTGTATTCGAGCACGGTAGCCATATCCGGCCCCTGCACCCCGATGGTGATGGCCGTCTTGCCGCCTTTGCCGGCTGCGACCATGGCTTCCGCCCCATCCAAACGCTCCTGTTTCGAGAGGGTGGTCCACTCACTGGCGATTTGCGGCCAGATGACTCCGTGCACGCCTCCTCGATTCAGAAACTTGATTTCCGCCGCCAGACACTCCAGGTCCAACTGGTCGGAGTCGGTGAATGGCGTCGACCCGATCGGAAAAAGTCCCCGTATCGGTTTTGAACCGGGCTTGGCAGCCGCGGAGAGCCGGTTGAAGACCAGCGCGGAGGCCAATGCGCCCCCGCCCAACACCTTCAAGAAATCGCGCCTGTCCGTGGCTTCCGGCGCGGTCGTAATCTGCCTGGACATAACCCACCTCACTTCCATATCGGATCTGGATCGCATGCGGCAACAGGCACGCGCGCATCCGAGCGAGACCAGTATACCCCAATTAACCCGGATTTCCGCGCCCTACCCGCCATCCGCCGGTGGGCGGGATCAGGCCGCAAGCATGTGCAGCGGCGCCTGAGAGATCAGCAGCAACCCGCACACGAACAGGACGAACATGACGACGGCCAGCGCCTTGACACGCAGGTCGGACCCCTTGAGCTCCTTCCACGCCAGAATGCCCCACAGCGCGGCGATGAGCGGGAATCCCTGCGCCAGGAAATAGCCTTCCACCGGACCCACGCGCGCCTCCGCGGGGGCGCTGGTGACGGCGAGACTCGCCACCAGTCCGGTGCACCACACCGCGCCGCCGGCCAGCCCCAGCAGATGCTGCTTGAGGGTGCTCCTGAAGATCTCCGGTATCTCCAATGGTTCGCCTTCCACGGGAAGGTTCATCAGAAACACGTTGAAGACGAATGTGGAGAAGAAAACACCTATGGCGAAGACCACGGCGATGGCATAGGGACCGAGGCCGAGATCGCCTCCTCTGGCCTTCTCCACCAGCGGGAAGAACGAACCCAGGATCAGGCCGCTCACCAGCGCCAGGACGATCCCCTTGATCGAACTCGGGCGGCGTGTGCTGGCGGCTTTTCCGGCCCGGGCGAGTTCTTCGTGCCTCAGAACGGCTTGATAGCGATAGGCCAACGCGGCGGCGGCGGCGGCGGCCGCGATCAGCACGCAGCCGCCGAACAGCAGCGCCGGGCTTCCCGTCGACCTGGCCGCGTAGGCCAGGCTGGTCCCCACGATGATTGCCACCCCTATTCCCACGGGGAACGCCACCGCCATGCCCGCCACCGAGATGGCCGACATCAGGATCATGTTGCCCAGGTTGAAGACCATTCCGCCCGTGAACCCGTATAGCCACTGGCGCTTGCCGGCGTGCATCAGGTCGTCCGCGAAGGAGAAGCCATCGAAGCCCAGGTTGCCCACTGTCAAGGCATAGAGGAAGGCAGCGACTACCACCCCCGCCACGAAATCGAAATAGTAGATCTCGTAGCGCCACTTCCCGGCGAGTTTGTAACTGTTCGCCCACGAACCCCAGCACAGCAGGCTGAGGATCATCAGAAACAGGACTGCGGCATGTGTTTGTGGAAGAATCATGGATCACTTCCGGAAAGGGAAGGTTACAACGCCGGGGGGGTGCAGGTCAACAGGAGAAACGGCGGCCGGCGTCGCCGCGGCCAGATTGGGCGGCTGGCCGGGAGACTGGCGCACCCGCCACGGCCTGGCCTCAACGGAGCATTCCGGCAACGGCGTGCCGGAGTAATAATTCAGCCCGTAACGCCAGTTTCGCTCGATTTGGTCGACGCACACTTCATTCGCGCGGCCGGAAATCTCGCGCCAGAACGCCCGGGCGGAAACCGTGCGGTCCAGTTCCGGCGCAGCCACGCGTTTCAGATAGACGGTCCCCGCGGTGGCGCCGGCGGCGATCAGCAGCACCGCGGCCAGCCGGCGCCCGCGGCTCTCCAGGAGCCACGCCGCGGCGGCCACTCCGCCGGCCAGCAGCCAGGTGGCTTGAAACGCGGGAAGCGGCGCCCTCGAGAGACCCGCCGCCAGCGCCGCGGGAAGCATCCGGGCGGCCATGGGGAACGCCACCAGCAGCAGGGCGCAGCACGCCAGCCAGGGGCCCACGTGGGCGGCTTCGGCATCGGCATCGTCCAGCGCCAGCCCCATGAGCGCCGCGGCTGCCGGCAACAGCGGCAGCAGATAGCCCGGCAGCTTATTGGTGGCGGCCGTGAAGAAAACCATCCCGAACACCACCCCTGCCAGCAGGTAGAGGCGCCGCCGGTCGCGGTAGGCCGCGCGCCGCCCCGGCAAAAGCACGAGAGGGAACCAGGGCAGCAGCAAACCGGCCAATACCGGCAGGTAGAACCACCAGGGCTGCACGTGCATCAAGGCATTCGATGTGAACCGTTCGAAGTTATGCACCACGAAGAAATCGCGCAGAAAAGCTTTCCCATTGCGGAGATAGCAGAGCAGGTACCACGGAAGCGCCACCGCCAGAAAGGGCGCCGCCACCCGCAGCCTCGCCAGGTCGCGCGCGTTGCGGAAGCGCAGGCATAGCGGCGCGGCCAGGACCAGCGCGACCGGTCCTTTGGCCAGCACCGCCAGCCCGAGCAGAGCCGCGGCAACCGGCAAATGCCGCGTGTCGCGCCGGCCGATCCACGGCAGCGCCAGCAGCATCGCGGCGGAAAACGCGGCGGTCATCGGCATGTCGGGGACCCCCACCTGGCTGGAAACGAGCCAGCCGCCGCAGCAGCCCAGGATGAGGGTGGCGAACCACGCTGCGCGCGCACCGAATTCCCAGCGGAGAATCCACCCGTAAAACACCAGGAAGCCCACGGCCATCAAGGCGACCGGCAGCCGCGGCGCCAAGTCCGGCCCGATGCCCAATCGGAAGGCCGCGCCCGTCATCCAGTAGAGCAGGGCGGGCTTCTCAAACCACGGCTGGCCCCACAGCCGCGGGGTGATCCAGTCGCCGGAGCGCGCCATCTCACGCGCGATGGAAGCATAGCGCGGCTCGTCCGGCCCGAGGAGGCCGGTGGCGCCCAGGTCATAGAAGTAGAGGAGATATGCCAGCGGCAGAACAATCCACAGCACGCGCGGGATTTTCCGAGGCATTTCTCTCATTATAGGGGGGTGCGAGCGCCGGCGACACCCTCGGCGAGTTGCAAGACCTGGTGTTCGGAAATGGGCCTAGATTCGTTTGGTAATTCGCATTCCCCGAGCAGGGCAGTCAGTTTGGACGTACGCTCCCCTGCTGAGGCCAGGCGCGGAACGTTGTGATCTCACGCGGCGGGGAAAAACGAGTGCCCGGATCGGCCGCGGGGCGGTGCGACACAGGCCAGGCCGCCGGCTCCGGTTCGGGAGCTGCGTCGGCAAAGGAGTTGCCGAGCGCGAACAGGGCCAGCTCCAAGCGGTCGTGGACGCCGACTTTCTGAAACAGCCGCGTAAGATAGACCTTGACCGTTCCCTCGCTCAAGTTGGTGGCGTATGCGATCTCCTTGTTCTTCAGGCCCTGCGCGAGAAGGCTCATCACGTGGCGTTCGCGCCGGGTCGTAACGATCCGTCTGGCGGTGAGGATCTGGTCGCAGAGGGCCTGTTCCACCCAGAGGTCGCCCGCCGCGACGGTGCGTAAACACTTGATCTGAAGCTCGACAGGCAGGCTTTTGCGGAGGATGCCGCGGACGCCAACAGCCAGCGCCTGGGAAACCAACTCCACGGAAACGACGTCAACCCAGAGAACGATCGGCGTATTGCCCGCCATGGATTCCAGCTTGGATAGCGTGGCGATGGTGACGGCGGCGGTCACCTCGACGAGAGTCACGCCTGGGCGGCTGGTTCGGACATGATCCAGTAAAGGAAGAAGGTCCGCGAAAATCGCCGACAACCCAATGTCTTCCAGACCGGCCATGGCGGCCTGGAGGCCGGCCGTGAGGATCGGTTGCTCGGAGTACAGCACTACACTCGTCATTCTGTGATCGCCTTTTGGAAGTCTCTCACCCATGAGCATGCGTCAGAAGGCGCGCGGGCCGGAATGGGTGTGCCCACCGAAATCCGAAGAATCGATCCCGCACGATTGAGGCGGGGGTAGTGGAGGGACTCGGGGGCTGGCCGGGTTGGATGCAGGAACGCAGCCAGGGAGATGCTGCCTCGCACTCCGTGAAATCGGTGTTTCCTGGTATATCACGGGCAACTCTTCCGATGCAGACTTGACTGTAGAGGCAAACCAGCCCATGCAAGCTGAGCTACGATATCGCAAACCCGAGATCGCCCTGGCGGCCCTGTACCGGCGCCGGCAGACCGTTCTAGCACTGATCCGGTCGGTCGAACGCTATAGACGAACGCGGTCTCCCCGTATCCAAAAACGCTCGCGGCGGGCACGGCAAGTCGCTACCTAAGGCAAGACTATGCGAAATCAATATCGAGTCGGTCCGGTCTATCGCGCAAGTTTAATCGCGAGTGGGGGCATATGCGCCGGGTTGGGAATGGCCATCCTGGCGGCGCCGGCGCTCCACCGGATAGCCAACACCGAGGTATTCCCGGCCAGCGCTGCCACTCCACCGGTCGCGGCCCTGGGATTCGCGGCCTGCGGGCTGGCGTTAATCGCAATCGGCCTGTGGTTCCCGCGGGTCACCTCGGTGCTGGCTGGGGTGACGTTGTCGATGGCGGTCGTGCTGGTGGCCGAGAAGGTGTTTGGGACAGGGCCCAGATTAGAAACCCTGATCGCAGCCAACCTGAGAGCGAGCAGTTGGGATGAAATCGCCCCCAACACGGTGGTTGTGCTGTTGCTCGGGGCGGCGGCCCTGCTGTTGCGCCACACACCCCGGTGGTTCAAGACGCGGCTGGGGGCTATCGCCGTTCTGGGGTCGATCATATTTGCCATTGGAATCGTGGGCACCATGGGCTACCTGGCGGAGGTCCCCACCTATGTCTGGGAATGGCGCGCCCCGATGTCCTTCCTGAGCACGATCTGCGCCAGCATACTGGGGCTGGGCATCGTCATGAGCGCCTGCCGGTATAGCGAACTGGATGAGTCGGGCATTCCCCGATGGTTCAGCCTGGTGACCAGCACCGGAGCCCTGTCGATCAATGTCGCCGCGGCCGTGGCCTACGTCGCCCAAGACGGGTTGACGTGGACACAGGCGTCGGTAATCCGGCTGATGCCTATGCTGGTCGCCAATGGGATACTGTCGGTGGTGGCTGCCCGGCAGGCCCGGCAGCAGGCGCTGGCGGAAAGAGCAGGACTATGAGATTCGCCGGCTGCATCAGGGTGGGCTTGGCCCCCTGGAGCGCACCATCCCGGCATCAGTTCTAAGTTACGAAGTGTCTCCTACAATGCGCTTGCGGGCTCGCTGCCTCCGAATGCGGCGAGCCTGCTTTTTTTCGCGGAGACAGGCATCGGTCCGTCGGTCCCACTCTGTTGTTGCGGGGCAGGTGCTTTCGCCTGCCAACCGGTATCCTCAGCTCTCCACGATATTGTTGCGGATGGCATAGCGCACCAGCTCGGTGACGGAATGAAGGCCGAGCTTCTCCATGATGTGGGCCCGGTGGGATTCCACGGTCTTGACACTGAGATGAAGGATGTTGGAGACCTCCTTGTTGGACTTGCTCTCGGCCACCAGTTGGACGATCTGGAGCTCCCGCGGACTGAGGCGGCTGAAGTGCGCGTCCGCGGGCGCTTCAGCGCCGGCCCGGCCGAGATACCCGCTCAGTACTACTTCAGACACCCGGGCAGTGAAGAACAACCTGTGCTGGCGGACTGCTTCCAGGGCCGCGATCAGGTCCGTGCCCGCATCTTGCTTGAGAATGTAGCCGCGGGCGCCGGCCGCCAGTACGTCGTGCACAATCTGGTCCGATTCATGCACCGAGAGAATCAGAACCTCAATGCCGGGGTTGTTCTTCAGAATCTCGCGGGTGGCCTCCAGGCCGTTCATATCCGGCATGGAGATGTCCATGACCACCACGTCCGGCTTCAGACTGGCGGCGGCAGCCACCGCTTCCCGGCCCGTGGATGCTTCGCCGCACACCTCCCACTCGGGTCGTGCGTCCCCGATCACGCCGGCGACGCCCCGCCTCACGACGTGATGATCATCCACCAACAATATCCGCGTTTTTTTCATGGGAGTGAACCAACGGTAAAGTTACGGTCAGGGTTGTTCCGGCATCGTTCGAGGAGAGTTCCAACTGGCCGCCAAGTTGCTCCGCGCGCTCGCGCATGCCCATGATGCCCACGCCAAAGCGGACGAACCCCTTCGGCTGCGGGTGCAGCGCCTCGGGAAGGCCGCGGCCCCGATCCTGCAAGACCAGCCGGACTTCCTGTGAATCGCGTTCCAGCCAGACGACAGCCGACGGGCTGCCCGAATGCCTATGGACGTTAGCCAGCCCTTCCTGGACGATGCGGAACAGGGTGGTCTCCATCTCGCTGCTGAGCCGGCCGAAATCGGGCGGAATCCGGATCTCAACCTGGATCCCGGTTCGCTGGTTGAAACCCTGCGCATAGGACTGCAACGCCTCCGCCAGCCCGACTTGGTCGAGCAGGGGCGGATGCAAAAGGTAGGTGACGGTCCGAATTTCCGCGGAGCAGGCGGCCGCCAGGTCGACGGATTCGGAAAGCACTTGCCTCCGGCGGTCCGGTTCCAGTTCCGAATCCCGCAGACGGCTGAGATTGATCTTCAAGGCAGCCAGCAGTTGCGCGGTGCTGTCGTGCAGTTCCCGCGCGATTCTCCGCCTTTCGTAATCCTGGCTGCGCAACAGGTCGGAGGAAAGCTGGTGAAGCTGGCGATTCGCCTTCTGGAGCGATTCCTCGGCCTGTTTTCGTTCGGTGATGTCCGCGCCGATGCAGGCCACGCCGACAACTTGTCCGTCAAGATCCCGGATCGTCGTGTTATTCCATTCCACCATGCGCCGCTCACCCGCCCGGGTAACGATCTCGTTCTGGTAGTGAACCGGAAGCCCTCCCGTGCCGATGGACTTGAGGAACATCTCCTCATAAATCTCCTCGTACATTTCGGGCGGGATGAAGATCTCGAACCAGTTCTGGCCCAATACTTCCTCACGTTTCCAGCCGGTGAGAGCGAGCAGATAATCGTTGCAGAGCGTGATATTCCCTTCTCGGTCCAGTGTGACGCCAATCATCGCCACCGTCTCCACTACGGTGCGCAACCGGCGCTCGCTCTCCCGCAACGTATCCACCGCCCGCCGGTGTTCGGTGATGTCCGCGATGAAGCCTTCGTAGCAGAGCGTTCGCCCATCCTCTCCGCTCACTTTTCGGCCATTGAGCAGCACCCAGATTAGCGAACCGTCCTTGCGCCTGAACTGGCACTCGTACTCCCGGACAACGCCATCGGCTTCGACCAGCTCCGTAAACCTCAAACGCTCGTTGGGGTCCAGCCACAGGTGATGAGACGAGTCGCCGGTCGCGGCTATAACCTCCTCCGCTGAATCGTAGCCCAGCATCGAGACCAGCGCGGGGTTCACAGCCAGGAATCTGCCTTCGACCGATATCCGGTAAACCCCTTCGAGCGCCCCCTCGAACAGACCCCGATACCTGGTCTCGGCGTCCCTGCGATCGGTGATATCCCGCACCGTGGCGATTACCGCGGGTGCACCGTCAATGTCGACAACACTAGTGCCAACTTCCACCGGAATACGCCGCCCGTCTCTTGCTAAGTGCACTCCCTCCCATGTCAAGGGTTGATCGGTAAGAATTGCCATCGCGAGCACCGGCACATGGGGAAGGCTCTCGCGGGCAGTGATATCATGGATTCGCTTTTGCTTCAATTCCTCTCGTGAATAGCCGAGATAGCGACAGGCGCTGTCGTTGAAATCGATGAACTCGCCCAGGACTCCGTGATCGTCGATCTTCACTACGAAGACCGGATCCGAAATGCTATTGAAGATCCGGCGATAATGACGTTCAGCCTCGGCCAGCGCATCATTTGCCCGCCGGGCTATTTCTTCCACGCGCATGTGTTCGCTGATGTCGACCAGGCAGCCCTCGAAACCGATCACCCGATCGCCATCCAGTACGGGATGGGCTGAGCATCTGTGGTAGCCGGTTGTCCCGTCCCGGCACAATCTGGAAAACTCGCCGCTCTTTATCGACTCGCCCCGCATGAGAGCCCGGACGGTTTCTTCCGCCTTGGCTGCGTCTTCCGGAACCTGAACCGCGGAGAAGTGCAGCCCGATGGCGTCCTCTCTGCTGGTGAATCCGTACATCCGCAACCACGCCGGGTTGACGTCCTCATAGCGGCCGTCCATTCCGATCCGGAAATATCCGGCGTCGGTATTCTCGACGATTCTTTGAAACTGCGCGGTTTGGGCCTGGAACCGTGCTTCTGCCTCTTTCCGGCTGGTAATGTCTTCGATGAATCCCTCGTAACACGGCACCCCTCCGTCCACTCCGCGGAGCCTCTGGCAATTGAGCGACACCCACAGTACGGACCCATCTTTGCGCTTGAGCCGGCACTCATAGCCAGTGACGCGCTCGCGATCTTCGAGTAATTCCAGAAGATGCAAGCGGTCATTTGGGTCCAGGTACACCTGATGCGCCACATCGTCGATCACGGACAGGACTTCGGCCGGCGAGTCGTAGCCTAGCATTCTTGTGATGGCGGGGTTCGCCGCCAGAGCCTTCCCCTCAGGCGATGTTCGATAGATTCCCTCGATCGCCCCCTCGAAGATGTTCCGATATTTGCGCTCGGCTGCTCGTAGCGTATTCTCCGCCGCTTTGCGTTCTGTTATGTCCTTTCCAAAGACCGAAATGCCAGCGGTTTCGCCATCCTGGACGATTCGGCTGAAAGCCAGTTCCAAGGTCCGGCCATCGGGTAGCGAATACTCGGCCCGGAAGGGCCCTTCCGACAGCACACGCTCATATAGCGGGGGAAATAGTGCCGCTCTCGCTGGCGGCAGCAAGTCCTCCGGTCCCATCCCCACCGCTGCCCGGACGCCAGAACTGCCCTTGATCGCCTGATAAGCTGCGTGGTTGAAGGTAAGCAACCTGTAATTCAGGTCCACCGACCATATCAGGTCGTCGGTGCTCTCAATCAAGGCGCGAAGGTTGGCTTCGGCGTGGAATGCAGTGGCTGGATGGGGCCCGTGCGTTTCCATGATTCAGATTGTACTCCCTAAAGTAGCATCGGGACCGGCACACGCGAACGGGAGACCCGGCCGGCGTGCCGGGGCCCAGGTTTCTAACTGGCGTTGGTGTTAGCCGTAATTAGTTGGGAATTGGCGGTCGTCCAAACGCCCTTTACGTTCCTACCGGCTCCCAGATACAGGGCAGCCGAACCTATCACTACGAAAGCCAGGAGCATGCTGTACTCAATTAGGTCCTGCCCCTCTTCTTCTTTCAAAAAATTCCATAGATACTTCATGTTCGCTCCTTTTGATGTAGCTGTTCGGTCTAGAATCCGACCCACGAACAACGGGAAGTTGCGCAATCGAAAACGACTCCTTATATCCATGTGAATACTCCATGCCGGTTGGCCGGCCCCTAGGGCGCCGTCGCCGGGTTCTGCTGGCTGGGCCTGTCGCCTGGCGGCAACCTGACGATGGAGAGCCAGAATTCGCCGGTGGAGCGAACTGTGCCGAGAAACTCGTCCACGTCGAGCGGCTTTGAGATGAAACAATTGGCGCGGAGGTTGTAGCTTTTCAGGATGTCGCGGTCGGCCTGGGAGCTGGTCAGGATCACCACTGGAACGTTGCTCAAATACCGATGGCCCTTGACCTCCTTCAGAACGTCGAACCCGTCCTTCTTGGGGATGTTCAGATCGAGCAGAATCAGGTCTGGGCGGGGGGCGTTTTCGAAGCCGCTGGTGCGATTCAGAAAGGCCAGGGCAGCTTCGCCGTCGGTCACCACGCTGATGCGGTTCAGTACTTTCCCGAACTGCAGCGCTTCATGGATCAACTCCACATCCCCAGGGTTATCTTCAACCAACAAAATCTCGGCTGGATTGTTTGGTGCGTTCATGTGTTACTCCGCTCTCGCTTGTTTCGAAATTGTGAAACGGAAGGTGGAGCCCACCCCAGGCTCGGATTCCACCCAAATCCTTCCCCCGTGGCGCTCGGCGACCTTCTGGCAGACCGCGAGCCCGATCCCGGTGCCGGGGTATTGCTCCCTGGTGTGCAGGCGCTGGAAGACCTGGAAAATGCGGTCGGTATGCCGGGGGTCGATTCCGATGCCGTTATCCTGGACGGAAAACAGCCAGTCTGGGCCGTTATCGGTGGCGGCGATGTGGATTCGCAGCGGGGCACTCCCGCGGAATTTGATGGCGTTGCCAATGAGGTTCTGGAATAGCTGGCCGAGTTGCGCCGCGTCCGCCGTGAGAACGGGCAGCGGATCCCGTCTGATCGCCGCGCCGCTTTCGTCTATTGCCTCGCTCAGGTTCTGAAGGGCCGTCTGCACGACGGCTTCACACTCAATCCGCCGGAGGTCGAGTTCCCTGCTGTTGACGCGGGAATACGCCAGCAAGTCGACGATCAACTGCTGCATGCGCCTGGCGCCATCCACGGCAAAGTCGATGTAGCGGTCGGCCGTCTCGTCCAGCCGGCCGGAGTAGCGCTTGGCGAGCAGTTGCGTGAAACTGGCGACCATGCGCAGCGGCTCCTGCAAATCGTGTGAGGCCACAAAGGCGAAGCGCTCCAGCTCCGCATTGGACCGGGCGAGCCTTTCGGCGTGGCGCTCCAGGTCTTCCGCCAGACGCTTGCGCTCGGTGATGTCCAGCAAGGCGCTGCGCATGCCGGTTGTCTGGCCCGCCGCGTCGCGCACCAGGATGTCGTGGATTTCGACCCACAACTCGCCGCCGTCGCGCCGGCGGTAACGGCGCTGGAAGGGTTCCAAGGCTTGTTCTCCGGAGAGTTTCCGGCGGAGCGCCTCTTGGCCGGCTTCCCGGTCCGCTCCGGCGATGAATTCCCAGATCGGCCGGCCCAACATCTCGCCCGCCTCGTAACCCAGCAGGGCGCATTCGGCCCGGTTCACCCGGCGCAACACGCCGTCCATGTCCAGTTCGTGAATTGCCACCGGAGCGCAGTCGAACAGCTCGCGGAATTTCGCTTCGCTCTCCCGCAGCGTCTGCTCCGCCTGCTTGCGCATCAGCGCCCCGCCGACGTGCGCGGCGATGCCTTCAAGCTGTTCGATCACAGGAAGCGAAAAACACCCTTTCCGCCGGTTGTTGAGTTGCAGCAGCCCCACGATCCGATCGTTCACGCGGATGGGCAAGAGCGCCACCGAGGCGTACCCAAGATGAATGCACCGGTTGCGCGGATGGCGCCGGGGATCCCGATCGGACGGAAGGTCGAGAAGCGGGAAGGAATCGTTAGTCCAGAAGCTTCCACCCCGTGTGAAGAGCGGATTGGAGGGGTCGGTCTTGCCGGAAAGCACCAGGCCGCAGGTGCATTCCAAACTGATATTGCCGT
>Ga0326728_10014652_pt1 | contig 16581 bp, 14 predicted proteins | sample MB3enrmetagenome_FD_207602 | JGI IMG/M metagenome (GOLD analysis project Ga0326728, IMG submission 207602) | Lab enriched peat soil microbial communities from McLean, Ithaca, NY, United States - MB31MN | ecosystem: Environmental > Terrestrial > Soil > Wetlands > Peat | place: USA: New York...
CGCACTGCATCTTCCGTCAATGCCAGCGGCACAACAGTTATTCCTCATATTGAAATTAATTTTTCCAAAATAGACAAGGTAAACGTCAAAAGACCGGAAGGAGCCGCCACTGGATTTATAGAGTTTATCCCGTACGCGCCAATTCCTGAGGTTACGGATTCGATGTTAACACTCCACTTCAATCCGGACAAAGCACAACAGTTCGATTCGGCCCTTGCCCGCATTGCCAAACAACTTAACTCTCTAATCCCTATAAGTGAACAGTCAAAAACTATGCGGCTTAAAGCCAAGGCGCTGCCTAAACTTGATCTTGCATATCAATGGAGTTCTGCTTTTGTGGTGGCTTCATTTGTAGGCCTTGTTTTCGCTGCCCACGCACAACCCAATCCGTTTTTAAGCAAAGTCGCCGTGTTGGCGGTAGTCATTGGAATTCCCGTTTGGCTTATTATCGTCATAATCCGGGAAATACTGACACGTATTAAATGACCCCTTGACAGTTCCCTCAACTTAAGCTATACTATAGCTATATCATCAGCCATCCATAACGTGCGTAACTCCGTGACAGGATTCTGGTTATATAGCTAAATAGCTAAAGGGGAGGGGATAGTCATGAATTACGATCTGATTTACAATATACTCGCGATAGACAAGTTCTCGCCGACATTCACCAAAATGATGGATATGATTGGAGAGATGCAAACGCAAGTAAATGCGCTTGCGGCTTCTATGCCCAATCTGGGAAATGTAGGAATCACGGACACCTCATCAAATCCGGCAATTGTGCAAGCAACTAAAATGCAGGCCGCGCTTGCCAGTCTGCCGACAGTGTACCCGATAACAAAGTTGCCAAATCAAATCGCCAATTTACATTCAACAGCGGCACAAGTTGCCGCCATGCAAAATTCCGCAAATCTTCCGGCAAATATCGCCGTCACCTGCCAAAATCTCGCCAGTCCCTCGATGCTGTCGCAAACATTCAATGGCGGGCCGGATTTTGCCGAAATAGTAAAACAACTGAACAAAATGAACGACACATTAAGCCAAATGAATAAGTCGTTCCAAATAAATGCCGCCGGGATGAAAACATTACTGCAAAAAAACAGAATGTTGGTGGGAATGGGTTTGGCCTCACAACCACATTACAGTACTGACACATTTGACATATTCATTGGTAAACTAAAACCTTCGCTTGATAACCTTGGATACCTAGTCAGCATTGTCACTGCTTTAGGTTGGTTAGCCCCTCTTTTCAAGGCTCAAAAACTGGCAACCATCGCAGAAAGCGCCATTGCAGTCAATAACGCGGGCAAAATAGTTGCCACCGGTGCAGGAAGTGCAACCGAAATGGCTGCCACGGCGGGAGCAGCCGAACTGGCTGGGGCAGGCGGCGCTGCCGGAATGGCAGCCACGGCAGGAGCAACCGAACTGGCAGGCGCAGGCGGCGCTGCCGTCGCCGAAAGCGGGATACTGGCAAGCTTTGGCGCAGCGCTGTTCGCCGCCACGGCGGCGGAGCTGGCATTAATCGCCGCGCCGGTAGTGGCGGGCGCCGGACTTCTTGCCTATGCGGGATACAAGCGCCATGTAGAAAACGCCGACGATGACGCCACCGAGAGCTTGCATCGCGCGACCGTGGCGCAAAAAGCGCAGATGCTGGCATTGCAGGAGCGGATGTTAGCCAAAAAAAGGGCGGAGCTGGACCGTCCGGCCATGGCCGTCGCAAAAGCTCATGCCGCGGCAAATCATGCGGTGATACAGAATCAGCGTGGATATGGTCAGCCGCTGCATGTTTCCGGCGTTGGACTGGTGGCGAAAGCGCAGGCAATAATCCGCGTCAAGATAGACACAACGATAACCGTCAGAGATCCGGGCAAAATAGTGCACGGCCTAATAGAAACAATCGGAAACCCTAATTTTGATGTGGGTTTAAACGGAATATATTAACGTTTTGCGTCCGGGATAAAAAAACAATAAAATCCAAAACCCGGCACAAAGGAGACTAAAATGGCAAATAAATACAGAGTTGACTTCGTGCATGACTTTATCGTCCCGGTGGAATACGCCTGCGGCGGACAGATGTGCAAGGCCATAGCCATTCAGGTGATGAGCCCGATGAATTCCCAGCTTGCCGAACTGTCCGTGCTGGAACAGGAACATAACAAGGCGCTGCTGAAAGTGGGGCAAAACATAATTGCCGGAAAACAGGGCGGCGCAACTCCGCCCGTCGCAGCCGCGCAGCCGCAATCCGACAACACCCCCAACGAGGTTGTCGAAACCTATATCCAGCTTCTTTCCGCCAACGGCTTCGACATGGCAAAAGGCTACGAAACCATACAATCGCTGCTGCTGGCGGACAAAAACCCGGCCATGATAGACGGCAAGGAAAAGATTACGCAGTTGCTTTTCGACAGCATGACGCCCACCGACACCCGGCTCATACTGGGGAAGTACCTGCTAAATTTTCTGACGTCTTCCCGGAAAGCCTAGCAGGATCCGGGAAGGAGCTGGATTACATGATAGCCAACCTTGCCGTATTCTATAAAGGCGCGGTAAGCATAGAAGCGCTGGAGAATATGCCTCTTGGCAAGCTGCTCAACCTAAACAACTGCGCCGCGCGCATAGTGCGCGAGCGGGCTGAGGCGGCAAAAAACAATAGTCTTGGTCAGCCGTTCTTCCCGCCGGTTTTCTGATGGGGAACCGCCGGCATCCCCCGGACGCGCCGCGTTCTTTCTCTGTTTAAGACGCGGCGCGTCCATATTTTTATTTCGGGCCGGGTTTATTGCTAGAATCATCACATGGCGGACAAAGCCAATAACCAGCTTAACATCAGCGCGGCGGCGGGCTGCAATCTGCACTGCGTCTACTGCAAAAGCCCGGTGGACGCGGCAAAAATGCCGCCGCTGGCCGACATCTGCGCGCAGGTGCGCGCGCAGCGCATAAAGACGGTCTGCCTCGGCTGCTCCGGCGAGGCTACCGCAAATCCCGATTTCCTCAAATGGCTGGGCACGCTGCGCAACGCGGGGGTGGAGCGGTTTACGCTGTCCACAAACGCCGTCGCGCTGTCGGACGCAAAGCTCTGCCGCGAAGCCGCGCGCGCAATAGACTTTTTCGCCGTCAACCTGCCCTCCCACCGTCCCGAAATTTACGCCGCCATAACCGGCGCGGACAAATTCGCCGACGCTTTTTGCGCGCTTAAAAACCTCAAAAAATACGGCGCGCTGGGCAAGCTTTCCATAGCCCACATAGTGTCTGGCTGCAACCTCGGCGCGCTGCCCGATTTCGCCGACTGGGCGGCAAAGAATTTCAAGGGGCTGCTGTTTGTGAATCTGGTCTTTGTGCACAACGCGGGCCGCGTGCGCGACAATGCGGCCATTGTGCCGAAATATTCAGAGGCGGCGGTGTTTATAAAACTCGCGCTGGCAAAGCTGAAACTGGGCGGGATAAAGGGCGTGGTACAGCATTTTCCGTTGTGCCACCTTAACGGCTACGAGGCTTTTTCGCTTGAATTCCAGCGGCGGCGCGACGGCCAGCCGCCGGTGGAGCAGGACATGCCTCCCCGCGCCCGCTGCGCCGCGTGCAAAAAATGTACCCTCGCCGCATCGTGCTACGGCGCGCGCGAGGACTACAAACGCATCCACGGGCTGCGCGAACTGAAAGCATCTTCGCTGGACCCCGCCTCGGTACCTGAACTTTTGTATTAAATTTTGCAAGCGCGCCCGCCTGAAATTATTTGAATTTTCCGGCTTTACACGTCCCGCATAATCCTATAGAATAACTCTCACGCCCGCGCCCTGCGACAGTTGCGCGGGCCATATCATAACAAGCCGTCCGGAGCCGCTTTTCCTGCAAAAAGGCGGCTGAGTGCAAACCGGACAGGCAACAGGGAGAGTGTAATGAAGAAATTAGCATTGCTTGCTGCGCTGCTGGCGGCGACCGGGGTCTCCGCGCGCGCGCAACAGATAGTATTTGCGAACCTGCCCAGCACGGTGACTTTCGCCGGCGACCTGCTGCTCCGCCACGAAAACCTTACCTATAACGTAAACGGCAAGAGCAAGGCCGATTACAACGACGAGCGCTTTTACCTGCGCTACGGCGCGACGATGGATCTGGGCGGCGGCTTCACCGCGGCGGCGCGCCTCGCCTCCGGCGCGGGCAGCCAGGCCACGATAGTCCAGAGCGATAACTACCTTTCCAGCCAGAAAGCGATATGGATAGACCGCGCCTATCTCGGCTGGCAGCCGGTAAAGTCGTCCGACATGAATCTCGCCGTCTACGGCGGCAAGATGATAAACCCGTTTGAAGCCGACGTGGCCTCCCAGATGATCTGGAGCGCCTACTTCAACCCGGAAGGCTACTCCGAAAAATTCTCGATGAAGACCGGCGGGATTACGCTGTTCGCCAACGCCGAGCAGATGGTGGCGGCCAACGACCTGTCCATCTCCACCGTGCCGCAGAACGACACCGCCAACCAGTGGATGTTCGGCGAGCAGGCCGGCGCGATAGTCCCGCTCGGCGGCAACCGCGCGATAAAGGCCGACCTCGGCTGGTACAAATGGAACAACGTCAACGACATCCTGCTCGATGACGCCGATTCCAGCACCTACCAGCAGCAGGGCAACCGCCGCGACAACACCGGCAAGCTGCTAAACCAGTTCAGCGTGGCGGAAGCCGGGCTTGAGTACACCGACAAGCTGCCCGATACACTGCCGCGTCCTCTGGCCGGACTGCCCGTCGACGTGCAGGGCATGTACATAAAGAACATGGCCGCGGTTAACGATCCCGCCGTGCTCGGCGGCGACGCCACCGGCTCCGACAACACCGGCTACGAAGCCGGAGTAGTGCTGGGACAGGCGAAAGCCGCAAAGACGTGGGAAGCGGGCTACTTCTACAAGATGGTGGAAGCCGACGCGACGCTGTCCGACCTTGTCGAAACCACCTACGGCCCCGGCGGCACCAACATAAAAGGCCATGAAGTGTGGCTTGCCTACAGCCCGACGGCCAACACGCAGTTCAAACTGCGCTATTACATGACGCAGCCCGTGGACGGCGGCGTGTCTACCTATACCGGCAGCACGACGACCAAGACCACGTTCTGCGACATAAACCGCATGACGCTGGATGCGACGTTTACGTTCTAGAAGCCTTAAAATAAATACACAAAACCCCCGGACAAACGCCGGGGGTTTTGTTTTTAAGTCCATAACGCTCGGCTGCCGGTAAAAGCGCAGCCTCGCTATCCCTTATATCGCGGCGCGACGTGTCGCGTCGCTTTTCACAATCCCTTCCTTCTTCCTAGCCTGAAAGCGAGAATATGGAAAGCGGCCAGTTTCTGTTGAAACTGACCGCGATATAAACACGCGCCGCCTTGCCGGTCAGGCGACGCGCGGGCCGCAGCGCCCGCAAGCAATTGGGAGTGCGGCCTCCGCACCAGGATTGAGCCGCCGACTTTTCCAAAATTGGCTATGATATGGTAACGTTCCAAAACATCGCCATTGCGCCCATAGCTGGAAATGCGGAACGGGAATTTAAACCTTCGGAAAGGAGATTATCTTGACTACCCAAAGCTTCCCTCGCGGCGCGACGCTGTGCGCCGCCGGACTGTTGATTTCCTCATGCGCAACTGCGCGCGCAGGTTGCGGCAGGTTCAAAAGCACCGTCGACAATATCGTGGCGGAGCAGCTGACGGCGAAGAAAAAAATGCCGGTCGGCATGGTGATAGGGGTTTTTTCTGACGGCAAGGAATGCTATTACTCCTACGGGGAGACATTTCCCGGCTCTGGGGTCGCACCGGACAAAAAATCGATTTTCGAAATAGGCTCCATCACCAAAACCTTCAACGGACTGCTGTTTGCGAACCGCGTGCTTGAAGGGAAACTGTCGCAGGACGACAACGCGCAGCAGCGCGCGCCCGCCGGGCTGCGTGTTGCGGCGACGGCGGGGAAAACCGGCGCGGACGCGTCCGCGTCCACCTCCACGATAACTTTGGGACAGTTGCTGACCCATTATTCCGGACTGCCGGATTTCCCGAAACTGGACCAGGTTTCCAACATCCAAAACCCGTTCGCCGATTTCACCGAGGCAAAGACCATCGACGTGCTAACCCATACCGCGCTGGACAGCCAGCCCGGAACCGTCTACGAGTATTCCAACATGGGCGCGGCCCTGCTCGGGATGATAATCGAAAACGGCGGCAAGGCGGATTACGCGGCGCTTGTTTCCGCCGAGATATTAAAACCGCTGGGGATGAAGAACACCGCCTATGAGGTCGGCCCAAAAAACGCGGACAGGGTTGTGCGCGGCTTTATGCTCCGGCCCGGCTATCCTCCCGCGCAGCCTTGGGACGCCGGGGACGGAATGCGCGGCGCGGTGGGGCTGCGCTCCACGGCGTCGGACCTGATGCGCTATCTGCGCGCGCATATCAGCCCGGAAAACACGCCCATCTCCGCGGCGCTGGCGCAAAGCCATATCCCGGTGCGCAATCTCGACGTCGCCGCCTGCCCGCAAAAAGCGGTGGCTTACGGCTGGAACATCGGCTGGTGCGAGCCGTCGCACGATCTGGACGCTTTTTACAGCCATGCCGGACAGACGGGCGGATTTCGCAACTTCGCCGGTTTCGACGCGAAAGCGGGCAAGGCCGTGGTGGTGCTTAGCAATTCGGCGGATACCTACACGCTCGGCCCCGGACAGGCTCCCGGACAGGAAATAGATATCGTCGGCGGCGAAATAATGCGCGCGCTGGTAAAAACCAAATAAGACGCAAGCTTTTATCGCAACAAAACGGCCCGGGCGATAAGCCCGGGCCGCTTGTCGGTTAAACGGGATAAGTTAATCAATTATCGCCATTCGGGTTATCGCCGTCCTGCGGGGGGAGTTCGCCGCGCGCCTCGGCCAGCTCTTTTTCCAGCTCGATGCGGCGCAGACGGTCGCTTTCCAGCTCCTCCGGCGTGGGGGGAGAGATGATGCCTTTTGGCAGCGGGCGCGTCGGGCGCGGCTCGGGACGCTTCGGCCCCCAGATCTCCGGGTTGCGCCGCTCAAGGAAAAATTTCTGCGCCGAAAAACTGCCGTTTACCGCGCTTTCGTACAGCGCGAATGAGATGCGCGCGGCCTGTATCGAAAGCGCGTCCAGCGCGCGGGCTTTAAAATCCGCGTCGCAAATCATGCGCCGGTAGAAATTGGAATTGTCTATATGCGTGATCCGGCAGGCCTCGCGTATCGTCGCCCCGGATTGCAGGTGAGTGATAATTGCGCTCCAGCGTTCCTCCGGGATTGTGGTTTGCCACGGCATGTTGCCGCGCAATTCCTTGTAGCGGCTGCGATATTCAGGATTGCTCTTGCCGTTAATAAGCGTAGGTATTCCCGCCAGTTCCGGGAAGCGGCTTTTGCGCTTTGCGCAGTTCCGGTGCGCCTCGATAAATTTTTCGCTGCTATCGCGTTTCGCAACCGTCCTGCCGCCGCGCTTTTTTGCTGAAGACATACTTTTTTGCCTCCGTCCTTGGATTTTCATGCTTAATCGCCGACGAAGCCGATAAAAAAAACCCGCCACGGCTCCGTGACGGGTCAGTTATAAGTTTTTTGCACTTCTAAGCTATAGTATAGCTAATCTAGCCAACTTTGTCAAGGTGCGGTGCCCGCACGGTCAATTGCTTGCGGGCGCTTCGGCCCGCCGCAAAAGAAGAACGTGAAAAGGTTAAGATAAGAGGTCGGACATGTCCGACCTCGGTATAAGGGAAAGCGAGGAGGCGCAGTCATCCGCCGACGAGCGTTGAGGATTTTTATAATTTGCGCGCTTTTTGCGCGCAATGACGGATGAATGCAGGGATGTATGGAATATAATGCCGGGATGCGGCCCACCGCAACGGAATATAGGGAAAGGATATGGAAAGCGACCGGGCAGGCATTTGCCCGGCCGCGATATAAGGGAATTCCCTTTGCACTGTAGTAGGTGCAAAGGGATAGCGAGGAGGCGCAGTTATCAGCCGACGAGCGTTGAGGATTTTTATAATTTGCGGGCGCGAGCCGCGCCTCGCGTATGCTTGCGCGCTTTTTGCGCGCAATGACGGATGAGCGATGCGAAAGTGCGAACCGGAGAGTTCGCAAGCAAAAAAGCGCGCTATGCCCACAGCGCAATGATTAAAATGATTAAAGAAGATTTGGCGTTTGCGTAAAAATTTCCCTATTTACAAAGTCTGGGCGGTAATGGTATTTTTGAAACGAGGGGGATTTCATGATCACAAACAAAAGCGCCTATCCGGTAAAACTTACACCCGAAGAGCGGCGGTATCTTTGGCGAATCATCCGATCCGGCGGGAATGTGCAGAAGAAAAACCGCTGCCGGATATTATTGGCGCTGTCTGACGCAAAAAGAACCGCATCGGTCAGACAGATGCTCCCCGTGCTGCAAACGTCCGAAGCCCGCATATCCAGACTGAGGCGCAAATTCTTCGAGAAAGGATTGGCTGTGGCGATAAACGGCCTCCGCAAACCGCGTGGATTTACAGGTCCTGTCGCGGACAAAATTGTGGCGTTGGCCCGCACTCCTGCGCCGGAAGGCAGAAAACGGTGGACTTCCGCGTTATTGGTCCGGCGCATTGTCGAACTGAAAATTGCCGAAACTATTTCCGAAGAGACCGTGAGGACTGTGCTCAAACGGGCGAACATAAATACCGGCTGGGGCAGATGCACAGGTAAAAGCGAGGCTGAAATTGTGGCGCTTGCGCGGAGCGCCCCGCCGCAGGGATATGAGCGGTGGAATGTGAATTTATTGGTCAGACGTATTGTGGAGCTTAAAATTGCTCCGTGCATTTCACGGCAATCGGTACTCAAAATATTAAAAAAAGAGAACTTGACGCTGCCTCGCGGCGTGGTTAGGAAATTCGACAGCGAAACCGTGGCAAAAATAATAGCGCTTGCGCGGAGCGCCCCGCCGCAGGGATATGAACGGTGGACTTCAGAGTTATTGGCCCGGCGCATTGTAGAGCTGAAAATTGCCGAAACTATTTCCAAAGGGACCGTGAGGAATGTGCTCAAACGGGCGAACATAAATACCGGCAGGGGCAAGCGCGCTAAAATCAAGGCGCGAAACCAGGCTCGATTAAATGGGGAGATTGACTAAATCCCCATTTAAATAGTTTCCGCATTTGTGTGCTATACTTGGAGGTGGGATTCCTGTTTCGTACTGGCAGCTTGCACTGGGGGGAACCACCCTATCGTTAAAATCAAGAGGTGACGCATGAAATGCAAAATATCATTTGTGCTGACTCTGGCTGCTTTGCTTTCGTGTCCGGCGTTCGCGGGCAGCACCGGAAATTGCGAAAACGCGGGAACGGATGCAAACCTTGCCGCCGAGGTCCATGGAGTGCAAAAGGAAGTCAACGAACTGATAAAAAATCTGAAGCTGACGCCGCGTCAATACTATACGCTGTTTACCGCATATCACGGGCGAATGGATTTAGCGGACCGGGATGTTTATTCGGGAGCTTTGGAATATATCAATTCGGCGCTGAAAAAATCCGCCACCGCAGAACTCTATGCGCAGAAAGCCGGGGCATTGAGTATGCTGGGCCGCAACCGGGAAGCGATTGACTCTTATACCATGGCAATGAAAAGAGACCCCGCCAATCCCCAATATCCGATGAACAGGGCAAGCGCATATCTGGACTTGAAGGAGTATGAAAAAGCCCTTGCCGACGCCGCAAAAGCGATTGAATTGGACCATGACGCCGCGGGATTCCCGTATCATACGCGTTACCGCATATATCGCGAGATGTCGGACTACAACAACGCCGCGAAGGACCTTTCCAGCTTTCTGGCGATAACAACCGACAAAAAATTCCGTCGCAATGTCATGAAGACTGATTGCTTTTTTCTTGTGACACAACAAGGCAGGCAGGTCAAGGGCTGTCCGGCTGGCGAAGAACTTGCGAAGGAATTCAATATTACATTATCAACGGAAATGACGCGCGGAGTTGTCTCCGCCGATTCTCCGGTGAGCGCCGAGGCAACCGGGGTCGGCGACAAAATAACCTGCGAGGAAGGCCAGCATCCGGTAACCACCACTATTCATACGCAATGCTGCACGGCGTCTAAATGTACGGCCTATGACGCCTATCATGTTTGCATTGAGTCCAAATGCACGGCCTGGGCGCCATGCGACAAAACAAGCACCACCTGCGAAGATGATGCTAAAGCCCAAAAGAACTCTTCATCCGAGCAGATACAACAAAAATAAAGTCTTTATCAAACTGTCCAAAACCCCGTTTTTCACCTGTTTGCCGGTGAAAGCGGGGTTTTTCGCGCAGATCAACGGGACGATAAATTGGAACAGCTGTTCCCATTTAATTGTAAACCACCGAAGTCACGGGACACACGGGAAACCACCGGGGAGATTGATAACTTGAAAAGCAGCCGCTCAAAACTAAATTCCCCTGCTCCCCTTCCGTGTGTTCCGTGACTTCTGTGGTTAATTGTAGTGGTTTGGGTTTGTTGCTTTTTTAATTGTGGAATTTGCCCGTTGACCGTGCCGGGAGGGAATACTTATAATTAAATATCGGAAATGGGGGGGATATTGGGATTTGCCACTATTTTCCCTGTTCCTGTTTTCACAATTTTCCTGTCCCGGTTTTTCCGTCATTACCCTATCCTTGGCTGCATGGAGAACGCCTGTGCCCGCAAAAAAAGAATTCCATATCATAGGGATTCCATCATACTGGCAGACAATCATTCCCCCTTTACAGCATTCCGCCGGAGGCGACGCTGTGATGGCGCACCAGTTTGAGTCCCTCGTATCGCGCGGCAGAAATGGCATCATTGAACCGCTGGGCGCCCGCTCATGGAGTTTCAGCAAGGACCACCGGACCCTGCGTTTCATAATAGACACATCCCGGCGATTCTCGGACGGTTCCGGTCTCTCCGCGGAAGATTTCAAGAAGTCCTGGGAAGACGGCCTGAAATTGCAGGCGAAATCAAACAACAGCGCACTGGCGGATGCCCTTTTTGACATTAAAGGATTTTCAAGACTGAGAGAAACAGGGACTTTAGAAGGTGTTCGCACCACAGGGAAAGACATTTTGGAACTGGAATTTGAAAAGCCGGTGCGCAGCGCGCTGGAACATTTAGCCGGAACCCGTTATGCGGCTTACAAGGTAGAGCAGGGGCACTATATCGGCACGGGGCCGTATGTGATTACGGAAAATAATCAAACGCTGACCTTAACGCCAAATGCCTACAGCGTCTACGGAAAACCCGGTCTGGAAAATGTGCGCATAGCTGTTATCCCTCCCGAAATGTCTTTAGAGAAAATCAGTTCCGGAGAAATAGATGCAATGCTATTCGCGGAGTACTCCGTAATTTCAAAAGATGCCGCCAAAGCAAAAAATGTAAAAACTGTTCTTAGTCAGGAAGGCTCGCATGTGGAAATAATGATAAACGGAGCAAAGGGCCGTTTTTTCGCCGAGCCGCATCGCAGGCGGGCATTTCAGGCTTTGACCTGGCAATATTTCAAAACGCATCCGGATGAATGGCCCGCACGATATCAAAACAACGGCTTTTTCCCGGATACGCAAAGCTTTCTGGAATTTCAGGCAGGAAGACTGCCGTCCGGCGAAGCCGAGACAATTGTTTCCGAAGGGTTAAAATATATAGGGCAATTGGCCAAGGATTCGCAAAAGCAACCGTTATTGTTGTGTTCCGGCACAGATATGCCATGGTTAACTGAAGTCTTGAGGAAAAACGGCATAAAACTGTCCGCTAAATCACGAACGGATTTGCCCCTGAAAGAATTATTGGCAATGTTTTACAAAACCCTGCACGCCGATATCCTGCCGATAACAATATCTATCGCTGATGCGGACCCGGACGGACTGTACCATTTGCTAGGCAAAAACGGCGCTATTTTCTCGCCCATGGCCGAAAGGAAGGAAGTGGCAGCTATGCTGGAAAAAGGGCGGGAAATAATTGACACTGAAAAATTAGCGCCGCACTATCAATGCATTGGCAGGGAAATATTGAAAGAAGTACCGTACGTTCACCTCGGATATTGGTATAGGTCCATGGCGTACAACTCCAAAGTCCTGCGTATCAAGGCAAATGCCATCGATAAAACGCGCCAATCCCTGACTGTTTTCGAGCCGGAGTCCTGATATTGCAATGCGCATGACCAATCTTCACATGCCCAGCCAATATATAATCCCGCCGGCAGATCGGTTTATTGACCGTTCCGGGAGGGAAGAACTATAATTGGAATATCAGAAATGGGGGGATTCCGAATTAATTTAAGTCTGGTCCCGTTTAATAGTATTACCATATCGTCCGGCATGACCCTGACGACCCGAGAAAACAGCTAACGCCGGAATAAAAGCCAAAGGACTTGCGCTAAAGTGACAAATACCCGAATTCCGCAAAAGAACCGCTACCGGTTATATATTGACGAATCGGGCGACCATGCTTTTAATCTGTTGGATGAGCCGTCGCACAGATTTTTGGCACTGCTGGGGGTATGGTTCCATCAAAAAACGGACTATGTTCAGTTTCATGACGCAATGGAGAATTTTAAGCGCCGTGTATTCGGCCCGCGCCCGGACAAACCGGTAATATTCCATCGCAGCGACATAATCAACCGCAAAGGACCTTTCGGCATACTGCAAGATCCCGCGTTGGCGGAGAAGTTCAACGATGGACTTATTGAGCTTATATCCGCAGCAAAATTCCGGATGGTGTGCGTCATAATAGACAAAAAAGCCGAGATGGCCTATGCGGAACCGTTCCATCCTTATCATTATTGCCTGACCGCCATGATGGAAAGATATTGCGGCTGGCTGAATTACAAGAATTCGGTGGGGGATATCATGGCGGAAGCCAGGGGGACCGCCGAGGACAGGCAGCTTGTACAGGCGTATACCCGCGTTTATGAAGGCGGGACTTCCGCGTCCTCGTATCAACGCTATCAAACGGCATTGACCAGCAAAGCGATAAAGATACAGCCAAAAACATCCAATATAGCGGGGCTACAGCTTGCGGATATTCTGGCGCATCCCGTCAAACAACATTGTCTTGCTGAAAAAGGCCGTATTGAGGGACGTTGCGATAGCTTTGGGCTGAAGATATGCGCGGCGGTCAGTGAAAAATTTAATATTAATGAGATGACGGGCGAGGCATGGGGCTATGGCAAAAAAATACTCCCAAAATGAAAAAACCCCTTACGGGGTTTGTTTCACGCCAGCCCTTACGGGCTGTCCACCTGCGGTGTACCGCATTGATAATATTATATACAACGCACAAATTATTTTCAAGAATTTTCCGGACAGCCATCCTTGAAAAAAAATAAATGGTGGCGACCGCTGTTAAATTTCACCACAGGCCGGATTATTGCCCCTGCAAAAAATGGGGCACCAATTAATTTTCAACCCGCGGAGAAATTTTGAGTTTGTTATGGTGAAAAGTCCAAAATTCCGTCCCAAAAATTAAATTATGTTTCTAGCCATTTTCACTTATGTCCGGCAAGCATCGCATGCGCCCTGGCAATCGAACTGCTGTCGGCGGGGAAACTGCGATGGCCATCCACCCACCGCTCACCGGGCCGAAAGGGCGAGGCATTGTTCCTTTGCTGTTCCTTCCCGTATATATACAAGCCTATACTTATAACAATCCACGCCGCTATGGACCAATAAAATGCACGCAGCCAGTTGCGCTTGCGTTCCTCCACGGTTCCGGCCGGATGCGATAAAAAAACTGCCGCCGGTATAAGCGCCAGACAAAACAGAAAAATCCCTACAGCCAAAGGCCCTCTCTCTGCCTCAAACGGCATAACCATATTGTCCACACCGTTATTATCGTAGCCGATTCGCGGTCTGTCATGTTGCGGGATGTTTTTCACAGCGTTTATTTGTTTAAGCATGGCCCGTATTTCCGCCTGCCGCTCGGCGCTGACCGGGCGAGGATCCATGCCAAGCGTACTCTGTCCCTGAGCAGAAGTAGAGGCTGCGGCTTGCGCCCCGTAAGAACGCTGCGCCTGTCTGACCTCGTATAGATAATTATGCGCCTCGCTGTGCGGCCTGAAACTGTTTTTTGAAAACATCATGATGTACGCAAAGCACAGCACCGCCGCCACGCAGCATACAAACAGCGCAATTGATACCCGTTTAACACTCATGCCATATTATAGCCCCGCAGCCTTGCCTCCGCAAAACCCGTCATAATTCCACGCCACAGGATGTTGAGAATAAATGGGAATACGCTCGCCAACAACCCCGCGCCGCCGTTTGACGCTGCCAGCCGATTGGGGTAGAATGGATTGTCGCATCGCTTCGCACTGCTACGGGGGGAAATAAATGAAACTGATACTGATGGCGGGATTACTGATGCTTGCTGGCGTGGTCCACGCCAAGTCGTCATGCAGCGACAGCTGCGGCATGTGTCGGGTGGGCGGTTATGAAACAATCAATGAACCGGTAATCTTCTATTATCACGGCAATATCGTCATGGCTGAATCCAATTGGGTGAACAAGCCGGACCTTATTGCGCACAAAACAGATGAAAGCAGCCACGGGGATTTCCGCATCTATAATGTCACCTCCAAAACGCTTACCCCGCCCGTCCCATTCACTGAAACCAAATTCCAGTTATATACCGGCGACGCGATACCGGAAGCCATAACAAGCGGCGCTGCGGCGGGAGGCAAAGCCTATATCGGCGGCGCGAACGGTCTTTTTGCAAGCGACAATCTGACAAAATGGACGCCTGTTCCCGGCGTCAGCGGCAACGTCGCCAAACTGCTGCCCGACGGCGACGACCTTTGGGTAGGCATGGGTAACGAAATACTCCGGCTGCACGACGGTACCATTGCAGAGCGCCATTCGTATGAGGGCGAAAAGGTCGCCGGGCTTGGCAAGATAGGCGATAAACTCTTCTTTAATCTGGTGGATAAAACAACACCTCCGTCCGGATTTTGCGAACCGTACCGCATTTCCAAAGGGCTTGAAATGCTGGATTTAAAATCCGGAAAAGTAACCGGGATTTCTTCTTCACTGAACAAAGAATCCGCCGCTATAAGGGGTTACCAATCGACGCAAACCGCCGAAGCAGTCATTATATTTACACAAGGTTTTCTCAACTCGGAAGCGCACACCCTTGATTTAAAAACCTTTAAACTCAGTAAATCCACAATTCCATACGCCACCTCTTTTATTTCATGGTGGCTGGCCGAAAATTCCGGCAATAAAAATGCCGCTAATGATTTGGCCGGACTTGTGGAAAAACTTTACGCACAGCAGGATTTCCTGTACTATTTCCCGTTCTGGAACGATGTATTCAACTGGCTCTACGATAACAAGGATTATGAGCGGCTAAAACGCATGTATATTGCCGCTTCGTCTAGGAACAAGCTGCAATTATTGCAAAGCATCGGTTATAAAAAAGACCCGTTTGCGCTGGAAATGCTGACCATGGCGTATGAACGCCATGAATATTTCCGGGATGATTTGATGCGCCTTATCACGTCGCACAAGGAACCGGGATATGACGAGTTGCTGGAAAGGATACTGCGCGAAACCCCGTCCCAGCAACCTGAAAGTTACGCCAAAGGACTTTACTCCGACCTTTGCGGACTGGCCGCCGATGAGCTTATAAAACGTCAGGGCGAAAAAATTGTGCCGCTGGTGGAAAAGCTGGCTGATGACCCGTCCACCGTCGCGCAAAATCAAAAATTCCTGGAAGGCGCACTGGACAAATGGTCATGGGGAACCAGACATATGGGGTATAAACCGCAACGCTGGATAAGGGCCGAACACGCCACGCCGACGGAAGCAATGGCGCTGCTTGATGACCCGGATCCCTATATCCGCGAGCAGGCCATACAGAAATTACAGTATGTAACAACACCCGTACCGCTAAAAAAACTGCTGGCCGCTTTTGCGGAAGTCGGCAAAAACGGCATGGATATGGAAGGACCCGCAATTAATGCCATATCAATATCCACAGACCCTGCGGCAGGCGACGCGCTACTGTCGAAATTCGACAATTCAAAAGGATATCTGCGGGTACTGATAATGATAGGCTTGGCGAGAAGAAAAGACCCGCGCATATTTCCGATACTGACCGGCGAGCTCAACGACACAAACAGTGATGTGCGCATTGGCGCGATACGGGCGCTTGGCTACCTGCAAGATAAGCGCGCGATACCTTTTCTGCTGAATGAAATAAAGCGGACCGACGTCAAAGATACGGAACCCGGCATATGGGCCATAGATTCTCTGGGCCATATGGGCGATGAGGAGGATTTGATTGCCCTGTCTTCAAATTCATCGGCGCAATGGATTCGCGCCAGCGCCCAGCAATCGCTTGCTAATCTGCACGGCGGGTATTTCCAACGAGTGTTTTAATCCGCAAATGCTTGCCTGATAAATATGGCAGAGGTGAACCATCCTGCACACCCGCAGATATAACCATAAATAGGGTCAGACATAACTATAAATAGGGTCAGGTAACGCTCTAGGTCATAGTGCAACACCAATCTTGTAGACTAAAGACAAGAAAAGGGAGTTGCATATGTCTCAGTATCATCGACTTAGCTTTAAAGAGCGCGAAGAAGTA
>Ga0326728_10014653_pt1 | contig 16579 bp, 10 predicted proteins | sample MB3enrmetagenome_FD_207602 | JGI IMG/M metagenome (GOLD analysis project Ga0326728, IMG submission 207602) | Lab enriched peat soil microbial communities from McLean, Ithaca, NY, United States - MB31MN | ecosystem: Environmental > Terrestrial > Soil > Wetlands > Peat | place: USA: New York...
ATGACCCGTCCAAGCGCCACGCGCCGGCCATGCTGACCACGGATCTCTCCCTGCGCTTCGATCCTGAATATGAAAAGATTGCACGGCGCTTCTACGAGAATCCCGACCAGTTTGCCGACGCGTTCGCCAAGGCCTGGTTTAAGTTGACGCACCGCGACACGGGGCCTCTCTCGCGCTACCTTGGCCCGCTCGTTCCCAAGGAGCCCCAACTATGGCAAGACCCTGTTCCCGCCGTGGATCATAAACTCATCGGGAAGCAGGACATTGCCGCTCTGAAAGCCAAGATCCTCGCCTCCGGGCTGTCGATTTCCGATTTGGTCACCACGGCCTGGGCGTCGGCGTCGACCTTCCGCGGCTCCGACAAGCGCGGTGGGGCCAACGGGGCGCGCATTCGCCTCGATCCGCAAAAGGATTGGGAAGTGAACCAGCCGGCCGCGCTAGCGAAGGTCCTCAAGAAGCTGACGGCGATTCAAAGAGAATTCAACGCCTCGCAGTCCGGCGGGAAGAAGGTCTCGCTGGCCGACCTGATCGTTCTGGGCGGCTGCGCGGCCATCGAGGAAGCGGCGAAGAGGGCCGGGCACAACGTGAAGGTTCCCTTCTCGCCGGGGCGCACGGATGCCTCGCAGAAGCAGACCGATGCGCACTCCTTCGCCGTACTGGAGCCGACCGCAGACGGGTTCCGCAACTACCTCCGGAGCAACGGAGACCCGCGATCCGCCGAGGAGCGGCTGGTGGATAAGGCGCAGTTGCTGACCCTGACCGCCCCCGAGATGACGGTTCTCATCGGCGGCCTGCGCGCCCTGAATGCTAACTTCGGGCAGTCCAAACACGGCGTCTTCACCCACCGGCCCGGGACGCTAACCAATGATTTCTTCGTCAACCTGCTCGACATGCATACGAAGTGGCAGCCCTCTTCGACATCCGAAGGCGTCTATGAGGGCCGCGATCGCTCGACGGGCAAACTTAAGTGGACCGGCACCCGTGTCGACCTTATCTTCGGCTCGAACTCCCAGCTCCGAGCCATCGCGGAAGTCTATGCCTGTGACGACTCGAAAGAGACGTTCGTGAAGGACTTCGTGGCTGCGTGGAATAAGGTGATGAACCTTGATCGCTACGACCTTGCCTAAGGTCTGTAGGGGCGGTTCGCGAACCGCCCCTACCTAAATGCACGGTGGTACCGGAGGGATGGTTCGTGTCCGGACGGTTCGCGGCTGCCAGAGCAAAGCTCTGCGGTCTTGAGCCACCACCACTCAGCGAAACGAGGCGCTTCGCTTTGCGCCAGCCACCGTCAAACGACGCAAGGAAAGTTAGGCACCTTCATCCCGATGACCTCCCCCGGCAGAGCGCGGCCTGAGGCCGATTTATAGCAGCTCTTCCAGATCTTCGATGGTCAGATCAGCGTCGCGCATGATGCTTTTCAGGACTTTTGGGTGGAGAATTTTGGCCGCGTGAAACGGAAGGGTTGCTCTCCTGCCGGCAGCATTCCTGTAAATTCAGAGAAAATCCCAGTCTTTCTAATACTGTGGCCATCTGGCGAGCTGTGATGCGGGGCAGCTTCGGCATTAGACGGTGACTTCGACGGTGGAGAGGCTAACGGAAACTGGCTCGGGAACTTCCTCTCCGTTCGCCAGGCGGTCTTCGATATGCAGCCGCATGGCATCTTTGATATTCGCCATGGCCTCTTCGTACGTCTCCCCTTGGCTGTAACACCCCTGGAGCGCGGGACAGGAGACGAAGTAGCCGTCTTCGTCACTCTCCAGTATCACCGGAAGCGTTAGTCTCTGCATGGGGCAAGTGTATTCCTTTCATAAAGGGAATGACAACCCGATGGGCGGCACCGACATCGCTGTTTATGTCAGCGGCCCGTAGGACCCTCGCGCCGGCAAGCGGGCAGCCACGGTCAGTGCTTTCCTGACCGTGGGCTTTCCCATGTGAGGCATTCCTGGCGTTCGGCCAGTGGGTGGTGCTTGATTCCGCCGACAGTCACGCGGCCACAATCGGCACGCTCCAGAATCCATTCGACGAAGACTGGGCGTCCGGACCGAACCAGCGCGGCCATCGGCCCGCACGAGGGAATGAAAATCACCTCGTCACCCCCGCGCAAGCGGGGGTCCAGGTCAGGGGATTCCCGCTTGCGCGGGAATGACGCATGGGGGTGATTTTCGGGAGAGCGCCCCCCAGAGTCGCCATAGTGGGCAATGTGAACTGGGTTCGAGGGCCTTATCGGCGGGGACGCGCCAGCGACTCAATCGATGTTTCCACATTCGAGTCGTATCGGATCTGATTCAGGCGTCTTGTGGTGCGGAGTGGTCTGGCGTCGCTACCCCAGGATGGCGAAGGTTCACTCGTATCGCAGCGCCACCATAGGATCGACCTTCGTTGCGCGGCGCGCGGGGATATAGCAGGCAATGAGCGACACCAGACAAAGCAAGAACGTCACTGCCGCATAGGTCCCGAGATCGCTCGTGGTGACGCCGAAGAGCACGCTTCTGAGGTAGCGCGTAAGCGCCAGCGACATGGCGATGCCAACCGCCAGGCCCAGGAGGGTCAAAAGCAACCCCTGGCCCAGCACCAATCGCACGACTTCAGCGCGCTGTGCTCCGAGCGCCAGGCGAATGGCAATCTCGTGTGTGCGCTGGCGCGTTGTGTAGCCGATCACCCCGTAGATGCCCACAGCGGCCAGGGCGAGCGCCAGCAATCCAAAGGCGCTGGCGAAGATCCCGGCGAGCCGTTCAAAAATGCTGCCAAGCTGCATGCTGGACTTGAGGGTGGTCACACCAAAGACGGGCAAATCGGCATTGAGTTCGTGAACGGTCTTTACCACGGCCGCGGCATAGCTTTGCGGATCACCGGACACGCGCGCGTGAACCATCACCAAGTCGCGGTAACGCTGGTAAAGGGGCTGGAAATAGACGGGCTCCGGGGCGTAATTCAAGCGGCGGTACTTTCCGTTTCGCGCCACGCCCACGACATTGAACCACTGCCCATCTTCGTTGAACCGCTTTCCAATCGCGTCCTGCCCAGGCCAGTATCGGTTGGCAAATTCCTCGTTGACGATGGCTACGAGCTGCGATTTCACCGTGTCCTGCTCGGTGAAGTCGCGCCCGGCAATGATGGGAATGCGCATCGTGCGGAGGTAGTTCGGGCCGACGCTGGCTCGGCTGACTTGCATGGATTCACCGGGCCGCGGCAGGTAACCCTCGGGACGGATATAGGCAAAATGGATGGTGAAACTGAGCGGCGAAAAATCCGCCAAAGTGACCGACTCAATCCCGGGCAGCGCCGAGAGTTTGGCGAGCAATTGGCGATGGAAGGCGATGCCTTGATCCTCCGAATAGCCGAGGGGTCCGAGCTCGTAGGAAGCCACCAGCACGTGGTTAGGGTCAAAACCGAGATCCGACCGTTGGGCGTTCCACAGGCTGCGGGTGAAGAGTCCGGCGCAGATCAGCAGGAGCAGCGAAAGCGAGATCTGCGCCACGACCAAGGCGCGGGAAAGCCGCGATTTGTGAATTCCGCCCGACATACTCCCCACCTCCTCCTTCAGCACGGCGATGGGAGCCAGGTTGGAAGACCGTAGCGCGGGCAGAATCCCGAAGACCAGGGCGGTGAGAATTGAGGTGATGACGGTCAAGCCGAGCACCCTGTGGTCAACTCGACCATTGATGGCGAGCTGAAGGTTGGTGGGCGGGAAGAGCGCGGCAAACGAGCCGGCCGTCCAGCTCGTAACCAACATGGCGACCCCGCCGCCAACCAGAGCGAGCAGCAGGCTTTCCACCAGGAGCTGGCGGAGCAGCCGCCAACGCGCGGCACCCATCGACAAGCGTAGCGCAAGCTCACGCCGGCGAGCCACGGAGCGAACCAGCAACAGATTCGCGACGTTGGCGCAGCCCAGCAACAGCAGTACGGCGGCCAGCGCCAGCAGCATGGGCAGCGTCTTATACATGAAAATGTTGGTGCCGAAGGGTGAACGATAAAGAGGATCGAGCGTGATCTGGTTGGGACCGCGATGAGAATCGGGATACTGCTTGACGATCCGTTGCATTTGAAGGTCAAGCTCCACCTCCGCCTGGCGGCGAGTGACGCCGGACTTGAGCCTTCCCAGCACATCGAGCCAGAAATGGCCGCGCTCGCGGACCCCGTCGGCGTAAACCAGAGGAATCCAGAGGTCCGAACGGGTCCCCGTCGCGCATCCCACAAACCCCGGCGGAGCCACACCCACAATTGTGCATAGGTGCTTGTTGATCTGAATGGACTTGCCGATCACGGAAGGGTCCGCTCCGAAATGGCTTTGCCAAAGCGCGTAGCTGATTATCACTGCCGGCGTGCTCCCGGTTTTTTCTTCTTCCGCCAGCGAGAAGCTGCGTCCAAGGATGGGGGGCACACCGAGCACATCAAAGTAATTCGCGGAAACATCCGTTAGATAAAAACGCTCTGGCCTGGCATCACCTGTAAGGGAGACGAAATCCTGCTCGTACGCAATGAGGCCGGAAAAGCTCTGAGTCCTTTCACGTAGATCCACGTAGTCGGGATAAGAAAACGGCGGCGTGGGATTCTCACTCCACTCTCCCCTCGTGATCGAGACTAGCTTGCTGGTATCCGCGGCCCCCGGAATAGGATCCAGCAGCGTCGCGTTAATCCAACTGAAAATGGTGCTATTCGCGCCAATCCCCAGCGCCAGTGTGATCACCGCCACCGCGGTGAAGCCGGAGTTCTTTGCCAGCATCCGAAAGCCGAAGCGCACGTCCTGGAGCAGAGTGTTCATCGTGTTCCCTAACAACAGACGCGTGGTCAGTAGCTGAACGCATGACGAGGTCGCCAGCTACTAGCCACTGTTTTAGCAAGCAGTGGACCAATCGCAGAACGGTCGAATTCGCTCTACAGGAAGGAGTTACAAGACCTCCCAAGAGAACTGCAAGGTGCGGAGTGTCCGGTTTTGGGATTCGACCGTCCATTTTCGGACAGGAGCGCAAGCGGGTGTCTGCGATCTAGATTTTCGATCTGTTCCCTCTCCGTAAGTGGTTTTAACTTCAATAACTGATTGGTGCGAAAGGGGGGACTCGAACCCCCACCCCTTGCGGGACCAGATCCTAAGTCTGGCGCGTCTGCCAATTCCGCCACTTTCGCGTACTGCCATTATAAATCAAGAGGTGTCCTGCGGGCATTCGCTCTTGACGCGTCGGGGCGCCAGAGTGAGTTTGATCTAGGGGCAGTTCAGGTGTTTTTGGGTTTGGAGCGGCGTCGGGTGAGCGGACTTACTCGTGGCGCTCTGGCCGGCCGAGTCGGAAGGGCGGTTGGCGCAGACTTGCGCGTGGCGGTTACGTGCTGTGCCTCCTCCAGAAACGCAAAGCGATTGCCACCCAAGCACCACCCGCGATGCTGGCGGGGAAGAACCAACGGGCGTCGGGAACTTCAATGAGGGTCCGGATCATTATCACGGAACCCCAAAGCAGGCCCAACCAGCCTTCCACGGGAATTCGGTCAATTCTGATGCCGGGATGTATTCTCATCGCTAGCTCCTCCAGGGCGCTTTGCGCAGCAGAGGCCAGTCCACCCTGAGGCCGGACCCTTTCTTTCGTCCTCCGATAGTGTCCTGGTTTCGGTGTAGCGCTGGCCTTTAGGCCAGCATCTGCCGACCTAAAGGTCGGCGCTACCCGTTTCCTATGAAATTGACACCGCCTAATTGTCACTAGTTCCAGAAAAAGCGGGTTGAGCTCGGCGCGGCAGCCACGAATGAGAATCCGCACGTCATCCCCGTGTACGGGCACGCCATGGCGTGCCCCTACTCGACCGCTGATCACTGCACGATCAACGCCACCTTGATGCTATCCAACAGGGGGAAACTCTTGTCGAGATAAGGTTTCCCTTCGTTGGTAATCCTGCCCTGGTCGGGACCGTTACCTCCCGGCGCGCCCTCGCCATAACCGCTGTAGAACTGCTGGACTACATCCATGCCTTCCACAACCTTGCCAAACGGCGCGAATCCCATGGCGTCGAGGTTCCGGTTATCGGCCAGGTTAATGAAAAGCTGGGTGGTGCGGGTGTTGCGGCCGGCGGTAGCAAAGGTCAGGTACCCTGTCAGGTTGCTCTCTTTGACAGGATCGTCCTTGATGGTGGCGCTCGCCCAGACGCGAGAGACTTCAGGTCTGGGATTGAGTCCAAACTGCGCAACGAAGCCCGGCAGCACGCGGAAGAAAGCCGCTCCGTCGAAGAAATGGTTCTTCACCAGGTTGTAAAAGCGGTCGGCGCCCAGCGGCGCCCAGTCGCGCGTGACCTCCACCACGAAATCTCCTTTGGTGGTTGTAAACTTCGCTTTGAACGTGGCAGGAGCCTGTTCCTTCATTGCGGAAGGGACCATCAGCGAAACGCGCGGCGCAGGGCGCTGCTGGGCAGTTGATTGCGCCCAAGCCTGAGGGCAGACAATTCCCGTGGCAAGTAACAATGCGAAGAATGCAGTCAGCAGGTTTTTCATTTTCATTCCTCCATAGAAATCGTAAAGGGAAGGCTTGTCTTCCCCTTGGCGTCATGTAATGAAGGTTCGTTCATTACGTCAGCCCGTCAGACGACAGGCGCAAGCGAGTAGTCCACGGCGTTAGTCGTAGGTTCGATAGGCCTTCCCTCTCCCCCTCCCCCCTCTCCCGCCGGGCGGGAGAAGGGGAGAAAGGGAGAGAGGGTCTTCCTTTTCCCAGGGCTTAGAAGCTGTGAATTAATCGATGGGCCGACGAACGGGCTTCACGCCAAGCCGCAAAGTACGCAAAGTTCGCAAAGAAAAGCAGGAGCTTCTCCTTAGCGTTCCTTTGCGCCTTTGCGTCTTGGCGTGAGCTGTTTTGATTTCTTCACACCTTCTTACGCCCTGGGCTACGCTCTTCCGCCCCTGGTCCTGCGTAACCCGAAGGGTCAGGCAACCTCTGCCTGTCCAGGCCAGCGATGCTAACCGAGCTCAGGCGTGGCGAACACGTCAAAGGCAATCTGTCTGCCGTTTGAATACACGCCCTGACACCTCGCACCTGATACCCGACACCTACCTGCCCATTTCGTGGCTCACGCGCTCGACCTGCCGCATGACCCGCAGGAGGTTGCCTCCCAGGATCTTCTTTAAGTCCTGTTCGCTATATCCGCGCCGGGCCAGCTCGCGCACCAAGTCAGGAAGCCTCGAGACATCCTCCATGCCGAGGGGGGCCGAATTAATGCCATCGAAATCCGAGCCCAGGCCGACATGGTCGACCCCGCCCACCTGCACCGCGCGGTCAATGTGATCAGCGATGGCGGTGTAGCTTGGCACCGGCAGGTCCTTCAACACGGACTGCTCGATCTTCTGTTCTTCGAGGTAGGGTAGCCGCTTGCCCTGGCTCGCGTAGCGCGCTCGCGCCGCCGCAAGCTCCGCATCCAACTGCTTGTCGACTTTCTTGTAAGCATCGGCGTAGGCTTGGCTCAGGAAACCCGAGTAGAAATTGATGTCCATAACGCCGCCGTTCTTGGCCAGAGCGCGAATCATATCGTCACTCATATTGCGAGGGACATTGCAAAGGGCGCGGCAGGAGGAGTGCGAGGCGATGACCGGCGCTCTAGTGACGGCCAGCGCATCGTAAAAGGTCTTGTCGGAAACATGAGAAATATCCACCATCATTCCCAGGCGGTTCATGCGTTCCACCACTTGCTTTCCAAAATCCGTCAGCCCGTTCCATTTGGGCTGGTCGCCGGAGGAATCGGCCCAGCCGGTATTGGCAGTGTGGGTGAGCGTCATATAACGCACGCCCAGTCGAGAGTAGATGTCAAGGACGTGCAGGTCGTCCTCAATGATGTGCCCGCCCTCCACTCCCATCAAGATGGCGAATTTGCCTTGCAGGTGGAGGCGCACGACTTCATCCGCCGTCGTGGCCATTCCAAGCACGTCGGAGTGACGCGCCACCTGCTCGTTCACAACGTCTATCAAGTCGAGCGCGCGGTGAATCAAGTCTTGCTTCGGCCAGGTTACATCCACCCAAATGGAGAAGAACTCGGCGCCAAGATGCCCGTGCCGCATCTTCGAGATACTGACCGACAAGGGGCTGTCCGGCTGGGCGAGATCGCAACTCTCATCCAGCATCATCTGCGGGGTGTCCGCGTGAGTGTCAATGATGATGGCTTGCTGGAGAACCCTTTCCGCCGTCTTCTCCGCATCGGCGGGCGAGCGCTGGGATGAAAACAACGAGACCGCTGCCAGGCTGCAAGCCAGGATTACTTTGAATATCTGTCGGGACTTGAGCATAATGAAGGCCTTTGACGTTCCAGAGCCTTCGATTATCAGAAGTTGCTACGGCTTTTGTCAAACGCATTCTGGTCGGTGTTATAATCAGTCACACTCTTATCGGGCAGGCGGAATCTATGGCCGATACTCTCCCACGTCTGATCGTTCGTGACGCGTTTGGGAATCAGCGCGAAGTTGAGATCGTCCACACACCATTTACTTTGGGCAGGCAGAGCGACAGCGACCTGGTGTTGCTGGACAGTAGAATCTCGCGCCGTCACGCTCGAATTGTCCAGACGGACAAAGGGTACGTGATTGAGGATCTGGGCAGCCGCCACGGGACTGCCGTGAACAACGAAAAGATCACATCCTGCCTGCTGAAGTCCGGCGACCGCATCAACTTGGGTGTGGCGGATTCCTACATGCTTTCGTTCGTGGAAGCCCAGGCGGTGCTGCCGGAACTGCTTGAAAAGCTCGAGAAGGCTGCCGCCGGGCCGGCTCCCCAACTCCAGCATCTCGGATTGCTGCTCCGCATGGCCCAGATGATGCATCGGGCTCCGGCGCTCGAGGAAGTCCTTATGGTGCTGGTGGACTCCGCCTTGCAGTTGACCAACGCGGAACGCGGATTGTTGTTCCTCCTCGAAGAGGATAAGACGCTGCACCTGAAACTGGCGCTCGGCGCGGGTGGCGTTTACCTGGGACGCGAGGTCAGCGACTACTCGCGTACGGTGGTGGAGCGAGTGGCGGCCTCGGGCCAGGAAGAAGTAATCCTGGAGGACCAGATGACCGGCCGCACGGCCCAGGAAACCAGGATCGTGCGCGCAGAGGTGCGTGGCATTGTGGCCGTGCCTTTACAAAAATTGCCGGTTTCTGAGGCTCGGGGCGAGACCATCCAGATCGCCGCGCCGGAACTGCTCGGCGTTCTCTACCTCGATACACGCTCGCACCCCACCGCGGTCACGGGGCTCGACCGGCAGGTGCTTCAAACGCTCGCCGTGGAAGGCGCCACGGTCATCGAGAACGCCCGCCTGCTGCGGATTGCCCAGGATCAGGAGCGCATCCAACACGAGATGTTCCTGGCCCGCAACATCCAGCAGGGGCTTTTGCCGCGCCGCTTTCCGCAGAGCGACTACTTCCAGGTGCACGCCACAACCATGCCCATGGAGCAGGTGGGCGGTGACTACTACGACATGGTCCACCTGCCCGACGAGCGCTTCGGGTTCATCGTTGCGGACGTCTCTGGCAAGGGACTCCCCGCCGCCATGCTGGCAACCAATCTGCAAGGAGCCTTCGCGGGCGTCGCGGCCGGCGATCCGGATCTCCCCGTGCTCTTTCGGCGCGTGAATGAGTTCCTCTGCGAACGTACCCTGCCGGAAATGTTCGCCACCATACTGTACGGAGTCCTGGACCGTCTGGGCAGATTCCAGTTCGTCAACGCCGGACACGTCTCGCCCTTGCTTATCCGCGCCGGCGGCGGCATTGAGACTCTGACTTCCTCGAATTTTCCCCTGGGATTGTTTCCCGGCACAACGTTTGAAGTCGCCAGCGCCCAATTGAAGTGCGGCGATGTCTTGTTGATCTGCTCTGATGGCGTCACCGAAGCTCACGCCGCAAACGAAGAGCTGTTCGGAGAACCCAGGTTACAGAATGCTCTCCAGGGTTGTTCCGGGCTGACGGCGGACGAAATCTGCCATCGCGTGGTGAGTGCGGTACACGATTTTGTCGGGGATTACCCCCAAACCGACGACATCACACTCACGGTGGTCCGATTTGGGCCGCAACCCCATCCTGGAAATTAGAAACTGGAAACCGGAAACTGGAAATTAAAGCCACAAACGTCACCCACCTTGTCATTCCGAGCGCCGCGAGGAATCTGGCTCTGGACTGCCATCCGCAATCCAGTTGAAGCAAAGCGAGATTCCTCCTTGCGCTCGTGATGACATCAGGCAAGCGGATGTTTTGCCCGAACGCGCAGACAACGTGTCGGGAGACGGCTTGCGGTTCCCGGACCGGGCCAGGGGAAGGCTCCTAGGGAACCGAAGTATGGCGGCATGCGTATGGAATAACACGGGAGGGTCTTCCCCTGACTCGAACGCTGGCCCCTCTCACGCGCTACCGAGGAGGAAACAATGCGCACCATGTGGAGACTGTTGTGCCTTATGGGAGTTCTGGCGGTGATCGGGGCCACAGCCACGCCATTGCCCAAACCAGCTTCTGGTGATGACGACCGCTCTCTGGTGATCGTCTTCAAGGACGGCCATCGACAAACCTTCCGTTTGGCCGACATTGCCCGAATCGAATTCAGCACGCCGACGACGACCGCCACATCATCAGTGAGGCGCGCCCAATTTCTCGGTGTGTGGAAAGTTGGCGTCGGCGGCGACAACTCTGGAACATTCCTCATCACGCTGAAACGCGATGGGGTTGCCGAGAAGACGATGGGATCACATAACGGAACATGGAAGGTCGTCAACGGCGAGGCGCGATGCAAATGGGAAGACGGCTGGACGGACGTGATCCGCAGGAACGGCAACCTGTGGGAGAAAGCCGCCTGGTCAAATGGCCGATCCCTCGACGAGCCCCCCGACAACGTTGCCGAGGCCGTTTACACGGAACCGAATTAGAAGAGTTCTCGCAAGTTTTCCAACTCGAGCGCTTCCAGAGCCTGGACAATCATGTCGGCCTTTGTGTGGGCCCGCAATTCTGTGGCGGGAAACGTGGAAGCAACGGCCACGCATTTCATGCCTGCGCCTTTGGCGGCTTCGATCCCTGCGAATGAATCCTCTATTGCGACACACGCGGCGGGAAGGATGCCGAGCTTCCGCGCAGTCTTCTCGTATATTTCGGGATGCGGCTTGACGTGTGTGATTTCGTCCGCCGTCAAGACGACGTCGAAACACCGTCGTAGCTTCAGGGCGTCAAGAATGAAGAATACGTTTTTGCTCATGGCCGCGGATGCCAGCGCCACCCGCACACCTTTTTCATGACACTCTGCGATCAGCCTCTCGACTCCCGCAAAAGGCTTGGCGTGGGGGGCGAACGCCGAACGGAATCTAGCTTCAAGTTCCTCGCCGAGCCGTAGCCGGTCGTCCGCGGTGAGCCGTTCGCCGAAGAAATGACGGAGCGTAAGATCATTGCCCGGTCCGAGCACCTGCTTAGGGAGGGCCGCCCGGTCAAACGCGATGCCGTGTTCCGCCAATAGCGCCTCCCACTTCCGAACGTGAAAAGGATTGGTGTCAACAAGCACGCCGTCCATGTCAAAAATCACGGCGGAAGGGAGGAATGAGTTCATATCGGTTGAAAAGAAACCAGAAGTCAGAAATCAGAAATTAGAAGCAGGCCGCCTGCGCTCTCGAAGTCGCCGAGAACGCTGTCATTCCGAGCGCAGACTTCATGATCCTTGGGCTCACCACCGTGCATGAAAATGGCTGGTGTGGAGGTAGCCGCGGAATCCTGGAAGGGCGGGGCTTTAGCCCCGCCGTCAGGGCCCTCACCCACCACTTCGTGGTCCCCCCTCCCCCGAAGCGGGGGAGGGGGTAGGGGGAGAGGGAGTTGCCGGTCACGGCGGGGCTGAAGCCCCGCCCTTCCGGCACCATTTTCATGGCAGCGAGGAATGACACGGTCGCTTGGAGTTTCACCGCCGAAAGCGGCCGACTTCTGACTCCTCTCTTCTGCTTTCTGCTTTTTTGCTCGTCACTCGTCACTGCTTTATCGGCCGCAGGCTCGACAGCAATTTCTCCGGCGGCAGCGTATTCAGCACGTCTTCCTTGCTCAACCACCCGCGCCGCGCCGTCACCACGCCGTAGCGCATCAGTTTGAACTGCTCGGGGCTGTGCGCGTCGGTGGAGATGATGACTTTCATTCCTCGATCTCGCGCTAGTTTCACGTGCCGGTCGCAGAGATCGAGGCGCTCGGGATTGCCGTTCAATTCCAGAATGACACCGTATTCCTTGGCGGCCGCGAAAACCTTCTCGAGATCGAAAGTGAACGGGTCGCGTTTCAGAATCTGCCGGCCCGTGGGATGCCCGAGAATTCTGACATAGGGATTGGCGAGAGCTTTGAGGAGGCGGGCGGTCATTTCCGGGCCGGGCATATTCATGCGGGAGTGCACGCTCACGAGCACGATGTCGAACTGTTTCAGAATCTCGTCCGGGTAATCAAGAGTGCCGTCGCCCATGATATCGACTTCCGCTCCTGCCCAGATTTTGATTCCACTGACTTTCTTGCGGGCAGCTTTGATGCGTTGGATGTTCTCCACGGCGCGTTTGTCGTCCAGACCGTTGGCAATAGTTACGGCCTTCGAATGATCGGTGACGAGGATGTATTCATAACCGAGCTCTTTAGCGGCGTGCGCCATCTCCTCGACGCTGGCCCTGCCATCCGAGGCAGTGGTATGCATCTGTAAGTCACCCTTGATGTCTTCCAGTTCCACCAGCTTGGGAAGCTCGCCTTTTTCCGCTGCTTCGATCTCACCAAGGTTTTCACGCAACTCGGGAGGAATCCAGGGCAGGTCCAGCTTAGCGTATATATCCTCTTCAGTCCGGCGGGCCAGGGCTTTCTCCCCGTGGAAAAGGCCATATTCGCTCAGCTTCCACCCTCGCTTTTTGGCGCGCTCGCGCAGGGCTACGTTGTGCTCCTTGGAACCGGTAAAGTATTGCAGGGCGGCTCCGTAGGATTCGCGCTCCAGCAGTCGGACGTCAACCTGAAGGTCATTCTGGAGCTTTACGCTTACCTTGTCTTCACCTTTGGCCAGCAACTGGGCGATGCCAGAATACTTGGCAAAGTGGTCCGCGATGCCGGCGCGGTTATGGCCGGTCACAAGCAGGTCAAGGTCGCCCACGGTTTCGCGCCCTCGCCGAAGCGAGCCGGCGGGCGTCACTTCCTCCACGCCACTAAACTCTTTGAGGTAACTAGTGAGTTGTTGCGCGGTTTCATAAGCGGTGTCCATGCGAAAGCGTCCGGCGGCTCGGCGGTAAACCTCGAGGGCTTTCAGGATGTTCTCCTCAGACTTGACGCTCATGCCCGGAAGCGTCCGCAGGCGGCCCGCCTTGGCCGCGGCTTCCAGGTCTTCAATGCTCTTGACGCCCGCCTCCTTGTAGAATAGCCGCACTTTCTGCGGCCCGACGGTTTGTAGTTGCAGAAGTTCCAACAAGCTGGCCGGGATTTTTGCCAGTTGCTCCTGGTGGAATTTCGACTTTCCGGTTTCGACCAGCTCGACGATCTTCTTTGCCAAGTCTTCGCCAATTCCTGGAATGTCCGTCAGTTTTCGCTTGGGATCATGGGCAATATCCTCCAGCCGCTCGGGAAGGCCCTCGATCGAGCGCTTGGCGCGATCATAAGCCGCAGCCTTGAAGGGCCATTTGGGGTCGTCCTGGTTGATTTTCATCAAGTTCGAGATTTCTTCGAAGATCGCTGCTATTTCACGATTCTCCAATGGACGCCTCCCCTGCCATGTGGCGGCGAGTAGCGCTCGCCCAAGTGGCCGGACGCCGTTCGCTATATCGAGTTAAGCGCAATGAAATTAATTACTTAACCGCATTCGACGAGTGTTTCTTTTTGCCACATGCGGTGTTAGAATCGCAGCGTGGCGGAGTTTTGATGACTCAATCGCGTTTCGGCCTCCAAACCAAGATTATCATTATATTCGCCCTTGCGGTGGTCTCTGTAGTGGGTGTTTCAACCTACATCGCCATGATCTTGACCCGGCAATTGGTCGAGGAGGAGATTTACGGCAGGGCCTGCACCCAGGCTAGAGCCACGGCTCACCAGTTGGTCAACGAAGACGCCCTCCAGGATACCGCCAAACTGCAACAAGTCTTGAAACAAATCCAACGCGATATGCCAGGGGTGCGGCAGGTGGATGTTTACCTGCATGGGTCGCCGCACCAACTCGAGGCCACGACCGCACCGCAGGCAGAGCACCTGGAGTTGGACAATATACCCGGTATCGAGCATTACGACGAATTCGAGCGCCCCGACGATGAGTCCCTCACCATCGAAACCGACCACGGCCGGTATTGGATTATCGGAGTGACGATCCGCTCTCAGGGGCAGCCTTTGGGGTGCTTGAATCTGAAGGTCTCGAAGTCACAAACCAGCATTGTGACTCACGAGTTGGTAATCCGCAACCTGCTGCTGATGCTGGCGAGTCTGGTGGTGGTTATCCTGGCGGTTCACATCTTCTTCTTGCGAGCGGTGAGGACCCCCGTAAAGGACATGATTCGAGTCATGGAAGGCGCGGAAAAGGGACAACTCCACGTCCGCGCCACTCTGCGAAGCACCGACGAAATCGGCATGCTTGCGGCGCACCTGAACCGCATGCTGCGGCGGATTGAGAATTTCAATACCGAGTTGGAGCGGAAAGTACAGGAGTCTACGGCAGGGCTGGCCGAGGCCAATGAAGAACTGCGGCGCATCAACGAGGAGCTTTTCGAGACACAGAAGAAGCTGGCGCGCTCAGAGCGGCTGGCGATTGCCGGCCAGCTTGCCGCCAGCCTGGCCCACGAGATTGGGACGCCGCTTAATTCCATATCGGGACACGTGCAGTTGCTGGCACGCCGCAAGGACGCCGACGAATCCACCCGGCGCCGGCTCCAGATTATCGAGAGGCAGATTGATAATATTGTGCGCACCGTCAATCAACTGCTTTCGTGGAGCCGCAAGTTTGAACTGAAAGTCGAGATGGTGGACCTGCGGCGCGTGATCGAAGAGGCGGTTCTGCTTTCCTCACCCGCCCTGCAACTGCGAAAGATCCGGGTGAAACTGGATCTAGCAAAAGACTGTCCGAAGATCTTGGGTGACGGTGGCTATTTGCAGCAGGTCCTCTTGAATCTCATCAACAACAGTATGGATGCCATGCCGCGTGGCGGTGATCTGCGGATCGAAACGCGGCTGGTGGAGGGCGCGGCGCGGCAAGTTGCCGTTCGTGTGACGGACAACGGCTCAGGCATGTCGCCGGAAACCGTGGCGCACGCGTTCGACCCGATGTTCACGACCAAACGGCTGGGGACAGGCACCGGTCTGGGTCTGGCGATTTGCGAACAGATCGTTCGCCAGCACGGCGGCACGATCGGAGTGGAGAGTACGCCTGAGAAGGGGACCACCTTCACCTTGATCTTGCCTGTCGACGAGCGTGAAAAGACCGAGACAGTGGGCGCGGTAGCAGTGGCGGAGAATAGCAAAGGGTGAAGGTGGAGGACTAAAGGTTGAAGGATAAAGGGTAAACGCTAAAGGGTAAAAATCAAATGTCCTGAGGATTACCTTCTTGACCTGTCAGGTTTCCTCATCGATCCTTTTGCCCTCTCCCCCTTGGGGAGTCCGATTTCTGGACCCCGATGGGGTCCATCGGACCCCAGAAATCGGGGAGGGTGGCCCGAAGCCGGCGAATTCATCAGCCGGGGCGGGCCGGGTGAGGGGGCTCCGGACCTGATCGCGAAGTGAAAGGTGAGAGATTTGGAAACCGCAAAGACTGAAAAGAACGGCGTAGCCGCCAGACCGGCGAACGCCAACATCCTGGTAGTCGATGATGACGCCGAGACGCTGGAATTGTTGCGGGAGATCCTGGGCGAAGAGGGCTATAACGTTGTCACTTGTTCAAGCGGAGAGGAGGCCCTCGCGGTTGGGAAGCAGGAACTCTTCGACGTCATTATCAGCGACATGAGGCTGGGCGCCAATCTCGACGGGCTCGACGTCTTGCGAACCTACAAAACCCTTCAGCCGGAATCGGAAGTCATTCTCATCACCGCTTTCGGAAGCATGGAAACCGCCATCGAAGCCGTCAAGGCAGGGGCCTTCGACTACATTTCCAAGCCGTTCAAGATTGATGAAGTCTTGCTGCAAGTCGAGCGCGCGCTGGGCAACCGGAAACTGGTGCGTGAAAACCGCAGCCTGAAACGTCAACTTGAAAGCCAGGGGCAACTCTCAAGCCTGGTGGGACGAAGCCCCAAAATGCTCGAAATCTACAAGAAGATCGCCGTCGTGGCGGACTCGCGTTCCACGGTGTTGATTTGCGGAGAGAGTGGGACGGGAAAGGAGCTCGTGGCGCGGGCCATTCACTTCAATGGGCCCCGGGCTGCGGAACGGTTCTTCGCGGTCAACTGCGGCGGGCTGGCGGAGTCGCTGCTCGAGACCGAGCTTTTCGGGCACGTGCGCGGCTCATTCACGGGCGCCGTCGAAAACAAGCGGGGCATCTTCGAAGAGGCCAGCGGCGGAACGGTTTTTCTGGATGAAGTCAGCGAGATGAGCCCCGCCCTCCAGGTTAATGTCCTGCGCACTGTGGAAGAACAGGAAGTGCGGCGCATCGGCAGCAACCAGGTCATCAAGGTGGACGTGCGCATCATCGCAGCCAGCAACCGC
>Ga0326728_10014654_pt1 | contig 16577 bp, 12 predicted proteins | sample MB3enrmetagenome_FD_207602 | JGI IMG/M metagenome (GOLD analysis project Ga0326728, IMG submission 207602) | Lab enriched peat soil microbial communities from McLean, Ithaca, NY, United States - MB31MN | ecosystem: Environmental > Terrestrial > Soil > Wetlands > Peat | place: USA: New York...
TGGACTGAGAGAAATCGATGGGGGTGATTATACCGAAAATGATCAAGCGTGGCCTGAACGCGTTACGTAGCGCTCAGACGGTCTTGGCGGGGGCGGCGGGGATGTTGGGCAGGGGCTTCGCCTGGGCCGGCCCGGGCGCTGCGGCGCCGCGGAAATGGCCCCACCGGCGAGGAAATCCATGCCTTTGTGAAATGCTTTAATGATGACCCGACCGAGGAGATGCGGGAATTCTTCCTGCTCCTCAAGTCCCTGAATAAGCTGGGGGAAGGCCCGGAACGGAAAGCGGCGCTCCGCCAGGCTCGGGCGCAACTGAAGGAGTTGGATGAAAGCTGCCGAAGGGTGGTGGAGCATTTCAACGAAATGCCCTATAAATGCGGGTAAAGCCAGCATTGATGTTTTAGAAGTTGAAGGCGGATTCAGGGTAGAATGCGGCGGGCATATGGGCCGGCGCGCTGGGGTGCGTAACAGCATCCGGCTCCTACCAAGTATGGCTCGTGTGGGTGGAAGTCCGGCCCCGGCGCGGAGCTAAATCGCAGGGCGAACGAAGACCCCATCTGATTGCATCGAGTGAGGAGAATCACCATGGAAAATCTACAAGGCATTTTGAGTGCGCATCCATTTTTCAATGATCTGCCCACGCCGCACCTGGAGACCATCGTCGGGTGCGTTTCCAACGTCCGCTTCAAGGCCGGAGACGTCATTTTCCGGGAAGGCGAAGAGGCCGGTCATTTTTACTTGATCCGCGAAGGCAAGGTGGCGCTGCGGATACATTCCGAACGCCGCGGCCCGCTTACGATCCTCACCCTCGGCGCAGGTGATATCCTCGGGTGGTCGTGGCTTTTTCCTCCCTACCAATGGAAGTTCTCCGCCCGAGCCATCGAGGACACGCGCGCGTTTGCCGCAGATGGAAAGTGTCTGCGGGAAAAGGCCGAACGCGACCACGACCTGGGATATGAACTGCTGAAGCGATTTGCGCGGGTGGTGGAGGAGCGCCTGGAGGCCACACGGCTGCAGCTTTTGAATGTCTACCAGGATCAGTGAGTGATCAAATCTCCGTCGTCAGGGAACCTCTGAACCGGCGGAAAATCCCCTTAGACAGTCCGGGCGGGCGCGGCGGGGATGTTGGGCAGCGGTTTTGCCTGGCCCGGACCCTGCAACTTCTGGCAAGGTTTCTTGCGGCGCGCCAAGTGGAGGTAGTCCAGCACCAACTGGCGCTTGAGATGCTGAATCGCCTTGGCGGGGTCCACACCCTTGGGGCACACCCGCGAGCATTCGCCGGCGTAGTGGCAGCGGAACGCCCCATGTGCCGAGCCCGTCTGGGTGTTGCGCTTGCGCCGCTCGTCGTCGCGTGTGTCCACGTTGTATCGTTGTGCTGCCGCCAGAGGCATGGGCCCCAAATAGTGCGCATCGGTGGCCAAGGTGGGGCAGGCGGCCATGCAGCAGCCGCACTTGATGCAGTAACTGAATTGGAGGTAGCGCTCGAGCTCCTCGGGAGACTGGAAAAACTCCCCTCGCGGGTCGTTGATTATCGCTTCGTCCGCGCGCACGATGTACGGCTGGAGCGAAGCGTGTTTCTCAAACATCGTCATCAGGTCGGGGACGAGGTCACGAATGATCGCAAAGTTCGGCAAGGGGGCCACGGTGAGATCCGTCTTTGCGATGTGCAGGATTTGAGTGTTGCAAGCCAGCGTCGGGTGGCCGTTCAGGAGCATGCCGCACGACCCGCAGACGCCCATGCGGCACGAATAGCGCCACGCGAGCGTGCCATCGAGGTTCTCTTTGATGTAGTGCAGGCCGTCCAGCACGGTCATGCCGGGGCGCACGGGTACGGTGTAAGTCTGCACGTACGGCTTGCCATCGCGCTCGGGATTGTAACGCGCGACGTGGAAGTTGATGGGTCGTGTGGTCTGGTTGCTCTCCGGCATGGCTACCCCCTCACTCCGGCTTTGGCGATGGCATGGGCCGCGATGGCGCCCCAGGTGCCCAATCCGAGCAGGCCCAGCCCCACGAGGAGCAGAACGATGGTGATGGCCTTTTCGGCGGCAGGTTTAAGCGTCAACTCAAACAGGATGGTCCGCAGACCATAGAGACCGTGATAGAGAGCGACGGCGAGAAGGAGAACGTAAGTCACCGTGAAGAATAGCTTGCCATCGCGAAACAGGCTGTTCGCTTTGGAAATCGCCTCGCCACCGAGAGGCGCATACAGGTGAGTGATGCCCCCCAGGTGCATGATGGTCATGTGGAGGCCGAGCAGGAAGAGGATCACCACTCCCGCCGCCATGTGCCAGGTCCAGTATTTCGTTTCGCGCATTGCTCCTCCTACTTCGCCAATCCCAGAAATGCGTACCCGCCTGCGGCCAGGAAAATCCCGGCCAGGATCATCATGCAAATCAGCAGCGGCCGCTGGACGTTCAGCGACGTCTTGTAGGGATAGATGGGCTCAATGGGCTTGCCCACCGCAAAGCCGAGTTCGACAAGCACCAGGCGGACACCGTTAAAGGCATGGTAAGCGAACGCCGTGAAGACCAGGAACTCGCCGAACTTGAAGATGGGTTGGTGAAACACTCCGCCTTCGACCCAGAGGTAAATCCCCAGCGCACGCAGGCTCGTCACCACGACGTGCATCAGGAAGTAGAAGAGGATGCCCAGGCCGGTCAGCCGATGGAGGATGTAGGCGTAACGCTCCACCCCCCAACGCCCGCCGCCCAGCCATCCCCACAGCCCGAGCCGGTTATCGTGTCTTATGATTTCGGCCATGCCGCCTCCCTCAGGAATTGCCGATTGTCGATTCAGAGAAAGCTCTCAGCGGTCAGCTATCAGCTTTCAGCTAAGGGAAATTAACGGCCCGATTTTTTGTTCTAGGCTGATAGCTGACGGCTGAGAGCTGCCAGCTTCTCTAATCGTCAATCGCCAATCGTCAATTCTCAGTACTTCCGTTCCACGGGCTTCCAGTTCGTAATCGTTACGGGCTTGTAATCCAGCCGCGGTTTGCCGCTCGTGTAGTGGACCATGGAGTGCCCCAGGAATTTCTGGTCGTCGCGTTGGGCAAAATCCGTGCGAGCGTGCCCACCGCGCGATTCCTGCCGAGCCAGCGCCGCGAAGAGCAGCACCTCAGCCAACTCCAGCATGTTTTCGGTCTCCAGCGTCTGAACCAGGTTGGTGTTGTAGATGCGGCTCTTGTCCTGAAGGCTGACTTTCCGGAAGCGCTGCTTCAAGTCGGCAATCTTATCCAGGCCCTCTTGCATGGATGGGCCGCTGCGGTAGACGCCCGCGTGCTTATCCATGAGGGTCCGCAGCTCCCGGCGGATCAGGGCGGGGCTCTCCGTACCGCTCTGCTTCAACACGCCGTCGAAAACCCGCTTCTCTTCTTCCCGCGCCTGGCTTTCCGGCACGTCGCTGAGCTTCGCGCCTTGCCCCAGGTACTTGGAGATCTCACCGCCCGTGATGCCGCCCCACACCAGGCATTCCGCGGTGGAGTTGCACCCCAGGCGGTTGGCGCCATGCATGGAGTGGCAGGCCACCTCGCCGGCCGCCCAGATGTTTTCCACCTTGGTCCGCCCGTCGATGTCGGCCTCGATCCCGCCCATGGAGTAGTGAGCCACGGGCCGGATGGGGATGGACTGGGTGATGGGGTCGATCCCCAGGAACTTGATGCACACTTCGCGGATCAGGGGCAAACGCTTGTTGATCCGCTCGGCCCCCAGGTGCGTCAAATCGAGGTTGATGTAATCCAGGCCATCGGGCCCTGGGAAGCCGCGCCCCTCGAGGATTTCCGTCATCTCGGAACGGGAGACGATGTCGCGGGGCGCGAGTTCCATCATCTTGGGCGCGTACTTCTCCATGAAGCGCTCGCCCTTATTGTTGCGCAGGTAGCCGCCTTCGCCGCGGCAGCCTTCGGTCATCAGGATGCCCGAGGGCACCAGTCCAGTGGGGTGAAACTGCAGGAACTCGGGGTCTTCCAACGGCAGGCCAGCACGATAGGCGATGGCTTGCCCATCACCGGTGACGGTTTGGGAGTAGGTGGTGAACCCATAAAGGTTCCCCAATCCCCCGGAGGCAATCAGCAGGGCCTTGCCGCGCAGGACGTTAAACTCGCCGGTGGGCAGATCGTAGAGCGTGAGGCCGGCGAAGCGTCCGCCCTCGAGAAGCAGGGAAGTGACGAAACACTCGTCGTAGCGCCGGAAGTTCGGGTATTTGACCAGGGTATCGTAGAGCGCCTGCATTTCGAAGAAACCGGTCTTGTCCGCCGCCATGCAGGCGCGCGGAAAGGAGTGGCCCCCAAACGGCCTCTGCATGATGCGGCCGTCGTCGCGGCGCGACCATGGGCATCCCCGGTGCTCGAGCAGGCGGATTTCATCGGGCGAGGTTCGCACGAAACGGTCCACCACATCCTGGTCCGCCAGAAAATCGGCTCCTTTCACGGTGTCCCAGGCGTGCAACTCAAGGCTGTCCCCTTCCTCGGGGCGCATCACCGCGGCGGTGCCCCCTTCGGCGCACACCGAATGCGAGCGCATGACCTGCACTTTCGAGACAATGCCGATGTCCGCTTTCCCCTGTGTTTTGATACAGATCTCCACGGCGGCGCGCAATCCTGCGAGTCCCGTTCCCAGGATCAATACATCATGGGTTATCTGCTGCATGATTTACATGCTCCTTGGGGCTTTCCACCCCGCAACCGGAGGGATGAGCAAAACGATAGCCACACCGGCACCCTCATCCCAACCAATCCACCGATGCAGCCACGCCATCGGCTGGGAGTCCGGAATGGCTCAAGGCAGAGCCGCCCGAAGCTGCTGGGTCAACTCCTCAACCGACTTGGCTCTGCCGGTGAACACGGAGGCGAGGATCAGCAATCCAAACAGGGTATCCTCTTCGCACGGGGTGATCCGGTAGCTTGCCGCAAATCGCTGCTGAATCACGCGACGAAGGACTTCCAGCTTGCACGCGAGCCCGCCGGAGAACAGGAGGTTTTTCCACGCTTTATCCGGGCTCAGCCGGACCGCGCAGTCATAGAAGCTATCAGCCATATTCTTGAAGGCGGCGCGAAACAGGTGCCCAAGCGTCAGGTTGTCTCCCCGGATGTTCGTAATCCAGCCCCGATCCCCGCGCGGCGTGGGGAAGAAGTTCAGGTCCACTTCCAAGTCCGTGTCGGCCACCTCTTCCGCTGCCCGCGCAATCGCTTCCCAGGGATCCCTGAGATCCAAGCCCTGCGATCTGGCCAGATGGCACAGAAGGTTGACGATCACGTTGAGGGCGCGTCCCCCCGGGGGAGAGGTGAAAGTATTGAGGAATTTCCCCTCGAAGAGCGGGCGGGTCTGATAGTCGCCCAATGTCAACTCCGGCGTCATGCGGCTGACTTGGGAACCGGTGGCGATGTTGAGCGAAATCTCCTCCGCGCCGAACAACGCCCCCACCAATGCACACTGGTAATCACCCACCGGCGTATAGCACGGCACCTGCGTGCCTTGCATGTTCAAATGGCCCACCACCTCGCCCGGTGGGCGCAGCGCCGGCCAGTGGAGAATTTCGAGACCCAGTTCTTCGATCACCTCTTCATGCCAGTTCAAGGTCTCGAGGTTGAGAGCCCCGTAAGCCCCGGCGTTGGTTATCTCCACTCCGGGAGCGGATTCGCACAAAACGCTGAGCACGAAATCGGGTAATGAAACGGGCATCAGGCCGGGCTCAAGCTGGCCCTGCTCTCGAAACCAGAAGAGATAGCAAAGCGGTCTGCCGGGGTCCAATTCGTTTCCAAGCTGCTTGACCTGTTGCGGGCTGATTCTCCCCGTGAGCACCTGATAATAGGATTCCGAGTCTGAGAAGTGCGGCGCCAGCACGCGTTGGTCACGCCACGTCACGCAATTCGACATGGCTTCCCGGCGGCTGTTCATCAGAACCATACCGTGCATCTGGGAGCACATCACGATCCCTTTACAGTCCGGGGCGTGCGGAGCCAGTTCCGCGATGAGCCTGCGGACGGCCGCGAGAATCTCGTTCGGGTCGAACTCGCAGGCCAGGGGGGCGGTATTCTCAAGCTGCGGTGGAAAGGGGGTTCGCTGCACGTGGTGGAGTTCTCGAGTCTCCAGATTCAGCACAGCGCCCTTGATAAACGACGTGCCCAGGTCGATGCCGATAAATGACATGTTCACCTACCGAGACGCCCAGCTAGAAGAATTTCCAGTTGAGTACCAAAAACGCGGCGACGACGATGGCCGCGTAAAACTTCGGACTGCTGTACCAGGCGACGGGAGCGGGCTTGGCAAGGTTGCGGGAGTAGACCAGCCCCTTCAAGGTTTCCTCGCGGGGCGGAGCGGTGCAGTAACTGGCCACTACCGTCACCACCAGGCCGGCGACAAATCCCCACACCGCCGTCCAGATATTGGAAGCCATGGGGGACTGAAACCTGAGGACATGGAGACGGTAGAGCACGTACTCCAGAGTGGCGCCCGATAATCCCGCCACCATTCCCAGGAAGCCGGCGGTGGCCGAAGGGCGCTTCCAGAACATGCCGAGCAGGAACACGATGAAGAACGGCGAGATGAAGAGAATCCCGATCAGTTGCATGTAGTCCATCAGGTTGTTGAAGTAGAGCACGATGAAAGAGGATGCACACGCCAGCATGGTGCCCACCACGGTTGCTGTCTTTCCCACGCGCAAGTAATGCCGGTCAGGCCGGCCCTTGGCGATATAGGTCTGGTAAATATCGTAGGTGAAGACGGTATTGAAAGCGGTGATGTTGCCGGCCATCCCGGACATGAAACTGGCGAGCAGGGCGGTCAACCCCAAGCCCAACATGCCGCTGTGATAATACCGGCCCATCAAGGCGGGGAGCGCCAGGTTGTAGTTCTGTTTTACGATTTCGGGGAAGATCGCCAGGGCCAGCATTCCCTGCACCACCACGATTCCCGTAAAGAGCATTTTGGGGACGGCGGCAACCAAGGGGGTTTTTTGGGCGGAAGGCAAATCCTTCGCTGCCAGGGCGCGCTGGATGAGGAGAAAATCGGTGCACCAATAGGCGGGACCCGCGCAAAGCCCCATGCCGACGACCATTACCCACCAGGACACACCCAGCGGGTCGCCGGGCCCCGCCATCCCCTGCCACGTGTGGCAATACTGATCGGGCAGCCTGGCCAGAAGCGCGTGCCAGCCTCCCACCTCGCGCAATCCCAGGAACGTCAGGGGAAGAAATCCCAGAACGATCAGGAAGAATTGCAGGAATTCGTTGTAGATGGAGGACGATAACCCTCCCCAAAAAACGAAAACCAGCACCACCCCGCTGGCCAGCAAAACGCTCACGCTGAACGGCCAGCCCAGCATGCTTTTGAAGACCACCGCGAACGCAAACATATCAATGCCGGACATCAGGATGGTGACCACCGCGAAACTGAAGGCGTTCAACGCGTGGGCGCGATAGTCGTAGCGCATCCGCAGGTATTCCGGCACGCTCCGCACGCCGTTCGCATAGTAGTAGCGAATCATGTAGAGGCCCAGGAAGACCATCGGCGGGATGGCGAGCCAGTACCAGTGATTCGTCCGCATGCCATATTTCGCGCCGTTGGCGGTGTGCCCCATCACTTCCAGGGCGCCGAGGTTCGCGGACATAAACGCGATGCCGGTGATCCAATGCGAGAAGTTGCGCTTGGACAGAAGGAAATCGGAGGAGGATTTCATCTTGCCCTTCAGCCAGTAGCCAACTCCCAGGACGAGGATGAAGTACGCGGCGATGATTGCGAAATCGAGCAGACTGAGCTTCATGAGCATGGACGGTTTCTCCCGGAAAACCCCTGCGGCGCGCGAACCCGGAGTGGCGGCGCGATTATACAAGCTCTCGGGCCAGGAGAGATACCGCAGTTTCAGCAAATCCGTTCCACCGAATCCGGTTTCACCGCCCCAAGCGGTGGTGTAAACTCTCTACCTCGCGGCGGGACGGAATCCCGGCCAACATCTGAACGTCGGCGGTGACTCCGCCTCCGGTCGGGAGGTTGGCGTCCCGCTCGCCGGTGGGGCAAGTTGCGCCCCTGCCGCCCGTCCGCGCCCGGTAAATAACCGCCGGGAGAATGGCCCCCAACGTGCTAGGCTACTGTGCGGAGGGCGAAATCAGCGTAAAATCGCGCACTACGGCTAGGGGTCAAGCCTCGAAGCGGGGCGCCACCCGCTGCGGACGAGTTGCCGGCGGCGGGTATCGGAACGGGGGAGTTATGATTCCGATGGCGAGCGCGGCGGGTTGGGTTCAGGGAATTCCTAGCCCCAAGCACCTAGCCCGTATTAGCGTGCCTCTCCATCATGTAATAGAAACAAAAGAGGTTCGTTGTTTATGGCCAAAATGTCTTAAAGCCTATCCCATTCAAATAAGGAGAGTTAGGCTGAAATACGGGAGCCTGGGCAAAAAGGGGGGCGCGGCTCTCCATGATGTGTCAGAAAACAAAGTGGTTGGCTGTTTAGCGTCAGAATGTCCAAACGCCCTACCCCTTTCAAAAAAGGAGAGTTAGATTGAATTATGAGAATCGGGGAGAAAAAATGGAGTGCGACTCTCCATCATGTACTAGAAAAAAAGTGGGTTAGCGACCAACTGCGGAAATTTTGCAAAAACTCATGTTATTGATAATAGGTCAGTTATAAAATTATCGGCGCCCGGAATCATAAGAAGAAAAAGGGGGTGAAAATTGAGGCATGAGGTGCGCCAAGTTATTAAGAACAAATATAGAAAAAATGTCTGCTTTTCGCCTCTCCATTATATTTATGAAAATAAATAACTTAAACCTTTCTCTCAATTATGTTGATGAAAAAAAAGGAGAAAGGCGTTGGGCGCGAGGTTGATGGGGGTGGGGCGTCGCGATTGTAGCCTACTAATTGTCACGAGCACTTCTCTGGTGCGTGACAGGCAGGACCCCGATGGATCGGGGCAGTTCGGCCTTGTCCAAGGGGAGGAGACGAAGAGATGTTAAGTTCGCGAGAACGGGTAAGCTTGATTCTAAGTCACCAGGAAGCCGACCGGGTCCCTTTGGATCTGGGCGGGAGCGGCACGACGGGGATGCACGTGGACAGCGTCTACCTGCTGCGTCAAGCTTTACGGCTCGATCCGCTGGGTACGCCGGTTAAGGTCATCGATCCGTTCCAGATGCTGGGGGAAATCGCGCCCGACCTGGTGGCGGCGCTTGGTGCGGATGTTCTCCCATTGGCCAAGCAGATGACCGATTTCGGATTCAGGCTGGAGGGGTGGAAACCCTGGACGACGTTCGCCGGTACCCCCGTGCTGGTTCCGGAGGGCTTTAACACTGAACCCGATGCCAACGGCGACATTCTCCTTTACCCCCAAGGGGACCACAGCGTGCCCCCCAGCGGGCGGATGCCCAAGGGCGGGTTTTATTTTGACCCCATCACTCGCGTCACCACCGTGGATGACGCCGCCTTGAAGGTGGAAGACAATCTGGAGGAGTTTGTTCCCATCCCGGAGCGCGATCTTAACTACCTGCGCGAGCAGGCGGACCGGCTCTATACCACCACCGATAAAGCCATCCTGCTCAGTCCCGGCGGCACGTCGTTCGGAAGTTTTTCCGCCACCACCGCTCCGGCGCTGAAACATCCCAAGGGGATTCGCAGCGTGGAAGAATGGCAAATGAGCACCATCACTCGCCGCGATCACCTCGTCAAGATCTTCGAACGGCAATTGGAGATCGGCTTGGTGAATTTCCAAAAGATTGCTGAGGCCGTGGGAAACCGCGTGACGGCGGTGATTACCAGTTACACCGACTTTGGCGCTCAGAACGGCCCCTTCATCTCTCCCCAGACCTACCGGGATTTATACAAACCCTTTAATAAGGCCGTTAATGATTGGGTTCACCAGCATACGACCTGGAAGACTTTTACCCATTGTTGCGGGTCGGTCCGCGCCCTGCTGCCGGACTTTGTGGAGGCGGGTTTCGACATTTTGAATCCCGTTCAGACTTCCGCCGCCCGCATGGACCCGGTGGAATTGAAGAAATCCTTCGGGGACGTGTTCACCTTCTGGGGCGGGGGGATTGACACCCAACGCACGCTGCCTTTCGGCACGCCGCAGCAAGTTCGTGAAGAGGTTCGGCAACGGCTCAAGATTTTCGGGACGGGAGGCGGTTTCGTTTTCAATCCCGTTCACAATGTGCAGGCCCGCGCGCCGATTGAGAACATCGTGGCGATGTATGAGACGGTGCGAGAGTTTGGAAATTATCCGCTTCTTTAGTGGTGCAAGAAAATGTGCGAAGCACCTTGGACTGCGGCGGCTCGACGCTGCCTTTGTCGTCGTCCTCGGCGTGATTTCAAGGCGGCGTCGAGCCGCCGCAGTCCAAGGTAGCGATTCTTGATTGGGCGAGGCAAGTGAACCATGTTTAATCGACGAAGTTTTGTTCGCACGCTCGGTGCGTCCACAGTTTTGCCGGCGTTGTCGCACGCGTTGGGTGGGGTCGCTTCTGCGCCTGCCGAATCCCATGCCGGAGCAAGAGCGAGGGTTGACTTGAATGGCCAGTGGGAGCGGCGCGTTGACGGCAAGTTGTATGACCTTGTCCAGGTGCCTTCCTCACTGCGCCCGTCGGGATACTATCAACTCCGCCGCGAGTTTCTCCTTCCCGAGCTTTCCCCGCACCAGCGCGCCGTGCTGCATTTCGACGCCATCACTTACTTCGGGCGGGTTGCGGTAAATGGCGCGGAACTTGGAGCGATGGGCCCCCATGTACCCTACGAGTTTGATTTTACCCGCCAGGCCAGGAAGGGGACCAACACGATCGAGGTGGCGATTGCGGACCTTCATCCCGATCCCAAAGGCGGCGGCAAAGACGAGTTGGCGCTCGGCGTCAATCCGGGCTGGGAGGCTTACGGGGGAATCATCCGCGATGTTTACGTGGAGGTGCGTCCCGCCACTTATATTGACAACGTCCGGTTCGGCTACAAGTTGAATGCAGATTACACGCGCGCCACATGTAGCGCCCAGGTGATGGTGTCTTCTGCCACGGAAACTTCCGGCGTCGTTGTGCTCGTGTTGCGGCGGGGCGGGTCAGAAGCGGCGCTTAGCGCGAGGGCCACGGCGATTGCGCCTGGGGCGAGCGAAATTGAGGTGCACTTCGAGGTCCCCGCGCCGGTGTTGTGGTCGCCCGAGGAGCCGAATCTTTATGAGTTGCACGTACGGCTGGACAGCGATCATAGCCAGGACCAATGGAGTTGTCGCACCGGCTTCCGTGAGGTGGTCACCAAGGGCCCGGACTTCCTGCTGAATGGCCGGCGCCTGGTCCTGAAGGGAGTGGCCCGGCACGATATGTGGAAGGAGCAAGGCTTTACGCTCACGCGCCGCCAGATGGAACAGGACATGCGAATGATCAAGGCGATGGGCGCCAACTTTATCCGCCAGGTCCACTACCCGCATCACCGTTACCTCACCGACCTCGCCGACGAGTACGGGTTGCTGATCAGCGAGGAGCCGGGTTACTGGAACATGGACTTCCGCACCATGCCGCGCACCATGATCGAGTTGGGGTACCGGATCATGGAGCGAGTGATTCGGCGCGACTGGAATTCTCCCTCGGTTTTTGCCTGGCTGCTTTCCAATGAATGCACCCTCACCGCTGAGACCTTGCGCGAGGGCAAGGAGATTTGCAACCGGCTCGACCCGATTGGGCGCCTGGTTTCCGTGGCCAATAGCATGTCGAAGGAGAAGGCCAAACCTATCTTCGAACAAGCCGGCATGGACTTCTTCGATCAACATCCCCACACGTACGACATTGATGATTTTGACAAAGAAGCGGCGTTTGATCGAACCAGCCGGCCGCTCACTTTTACGGAATGGGGAGGCAAAGCGATCGGCCAGTCGCAGATCGTCATGCAAAACAGCGTCGACCGCCTGCTCGACTTGATTGAAACGCATCGGCTGGCCGGCCACGTTTTCTGGATTTGGCAGGATATGCGCCAGTACAGCCGTATCGACGCGGAGATGCGTGACGGCGTGCTGGAATCGGGGGTGGTCACGGAAGGCCGCGAGCCCCGCGAGGTCCCTTACCTGGAACTCTCGCGGCTGTACGAAGGGCGACGGCATGAAAGCGCACCGGCGGCCACGCGCCCGGAGGTGCTGCCGCTGAAGTGGTCACCCTGGGCGTATAGAAGCACTTCCAAGTCGGTCAACCTTCAACCGCTCGTGGAGAGGCCGGAAGGCGTCAAGGCGTGGGCGGATTTCGAAGAGCGTATGGCCAAGTTTTGGTCCACCGCGCCCATGGCACGCGACCAGTTGAAACGAACCGGCAGCAAGTTCATGCTGTGGCAAGGTTCCGAGGTGGAAATCGCCGGAGTCACGTTCCGGGCGCCAGTGGTCAACGGATACGTACGCCCTGTGGTGGTCACTGCCGGGGTCCCGGAAGTTGAGATCCCCGTGGGCCTGGAGGGTGTGCGCGTGCACGTATTGGGTCATGTCACCTTGCCGGTGGGCTTTCCGGTGGTGGGGACAGACGGGGAAACCGTGGCGGTTTACACCTTGCGTTATGCGTCGGGCAAGAGTGTTGAAGTTCCGTTGCGGAATGGATTCGAGGTGGCGCAGTCAAACCTTGTCCGGGTTGCCACGCGGATTGATCCCCAGGCCACGGAGGCGCAACGCGCCCTGGTGTTTGTCAAAGACCTCGCGCGTGAGCACTATCAAGTGTTGCTGTATTCGCTCCCTCTGGAGGGCGGGGCGCTCGCGAGCCTTCATTGCCAACTGCGCAATCAGACCTCGGCATTGGCCATCTTTGCGATTGCGGTGGAACATGCTTAACTCAACATTGACGAGGAAGAATAAGAAGGCCGGCACACGGCCGGAGATTGCAAAATCCCTAGCCGTTCAGGCCGGCCTGGCGGCTAACCTCTCTGGAACGCCCCAAGCGCCGTCTGCGAGTTCGCGATCGCGCGTTGATCTGGCGGGAACGTGGGAGCGGCACGTCCACGGGAAGCTTCTGGACGTCATCCCGGTGCCTTCTTCGCAGCGGCCCCTGGGGTTTTATCATCTCCGGCGCGAGTTCCTTCTTCCCGCGCTTTCGGGCCGCCAGCGGGCCATCGTGCATTTCGATGCCATCACCTATCACGGGCGGGTCTTCGTCAACGGGGCGGAACTCGGAACCATGGGCCCCTACGTTCCCTACGAGTTTGATATCACCGCGCCGGCCAAGGAAGGCAAGAACCAGATCGAGGTGGCCATTGCCGACTTGATCCCGGACCCCACGGGGGCGGGCAAGGACGAAATCGCGCTGGGCGTGAATCCGGGCTGGGAGGCTTACGGGGGAATCATCCGCGATGTTTACGTGGAGATTCGGCCCGTCGCGTACATCGACAACGTACAGTTGGCGTACCAACTCCCGAGCGGCTTTTCCATGGCCTCGTGCCGGGCGCGCGTGCTCATCGCGTCGTCCGTGGCCACGGCCGGGCACCTGGAGGTCGAGCTTTGGAAGCGCCACTCCCTGGTGTTGCGCGCCGATAAGATGGGGGTGGAGATTCCTATTGGCACCGCGGAAGCCGAGTTGACCTTCGAGGTCGTGGCGCCGGATTTGTGGTCGCCCGAGGAGCCGAACCTCTATGAGCTGGGCGCCCGGCTGCATACCGAGCAGGGAGTAGACGAGTGGAGTTGCCGCACGGGTTTCCGCGACGTGGCGATCCGCGGCAACCGCTTCGAGCTGAATGGGCAGCGCCTGGTACTGAATGGCGTGTGCCGGCACGACATGTGGAAGGACCAGGGGTTCACCCTGACCCGGGCGCAAATGGCGCAGGACATGCGCATGATCAAGGCTCTGGGCGCGAACTTCGTGCGCCTGGTCCATTACCCGCACCACCGGCACATCATGGAATTGGCCGACGAACTGGGATTGCTGGTGACGGAAGAGCCGGGTTATTGGAACATGGACTTCCGCACCATGCCACGGACGATGATCGAGCTGGGCTATCGGATCATGGAGGGAACGATCCGCCGGGACGGGAATTCGCCGTCCGTGTTTGCCTGGTTGCTGGGGAATGAGTGCACGCTGACGGTGGATTACCTGAAAGAGGGCAGGGAACGCTGCCGAAAGCTCGACCCTATCGCCCGGCCGGTTTCGTTCGCCAACTCCATGGGTCCCAAAGAAGCCAAGCCGATCTTTGAGCAAGCCGGCTTGGACTTCTTCGATGCGCACGTTTATCCCGCCGACCCCGGGGAATACGCAAGCACCGCAGAGTATTACGGAGATTCCCGGCCCCTCACATTTACCGAATGGGGTTGGGAATCGGTCGGGGATAAAGACATCTTTCCTGAAACTCACACCGAACTGATCCTCAATCTTGTCAAAGCGGAGAAGTTGGCGGGGCACTCCTTCTGGTCCTGGCAGGACATGCGCCAGTACAGCCGCATCGACTGGCCAACCGCTGATGGGGTTTTGATGTCCGGCGTGGTGAACGAGGCCCGCGAGGTCCGACCGGACTGGTCCCTGGAACTCTCGGCGCTGTTTCAGGGCCGCCCCGCAGAATCGATCCCTGGCGGACCACGCCCCACTTTGGTACCGCTCAAGTGGGCTCCGGCTCAGCCGGGAAGCAACTTTTCCATTGTAGATTTGCAAGCCCTTGTGGAGAGTGCGGAAGGTATAAAAGCCTGGGCGGCGCTCGAAGCCCAACTCGCAGAGTATTGGCCCAAGGCGGCCATGGCGGAGGACCAATGGAAGCGGACGGGGGGAAAGTTCACGCTGTGGCACGAATCCGACTTGCGCATCGCCGGGTTGCCCTTCCGCATCCCCGTCGTCGGAGGATACGTGCGACCCCTGGTGTTGACGCCAGATGGGCCCGTGACGGTTCCAATCAATAGTGAGTGCGAACGGCTGCACGTCCTTGGGCAGGTGACGTTCCCAGTGGGTTATCCGGCGCTCGGAAAGCGCGGCGAGACGGTCGCGACCTATCACCTCAATTACCGCGGAGGAGAGCAGCGGCAGATTCCGGTGAGGAATGGAATCGAAGTCGCGCAGGCCAATTTGATTCATGCGGCGACGCGGATCGACCCCATTGCGACCCAGGCTCAGCCCGCGTTGAAATATGTGAAGGACCTTGTGCGGGAACAGTACCAGGTGCTGCTCTGGACCGTTCCATTGGAGCGGGGAAAAGTCGAGACCCTGGATTGCGAGATGCAGAAAGGGACGCCCCCAATCGCTATTTTCGCGATAACCGTCGAGCGCTAGAGACGTGGGTACCTGAAAGTCCCGTGCGGTGCGGGAGCGGCCCGCGCGGGCGGAACTGGCTTGCTTATACACTCGGGAAGGGCACTGCTCAATTCGAGGTAAATTCTCTTTTCTTCACTTGGTAGAGAAAACTCCGGGCAGGCCACGCTTCTATCTTGCTGAGGGTGAGTGCGATTTGCTGGAGGGGTTCTACAGTCGTAAAGCAGTTGGTGCCGCGGGACGGAGTTGAACCGCCGACGCCAGCCTTTTCAGGGCTGCGCTCTACCACCTGAGCTACCGCGGCACACGTGAATCGTCAATGATCGGGCCGAGTCATTACTCCCCACCGCAGCAAGCGGAGGCGCCACAGTGAGACTCAAGTCCGTATCAACATTCTCAGGCGGATTTGATTCCTTGTCAAGAATTGACCCAAGAACGCGACGCAAAAAGGTGTGATTTATGTTCGAAAAGCGCTGTGGGACTCGCGCCTCCAGGCAGGTCCCTGTTTGCGTTGTGATGGATTGCGGGCCTTCTAAAGATCGGGCGGCGGTCTGCTGCTTAGCGCCTGCCCCAATCTTCCGGGGGAAACTCGATGCCCCAGAAGCTGCGGGCATCAACCCACTCGATTCCAATCTGGTCGGCCTCTCGGGTCCCTGGTTGGCCGATCCACACGACTTGAAACTGTCCTGTATGCCCGAGGTCAACGGGTTGAACTGTAATGATCTGGCCCATCCCGTACGGGCGGGCAGTCTTTAAAGCTGCACCAAATTTGCTGATGCAGACGGTCTCGGTTTCCTCGCTGAACCTATTCTCTTCCGCATCGACTCCGCTGATCTTCACGCGGCATCGGAATTGCAGCCGCGAAGACCGTCGCTGCTGAAGATGGGGTTGGGTAGCCATATGTGTCCTCGCTTACCGCAGGGATTGATCCACTTCCTGCAGCCATTCGGGCCGTTTCAGCACCTCGCGGGGGCGCGCGCCGTCGGGAGACCCCACGATGCCATCCTTTTCCATCATGTCAATCAGCCGCGCCGCGCGTCCATAGCCAAGGCGGAGGCGGCGTTGCAGCAGGGAAGTGGAGGCCTTGCCCGATTCCACCACGATGCGTACGGCATCTTCGTATACGGAATCAAGCTCCGCGGCCTCCTCCTCATCCACGGGCACTTCCTCCTGCTCTTTATCACGAATGGGTTCCAGGAATTCCTCGTTGTATTGAGGCTGCGACTGGGATTTGCACCAATCGACAACCTTCTGGATTTCGCTCTCGGTGATCAGCGGCCCGTGCAAACGCTGGAGGCGGGAGCTCCCGGGCGGCAGAAAGAGCATGTCGCCGCGTCCCAGCAGAGCTTCTGAGCCATTGGAATCCAGGATGGTGCGCGAATCCACCTTGGAGGCCACGCGGAAGGAGATGCGGGACGGCATATT
>Ga0326728_10014659_pt1 | contig 16573 bp, 9 predicted proteins | sample MB3enrmetagenome_FD_207602 | JGI IMG/M metagenome (GOLD analysis project Ga0326728, IMG submission 207602) | Lab enriched peat soil microbial communities from McLean, Ithaca, NY, United States - MB31MN | ecosystem: Environmental > Terrestrial > Soil > Wetlands > Peat | place: USA: New York...
CCGCTCGACGGGAAATTCGACGACAACGCCGTCGTGCAGATCAAGAATGGGCCCATCGATTTCCAGGTGCGGGAGCCGGTCTCCCCGCTCTTCGCGGGATTACGTCGCACGAACGAGGCCATCGAACTGCAAATCACGCAGGAATACACGGGCCAGCAACGGCACCTCTGTTTTCTTCCCTCCATGTGGAAAGAGGTGCTGGACTTCGACCTGCACGCCGGCGGCGGCAGCACGCTGGTTAGAGACCTAGTGGCCGGCAGAACTTTTCATCGCCCCACGGGCGGATTCGTTGGCGTGGCAAACGTGGGCATGGACGCGAACTGGCTCGGCCACCCCCTGGCGATGGCCAACCTCTATGGATTCGGCCGGCTTGCCTGGAATCCCAATCTGAGTGCGCGCGACATCGCCGACGAGTGGACAAGGCTCACTTTCGGCGGCGATCCCACTGTCGTCCGCACGATCACGGAGATGCTGCTTGCCTCCTGGCGTATCTACGAAAGCTATACCGGCCCACTCGGTGCAGGAACGTTGACCGACATTCTGGGAAGCCACTACGGGCCCGGGATCGAATCGTCGGAGCGTAATGGCTGGGGACAATGGCACCGCGCTGATCATGAAGGCATCGGCATGGACCGCAGTGCGACCACCGGCACAGGCTTTGTGGAGCAGTATCCCGCCCCTGTGGCAAACCTCTACGAATCCGTGGAGACTACTCCCGCCGAACTGCTTCTGTTCTTCCACCACGTGCCGTACACCTACGCGCTGCATTCCGGGAAAACGGTGATTCAGCACATCTATGACTCGCATTACGAGGGTGCGGCACAAGCCGAAGATTTGGTGCGGCAGTGGAGTTCGCTGAAAGGCCGTGTTGACGAAGAGCGTTACGATGCCGTGCTAAAGCGGCTCGACTACCAGGCCGGACACGCCATCGTCTGGCGAGACGCCATTTGCAATTGGTTCCTCCGCACTTCGGGCATAGCCGATACGCACGGACGGGTCGGACATCACCCGGACCGCGTCGAGGCGGAGGCAATGCAACTCCAGGGCTACGCGCCTTTCGACGTCACTCCGCCGGAAGACGCTTCCGCAGGCAGAGCCATCGTGTGCGCAGGGCCGGCGCGACCATGCCAAGCCACGTTCCGGTTCGACCGTCCCGCAGGATGGTATGAGCTGGACGTCCAGTATTTCGACCAGAACAATGGCGAGTCCAGGTTTAGCGTTTTCGTGGGCAGCCAAAAGGTGGACGAATGGATCGCCGACGACCACTTGCTGGCGACGAAGCCGGACGGCGACTCTTCCACTCGGCGCCGCATCACCGGCTTGGCGCTTCGCCCCGGCGACGAGATCCGCATCGAGGGACTTCCCGACGGAGCGGAACGCGCCCCTCTCGACTACGTCGAGATTCATGCCCGATAGAGGTTGAAGGTCGTGTTTCCCAAGGTGGCAGGCTCGCAGCTATACTCTGCAATTCGAGACCAAGGTGGCGAGGCAAACTCGCCGCAACAGGAGGCAACATGAGGAAAGTCCGGCGCGGGTTGTTCGTCTTCGTTCTTCTAGCATTGTCTTGGCTTGTCATCTCCCCTTCGCGGGCGCCATCGAATCCTTCCGCAGCCCCGTCGATCGCATCATCTTTGAGTAAGACACCCAAAGCGAAATCCAACCCTGCGTTCAGGATCACAGCGAATGGGCTCGGAGCGACAGGGACCACGAGCGCTTTTCAGCAATCTGGCGGCATCGCCTCGCCTGACGATGTGGGTCTTTCCCCGGCGTGTCTGGAGCGCATTGACGGCGCCATCGAGCAAAGCGTCAACGATGGGCGCATCGCGGGAGCGGTGGCGCTTGTTGCCCGGCACGGAAAGATCGCGTATTTCAAAGCGTTCGGCATGGCCGACCGTGAGGCGAAGAAGCCGATGCGCACCGACAACATTTTCCGCATCTGCTCAATGAGCAAGCCGATAACCAGCGTGGCCGTGATGATCCTCTACGATGAAGGCCGCTTCCTGCTGAATGAGCCGGTCTCCGACTTCATACCGGAATTCAAAAATATGAAAGTCCTGGATCCGCCGGTTCCCCAGGACAAGACCTCTCCCCCGGGCGCCTTGGTGGACGCCAAGCGTCCCATCACCATCTTCGATTTGCTGACGCATACTTCCGGCCTCACTTACCCCTGGAACGCGCGGCTGGGCAAGGCATACAACGCGTTGGGCATCGGCACGGGGATCCTTCAGCAGGAAGGCTCGACAGGCGATTCAATCAAAAAGCTGGCGTCGCTTCCGCTGCTGTTTCAGCCGGGCGACCAGTGGGAATACAGCTTGTCGGATGATGTGCTGGGTTACCTTGTGGAGAGAGTCTCCGGAATGCCACTGGACAAGTTCCTGGAGGAGCGAGTTTTCAAACCGCTGGGGATGAAAGATACCTGCTTCTTCCTGCCGGCCGACAAGGTCTCACGGCTAGCCGCCGCGTATGCTTATTATCCTGATAAAGGGCTCCAGGTAATCCCGGAAGGGAAGGTGATGAAAGAAGGTGATCTTTCCTATTCGTCCGATTATCCCTATCGTGGGCCGCGCACCTATTTCTCGGGCGGCGGCGGGCTTTGCTCGACGGCTGAGGACTATTATCGCTTCTGCCAGATGATGTTGAACAACGGCAAGCTCAACGGCGTGCGGCTGCTCAGCCGCAAGTCCGTCGAACTGATGACGATCGACCACGTTCAGGGCAAAGTCGATGGCATGGGCTACGGCTTGGGCTTCGGTGTTAATAGTGAGCCGAGGTATTTGACCGAGCTGGGCTCAGTCGGCAGTTTCTACTGGGGCGGTTTCTACTATACCGACTTCGTGATCGATCCCAAGGAAGATTTGGTCGCCGTGGTGATGGCGCAGCTTCATCCTAGTGGCGACATCAATGTTGCCGCCCGGGTCATCCGGCTGGCGTATGCGGCGATCAAGGATTGACGCTATTTAGGAGATCCTGTGCGAGCGCGGGTTGATGAACGCTCGCGCCGAGTCGCCTGCGGGTGCGCTCCCCCTCACCCGGCCCACCCCGGCTGATGAAAACGCCGGCTGCGGGCCACCCTCTCCCCCAAGGGGGAGAGGGCAGTCCTCAGATATGCCGAAAGTGCAGAGGGATTGGGGGTGGCGCGGGCGTGCGCCACCCCGGTCAGGGATTTGAGATTCAAAATCTCAGATTCAAAGTCCGCGGAAACCAGTCGTCGTCAATAGATCAACGGCAATCAACAATCCGAAACCGGCGTCCGGTAATCGACCATCGACAATCGTCAATCGACCATCACTGGGTTCGCGCGGCGTCCTCGTCCGGAAGATCGAGGGCCACGCCCGCAGCAGGAGTCCCCGCGCCGGCAGGAATCGTAGCTTCCGCAGGCACTTCCTCTTCCGACCGAGGCGGCGCGGCCTCGCTCAGGAGCCTGAAGTTGCGGTAGAACTCGAGGCCGGTGCCGGCCGGAATCAAGCGGCCCATGATGACGTTCTCTTTCAGTCCGCGCAGGTGATCCACTCCGCCGCGGATGGAAGCTTCGGTGAGCACGCGGGTGGTTTCCTGGAAGGAAGCCGCGGAGATCCACGACTCCGTAGCCAGGGAAGCCTTGGTGATACCGAGGAGCAAGGGCCTGCCGGTAGCTGGCTTGCTGCTCTCCGTCTTGGCCCGGTCGTTCTCTTCCCTGAACCTGAACTTATCCACCTGCTCGTCGAGGAGGAATTCTGTATCGCCCACGTCCTCGACTTTCACCCAGCGCATCATCTGCCGAACAATGACTTCGATGTGCTTGTCGTTGATATTGACGCCCTGGAGACGGTAGACTTCCTGGATTTCGTCCACCAGGTACTTCTGCAGCTCTTTTTCGCCGAGCACCGCCAGGATATCGTGCGGGTTGCGCGGCCCGTCCATGAGAGACTCGCCGGCTTTCACCCGTTCACCCTCCTGCACGGAAACGTGGACGCCGCGCGGCAGCAAGTATTCCTTGGGCTCTCCACGATCGGGCGCGACAATGATCTTGCGCTGGCCTTTGACGACGTCGCCATACTTGACCAGCCCGTCGATTTCCGTAATGACGGCCGGCTCATGGGGTTTGCGAGCTTCGAACAATTCCACCACGCGCGGCAAACCGCCCGTGATGTCTTTGGTCTTGGTGGTTTCGCGCGGAATCTTAGCCAGTACGTCGCCGGCGCTGACCTCAGCGCCGTCCTCAACCATCAAGTGAGCGCGCGAGGGCATGAGGTACTTCTTTGACCCCGCTTTAGAGGGCGCGTCGCCATTGGGCTTTATCACCAGCCGGGGTTGATACTGCTCGTCCGGAGCTTCCGTCACCACCCACTGCGACAGGCCGGTGACTTCGTCGACCTGCTCCTGGAGTGTAGTGCCCACCTCGAGATCTTTGAATTGGACTGTGCCGGCGACTTCCGTCAAGATCGAGAAGGTGTAAGGATCCCACTCCACCAGGATGTTGCCCTGCTTGACCGGCGCGCCGTCCGCGTACTTGATGCGTGCGCCGTAGACCACCGAATAGCGCTCGCGTTCGTGGCCCTTGTCGTCCACCACCACCACCGCGCCATTGCGATTCATGGCCACGAAGTTACCCTCGCGGTTGGTGACGGTCTGAAGGTTCACAAACTTCAGGAAGCCGTTGTTTTTGGCCTCCAGTGTGGTCTGCTCGCTGATACGGCTGGCGGTTCCGCCGATGTGGAATGTCCGCATCGTGAGCTGCGTGCCGGGTTCGCCGATGGACTGCGCGGCGATGACTCCGACCGCCTCGCCCATCTCCACCATCTTGCCGGTGGCCAGGTTGCGCCCGTAGCAGCGGACGCACACGCCGCGCCGCGACTCGCAGGTCAGCACAGAGCGGATCTTCACGCGCTCGATGCCGGCGGCCTGGATGGACGCGGCCAGGTCCTCGTTAATCTCCTGGTTGACATCAACAATGACATTACCTTCGTAGTCTTTAATCTGCTCGAGCACCACGCGGCCCACGATGCGGTCGCGCAGCGGCTCGACCACCTCTCCGGCTTCGACGATGGGCTCGACGTAAATGCCGTCGAGAGTGCCGCAGTCGAATTCCGAAATGATGACGTCCTGCGCCACATCGACCAAGCGCCGCGTGAGGTAACCGGAGTCGGCGGTCTTGAGCGCGGTGTCCGCCAAGCCCTTGCGAGCGCCGTGGGTCGAGATGAAGTATTGCAACACGTTGAGGCCTTCGCGGAAGTTCGCGGTAATGGGCGTCTCGATGATTTCGCCCGAAGGCTTGGCCATCAAGCCGCGCATTCCGGAAAGCTGACGAATCTGCTGCTTGGAACCGCGCGCCCCGGAATCCGCCATGATGTAGATGGGGTTCAGCTCGCCGGATTTATCCTGGGCTTCCATCGTCTGGAACATCTCGTCGGCGACGTGGTCAGTGACGTTGGACCAGATGGCGATCACCTTGTTGTAGCGTTCACCGTGAGTGATGGCGCCTTCCTGGTACTGCTTTTCGACGTCGATCACTTCCTGCTCGGCGTCGCTCACCAGCTTGGCTTTGTTCATGGGCACTACGAGGTCGTCAATGCCAATCGAGATCCCGGCCTTAGTGGCGTAGAGGAAGCCGAGAGTCTTGACTTCGTCCAGCATCTGCACGGTGGTCTCAAGGCCAAAGCGCAGGTAGCAGTAATTGACCAGCGCGCCAAGGCCCTTCTTGCGGAGCAGGCCGTTGACGAAGGGCATGCCGCTGGGCAGATGGTCGTTGAAGATCACCCGGCCCACGGTAGTGTTGACGAACTGGTTTTTGACCGTGATGGGCTCGGCGTGGAGTACATCCTGATCGTCATAAGCAGTAGTGAGGTCAATCACGCGGCCGGTGAAGCGCAGGCGGATGGGCGTGAGGCTTTCCACCTCTCCCGCTTCGAGGGCCAGCAGGACCTCTTCAGAATTTGCAAATGCCCGGTCTTCACCTTTGGCCCCGCGCTTCTCTTTGGTCAGGTAATAGATACCCAGGACGATGTCCTGCGTAGGAACCGCCAGCGGCTGTCCGTTGGCAGGCGAAAGGATGTTGTAAGAAGAGAGCATCAGCACCGAGGCCTCAATTTGCGCCTCGGGCGAGAGCGGAATGTGAACGGCCATCTGGTCGCCATCGAAGTCCGCGTTGAACGCCGTGCAAACCAAGGGGTGAATCTTGATGGCCTTGCCTTCGACCAGCAGGGGCGAGAAGGCCTGAATGCCCAGGCGGTGAAGGGTGGGAGCGCGGTTAAGCAGAACGGGGTGGTCCTTGATCACTTCTTCGAGGATGTCCCACACCACCGGCTCCTGCCGCTCCACCATTTCCTTGGCGGCCTTGATGGTGGTGCAGTGCCCGGCCTGCTCGAGCCGGTGGTAGATGAAAGGCTTGAACAGCTCGAGCGCCATCTTCTTGGGCAGACCGCACTGATGGAGTTTCTGTTCCGGACCCACCACGATGACGGAGCGGCCGGAGTAGTCGACTCGCTTGCCCAGCAGGTTCTGGCGGAAGCGGCCTTGCTTGCCTTTCAGCGTGTCGGAAAGCGACTTCAGCGGGCGATTATTAGCGCCGCGCAGCACGCGCCCCCTGCGGCCGTTGTCGAAGAGAGCATCCACCGCCTCCTGAAGCATGCGCTTTTCGTTGCGCACGATGACGTCCGGAGCATGCAGTTCCATCAGCTTCTTCAGGCGGTTGTTGCGGTTGATCACCCGGCGATACAGGTCATTGAGATCTGAAGTGGCGAACCGGCCGCCATCCAAGGGAACCAGGGGGCGCAGTTCCGGCGGAATCACCGGAATCACATCCAGGATCATCCACTCCGGTTTGTTGCCGGACTTACGGAACGCCTCCAGGACTTTCAGCCGCTTGGCGTACTTGACTCGCTTCTGCTGGGAGGGGTCGTTCTTCATCCGCTCACGCAACTCCTCCGTGAGCGCGTCAATATCCACTCGCTTCAAAAGCTCCTTGATGGCTTCCGCGCCCATCCCGGCGCGGAACTTGCCCGGAAATTCCTGCTGAAGCTGCCGATAACGCTCCTCGGTCAGTAACTCTTTTTCGGTGAGAGGAGCTTCGCCGGGGTCGACCACGACGTATTTCTCGAAATAGAGAATGGCTTCCAGATCCCGGAGAGAAATGTCGAGCAGGTGTCCGATACGGCTTGGCAGACCTTTGAAAAACCACACGTGGGAACACGGAGCCGCCAGCTCAATGTGGCCCATGCGTTCACGCCGTACCTTGGAAAGAGTCACTTCGACGCCGCACTTATCGCAAATCACCCCGCGGTGCTTCATGCGCTTGTACTTTCCGCACAGGCACTCCCAATCGGTAACGGGGCCGAAAATCTTGGCGCAGAAAAGTCCGTCGCGTTCCGGTTTGAAGGTCCGATAATTTATTGTTTCAGGCTTAGTCACCTCGCCATGAGACCAGGAACGAATCTTTTCGGGCGAAGCCAAACTAATGCGAATGGCGTCGAACTCTCCGATTAAACTAACTCGATCATAAGGGCTGCTTCGGAACAATGTTGCCTCCTTTGCCGCGTGTGTCGAAAGTCGAAATTCGAAACGGGCTGGCACCGGCGAGTGAGCCGTTGGCCAGCGTCCTCTTGCCGGCGTAGAGCAGATTCAGGACAAACTGAGCGTCGCTCACCTTCTGCCGCTCTATGCTTTCCTTATGCCGCTCTCTTCGGGGCCAACTTCGGTGATTTCCGTAATCGCTCACTCTCCGCGAAGTTCATTGCGATTTTCGAATTTCGGTTTTCGAATTTCGGCTTTACTCCGAATGCACCGGCAGCGGCGCGAGTTCTTTCGGTTTCTTGATCAACTCCACATCCAGGCAGAGGCTTTGGAGTTCCCGGACCAGCACATTGAACGATTCCGGAATGCCGGGCTCGATGGCCGCCTCTCCCTTAACAATGGCTTCATAGATCTTGGCGCGACCGTACACGTCGTCGGACTTGGCAGTGAGTAACTCCTGGAGGATATGGGCCGCACCGTAAGCTTCGAGCGCCCAGACCTCCATTTCGCCGAAGCGCTGTCCGCCGAACTGCGCCTTGCCGCCCAGTGGTTGCTGGGTGATGAGCGAGTACGGGCCGATGGAGCGGGCGTGGATCTTGTCGTCCACCAGGTGCGAGAGCTTCAGCATGTAGATGTAGCCGACTGTGACCGGCTGTTCGAACGGCTCGCCCGTCATCCCGTCATAGAGCTTGATCTTACCGGAAGTGGGCAGTCCGGCCCTTTCCAGGTAGCCTTTGATTTCTTTTTCGGTAGCGCCATCGAAAACTGGGGTCGAGAAAGGAATGCCTTCCGCGAAGGAGCGGCCGAACGCGAGCACCTGTTCGTCATCGAGGCCATCCACGACCTTCGCGGCAGCGTTGTTGCGAAACATGCCTTTGAGCTCTTTGCGAACCACCTCGGCGTTGGATTCTGTCGAGACTAACTGGCGCACTTTGATCCCCAACTCTTTGGCGGCCCACCCCAGGTGAGTTTCGAGAATCTGGCCGACGTTCATTCGGGAGGGGACGCCGAGAGGATTTAACACCACTTCCACGGGCGTGCCGTCGGGCATATAGGGCATGTCTTCTTCGGGGAGGATGCGTGCGATCACGCCCTTGTTTCCGTGGCGCCCGGCCATCTTATCGCCGACCGAGAGTTTGCGTTTCATGGCGATGAAGACTTTCACCAACTTGATGACTCCCGGAGGAAGCTCATCGCCTTTCTTGAGCTTTTGAATCCGTTCGTCCGTAATCTTCCTCAAGATGTCGATCTGCCGCGAGGTCATTTCCTCGACCTCGTCGATCCTCTCCATGAGGGTCGGGTCTTTCTTGGCGATCCTGATGCGCTTCAAGTTGTGTGTGGAGAGGCGCGCCAGAACGTCCCGATCGAGCTCTGTTCCTTTGACGAGGAGGCGCTTGTTGGTTTTCTCGTCGTGCAGGTCGGCCAGCAGCTTCTCCCCCTGGAGCAAGGCGCAGAGCCGCTTCAAGCGCTCGTCCTGAAGAATCCGGATTTCATCGTTCAAGTTCTTCTCGAGACGAGCCACCTGGGCGGCTTCGATAGTCCGAGCCCGCTCGTCCTTCTCCGCTCCTTTGCGCGAGAAGATCTTGACGTCTACCACGATGCCTTCGATTCCCGGAGGGCACGTCAGAGAGGCATCGCGAACGTCGCCGGCCTTTTCGCCGAAGATGGCGCGCAGCAGCTTTTCTTCCGGGGTGAGTTGAGTCTCGCCCTTGGGGGTTACTTTGCCGACCAGAATATCGCCGGGCTTGACGTAAGCCCCGATGCGGATGATGCCGCTGTCGTCCAGGTCCTTCAGCAAGGATTCCGAGACATTCGGAATGTCGCGAGTAATTTCTTCCGGCCCCAGCTTGGTGTCACGAGACTCGATTTCGAACTCCTCGATGTGGATGGAAGTGTAGGAGTCCTCTTTCACCAGCTTCTCGCTGACCAGGATGGCGTCTTCAAAGTTGTAGCCTCGCCAGGGCATGAAAGCCACCAGGACGTTGCGCCCCAGGGCCAGTTCGCCGTGGTCCGTGCAAGGGCCGTCGGCAAGCACCTGGCCGGCCAGCACGTGCTGGCCTTTGGAGACCGCCGGCTTCTGGTTAATGCAGGTGTTCTGGTTGGAGCGGCGGAACTTGGTCAACTGGTAAATGTCCGCGCCGACTTCGCGGGAGAACTGGCCGCTGTGCCCGTCTCCTTCGACGCGCACGATAATGCGCTCGCTGTCCACGCTGTCCACGGTGCCGTTACGCTTGCAGATCACCACCGCGCCGGAATCGCGGGCGGTGACCTCCTCCATGCCCGTACCGATCAGGGGAGCCTGGGCGCGCAGCAGCGGCACCGACTGGCGTTGCATGTTGGAGCCCATCAGGGCTCGGTTGGCGTCGTCGTTCTCGAGGAAAGGAATGAGCGACGCGGCAACGCTCACCAGTTGCTTGGGGCTGACGTCGATGTAATCAATTTCATCCCGCCGCTTCAACACGAAGTTGCCGGCCTGCCGGGCGTTGACCAGTTCCTGAACAATGCGGCCTTTGTCGTCTACCGGAACGTTGGCCTGAGCGATGATGTGCTGATCCTCTTCCCAGGCGGAGAGGTAAAAGGAAAACGGCTCGTACTCGACCAGCTTGCGCTTCTTCTCGGCAAGCTCCTCGTTGGCCTTCTCGACCTCACCTACCTCGACGTGCTCGCCCACCCGCCAGGAACTGTCGCCCGAATGCGTGATGGTGACGTAATCCACGATCCTGCCGCCGCGCACTTTACGATAGGGGCTCTCAATGAAGCCGTGCTCGTTGATGCGCGCGTAGCAAGAGAGCGACGAAATGAGGCCGATGTTGGGACCCTCCGGCGTCTCGATGGGGCAAATGCGGCCGTAGTGCGTGGGATGCACGTCACGGACTTCGAATCCGGCCCGTTCGCGCGAGAGGCCGCCCGGTCCCAGAGCCGACAGGCGCCGCTTGTGAGTGATTTCCGAGAGCGGGTTCGTCTGGTCCATGAACTGAGAGAGCTGGGACGAACCGAAGAACTCCCGGATGGCCGCCATGACCGGTTTGGCGTTGATGAGATCATGGGGCATGGCCGTGGACATTTCCTGATAGACCGACATCTTCTCTTTGATCGCGCGCTCCATGCGGACCAGGCCCAGGCGGAACTGGTTCTCAAGCAGTTCACCCACGGCACGGACCCGGCGGTTACCCAGGTGATCGATGTCATCCACAGTGAAATTGCCGCCGATGTTTTTGTGCAGCTTGAGCAGATAACGAATGACCGCGTAGAAGTCCTCCGGCTCGAGGGTGCGCTTGTCGAGCGGAAGTTGAATGGGAGTGTGCTCGGAATGCTCCGTAGCCATCGTGCCTTCGCAAGCCCTGACGACCTCCGAGCAGATGTTCCCTTCCCGCTTGCCAACGAACATTTTCTCCTGGTCAACCACCACGTAGAAGTTGGCGGAGGGGAAGTTGCGGGCGTCTTCGAGCTCCAGTTCGGTAGCCTTATCGCTAATGCGGTTCTTGAGCTTGGTGAAGTAACCCAACTTGATGTTGAACTTCAACCGGCCCACGCGCGAGAAGTCATACTTGCGCGGGTCGAAGAACATGCCGTTGAAGAGCGCGGTGGCGGTGTCCAGCGTGGGGGGATCTCCCGGACGCATCTTGCGATACATCTCGATGAGAGCTTCCTGGGGAGTCTTCAAGGCATCGCGCCGCAAAGTCTGGCCGATGACCACGCCGGTTTCATCGCGCTCCGGGAAAGACACCTGGATTTCCGTGAGGCCGGCCTCCTGAATGGAGTTCAGGGCGCCGGAAGTAAGCTCGTTGTTCGCCTCGAGCATCACCTCCCCGGTCGCCGGATTCACGACGTCGGCGGCGGCGAAGGCGCCCTCCAAATCCTGGCCCGCCACCTCGAGTTGCGTGATTTTGGCCTTCTGAATCTCTTTATAGACCGATTCGGTGACCTTCCTGCCCGCGTTGACAACCGTCTCGTGGGTTCGCGGATGCTCGACGTTCTTCGAGAGTTTGATTCCGATCAAGCCCGGAGAAACTTCCAGGAAGAGCTTTCGGTCCTTCAGCAAAAGCTTTTCGACCGAGTAGAACGCCTTGATGATCTCGGAATCGTTCTTCAGGCCCAAGGCGCGAAGGAAAATCGTGGCCAGGAACTTCCGCTTTCGGTCGATGCGGACGTACAGGATGTTTTTGGTATCGTACTCGAACTCCACCCAAGAGCCGCGGTACGGAATAACCTTGCCCAGGAAATAGGTCCGCTGTGGCGTGGCTTCGAAGAACACACCGGGCGAACGATGGAGTTGGCTTACAATGACGCGTTCCGTGCCGTTGATGATGAAAGTGCCGTTCTCGGTCATCAAGGGGATTTCGCCGAAATAGACCTCTTGTTCCTTGATGTCCCGGATACTTTTGTGGCCCGTGTCGCTGTCCTTGTCATAGAGGGTGAGGCGGATAGTGACCTTGAGGGGCGCAGCGAAAGTCATGCCGCGCTCCTGGCACTCGGTGACGTCATATTTGAGCTGGAGAGCGACGGGGTCGCCGCACTTGTTGCAGAAGGTCACCACGTTCTTGTTGAACGTTCCGCACCGCGTGCAGAGCACATCGCCCACCTTGAAGGGATCGGTGATGACCGTATGGCCGCAACTCCGGCACGTGCTGCGCAAGTGGTGGAGTCCCTTGAGGCTGCCGCACTTGCATTCCCAGTTGCCGATCGAGTAGTCAACGAAATCCAACTGCGCGATGCCGCGAAAATCCGTAATCGGGAAGACGGAATTGAACACCGCTTGCAGCCCTGCGTCCTCCCGCTCCGAGGGAAGCAGATTCATTTGCAGAAATCGCTCATAGGATCGCCGCTGAACCTCAATAAGATTCGGGATTTTTATGACTGTCGGTATTTTGGAGAAATTGATGCGCTGGCGGACAGCGCCATTGCCGCCGTTAACCATTCGCGTTGCTCCTTGCCTGAAATTTCAGTACCCTGCCGGACAATGTTGACACAACACCCTTATCAGAGTGATGCATGAAGAGGGCTTGAGGATGCCGCACTGTTTTGCGCACGACCCAACGCTCCACTGGGCGGTACCTGTTTCCTGAACGCGAGGACGTCGCCTCCCGAGCCGCCGCTCGGGAGACGGAAGAAGACCTGCCGGCCCCAGATGAAAGGCTGTTATTTCACTTCGACGGTGGCGCCGGCTTCGGTGAACTTTTTCTTGAGGGCTTCAGCCTCGTCTTTGGTGATGCCCTCCTTGATTGGCTTGGGAGCGCCATCCACAAGATCCTTCGCTTCCTTGAGACCGAGGCTGGTGACTTCACGGACAGCCTTGATGACGTTGATCTTGTTCGCGCCCACCGTCGTGAGGATGACCGAGAATTCGGTCTGTTCCTCGACTGGCGCTGCGCCTCCGGCCGGCGCCGCGCCTGCCGCGGCCACCATTACGGGCGCCGCCGCGGCGGCAGACACTCCCAGCACCTCTTCCAGCTTCTTGACGAGCTCGGAAGCTTCCAGCAAGGATAGCGCCTTGATCTCTTCCACAATCTTATCGATCCGTTCCGACATTTGCTTGTATCCTCCTCTATAATCCCGCTCCGCCGCTGCCTGTAGCGCAGGCGGTTTAACTGACCGGCAGAAACCCAAATCGCGGGTCTCCGCTACGCCTCTCTGAACTTGTTCTCTTTGACGGCCTGCTGAATCACTACCGCCAACTTGCGTCCCACGCCGGCGAGTGCCACCGCCACGTTGCGCGCCGGGGCCTTCATCAGGAAGAGCGCCTTGGAGAGCAGTTCCTCCTTGGCGGGCAAGTTAGCGACCGTGCCGAGGTCGGCTATGGAGACCACTCGGCCCTGCACGACTCCCGACTTGAACTTAAGTATAGGGTTCTCCTTGGCGTAGGCGGTCAAGGCCTTAGCCAAGGCCACGGCATCCTGTTGCGTATAGGCCAGAGATGTGGTGCCCTTTAAACCCTTTGCCGCCGGCTCCAGCGGCGTACCTTGAGAAGCCCTTTCGATGAGGCTGTTCTTCACGACCCTGTACTTTGCCCCAACCTGCGTAATCTTGCGCCGAAGCTCGAAATCCTGAGCTACCGTAATACCCTCAAAACCCGAGAGAATGACAGTGTGTGACTTCTCCAGCTCCTGATGTAATGCCTCAGCTTTCTGTTTTTTCTCGTCTTTTTTCATGCGCATTCCTCGAAAACGCCTCGTAGTGCCGACCTTTTGGGTCGGCATCCGTAGTGCTGACCTAAAGGTCAGCGCTACGACGCTAAGCGGCTTCCACTGACGCCAAGTCGATCTTCAGGCCGGGTCCCATCGTGGACGAGATGGCGATGCTCCGCACGTAACGCCCTTTGGCGGTAGCGGGCTTCGCCTTCATGACGCTCGAAATCAGCGCGCTGGCGTTATCAGCCAGCTTCTGAGCGTCAAAGGAGACCTTACCGACCGGACAATGAATGATCCCCGTCTTGTCTACTCGGAATTCCACCTTTCCGGCTTTCACTTCTTTTACCGCCCGTTCTACATCCATGGTGACGGTTCCGGTCTTGGGATTGGGCATCAATCCGCGCGGGCCCAAAATCTTGCCCAGGCGCCCCACAGACTTCATCATGTCCGGCGTGGCAATGACGGCGTCGAAATCAATCCATCCGCCCTGAATCTTCTGCACGATGTCGTCGCCGCCGACTTCGTCGGCTCCCGCCTCGCGAGCCTCACGGACCTTGTCCCCGGAGGCGACCACGATCACCCGCTTGCTCTTCCCAAGACCGTGCGGAAGAACCACCGTTCCGCGGACCATCTGATCCGCGTGCTTCGGATCGACTCCCAGGCACATCGCGACTTCTACGGTTTCGTCAAACTTGGCGAAAGCTGCCTGCTTCAGAACCGGCATCGCCTCCGCCACCGTATAGGCCGGTTTGGTTACCAGCTTCGCTGCTGCCGTGAACTTCTTTCCCGCCTTTGCCATCGCAACTCCTGTCGAAATTCCAAATTCGAAACTCGAAAATCGCGACCCTGTCATTGTGAGCGAAGCGAAGAATCTCTACAGTTGAACGGCTTGGAACTGCGTGGATTCCTCGCTTCGCTCAGAATGACAGTCAATTTCCAGTTTCTGTTTTCATTTTCCAGTTTCGATTTTCGAATTTCGAGTTTCGATTTTCGTTCTTCATGCAACAACTTCAATGCCCATGCTGCGCGCAGTTCCCTTCACCGTTTGAACGGCAGCCGCAATCTCGTGGGCATTAAGATCCGGCATCTTCAGCTTCGCAATTTCCTCCACTTGCTTCTCCGTCACCTTGCCCACTTTGTTGCGGTTGGGTTCACCCGAGCCTTTCGCGATCCCCGCGGCCCGTTTCAGCAGCACGGATGCCGGCGGCGTCTTGGTTACGAAGGTAAAACTCCTGTCGCTATAAACAGTAATGACGACGGGGATGATCAGCCCTTCCTGATCGCGTCCGGACGTCTTCGCGTTGAACGCCTTACAGAACTCCATGATATTCACACCGTGCTGTCCCAATGCCGGGCCAGCAGGAGGAGCAGGAGTAGCTTTCCCCGCCGGAAGTTGCAGCTTCACCATCGCCTGGACCTTTTTTGCCATACGTTTTTACACCCGTCCCATGCCTGTCATTCTGAGCGAAGCGAAGAATCTCGCAGTTGCTTCGTTCCGGAACTACGAAGATTCTTCGCTTCGCTCAGAATGACAGGCATGCAGTTTCCAGTTCCCAGTTTCTACTTTCCAATTTCCAAACTCAGATTTTCTCCACTTGATAAAAATCCAACTCCACCGGCGTCGAGCGGCCGAATATGGTGACCATCACCCGAAGCGTGGAGCGCTCATCATGAATCTCGTCCACGACGCCATTGAAGTCCTTGAAGGGGCCGTCGGTGATCTTGACGCTCTCGCCTTTGTCGTACTTCAGCCGGGGTTTCGGATGCTCCGCGGCCACCTCAACCTTGTGAACGATCCGGTCCACCTCGTCGGGCGACAGGGGGCTGGGCCTCTGTCCGGAGCCGACGAATCCTGTGACTCGGGGTGTCTCGCGCACCATGTGCCAGGTGTCATCGTTCATCTCCATCTCCACCAGCACATAGCCCGGAAAGAAGAGCTTGGGAGTCACCACCTTCTTTCCCTGCCGCGTTTCGAGGATGTCTTCGGTAGGAACCATGATCTCCCCGAACTGCCCAACAAGCCCCGCGGCCTCAATGCGGCTCTTCAGGGTTTCCGCCACTTTCTTCTCAAAACCCGAATAGGTGTGAATGATGTACCAGTTCTTTTCCATGCCTGTTTTTTAGCTCTAAGAGATCAAAGTCGGTTCGCTCTCCACCGCTTCCCGCCAGCCGGAGCGCGGGCCTCCAAGGTTGAATGCCGCGGCTGTGGAATCCCTACCCGCCATGCAGGAAGTGCCGCAATATCCGGGAAACAGAAGCCATGAACGCCTGGTCGCAGACCCAGAAATAAAACCCGAAAAGAAAGGTGGTGATTAGCACCATGACCGTGGTGCCATAGATTTCCTGCCGGTTCGGCCAAGTTACCCGCTTCATCTCCGTCCGAACGTCGGAAAAATAGTCACGAATCTGGACCCAAGTGCTCTTCTCAATGCTGACCTGCTCGCCCATAATTCCCTTTGCCTTCCAAGAACCTAAGCTTCCTACCGAGAACTTTGGCAGGGGCGGAGGGATTTGAACCCCCATGACCGGTTTTGGAGACCGGCAGATTAGCCGTTAATCTGACGCCCCTGTACGGCAGGAGCTGGGGTCTGGGGACTAGGGAAAAGCGCGCCGTACTTTTTGCTTTTCCCCAGCCCCTAGTCCCTAGCCCCTAGTCCCTGCTTTACTTCACTTCTTTATGGACCGTATGGTGCCGGCACGTGGGGCAGAATTTCTTCAGCTCCAGCCGGTCCTGCTGCTTCTTTTTGTTCTTGGTCGTCGTGTAATTGCGGTTTTTGCAGTCACCGCACTGTAATGTAATGATTTCGCGCATAAACCAGCCTTGCTGTACGGGCGCGCCATGGCGTGCCCTTACCTGTCTACGGCAAGATTTCCGTCACGCTTCCGGCGCCCACCGTGTGGCCGCCTTCCCGGATGGCGAATCGCAGCCCTTTCTCCATGGCGATGGGCGTGATCAA
>Ga0326728_10014661_pt1 | contig 16572 bp, 14 predicted proteins | sample MB3enrmetagenome_FD_207602 | JGI IMG/M metagenome (GOLD analysis project Ga0326728, IMG submission 207602) | Lab enriched peat soil microbial communities from McLean, Ithaca, NY, United States - MB31MN | ecosystem: Environmental > Terrestrial > Soil > Wetlands > Peat | place: USA: New York...
GCATTTCAGTCGGTCGTGACGAACATATAACAACGGTATGCTTAAAGCCTTGTTCATGCCCCCGAGGATGGACCATCATGGTGACATGGTCTTTCCTCAGGGCATGGGTTGTCCTTGAGGCGAAAGGCAGATCTTCATGGCGTTTAAACTATCAGAAGAAGGTGCAACATCAGTCGAGTATGCAATTATGGCATCGCTGGTTGCAGCTGTTGTTTTTGCGGTTGTGGTAGTGTTGGGGAATCAAGTTCATGATTTGTTCAATAGCGTATGCTCACTGTGGCCCTAGAATAAATGAATTATGGCATACGTTTAAAGATCCTCGGACAGCTATGATTGCATGTTGAGCTATGTTTATAACCATTACACTTATTATAATATTAACAATCGCAGCTGTCACGGATCTTCAGCATCGCAAGATACCTAACGCAGTAACGATACCTGCTATGCTGTATGGCTTGATTTGCCATACCTACTTGAATGGCCTAGATGGCTTCTTGTTTAGTGTTATGGGTACGGTTGTGGGTTTGGGTCTTCTATTGCTTTTTTATATCAACAATGGCATGATGGGTGCAGGCGATGTCAAGCTCATGGGTGCTGTTGGTAGTATCTTGGGACCCTTGGGGGTCTTTAAGGCATTTCTTTTCACCGCTGTTGTAGGTGGCATATATGCACTTATTGTGTTCGCGATCAGGGGGCAGTTCATTCGTTTTCTTAAACGTATCATTTTATCGTTGAATTTGACCTTGATGATTCGGAGGCTGACGCTTGTGCCAGATGAGGAAAAAGCTTCTCCAGTGCTTTGCTATGGCATTGCGATCGGCGTTGGCACATCTATTTCTCTTCTCTTAACGTAGGGTTTTGATGAAAGGAGCGGATGTAAATGGATATAAAGAAGATAGGGGAAGGATTGAAGAACAAAATATCGGCGCCAGTCATCATGCTAGTAGCAGCACTGGTGATTGCTGCTATTGTCAGCTTCTGGATCTACGGTATGCTTCAAAAAAAGACAGACGTTAAGGCAATACTCACTGAGACGCAGCCGGTTGTAGTAGCTGCATTCAATCTGGACTGGGGAACGGTGATCACGAAAGGTGTCATTAAAACTCAACCTTACATCAAAGGGAGCCTTCCCACTGGATACATCTCAAGCCCGTCAGGGGCCATTGGACGGGTTGTCACTTACCCTATAAAGATAAATGAACCTATTACCGAATCGAGACTGGCGCCGGCAAACCTAACCATGGGTGGCTTATCAGCAGTAATTGCACCGAAAAAAAGGGCTATGGCCGTCAAGGTTGATAAGGTTGTTGGTGTATCAGGATTCGTCCATCCCGGAAACAGAGTTGATGTAATTGTTTCTTTAAATGAGGTGGATAAAGAGGTTAAACCGATCACAAAGATTGTTTTGGAGAATATCCCCGTTCTTGCTGTGGGTAGCGAAGTCGAACAGCCAACTGGTAGAAATGAAAAAGCAGCTACGGTTGACGTCATTACTCTGGAAGTAACTGCCGAGGAAGGGGAGAAACTCGCACTGGCCGCCACTCAGGGAAAACTCCAACTCGCGCTTCGCAACTCCACAGATACCGAGGATGTGATGACCCAGGGCACGACGCTCCCGAAACTCTTAGCATCATACACATCTTCCGCGCCGTCAAAGAAAGAAATAAATGTTCCCCAACATCGAGTAACCCGCAAAGCTCAGACCCGTGTGGAACCCACAAGGACCTTCACAGTGGAAGTTATCAGGGGCAATAAGGTCAGTGCAGAGAAATTTTACTAGGGAGGGTGACAAATGATTTCTTATACAAAGAGGCGGTTACGGGTCATAATCTCTTTTCTCTTTGTCCTTTCATACTGTATTATAGTTTTATGTCCCGTTCAGGCAGCAGACATCGAAAGGATTAAGATCGATGAAAACGCTCCCCAAAAGGTGGTCCTCATCGTGGGGAAGTCAACCCTTATTGAGACTCCAATGAACATTAAGAGGGTTGCGCTAGCTTCGCCAGAGTATGCCGACGTTCAAATCGTTTCGCCACGCCAGCTTTACTTAATTGGGAATAGTGCGGGGCTCACCACCTTAACGCTGTGGGGTATCGATGGCAAGGTGTCGCACATGCTGGATATTGAGGTCGTGCCGGACGTGACCTGCCTAAAGGAGAAAATTTATGAGATGTTTCCAAACGAGAAAAACATCAAGGTGACGTCCAGCCATGATGCCCTCGTGCTCACAGGCACGGTTTCCAACACCTCAAATCTCACCCAAGTTCTAGCGTTAGCCCAAGCCTACGTGCGGGACAAGGATGGAAAGTCGAAAGTGATGAATATGCTCGAGGTGGGTGGCGTGCAGCAGGTGATGCTGGAGGTGCGGGTTGCCGAGATGCAGAGGACACTCATGAAAAGGCTCGGCGTCAATTTCAATTACATCAGTAATGGGGGTAATACATTCGGGATAACAGCTCTGAATAGTCTTGCTAGTATCCCCGCCACATTACCCCCCAGTCCTTCGATAGCCAGTGGCAATGTCAGTGCAATTTTTAGATTCTTGGGAGGGGGTGCTACTTGGACCACTTTTATCGATGCCCTCCAAGAAAATGGCCTGACAAAACTTTTGGCTGAACCAACGCTTATCACCACGAGCGGTAGAGCGGCGAATTTTCTTGCAGGAGGTGAATTCCCTATCCCAGTACCACAGTCGGGAGTAGGGGCCGGGAGTACCATTACTATCGACTACAAGACCTATGGTGTGGGGTTAAACTTCACCCCTACCGTCCTGAGTAACGAGAAGATCAGTATGGTCGTGAGCCCGGAGGTGTCCGAACTCGATTATACAAATGCGTTGTCTATATCGGGCTATGTTGTTCCCGCCCTCACAACCCGCCGCGCCTCAACGGTAATTGAATTGGCCGATGGACAGAGCTTTGCCATCGCAGGTCTTCTGCAAAGCCAAGTCATAGAGGACGTGAAGAAGTATCCCGTTTTAGGCGATATCCCGATCCTAGGCGCCCTTTTCAGGAGCTCCTCCTTCCAGAAGAACGAATCCGAGCTTGTCATCATCGTGACGCCACACTTGGTGAAGCCCTTGGATATGGCTAAGCAAACACTTCCGACGGATCAGTTTGTGGAGCCCAATGACTTCGAATTCTACTTACTCGGTAGCACCGAAGGCTTGGGCGAACCCTCGCAGTCCTCAAGGAGTGCTGTGCCACCCAAGTCGGATAAGACAGGTTTCGAAGGGGATTTCGGCCATATCGTACCTAAGTAAAAAGGAGGGGGACATGAATAGCAAAATGATAATTGTGGCATGTGTATGCTCAGTGATGGTTCTTACACTCGGCTGCGCGAAAAGTCGACTCGAAATGGATTACGGCACCTCTTATAATTTACAGAAATTCAACCAGACGCTTAATCCTGATGCGGAGAAAAATCTGGTCCCAGTAACTGGTCTGAGCGCTCAGGCCGCACAGAATGTTGGGGAGAAATATCAGAAGGGCTTCGAAAAACAGGCGGAAGCTCCAACCACCTATCAGGTTAACGTCGGATCGCTGGGAGGAAAGTAGCCATTTATGGAGAACTTGTTATGAGAAGACGATCTTCTTCTAACAACCCATTCTTTTGTGCCAATTGTAAGACTTATTGGTTTTCATGTCATTTCAGATGCAGGCAGAAGCTTAAAAACCACTTCAGGTTATTTTACAACGCGACCTTATTATGATGGCCTTGACGATGTTTATAAGCTGTGCCAAGAAAAAATATACATCCTATACGACCGATAGCGAACCAGTGGGATTCTTGGTATCTGATAGTCATTCAGAGGTTGGTAGTTTAGCAAATAGATTACGAAAGGAAATGGATGGATTGGGAAAAATTGAAAGTTCGACTCGAAATTCGTGACGATGATGTTAGACAAGAATTTGCCCGGATCATAACGACTCTGAAGGATTTCAGTATTTATGGACCCGCCGATTCGGGAAAAGCAGACGCACTCATACTTCAACTGGGAGATCAACCAGAGGAAGAATTCAATCTGGTTCGTCAGGCTGTTAATTCAGGGATTAGTCAGCATGTTTTCCTGACCTCAAAGATTGTCAAACCGGAAATCCTTATAGAGGCGATGAAAGTGGGCGTGAAGGAGTTCTTCCCTCAGCCCATCAATGGCGAGGAAGTGAAGAGAGCCCTCCTTAAGCTGTTGGAGAAGCAACCGGAGCGTGAACCCCCCCGGAAAGATGAATCTGCGGAGAAACAGGGCATGATCATCAATGTGATCGGCAGCAAGGGTGGTGTAGGAACGACAACAGTGGCCGTGAATCTGGCCACGAGCTTAACCCAGATCGACAGCAATCAATCCATTGCCCTGATTGACATGAATCTTCTTTTTGGTGAGATTCCAATGTTTCTTGGTATTGAATCAAGCTTTGATTGGCTAGAAGTGGCAAGAAATATATACCGGATCGACACCACGTACCTGATGAGTGTCATGTCTCATCACGAATCTGGAGTATATGTGTTGCCCTCACCAGCAACAATATCAGAACAGTTTCTGGTAAATTCGAATGTAATTGAAGCGCTCCTTGTGCAAATGAAAGCAATATTTGATTATATAGTGATTGACCTTGGACAATCACTCGATGAAATATCCAAGACAATAATAAGGTTGTCGGACAGCCTTATTGTTGTTGCACTGCTGAGCCTTCCATGCCTGGTAAATGTCAAAAAGCTGCAAGATGCTTTTCGGAAATTTGGCTATCCCAGCAACGACAGCATCAAAATATTGATAAACCGCGGTCAAAAACGCTCCATTATCTCTATTGGAGATGCTGAGAAAAGCCTGAAGAAAAAAGTTTTCTGGAGCATCCCGAATGATTTTCAGGCTACTATGAATGCTATTAATCAGGGTAAGCCGCTTGCAAGTATAGAACCGGCTGCAGAGATCACGAGCAATTTCAAGGAATTGGCGGCCACTTTGACGGGCAGAAGTGAGAAAAAAAAGAGTTTCTTTCCATGGCGCTGAAACATTGATGCGATTGGATTAATTATAAAGCGAGGTGACTCCGCATGGCGATTGAAAGATTAGGCAGCTGGTTTATGTCGACCAATGAATTCAATGAGTTGAAATTCCGTGTGCATGACCGTCTCGTGGAGATGTTGGACCTATCGCTGATCGACAAGCTTGATAAGCAAGTTCTTCAACAGCAAATTCGTCAATTGACACTGAATATACTTTCAGAGGACGGGATGCAAATTCCCCTCAACGCTGATGAGAAGGAGCGCTTATGTCGGGAGATCGTGGACGAGGCTATGGGACTGGGGCCTATCGAGCCCTTCATGAAGGATCCAACTGTGTCTGACATTTTGGTAAACACCTACCGTCAAATTTATGTGGAGCGGAAAGGGAAACTTTACCTAACAGAGGCGAGATTCAAAGATGATGCCCACCTGCGTAAAATCATCGACCGGATTGTATCTGCTGTAGGCCGCCGCATAGATGAATCTGTACCCATGGTGGATGCAAGGCTTCACGACGGTTCGCGTGTGAATGCTATCATACCGCCCGCGGCGATCGATGGAGCATGCCTATCGATCCGTCGTTTTGCCGTAGACCCACTGGAGATGGAAAACCTTATCACACTAAAGAGCATTTCGCTGGAAATTGGTGAGCTTCTGAAAGGGATTGTCCGGGCTCGTCTCAACGTGCTGATCTCTGGTGGCACTGGAACTGGGAAAACGACTTTACTGAATGTCCTTTCACGTTTTGTCCCCAGTGATGAGCGAATTGTAACGATCGAAGATTCTGCGGAACTTCAACTCAAGCAAGAGCATGTGGTGAGGTTGGAAACAAGACCACCCAATATTGAGGGAAAAGGAGATATCACACAAAGGGATTTAGTGCGGAACTGCCTTCGCATGCGCCCTGACAGGATCATCTTAGGGGAAGTCCGCGCCAGCGAGGTGGTTGACATGTTACAGGCTATGAATACGGGCCACGATGGTTCGCTCACGACAATCCATGCAAACTCGCCTAGGGATGCCCTGCTTCGCCTGGAAACGTTGGTATCCATGGCGGGACTAAGCATTCCCACCGAGGCTATCCGGCGGTATATAAGCTCGGCTCTGGACGTTGTCATCCACATCGCGCGCTTGATTGATGGCAGTCGTAAGGTGGTGAGTCTCTCAGAGATTACAGGAATGGAGGGAAATGTAATCACCATGCAAGAAATCTTCTCTTTCAGGCAGGAGGGCTTGACCCCGGACGGGCATGCAACTGGGAAGTTCATGATGAGTGGGATCGTGCCTCAATTCATGGATCGGTTCAAGGTGGCTGGCATTGCGGTACCGATCAATATTTTTAATCCCAACCGAGTCATGGAAGTATGAAAGTCCTATTAAAGGAGAACCTATGGAATTTATCCACGGCGTGTTGATATTCATTGCTGCCGTTCTTGTGGTTGAGGCGATATTCCTAATTGCTAGGTCTCGATGGAGTCCACAAGTTCGAAGGGTAAAGTCACAACTACGGAATCTCTCGAGGGACAAATACGACCAGAAGGACATTGACATAGTTCAGCGTCGGTTAATGAGTGAAATTCCTTGGCTAAACAAACTTCTTTCGAGCATTCGATTTCCCCTGGTCAAGCAGCTTGACCGCGCAATTATCCAAGCTAATCTCTCATATCCGCTGGGGGTTTATTTAATGACCTCTGGTCTCCTTTTTGTGATTGGATTTTCCGCTGCGTCTTTCGCTACTCGCTGGCTTTCGGTTCGAATTGTTACGGGGCTTGTTTTAGGGTCGATTCCCATCCTGTATATATACTGGAAGAAACAAAAAAGACTCAAGCGTTTTGAGGAGCAACTTCCGGAAGCGCTGGAAATGCTGGCAAGGTCTGTCAGAGCAGGGCATACTTTCACCGGTGGGCTCCAACTTGTTGGGCAGGAATTTGACGATCCTGTGAGCACAGAGTTTAACAAGACAATGGATGAGATCAATTTTGGTGTTGGCTATGAAGATGCTTTGAAAAACCTTGTATCACGTATCGAAAGCGATGATCTGAAGCTCTTTGTTATATCTGTTATCATTCAGCGTACGAGTGGTGGTAACCTAGCCGAGATTCTAGATAACCTCAGTCGCTTGATACGGGAAAGATTTGTGTTGAAAGGACAAGTCAAAACCCTGACTGCTGAGGCTCGCCTATCAGCTTACATCCTAATCGCTTTACCCTTCTTGGTCGGGTTCTGGATCTTTTTTGCAAACCCCTCCTATGTGGGGCTATTGTTTGAGGACCCTATCGGAAACACAATGCTTATCATTGCAGGTGTCATGATGGTGGTGGGCATCGTTTTAATGAAAAAGATGACCATGCTGAAAGTGTGAGGAAAGATACATGAATGAAGCCGCTATTATTGCAATCCTGACATTTTCCGGGTTGGTATTCCTTATATTATCCCTTTTCTTGCATCTTAGGACGCGGGAGACAAAGGACCGGATTATAGAAACCATAGACAAGTACGGAATGTCGGGAACCCCGAAGAGATCGAAAAGGATTTCTGCAGAGAATTTAGGTGCCTTCAAACACTTTTTCGTAAACCTAACAACCTGGCTCGCACCTTATTCGACACCAAAGGAGGAAAAGGATCTCACCTATCAAAGGAAGAGGCTGATCATGGCGGGCTATAATAAATCCAATCCCATAGTTGTTTTCTATGGATCGAAGATCTTGCTGGCCATACTGCTTCCCATAGTATTTTACCTTGTGCTAATTTTTTTCCACTTCGTGAGTGGGACGATGATTTTTGTAATGATGCTTATCTTGGCCCTCGTTGGGTTCTACCTGCCAGAAGTATGGGTGCATACAACGATAACCGCACGCCAGAATCGAATCCGCGAGGCGTTTCCTGACGCTCTGGATCTCTTGGTTGTCTGCGTTGAGGCAGGGATGGGATTGGATCAAGCAATCAAGAGGGTCTCCGAGGAGTTGAAGCAACGAAACAAAATTATTAGCGAAGAGTTCGGGCAGATGAGTCTGGAAATGAGAGCGGGCCGATCACGGCAGGATGCTATGCGGAATCTTGCCTTGCGGACAGGGGTGGAGGACGTGAAAAGCCTTGTTACGCTTCTGATCCAGACGGACAAATTCGGTACCAGCATTGCACAAGCCTTGCGCGTCCATGCCAGTTCTATGAGAACGAAACGGCGCCAAAGGGCTGAGGAAATGGCGGCAAAACTACCGGTCAAATTGCTCATTCCACTCATCCTGTTTATTCTACCCTCCTTGTTCGTTATAATCATTGGTCCCGGTGCTATAAGAATATACCGGGAGCTCATACAAACCAACTTAGGGGGATAATGAAGAAGGTTGGAGGAATTATGAAAGAGGAAAGAAAATTCCTGAAAATCATTGTCTCGTTAACGCTAATTACCTTGTGCTTCATAACAATTGCAAACTGCACGATGTTTAACACAAACTGGAGCAACTTCAAATTCTGGTCGTCGAAAGAACAAGCGGCGACAGTGGATGATAATTCCATAAATCTATTTATAGGGAAAATCCGAACTCATCCCAGAAAATCCGATTCGCACTTACTTTTGGCTAGTTATTATCAGGAGAGGGGGAAGCATAAGGAAGCCATCGATGAATATAACAAAGTACTCTCAATCGATCCCTCTTGTGTAAGGGCATACAATGGGAAAGGCATTTCCTATGACAAACTCGGTGAATATGCCGCCGCTGTCGAGAATTACCAAAAAGCACTTACGTTGAATCCGAAGCTGGATTACGTGTTGAACAATCTTGGCTATTCCTTAATCCTTCAGAGCAATTATGAAACTGCTGTGGAGACATTCAGGAAAGCCTGCCTGATAAATGGGAAGGATAACCGAATCCGGAATAATCTTGCGTTGGCTTACGCAATGGCCGGGCATTATGATCAGGCCTTGATGGAATTCGAAAAAGCCGTCAATGGCGATAAGACCTATGCACATCTCAAGCTGGCCTATATTTATTATGAGAAGGCCATGTTCAAGCAAGCAGCCGAACACTATCGTTTGGTCCTGCAATTGAATCCCAGCTCAGATACTGCAAAGCGAGGTTTGGAGGCCACCCATGAACTTTTGAAGATTGAAGCTGCAGCTGCCCGACAAAAGGGTCAAGAAGAAGAACACATGATTAGTTCCGCCACCGCTGTCGTACCTCCTTCCAAGGATGAAGCAAAGGCAATGGATTATTACCAGAAGGCTAAGAATCTTTATGAGAAGGGCTTTATCAAAGAAGCCAAGCAGCATTACTACCGAGCACTTACTCTGAATCCAGCTCTAGATGTCGCCCGCAAAGGATGGGAGGCTACATTAGCGTTGGAGCGGATCGAGGAGGCCCCGTCACAAACCAATATAGCCACAAAAACGAGTACCAGTGAGGTAAAAGAAGTCATCTCAACAAATCTTCTCCAAGATACCGGGATTGAGATATGCAATGGCAACGGGAAGCGTCATATGGCGAGACAAATCGCAACCTATCTGCAGGCAGAAGGATACAACGTCGTTCGCCTAACTAATGCCCGCCATTTTAATTATGATAAAGGAAGTATTTATTATGAGAAAAATTACCGCGATATGGCATTCGATATCGCTGCAAAGATTCCGCAGATCACAGCAATGAATGAAATGACCAAGTCGGGTAGGCTTAATGTAAAAGTAAAGGTACTCCTCGGGAAAGATCTCATTCTTAATAAGAAGAATAATCAAAATTCATAATGGACGAGATGAAGGTCAATTTGAGCCATTTTGTAATGGCATTAATAACAGTGTTCTCAATGACAGGCTTTACGAGCTGTTCTTGGGGGGACAAGAATCGGGGTCCTCTGGAAGATAGTGGCTACAATAAAAGGCTAGGTCTTCAAAGGGAGAAAACCCTAGCCACCAACGAGGCGGACACACCAAAGAAGATTCCTGAGCCTGATGCTGAGCAAATGGAAAAACTGGGGGACCAATACATTCGTCAGGGTAATCCCAACATGGCATTCATCTATTACGATAAAGCAATTCAGATGGATCCGAAGCGAAGCAGTGTTCACTACAAGAGGGGATCCCTTTTCCTTTCAAAGGGTATGATTGATGATGCAGATCAAGAATTCGACATAATCCTGAAAAACGACGCGAAATATGCACTTGCTTATGAAGGTAAGGGACGGGTTGCTCTGTCCCATGGGAAGTTGGATGATTCAAAAAATAAATTAGAACAAGCGCTTAAGCTAAATCCGGATCTCTGGGAAGCGTATTCCCTTATCGGCATCATTTGTGACCGTCAGCAGAAGTTTAAGGAAGCTGTCTTGTATTATCATAAGGCCATCGCTATCAACCCTAAATCGGCGGATCTGTTCAATAACTTGGGGGTGTCCTACGGCATGGCGGGTGAATATGAAAAGGCTCTCCAAGCTTACATTACTGCCGCGAAATTGGAACCAGAAATAGACAAAATATATAGCAACATGGGATTGGTACTGGGAAAACTCGGGCGTTACGATGAGGCCTTGGAAGCTTTCAAGAAGGCGGGTGACGAGGCATCGGCGTATAACAATCTGGGGTGTGTTTACATGGCAGGGAAAAATTATCGTGCGGCTATTGCGGCATTCCAGAAAGCGATCGAAGTTAATCCGAGGTTCTACGTAAAAGCAAATGAGAACTTGAAGATCGCAGAATCAATGATGAAGGCGCAAGTGCCTTAAGAAGGCTTCACACTCATAACCATTCCACTTTGAATTATTCCCTTCAATCAACCTTTAAAGCAAAATAATATTTAAAAAAGACTAACAACCAGAGCATTTCAAAGTAGAGATGATAAAATGACCATTAAAAAGAAAATGATTAGCAAAAAAGAAGAATTTGCAAAACGAAGATATTAAGGGGAAATCCTAAAGGGTGGTTTGTTGAAGCTTTGATTTTTTAATTGGTCGATTTATACAACATTCGAGAGATAAACCTTAAAAAATACACCATCGCAGGAAGTACAAACATCATGAGTGAGCTGGTCTTGTCGTGTAGTCCGAATTGTTTTCGTCAAGAATCTTCGACCATAACAAGCGTTACATGCAGGATGGGATTAAAGTGCTTGCTCTCGCAATAATTCCAGGAAGGTATTTTCCTTGCTAAAGTGTACTGTTCTTTCGTCTTTTATCATGCTAATCACCTACGCGTTTGAATTCTGCCGGGTACGCCTATCAAGCGCAACACAACTTATATATACCTTGAAATCGACAAGTGTGCTCGGTCTTAACCATTGACACGCGAAGAACCTTTTCAAAGTTCTATAAAAACTATGCCATTTGGATTCGTACATGATAGGAAGCTAGGTAAAAACCAGTTTTCGCACCTATAGTAGAGTTACTTATACTGAGAATGTTTAACCGGTGTAGTAGCTTTAATAAACGGGGGAACAATACATCATGGGCAAACACCTAAAACTAAGCGACGGTTATTCTTTTAGTTTGACCATTTCCCGTGCTTCTTGTGTTATAGTTCTTCTTATTGCTTCAATCTTGTACGGACTTGCAGTCTGCCGTCCCATAATACCCCTTCCTGATGAAGAGGGAAAAACGAGGGACAAGGCTTTAAAATTATATCAAACTGTTGTGGAACAAATTCAGACCGGCAAGAGCTATTATTCGGTTGTAGGCCATGAACTGCGTAGGATAGGTTATCCAACCCGTAGTGTTTTTAATTGGCGATTACCAGCTCTAGCTTGGTTTTTGGGACAGCTTCCATCTGTCCGAACAGGTCAAACACTTGGGTTCATTCTATCAATGACCACACTGTTGATCTGGTTGATAGTTCTTCATCAAAGCCAATATGCCATCTGGCAGTTCTTTTTGGGTGGTTTGTTTTTATCGGGTCCTATAATTTACAGCCTTTTCCCCGGTACATTCCTGCTTCACGAATTTTGGGCTGGGACACTCATTGCCATATCACTGGCTGCTCATGCCAATGGTTGGCGCTATATATCCATTGTTTCAGGCCTGATGGCCCTTTTCCTCAGGGAACTGACGCTGCCGTTTGTATGTATTATGATGGTTCTGGCATATGCGGAGGGCCAACGCCGTGAAGCCTTGATCTGGTTAATAGGTCTCCTAATTTTTGGTGGTGAGTTACTTTTTCATTGGACAATAGTCAGTAGACTAATTACGGAAAATGATAAGGCTTTGCAAGGGGGATGGATCGTTTTTGGTGGTTGGCCTTTCGTCCTGAACACAGCACAGATGCATCCTTTCTTTTTAACGTTTCCACCATGGGTTATCGCGATCATTTTACCTTTGGCTCTTCTCGGTTTCGCAGTGCGGCTGGATGCATCAGGAATGAGGGTTGCTTTTACTATAGGCATATATGTGTTGGCTTTTTTGATTGTAGGTAGGCCAAACGATATAGCTTGGGGTTTGATGTATGCTTTTATAATGCCTCTTGGGCTACTGCATGTACCTTATGCTATCGGGAAACTTTGGCAACCGTTTCAAATGAAACTACATGGTAAGGTACAAAAAGATAAACAATGAACGGCTCAGATTTGACCAGAGGATAAATGTACTAAAAAAGTGATAGTTTTTTGAAAAGCTCACCAACAACCTCAGGCATATATAGTATGCCCAATGGCAGTAAATTTACGTATAGTACGCCCCAATACCTGTTGAAATTTTGACCGATAAATAAGAAAATCAAAACATATATTCCTACGGTTAAGCCTATTCTTGAACCTAGTGGTCCCTTCCATCCCAATAACCCCAATAGTGTAAATGGTACGAAAACTGCTGTGAACCAGCTGGGTGCCAGGAAAAGATAGGGGTGCATACTTGATGTTTCAAGGACAAACTTCCACCCACCTAAAGTAATCCATTGTGTAAATGCATATGCATTATCAGGCCGAACATAATCTTTTATATATGAAGTATGAATCACCATCATAAAGATAAATAAAACAATCCCTAGTACCCAGATAGATGCTTCTTTGTATTTACGTTCGTTAAGAGATAACATGAGCATTAACAAGATAAAGGGTAATGCCAGTTCACGAATAATAAGAGCTAATATCCCCGCGACAAAAGCAATCCAGCGCCATCCCTTCACATATGTTAGTATGGAAATGCTTATGAGTATTCCAGCCCAGAATTCATGAGCAAGATATATATCAGGCAAGAAACTATATATAGGTGCTCCCAGAAATAAAAAGCTGCCAATAGTTGCTTTTGCAAAGGATAATTCCGTGTTGGTGATGTTAATCCAGATACATATTGAAAATAAAGATAAGAAAATAGCTATCATTTGAGCTATTCTCAAATCAGGAAGATGACCGAAGGCCCAACCGAGTAAAGGTGTTCTCCAGTTAAATATGCTTGTCGTGGGATAACCACGGGTGCGAAGTTCACTGAATGTGGCCTGATAATATGCTTCACCAGATCGAATTCCGTCTGCAATACTGCGATAACAGCTTAAATCCTCTCCACGTCGGTTATTATTGGGAATATCTAACGGCAATCTGGTAAAGCCCAATGAGATCAGACAAATAACCATAACGATTAAAAGTATACAAGTATTGCGGTTGATATTATGATATCTAGTCTCTTTTGGGAACAACATTCTTAATCACTGCAGGGCGTATTCAAGGAAAATTCACAACACTAATCTCTACTGGCCGCCAAGATCGAACTTGTATAAAGATATATCAACCAGGCTTTAAAATCGAGATAAAATCTCTTGTTTTTTATGGTATTCTTATTTTCCTCTAAATATTGATTATACTGTCACAATATTTTATAAACATTATATGCTTGGAAAGGTTGATCACATGCACAGCCAATCTAGGTTTTGTCATGTAATGATCAATCGTGCGATATTGTAAAGGGGGGGAGTGCTTCATTGCGGAAGCTCAAGTTTACCAAGACCGGTTTTAGCAAGGATTCACGGTGGCAGAACCGGGCACTGATGATCGTCGCCGTGGCCCTTGCACTGTCCCTCGCGTGCCTGGGTCTGTCAAATCATGCCTTCTGGGACGACGAAGCGGGAACGGCACTCTTTGCAAAGAATTTCCTCAAAACCGGTGAACTCACCGCATGGGACGGCGTAAACCTGAACGGTTATAATTTTGGGATGCAGCTCGATGAAAACCTGAACAATCCGTACATGCCACCCTTGCAGTATTACGTTGCCGCATGGGGGTTTAAAGTCTTCGGAATCTCCACCGTTGCGGGACGCATCCCCTTCTTGCTGGCGGGGATTCTCTCTCTTTTCGCACTGGCGTTCTTTGCCCGGCATTACTTCAACCACCGCATCCCTTACTGCCTGCCGGTTTTTTTCGCCGCCTTGAGCCCCGCCTTCCTCCTCTACATCCGCCAGTGCCGCTATTACTCGCTGGCCATGCTCTTTACCCTGACGCTCTTAGGGGCCTGGAGCTATGATCAGCCCTCCAAGCGATCCGGTGCCGCCACGCTGGCCGTCGGCATCCTCGCGACCATCGGTCTGTGGTTTTCGAACTATCTGAATGCCGCTGCGGCTTTGGCCATGTTGCCGGTATTCTTCATCGACCCCCGGTACAGGACGCGTCGGAAATACATCCTTCTGGCAGTGGTATGCCTGGTGTCCGTATTATGCGGATGCTATATATATCTTGTAAAGAACCCTCTAGTCACTCACTTTTATACACCTGATTCTGTTACGGGCTTGAGACGTTACGTGACTCTTTTTGTCTGGCATATAGCTGGCTTAGGGAGCGATGAATTTTTCCCGGTTCTTCTCATATTAATTATGCCCCTTCCTCTTCTCATCCAGCAACTCCATCATCTCCGTGACCTAGCACGACGGGGACTAATTCTATACTTGGGTATGATCGCCGTTATTCTAGTAACAACCGTCCTATCACCACAGCCTGTTGATATAAGTGAATACGCTATGATGCGTTATGTTACCCCACTGATCCTTATTGGGGCTGTGCTAGCTGCCGTAAGTATCATCGTTCTCTGGTCTGTATCGCGACCCTTGACTGTCCTTGTAGGAAGTATAGCAATATTGACGAATACATTCACGCTCGCATATTTATCTAACTTACATTTGCTTTGGCGGAGCACGCTTATCAGTTATATCGCAGAACAAAACAAGCATTATAAGACGGGGACAGAGGTGTTGGTAAATTATATTTCCACCCTCCCTGCAGGGAGCAATGTACTAGTTTTCCCTTTCTATATGACTTATGCACCGATGTTCTATGTTCCTGAGCAGCATTACTGTTGGCAACTCAGGAAGAATAAGTCAATCCGTTTGGACCTACGTGAAAAACTCCCAGACTATGTCTTTGTTGAACGAGCGCGACCGGATTATATCATCAGTGGCGACATGTCTCCGAAGGAAATTATTGAGTACTTTACAAACAAATATGGCAGGGGGGCATACCGACTGAGTGGATACCTGAATGAAGACTGGCGTGACTGTTCACGGCCCGAAATTTCATTTCACTGTTTTAAACCGCCTTCGCAAGAGCAAAAACAGCGATTTGCTGTGATCACGGCAACCTGGCGATAGGGATCATAACTGGTGTTTTATAATGAGTTGATTACAGGCTTGTCACCTTTAAGCCGTAAGACTATGATTATAACCATTCAGGTTTACGCCGTCCCATGCGGTGAGTTCACCGGTTTTGAGGAGATTCCTTGCAAAGAGTGCCGTTCCCGCTTCGTCGTCCCAGAAGGCATGATTTGACAGACCCAGGCACGCGAGGGACAGTGCAAGGGCCACGGCGACGATCATCGGTGCCCGGTTCTGCCACCGTGAATTCTCGGTAAAACCGGTCTTGGTAAACTTGAACTTCCGCAATGAAGCGCTCCACCTCGCAATGGGTAATTATCAGAGCGATCCTCACACTCAAATTTTGAATTTACACAATTGATTAAGTTAAGGTTACCAATAGAAATCTCATTTTACGAGACCTTTGAATTTTTCAAATTTGATTGACATTTATTTTCATGCCCCAAATTTTAGAAAATCAGGACAACCGTTTTAAAATGACTGGCTGATAATGATCAAATTTTCCTTCAAGACGGCATTTTACGCATCCTCAAATGGGTTTGTTCATGGGTCTGGTGACTTGTTTGCCCGTTTTTCCGTTGCCGGGCAAACTCCTCCATCTCTTTATGCTGTCCCAAAGATCCTTGCTCCTCAAAACAGATTGAAGGCCATCTGCCGACACAGGATATCGATGAGATTCTGGATGATCCTCGGAAACCTTGCCCGAAAGGCATCGTTGTGCAGATGGCTCAAACCAAAATACTGCTCCACGATGTAACGCTTCCTGGATATTTGCTTGTTGCGCTCTTTCTCATACGTGGTCAGGCTTGTGGAACGGGTGGCCTTCCGCATGATGCCATCTTCAATCTGGTTCATCTGCAGAAAGCTTCGATTCGGCCCTCCAAAATACCCCTTGTCCGCATAGACCTTTCGGATGGGTACATCCGTATGATAACTCGCTGCGACACAGTAGGGCAGATGATGGCTGTCATGAACAGAGGCTGGCGTCAAATCAGCAGCTAAGACAAAACCGTGATGGACATCCA
>Ga0326728_10014662_pt1 | contig 16572 bp, 14 predicted proteins | sample MB3enrmetagenome_FD_207602 | JGI IMG/M metagenome (GOLD analysis project Ga0326728, IMG submission 207602) | Lab enriched peat soil microbial communities from McLean, Ithaca, NY, United States - MB31MN | ecosystem: Environmental > Terrestrial > Soil > Wetlands > Peat | place: USA: New York...
AATCTCCACGTCGGCAATGAACCCGAAGCTGGCCATGTGCCGCCGGGGATAGATGTGGGTGGCAAAGGGGCTGGACGACGCATAGGGAGCCAGCGCTACAAAATGCCGGGTAACCATGACGATACGGCTGCCGTCCTCCAGTTCGTCCTGCATCGCCGTGCAAAATATGCATTCGCCGAACTCATCCCAGTGCCGGAGCGCCTCCAGCATTCGATTCCGCACCTGGGTGGAAATCACCGGGGTGGCAATCAGTTGCGAATGCGGATGCTCCAGACTGGTGCCGGCGTCCAGGCCATGATTCTTGAAAATCGTTACGTTCGCAATGCGCGGATCGACGCTGAGCTCGATATACCGTTCCCGGTAACAACGCAGAATCTCGGCGACATGCGCCTCCGGCAAAAGCGCGGTCGTCAGGGAGTGATCGGGCGTCTCCACGATGACGTCGTGAATGCCAAACCCATTAATACGGCGGTGCATCCGATGGTTGCTCCGCGCCGGCTCCACCTCCCGCGACAAGGCGGAGAACTTGTTGGGAATCAGCCGCACATGCCATTTGCCGTCGGGCGCCGCCTGCGGCATGCGGCCGATTTCCGGCGGCGTAAGATGCTCATTCCCCGGACAGAATGGGCAGCTCGCAACCATCTGGGGCAGGACTTTCGCTTCCCTCTTCACCGCCATCTCCTCCGGACGCTTGGCACGCTCCGTAGCGATGATGACCCATTCTTTGGTAAATCGGTTCTGACGTAGTTCCGGCATAGCTCCTCCCGAAACTGCGAAGATACACTAAACTCCCGTCTCCCGTCTCCCGTCTCCCGTCTCCCGTCTCCCGTTTCCCGTTTCCCGTTTCCGGAAGATTGTCGTTCTGGAGCGTTCTTGGCGTTCAAACTTTCTTCGGGCGGAGAGCACAACTTCCCGTTTACAATCAAGTACCGCTTGAAACTGGAAACCCGAAACTGGAAACAGGGTTATATCCATGATTGTGATGAAATTCGGCGGCACCTCGGTGGGGGATGCCGCGGCCATCGACCGTGTCGCCCGCATCGTGCAGGAGCGCGCGGCGCTCAGGCCGGTGGTTGTGGTCAGCGCCATGGCCCGGATGACCGACCAATTGCTGGCCATGGGCCGGGCGGCGGGTGGCGGCGACCGCGAAGCCGCTCTGCAGTTGTCCCGTACCGCGCGCGACCGGCATGGCGCCAACGCCGCCGAACTGCTGGGCGGCAAGGACAACGCCGTCCGCGGGGAACTCGAGGACCTGTTCGACGCGCTGGACGAGCTGTTGCGCGGCATTGCCGCGGTGGGCGAACTGACGCCGCGCACTAGCGACTACCTGCTGTCCTTCGGCGAGCGCCTCTCCAGCCGGCTGGTGACGGCCGCTCTGGGCGCACGGGGTCTGCCGGCCGCCCTGGTCGATTCCCGCGACGTGATCCTCACCGACAGTAGTCACACCCGCGCCGTTCCGCAGATGGAGGAAATCGAAGACCGCCTGCAAGCCCGGGTACGGCCCCTGCTCGACCAGGGCCGGGTACCGGTGATGGCGGGATTCATCGGGGCCACCCGCAACGGGATCACCACCACCATAGGCCGGGGCGGGTCGGATTTCTCCGCCGCCATTGTGGGCGCGGGACTGGATGCCGAGCGCATTGAAATCTGGACCGACGTCGATGGCATGAAGACCACCGATCCCAATCTGTGCCCCGATGCCCATCGCATCAAGGAAATCAGCTTCGAAGAGGCCGCGGAGCTGGCCTATTTTGGCGCCAAGGTGCTGCATCCGGCCACTGTCCTGCCCGCGATCGAGAAGAACATCCCGGTATTGGTGCTGAATTCGCGCAATCCCGGCAACAAAGGCACGCGGATCACCTCGGCCGGAGTGCGTTCCAGCAATATCTTCAAAGCCATTGCCGCCAAGAAGCGCATCACCATCGTGGACGTGGTCGCGGCCCGCATGCTCATGGCCCACGGCTTCCTGAAATCCATTTTCGACGTGTTCGACAGGCACCACTGTCCGGTGGACGTGGTTTCGACTTCGGAAGTCAGCGTCTCGCTCACCGTCGATTCCAACGAGGCCATCCCCGCGGTCGCCGCCGATTTGCGCGACTTGGCCGACGTGAAATACGAAGGCCGCAAGGCGATCGTATGTCTGGTGGGCGAGAATCTGCGCCGCACCCCGGGAATTGCGGCGCGGATCTTTTCCGCCATCGCCGATATCAACGTGCGCATGATCTCCCAGGGCGCGTCGGAGATCAATGTCACGTTTGTCATTGAAGAAGACGACGTCCCGGAAGCCGTGCGCCGGCTGCATGCGGCATTCTTTGCCGAAGTCGACCCGGCAGTATTTGAATAAACAGTAATAAGTAATAAGCAAAGGCGGCGAGTAACGAATCCTGGAGGCCCCGACAATTTGACGCCACGTAACGAGTCTTGGGGGTGAGGGTTTTGCCTTGGCTTATTACTTGTGACTTATTACTTATTACTTTTCTGGAGAAATCATGAAGCTTGTAGTGTTAGGCAAAGGCAAGATGGGCTCGGCGGTGATCGAATTGGCGCGGGAGCGCGGACACCGGGTCGAGGCGCACGACGAGTTTGACAATCCTCAAGGCTGCCTGCTTACCCGCGAGCGGCTGCGCGGCGTTGACGTGGTGGCGGATTTTACCTGGCCCGACGCGGTGATGGACAATATCGCCGCCTGTGTGCGCGCCGGCAAGAATCTGGTGGTGGGCACCACCGGCTGGTACGACCGGATCGCGGAAGTGCAGGCGATGGTCGAGAAAGGCGGCATTGGGTTTCTCTATGGCGCCAACTTCTCCATCGGGGTAAACCATTTCTTTGAAATCGCCCGCGCCGCCGCTCCGGTTCTGAAGCAGGGGTTCACCGGAAAAATAACCGAGACCCACCATATTCACAAGAAAGACGCGCCCTCCGGCACCGCCGTAAAGCTGCAGGCGGTGGTGGAGGCCGCCTCCGGCGTGAAGCCGGCGATTGCTTCGATTCGCGAAGGCGAGGTCTTCGGCATTCACACCCTGGAACTGGATGCCCCCGGCGAAGTGATCGTTCTGTCTCACTCCCTTAAGTCGCGCCGGGCTCTGGCCGATGGCGCCGTCCGCGGCGCGGAATGGCTGAAGGGGAAGCGCGGCTTTTACGATTTCAAGGATATTTTTCGGGAAGTGTAAGGGTTTACAGTTCACAGTTCACAGTTTGCAGCCAGCAGGCGGTTATACCGGCGCCGGGGGAGCCTGCCGTTTGGCTGCAAACTGTGAACTGTAAACTGCAAACCGCTTTGGGGCCAACTGCCAAAAGCCAATTGCCAATTGCCGTCTTGAAGTAAAATTGATTTCGAGAACCAGCTTATGAAAATCCGTGGTTGTGGAACAGCATTGGTTACGCCTTTCCGCCAGGACGGATCGGTCGATGAGCCGGCATTGCGCGCCCTGGTGGCGTGGCAGATCGAGTCCGGCATTGATTTTTTGGTGCCCTGCGGCACCACGGGCGAAACGCCCACGTTGAGCCGCGACGAGTGGCTGCGGGTGGTATCCGTGACCATCGAAGTGGCGGCGGGACGCGTGCCCATCGTGGCCGGCGCGACCTCCAATTCCACGCAGGACGCGGTGGAAAAAGCCCGCACCATCGCCGCCGTGCGCGGGGTGGACGCCATCCTGACGGCCTCGCCCTACTACAACAAGCCCACGCAGGAAGGCCAGTATCTGCACTTCAAGGCCATTGCCGAAGCCGTGGACAAGCCGCTGATCCTGTATAACGTACCCGGCCGCACCGGCGCCAATCTGGAGCCGGCAACCCTGGCGCGCTTGGCCCAGATCCCCAATATCGCCGCGGTGAAGGAAGCCAGCGGCCTGATCAATCAGATTGCCGAGGTGATCCACACCGTTCCCGAGGGTTTTTCCGTGCTCTCCGGGGATGACGCGGTTACCCTGCCGCTGATCGCCCTGGGCGGAATGGGCGTAATTTCGGTGGTGTCCAACGAAATCCCGCGGGAAATGGCGGACCTGACCCGCGCCGCGCTCAACAACGACTGGACCTGCGCCCGCCGCCTGTTCCGCCGCTTCCTGCCCCTGATGCAGGCCAACTTCATCGAATCCAATCCGCTGCCGGTCAAGGCCGCGCTGGCCATGATGGGACGAATCGAGGAAGTGTACCGCCTGCCGCTTTGTCCCATGAAGAAAGACACGCGCGCCAAGCTGGAAAAGATCGTGGAGGAGCTGGCGCTGGTGAGGAAACAGGCGGCCTCGTAGAATTTGTAATTGAGTAATTTGTAATTGAAAACCCGGCGGCGCACATTATTTGCGTAGCCGGGTTTGGTTTTTCAATTACTCAATTACAAATCCTTCAGGAATTCGAGCGCCCGCCTCACCCCTTCGGCAAACTCGGCTTCCGGCGTGATCAGGCTAATGACGAGATATCCGTCGGCATGGAAATCGTAGAAGTAGCCGGGCTGCACCAAAACGTTCCGCTGGTGCAGCAGGGCGATGGCAAGGTCCTCATCGGAACGCGTCGCCGGCGCGCGCAAGACCGCATACCAGCCGCCCTCCACCTCCAGCCGGGAACAGAGCGCTTGAGCTGCCAGTTGCCGGTCCAGTTCCGCCAGGTTCACGCCCACACGAGCCATCAACTGCTGGCGCACGCCATGTCTCTGGGCCAGCAACACCGGCGCGGCGTGCTGGATGGGAGCGCTCATCGACAGGTAGGTGTCGGCGATCATCTCCAACCGCGACATGGCCGGGACAAGCAGCGCTTCGGGGCCACTGGCGGCCAGCCAGGCCAGCTTCATCTGGGGCAGGCCGGAAATCTTGGAAATCCCGCTCAGGGTGAAAGTCAAGGCTGCGCGGTTGAAGGCAAAGCTGAACTGAGGGCCGCGTAACGAGTAATCGAGAAACACCTCGTCCACCACCAGCGCGAGATCCCGCTGCCGGCACAGTTCATTGAGCTGCTCCGCTTCCGGCCGGCTCACGTACGAGCCGGTCGGATTGTTCGGATGCACCAGAATGATGGCCCGCGTACGCGGCGTCAGCGCCTTTTCCACGGAGTGAAAATCGATGTGCCAGCCGTGATCGTAAAACAACGAATACGGCGTTAACTTCACATCCTGCAGTCCGGCCAGAAACTCGAACAACGGATAGCTGGGGGTGGGCACCAGAATTTCGTCGTCCGGATTGCAGAGCAGGCGGAAGACGAAGGAATAGGCCTCGCTGGTGGATACGGTCAGCAGGATGGAATCGGCGGGAACCTGGGCATCGGGACCGGCCGGTCCCGAAGCGGCATATGTCTCCGCCAGATCCCGGTAATATCCGGCCACCGCCTCGCGGGCGGCAGGCAGGCCTTTGGGTTCCGGATGGTACCGGAGACCATCCGGACGGGCAAGGGCCTCCAGAATCGCTTTTGTGTCGTATTGGAGGCCGGTCTGCGTGGGATTGGACGCCGTCAGGTCGAGCAGTTGCCCGCCCCCGCGCCGATGAGCCTCCAGCGCGCGCGTAAAGGCATTCGGCGTCAAATTCCATGAAGTGCGGCGAGAGAACATGAGAATTTACAATCCCAAAGCTAACACAAAAGTAGTCGTCGGCCTTCGGCTCTCGGCCAGCAAGCAGTCGCGAGACACGAGTCGCGAGTGGCGAGCCCAGAGTGAACCGAACCTTGAGTGGCTCTCTTGTCTAGCATCTGGCCGAGGGCCGAGGGCCGACGACCGAAGGCTGCTCTTCTGGAAGTTAGCCGCATCCCGTCGCCGAGGGTGCTTTGGAGTGCGGCTCGTCTTCCTCAGGGACAGTTGGGGTGTTGCGGACTGCCCCGCACAAGCATCAAAACACGCTTGGGCAGCGGCGCAGGTCAATTCTGGTAAAGGATATGTAAACTCTGTGAAAAGGCGAGCTCCCCACGGGATTTACGATCGGAAAAAGCGCCGTCACAATCAAGACGATGATTTTCAGAAATTGCGGCAGAACGCCTCCCTCGTTTTGGCATGGCCGCGACCCGCGCCATGATCGTACCACAACAAAAAACCGCCCGGGTGGGCGGTTTAGGATCAGATTATTGCGTCAAGGCCGCGGTGAATGCTGTGAACTACGAACTCGTCGTGCCGCTCACGGCTGCGATGATGGTCTCGGAACTCGTAGTGCTGTCGGAACCGGTGGCGCTGCCGGAGGTATTTGTGTTGCTGGTTTCCGAACTGGTTAACAGGCTCGACAAGCCGGCGATTTCCGAGCTCTGGGAGTCACCGCTTCGGTGATGATGATGGTGATGATGGTGTCCTTGACTCTGCTGCGAACTCTGAAGATCCTGTTCGATCTTCGCGAAGGCCGATTGCGCGTCCGACAAATTGCCGGACTGCAGCGCCGTTCCCAAAGCCGCAAAATCCTGCTGCAGCGTGTTGGAGCTGTTGCTGGTGGAACCGGTCGAAGTGGCGGAACTGGTTGCACTGGTGGCATCCGTTGAGCTGGAGCTACTGGTGGAACCGTTTTGCCCCAGATCCTGCAAATCCTGTATGAGGGTCGTATAGGCCGTTTGCGCCCCCGACAGATTGCCGGACTGCAGCGCCTGTGCCAGCGACTGGAAGTCCTGGGTAATCCCATTTTGCGAGCTTCCCGGCTGGCTGCCGTTGCCAGGATTCTGGAAATCCTGCTGAATCTGCGCATAGGCGGTTTGTGCTTCCGACAGATTGCCGGACTGAAGCGCGTTCTGCAGCGCGCTGAAATCTATGGCCAGGGGATCGGAGGAATTGGCTCCTGAAGCACCGTTGGGGGAGTTCTGCGTCAGCTCAACATAGTCCTCCTGTGCGGCGGACAGGTTGCCGGACTGAATATCACTTCCCAACTGGTCGAACTCAGCTTTCCGCTTTTTGGTTTCACCTTCGACGTCAGTGGTGTCGAAAAAATTCGTAGTGGAAATACCGGTTACGGACATCTTTTTTTGCTCCTTCCCCTCGGCGACCTGGCCCTTTTCCATAGACCGGAATGGCGTGCAATCCCGGCGTGGAGTTATCAGCCACAGCGCACCAACAGCCACCCGCGGCCAGCGGGAGTTGGCCGCTTAATACAGGAGCACGCGGAGGCCCAATTGAACACAGGGCCGGACGGGGATAGAGCGGCAGCAGCCGGAACAGAAACGGTATCAATGAGTTGACGATGCCGCTGTACCAGTCACAACCTTTCCCAAAAACCAGTTGGCGGCGGAATTAAAAACGGTTAATCATGCAACCGGGATCTCTCCAACACTCTCCTGGCCGTTCCGCGTCCATGCCGGCCCGGGCACTCCGGGTGCTATATAATGCTCGTTCGCAGAGAGTCCTATGAAGTTTTCTCCGGTTTGCTGGTGGCGTGCGCTGCTGAGCGTGGCCTGGCTCGGCAGCATCGCCGCCCTGGCATTGAATCGCACTTTTTACAGGGAGGCGATGCTGTCTCCTTACTTTGCCTGCGTGTTGCTGGCCGCCTGTGTGCTTCATCTCTCTGCTGCGCCGCGCTGGGATGCGCTTGCCGTCGCCGGATCTGCTTTCCTTCTGGCGCTCCTCGAAATGGGCGGACGGCATTTTTTCCCCGGCCGCGCCCTCCTGGTCGTGGCTCTGGCCAGCCTGTTGGGAATGAGCAGCCTGGCCCTGCTGGGGTTCAGAGTGTTTTGGGCATCCGGGAAACGGCAGGTGGATCTGCTGCGCGTTTTCATTCCGGCGGTGCTCTTTTGCGTGTCCGAATGGTTTGCCCCCGACCTGCTTGATCTGACTACGCGGTTGCATCCCCGGACGCTGGACCTGTTTTTGTATTCCTTCGAAGCCAGCTTGAGGATTCAATTCAGTTTCGTGGCGGGACGGCTGCTGTTGCACCTTCCCTGGTTGCGACTCACCGCACTGCTGTTCTACCTCGCATTGCCCATACCGCTGACCGTTACTTATACGGCCCAACTGAAGCGCAGCGTCCGCGCAGCCGTGCCCATGATCGTCACCTTTCTGATCACCGGACCGCTGGGTGTGGTGTTCTACAACCTGTTTCCCGGAACCGGGCCGGTGCATCTGTTTGGCCGGGGATTTCCGTTCGATCCCCTGACTACCGCACAGGCGGCACGATTGATCGTAGAGCCGGTTCCGGTAGCGGGCTATCGAAACGCCATTCCTTCCCTTCATATGGCCTGGGTGCTGCTCGCCTGGTGGAATTCCCGGGGACTGTCCTGGAGAATCAGATTATTCGCGCTGGTCTTCGTGTGTTTTACGGTCCTGGCGACCTTGGGGACCGGAGAACATTACTTGATTGACCTGGTCGCAGCCTTCCCCTTCGCCATCATGGTCCAGGCACTGGCAACCTACTCGGTCCCGTTGACACAACGCCGCCGCTGGCTGCCGCTGGCCGGCGGATTGGCTTCGGTGCTGGCCTGGTTCGCTCTGTTGCGTTTCACGCCACGCTTCTTCTGGGCTTCACCGCTGCTGCCCTGGAGTATGATGGCGCTCTCGCTGCTGGTCTCGGCAGGCCTGCTGCACCTCCTGAACCCGACCGAGGGCGCGCCGGAACTCGTTGCGCCGCCCGCCGCCCACGATGGGGCGCCCGCCCTGGCGCACCAGGAAACGATTCCGGAGTAACGCCATCCGGCAACAAATTCGCCGCCGGGACAGTAGAAAGCAGCGAGACAAGAAATCCCGGGCCAGCGCCCGGGATTTCTTGTCGTGAAGTTCAGTTAACTTACAGCGAGCTCATGTTCGCCAGGAAACCGGAATTGTTCAAGGTCTTGCCGAGCTTATCGATCAGCAATTCCATGGCCTCCACCGGAGACAGCGGATTCAGTACTTTCCGCAAGACCCAGATGCGGGCCAGATCTTCCTTGGGGATCAGCAGCTCTTCCTTACGCGTGCCGGAGCGTTGAATGTCGATAGCCGGGAAAACGCGCTTATCGACCAGTTTGCGGTCAAGAATGATTTCCATGTTGCCCGTGCCCTTGAATTCCTCGAAGATCACGTCATCCATGCGCGAACCGGTATCGACCAGGGCGGTGGCAATAATGGTCAGCGAACCGCCTTCCTCGATGTTACGAGCGGCGCCAAAGAACCGCTTCGGCCGCTGCAACGCGTTGGAATCGACGCCGCCGGAAAGAACCTTGCCGCTGGGCGGAACGATGGTGTTGTAAGCGCGCGCCAGACGCGTGATTGAATCCAGCAGGATCACGACGTCGCGCTTGTGCTCCACCAGTCGCTTGGCCTTTTCGATGACCATCTCGGCCACTTGCACGTGGCGGGCAGCGGGTTCGTCGAAGGTCGAGCTGATTACTTCGCCCTTCACCGAACGCTGCATGTCGGTGACTTCTTCCGGACGCTCGTCGATCAGCAGTACGATCAGCACGACTTCCGGATGATTGGTGGTAATGCTGTTGGCAATGTTCTGCAGCAGCATGGTCTTGCCGGTGCGCGGCGGCGAAACGATGAGGCCGCGCTGGCCTTTCCCCACCGGAGTCAGCAGATCCATCACTCGCGCGCTGACGTTTTCCTTTACGGTTTCCAGCTTCAATCGCTCTTCCGGATACAGCGGCGTCAGGTTGTCGAACAGGATCTTGTTGCGCGCCTCTTCCGGCGACTCAAAGTTGACGGCTTCGATCTTGACCAGCGCGAAATACTTCTCGCCCTCGTGCGGCGGACGCACTTGGCCGCTGATGGTATCGCCCGTCTTGAGATCGAATTTCCGGATCTGCGAGGGCGAGACATAAATGTCGTCCGGACCGGGCAGATAGTTGTAATCGGGAGAGCGCAGGAAACCATAGCCGTCGGGCAGGATTTCCAGTACGCCCTCGGCGAAAATGTGTCCTTCTTTTTCGCTCTGGGCTTGAAGGATCTTAAAAATCAAATCCTGCTTGCGCAGGCCGCTGGCGCCGGGGAGGTCCAGCGATCGAGCTATGCGGGTCAGCTCTGTAATATTCTTTTCTTTCAATTCTGCTATCGTCATGTTCACCTACGGGGATTTTAAAGGGGGGTCGGAGCAGCGGCCGCGTCACAAGGTCGGAGTGAAAACGCGCAGTTCCAAGGGCATATTATGCTGCCCGTCGCACCTCTTGTTCGGGAATCACCTCTGCTGCAACCTGCTCTGGCTTGGAGCCCGCAATCCGATCCAGGACTTCGTTTGTCGTCTCCTGGATTCTGGTATTCGGCCGATGGAACCGGCGCGTTGCCTTGGATGCAAGCTGGCAGAGCATATAACGATTTTGTAGTGTATGTAAAGCCTCGAAAACCTTATCTGAACGCATGGACTACCTTTCCGTTGTTATTAATCTATTACAGACCCTGTTTCCGGATACTATTTGGGCCCAAGGAATTTCGCCAGATGAAACAAATACCCGGTTACGCCCTGAATTGAAACCCCGATTCCAAACAAAAGTTTCGGTCATCGGGGTGCAAGCGTGGTCTAAACCAATGATAATAGATGCCGCTGCACCTTGGGAAGTTGCACTTTTCGGATCGCCTTATTGGCCCGTCCGAAACCCTCATGACCCCTGACGTGCCCTTTTTACGCGAATCGAACGCCGGTGGCAAGCAAAATCATACGTCTGGACTCTGCTATTTGAACCATGAAAGGCAACAACTTAGGCAATCCGGCCTATTCGCGTTCAATAAAAACGACGCTGCTGATCTCCGTACCCAGCATTTTGGCGCATTTTTGGGCCTGATCCATGGTTTCGGCGTAGCAATTGGCCTTCTTGGCCCGGTTCACGGCCGGCTTGTCATCATAAGCAGGCCCAAAAATCGGGCCTACGTGGACGTTCTTGGTCTTGTATTCCCAGGCTTGTCGCCCGGCGGCAATGTACTTCTTTGCCTGATCGTTGGGAACTGTCTCCAGAAACATTAGAATCCTCGATTAGGGTTGGAAAACATTACGTTAAAGATTTACTTCCCAAACGTCAAGACGGATGAGCCGGCCAAAAGTGAGCACCGCGGGAGCTGTCTAAGGAGATTTTGTACTTGCTACTGAGTCAAAACAGGCGGACACTCTTTTTTAGGCCGAGTGCATGACCCCCGTGCCATGACTGGTTGCGAGGGAGCCTGCCACGGCACGAGAGACGCTTGGCCGCCGCCCCGGCGCACGAAGGGGCAAAAGGAGGCAACGTAGCAACTGTCTCGCATAACACGTCACTAAACTCTGGCCTTTTTGCCGTGCCCTTCCACGGCTCTTAACGGCTCACCGTGCGTACCGGGCGTAATCACACCGATTACGCCCGGTCTTGTTTTCGGGTCAACGCCGCAATTGGCGATTGCCGATCAAAAGAAGTCTCCCCAAGCTGATGGAAAGGGCAATTTTTTGAAAGGGCGCGGCTTCAGCCGCGCCGCAAGTCCCGCCCTATGGTGTTCCTCTGCGTCCTCAGCGCCCTCCGCGGTGAAAAATCTAAGCCCAATACGTCCGATCCAGCGTGCGGTACTGAATTGCCTCGGCAATATGCTTCGGCTCAATCGTGGGGGTACCGTCGAGGTCGGCGACGGTGCGGGCGACTTTCAAAATCCGATCGTGGGCGCGGGCGCTGAGGCCCTGCTGGGTCATGGCCTTTTCCAGGCGGGTTTCGCATTCCGTCGACAATTCGCAATAGGTGCGGATCTGGCGGGAGGTCATCTGGGCATTGCAATAGCAGCGCTCGCCGGCGGCGGCAAAGCGGTTTAACTGCACCTCGCGGGCGCGCACCACGCGCTCCCGGATCTGTGTCGAACCTTCCGGCGAAGCTTTGGCCCGCAGCTCCTTGTAGTTCACCGCCGGCACGTCGATGTGAATGTCAATACGATCCAGCAGCGGTCCGGAAATACGCGACAGATAACGCTGAATCATCTGGGGCGTGCAATGACATTCCCGCCGGTAATCGTTATGAAAGCCGCAAGGACAGGGATTCATGGCCGCTGCCAGCATGAAGCGCGCCGGGAAGGTCAGCGACATCGAGGCGCGCGCGATGCACACCGTGCCATCCTCCAGGGGCTGCCGCATCACTTCCAGGACATTGCGCGGGAACTCCGGCAATTCATCCATGAACAACACGCCGTTGTGCGCCAGCGACACTTCCCCGGGACGCGGAATCGCGCCGCCACCGATCAAGCCGGCATCGCTGATGGTGTGGTGCGGCGAACGGTAGGGGCGCACCCCCACCAGGCCCGTGCCGGAATCCAGGGTGCCGGCCACGCTGTGGATTTTGGTGGTCTCCAGCGCTTCTTCAAAGGTCAAAGGCGGCAGGATAGTCGGGATACGCTTGGCCAGCATGGTTTTGCCCGAGCCCGGCGGCCCGATCATCAGGATGTTGTGGCCGCCGGCGCAGGCAATCTCCAGCGCGCGTTTGGCGGTTTGCTGGCCACGGGCGTCCTTGAAATCGACGGCGAACTGTTGCGCGGCCGCCAGTGCCGCCGCCGGATCCACCTGCAGCGGCGCAACGGAGTTGCCGCTGTTGATCAGTTTGATCACGTCCGGCAACGACCGCACCGGATAGACGCTGACGTTATCCACCACCGCCGCCTCCCGGGCATTCAACTCGGGAACGATCAGCTTTTGAATCTTATTGGCCCGCGCGGCCACGGCAATGGGCAAGGCGCCCCGGATGCCGCGGATACCGCCGTCCAGCGACAGTTCGCCGACCAGCACCCAATCCGACACCTCATTCCGCGTCAACGCCCCGTAAGCGCCCAGGATTCCCATCGCCATCGGCAAATCGAAGCCGGAGCCCTCCTTCTTGAGATCGGCCGGCGCCAGATTGATGGTGATGTGGGCAGGCGGGATATCGTAGCCGCAGTTCTTCAGCGCCGCGCGCACCCGGTCCCGCGATTCGCGCACCGCCGTGTCCGGCAGGCCAACGGTGGTGAACCGTTCCTCGTTAACGGATCGAACACTGGAAAGATCGACTTCCACTTCGATGAGATGGGCATCAATGCCGTACACAGCCGCGCTTAGCGTTTTGAAGAGCATATTCTTGCCACTTTTCCGGGAGGCGCGAAGTATAAACCATCCGCCGGGTGAAAGTCAGCGACATTGTGTTGCGAGTCGCGAGAGGCGAGTTGCGAGACGTGAGTGCAAAAGAATTGTCATTCTGCACCCGCCACGGCGGACGGAAGAGTTGTTTTCTTTTGCCCGTACGAAAAAAGTGTGCCCCTCCCTTCCGGTAATTCGCGGAGCTCCCGCGTGGCGCGAGGAAGGAATTCGCACCGCATCGCGCCGCGCATCGAAACCGTTTCCGCGCGCGAACGCGAAAAAAATCATGCCAACGTTTTTTTTGAGGTTACGTTCGGAATGCACTTCCGGGGAAGCGCACGGGGTCGCCTCGAACGTCCCCGCAGAATTCGTACATGCGTTTTAACCGCACTGGCACTGCATGAAATGCAACAATGAGCTTTATGAAGTGAGCCAAATCCCGCCGGCGACGGTCCCCGCCCGGGAACGCGGTCGCATCAAAGTCAACGGCGTGCTTCACTTTTCTCTTGACTTCGTTTTTGAATAACTCTATACAACAACCAATTGCAACAGAATGACCGTTGCAACACAAGGAAGGGAGAATAGAACGATGGCAACGAAGAAGGCTACCAAGAAGGCCGCGAAGAAGACCAGCAAGAAGAAATAACTGCTGCTCGAAACGCTAGGCTAAATGGGGGACGCGAAAAGCGTCCCCTGAGTTTTTTGGGGAGACAAAAATCGCGATTGGCAATTGGCCCGGACCCTGCTCACAGTTGACAGTTCACAGTTTTCAGCCATACCGGATAAACAGGCGGCGCCCCTCCGGCTATCCCACGGGGATGGCCAGACGAAAGATCGACTCCCCCCGGCAACCGGCAGCATCAAGAACCATTTCTTAAAGGACGGCTGACGTTCCGCGGGACGTCAATCTTGCGTGCATCTCCCGCGGCTGCCATCAGGCTGCAAACTGCAAACTGTGAGCCGGGTTCAGGTCAGCTGCTAATTGTCCGCCGCCGGAGGCGGCGCGGCGAACGCGGCCACGACGGCCAGTGCGGCGATGGCTGCCGTTTCCGCGCGCAGGATTGTGGACCCCAGCGAGGCGCTCACCCAGCCGGCCTGGAAAAACATCCCGCGCTCCGCGCCGGTCCATCCACCTTCGGGGCCTATGGCTAACGCCAACGAGGTCCCTTCCGTTTCCCGGCCCGCGGGCAATTGCTCCAACACATCCTTGAGCATGACTCCGCGTTCGGTTTCGGCCAGCACGATACGCGCACCTTCGCAGGCCACCGCTTCCCGGGTGAGCCGCAGCGGGGCGGCAATCTCCGGCGGGGCCGTCCGGCGGGATTGTTCCGCAGCCTGCAAAGCCAGACGGCGCCAGCGCTCCACGCGCTTTTCCGCGGCCGACGCCAGATGAGCGTCGGTCCGGGAACAGATCAGGGGAACGATGTGGGCCGCTCCCAACTCGGTACATTTCTCGATGGCCCACTCCATGCGATCGAATTTAAATACCGCCAGATAAAGCGTGACTGGAATAGACGCGCTTCCCGCCACATCTTCGCCCAGTTCGAACTCCACCCGCTGCTCCGTTATGCAGACAATCTGCCCCCGGCGCACCCGTCCCTCGGCCGCGATCTCGAACTCCTGACCGATTCGGGCACGCAGCACCCGGCTGAGATGTTCCGCGTGCGCACCTTCCAGCACGGCACGATTCGCGGTAACGAGGTCGGCAATAAAGCGGCGGCATGACATGTCGTTGCAGCTCACAGTTTACTGATTTTCACCGCAGAGGACGCAGAGGACAGCAACCCAGTTTCCCGTTTCAGGTTTCCAGAATTTGGAACTGGGCTGCGGCCACTTGAAACTCGAAACTTGAAACTTCTTCTGCGCCCTCTGCGGTGAAAAAGACAAGCATTACCCAAAGATGTCTTTGACTTTGTCGAGCAGCCCGCGTTCGGGCTTGTTGTCAACGCGGGATATGCTTTCCAGTTGCTGCAGCAGTTCGCGCTGCGCTTTGGTGAGTTTCGCCGGGGTGTGCACCTTCACCTGAACGAACAGGTCGCCTTTGCCGTGGCTATTCACCACCGGAACGCCCTTGCCCCGGACGCGAAATACCGTCCCGCTCTGCGTCCCCTCGGGAATCTTCAGTTCCTGTTCGCCTTCGAGCGTGGGAATCTGGATATGGGCCCCCAGGGAGGCTTGCGAGAATGAAATCGGAACGGCGCAATACAGGTCCTTTCCGTCGCGTTCGAAAATTTCGTGCTCTTTGACGTGCAGTACGACGTAAAGGTCGCCGGACGGCCCGCCAAACACGCCGGCGTTGCCCTGGCCGGCATAGCGGATGCGAGTGCCATCCTCGACTCCTGCCGGGACGTTGACCTCGACGGTGCGCGTGCGTTCGAGGCGCTGCTGTCCTTTGCATTTGGGGCAGGGATCGGAAATCAGCGAACCGGCGCCGCCACAAGCGGGACACACGCGGGCCACGCTCACCGACATGAAGCCCTGGCGCATAGTCACCACCTGGCCGCGGCCACCGCAGGTACGGCAGGTGGTGGCGCCCTTCCCCGGCGCCGCCCCGGTGCCCCGGCAGCCGTCGCAGGTCTCGTGGCGGGTCACGCGAAGTTCCGTGGCGTGGCCAAAAACGGCCTCTTCGAAGGCCAGGGTCATGTCCGCACGCAAATCCTCGCCGCGCTGGGCGCGCGTACGCCGGCGGCCGCCACCGCCCGCGCCGAACAAATCGCTGAAGCCGAAGATGTCACCCAGGTTCCCGAAGAGATCGCCGAAATCCTGAAACACGCTGGGATCAAAACCATATCCCCCGCCGCCGGCCGCCCCAGTACTGATTCCGGCATGGCCAAAGCGATCGTACAGGGAGCGCTTTTCCTGATCGGCCAGAACCGCATAGGCCTCGCTGCATTCCTTGAACCGTTCCTCGGCTTCCGGATTGTCCGGATTACGGTCGGGATGGAATTGCAACGCCAGCCGCCGGTAAGCGGTCTTGATTTCCTGATCGCTGGCCGTCTTGGCAACGCCAAGGACTTCGTAGTAATCGCGTTTGGAATTGGCAGGCAGGGTCTTTACGCCTCTCGATCCAACTTCTCAGTTCCGGCCGCATTGCGGGCTACACGCACCATGGCGGGACGCAGCAACCGCCCCTTCAGCCGGTATCCGCGCTGCAGTTCCTGCATCACGTAATGGTCCGGGACCTGGTCGGTATCCACCATCTCGATGGCCTCGTGGAGCGTCGGATCGAAGAGCTGGCCTTCAGCCTCGACCTCGGTTACGCCAAGTTTGGCCAGGGCATCGTGCAATTGCCGGTCAATCAGTTCCATGCCCGACCGGAAGTCTCCGCCGCTGGACTGGGTGGCCAAAGCCCGGTCAAAACTGTCCAGGATCGGCAACAACATGCGCACCGCATCCGTCAGCGCATAGTCCCGGTACTCCTGTTGCTCCCGCTGCGCCCGGCGCCGCGCATTCTCAAATTCCGCCTGCGCGCGGGCCAGCCGGTCGATGGCGACGTCGCGCTCCTCGCGCATTTTTTGCAGCTCCGCTTCCAGCGCCGCCACCCGGGTATTGGCGCCGTCGCCTTCCGCCGTCTCCGCGGCGGGCAGTTCGTGTTCCGCATCCAGTGCTGCAGGATCGACTTGTCCGTTTCGCTTTACCATAACCATCACTTTACTTGCACTTTACTTGCGCC
>Ga0326728_10014664_pt1 | contig 16570 bp, 20 predicted proteins | sample MB3enrmetagenome_FD_207602 | JGI IMG/M metagenome (GOLD analysis project Ga0326728, IMG submission 207602) | Lab enriched peat soil microbial communities from McLean, Ithaca, NY, United States - MB31MN | ecosystem: Environmental > Terrestrial > Soil > Wetlands > Peat | place: USA: New York...
CGGGGCCTTCACCGGCGCCGCCGCGATGCGCAAGGGCCGCTTCGAGCTCGCCGACGGCGGCACGCTGTTTCTCGACGAGATCGGCGAGATCACGCCCGCGTTCCAGGCCAAGCTTCTGCGCGTCCTGCAGGAGGGCGAGTTCGAGCGGGTCGGCGGGAACCGCACGCTGAAGGTCGACGTCCGCTTCGTTTGCGCGACGAACAAGAATCTCGAACAGGCCGTGCAAAAGGGCGAGTTCCGCGCGGACCTCTATTATCGCATCAGCGTCGTGCCAATCTTTCTGCCGCCGCTTCGCGAGCGCAAGGGCGATCTCGCGCCGCTCGCCAACGAGTTTCTGCGCCGCTTCAACACGGAGCAGGGCTCGCATCTCTCTCTTTCCGCCTCGGCGATGCAGGTGCTCTCCGAATGCGGCTTCCCCGGCAACATTCGCGAGCTCGAGAACTGCATCTACCGCACGGCGACGCTCGCGCGTGGGTCGGAGATCGTGGACAAGGACTTCTCCTGCCGAAACGACGGCTGTCTCTCCGCCGTTCTGTGGAGCGGTTCCCATGAGGAGGCCCCTGCGGAGCCGCGTTTCACGAAGCCCTTGCCCATCGTCTCGACGCCAAAAAGCCCCGCGCCGCCGCCTCCCGTGAGCCCCCCGCCGCTCGGAGAGGCTCCGCCGCCGACATGTCCGGGCGCCGAAAACTGCAACGTCGCCGGAGGCGACTCACGCAGCGAGCGCGAGAAGCTCATCGACGCGATGGAAGAGGCCGGCTGGGTCAAGGCCAAGGCGGCGCGCCTCCTGGGCCTGACGCCGCGGCAAATCGGTTACGCCCTGCAAAAGCATGACATTCCCGTCCGAAAATTCTAGCGCGCCGAACGGCGCCGACTCCGACCCCGACGCGCATCCGCTCGACTGGCTCGGCCGGCCGATCCGCTGCCGCGAGTGCGACCATGCCGCGCTCAACCGCGAAGGCCTCTGCCGCAAGGGAACGGCCTGCGTGCGGGACCGCCGCGCACGCCGCGTCGACGGCTTCTTCCGCAATCATGCCGAGCTTGCCAACGAGTATCTCCAGCATTCCTATTTCGAGGTGCGCGCCGTCGCCGCGAAATATGCGAGCGTGATGCGGCTCATGCCGCTCCTCGCCGACCCAGAGCCGGAAGTTCGCGCCATGGCGGCGATGCGTCTGCCCGTGGAGCGCGTCAAGGCGCTGGCGAACGATCCCGAGCCGCGCGTGCGCATCGCGCTCGCCAACCGGCTTGAGGGCGCGAGCCTCGTCGCGATGCTGTCGGACGAGGATTACATCGTCCGAATCAATGTCGTGCGGCGTCTGCCGCCCGAGCTCGTCGCGCTCGCCGTTCGCGATCCCGATCCGGAGGTGAGGCGCTGGGCGGCGCGGCGCCTGCCGGAAGAGCGGCTGGACCTCCTGATGCTCGACGAGGAGCCGCTCGTACGGCTCGTGGTCGCCGAACGGCTCCCGCCCGCGCGCCTCAGCGCGATGGCGAAGGATGAGGATTTGCGCGTGCGCTTCACGGTGGCTGAGCGGGCCCCCCCGGCGCTGCTGCGCAGCCTCCTCGACGACCCCGACGAGCTGGTGCGGGAGGTCGCCCGGTCGCGCTGCGCCTGAGGCGTCCCTTCTGGCGGGCCGCTCGTTACAGTCTTGGTTGTTTCTGCGCTTTCCGCCCGTTGGTTTCGAGCGAACTTGTCTGAAAACCGACACCGGGCGCGCCCGCGCTGCGCTAAAATCCGAAAAGGCCGCCTGTTTCGCGCCGCCGCTCCTCTAAAGCTTGAGGGGAGGCGTCGCGGCAGGGGTCGCGCGGGAAGGAACGCGCGCCGCGGAGTTTTCATGGTCCGGTTTTCGCTTCCTTTGGCGCGTCATGGCCGCGCTTCGACAAATCTCTCCCGGAAAGAGCCTGCCTCTCGTCACGAGACTGGACGCGCGCGTCCTGCGCCATGACGAGGGCTACGGGCTTTCGACGCTGCATTTCGCCGACGGCGAGCTGCGGGCGCCGCGGGTCGACGCGTCGGTCGGCGCGGGCCTGCGCGTCAAGATCGACGCGCGCGACGTTTCGATCGCGCTCTCGCGCCCGATGGACGTTTCCATTCTCAATCGTCTTCCTGGCTCGATTGTCGATCTGACGCCGCTGCGGCTGCCCTATGTGCGCGTCGCGGTGAGCCTCGGAACGACCGAGGTTTACGCCCTCGTCACCGCCGAATCTGTCGATCGCCTCGCGCTCGAGGAAGGGCTGCGGGTATGGGCGATGCTCAAGAGCCTCGCGATAACTGAGGAGCGGATTCCGGCTTCGCGTCTTCCGAAGACGCGTCGCTGGCGCGTCGTCGGAAGCTCGGATTGAGCGCCGCGGCGATCTCGCTGAGCGCGGGCTTCGCCTGCGCCCGCGCCCGCCGCTCGATCGAGGCGTAAACCGCAACGAGCCTTTCCCCAAAAGGCGTCAGCTCCGCGCCGCCGCCGCGCCGCCCCGGATGCGTCGCGATCACCGGCTGCTCGAAGGCGCGGTTGAGCGCGTCCACGATGAGCCAGCAGGTGCGATAGGACAGGCCGGTGGCGCGGCCCGCCCCCAGGATCGAGCGTTGCTTGCGTATGGCCGCGACGACGCGCAGCTCGTCGGGCCCGAGCCTCGCGCCATTCGAGAAATGAAGCGCGATCTCCAGCCGCGTCTCGGCGAGGGACTCCGTGCGTTCCTGTTCGCCTGTCATTGGACGGTCTCGCACAATTGGAGCACGCTCGCGCCTTCCTCCGCGTGCTCAGTCGGCCAAAGCGGTCGTTGCGGGGCCTGCCTCGCCCACCAGATTTCGAGCGCCTCGCAGCTCGCGTCGACGAATTGAAACAGCGGGGCCGCGAAAATCTCCCATTCCTCCGCCGCCGCCGGGGAAACCACGGTCAGAACGGGAATGTCCGCCTCGATCGCCGCGCGAAACGCGTCCGCAAGCCCGCTGCGCGCCGCCTCCAACTTGCCGAATTTGCTGAGGACCACGAGATCGGCCCCTTCCGAAATCGCAGTTTCGATCCGCCCGCAGGCTCTGACGAGCGCGGCCGGGTCGAGATTGCAGGCGGTCGAGCCGCGCCCGAGATTTTGCGAGATCGGGATCGTCTCTCCCGACAGGAGATCGCGAACACGGAAGCGCTTGCAGGCCCCGTCATGCGCGCAATCGGAGTCCTCGACGACGCCGGCGACGCGCAAGCCGGCGCGGCTTCGGCGTTGCGCGAATTCGTCGAGGAGAGTCTGCATCGCCGCGCTCGGAGCGCCGCGCAGCGCCGCGATCCGAGGAGCCTCGTGAGCCGTCTCGTCCATGAGCATGATCGCCTCCTTGCGGTTAGAGCGTGTTCCCAAAAAGTGCAAAGCGGTTTTTGGAAAAGAACACGCTCGATCGATAACATTGGGAGCGCGTTCGCCTTCTCCGAATGCGCTCTAATGCATGAGCATGGGCGTAAGCGATGGCCTGCGCCCGCCGACCCGCGCCGCGAGCACGGCCTGCGTGGTCGCCTCGGCGATGGCGCGGCCGATCTCGTCCGTGCCGGTCCAGCAGGCCAGGCGTCCGCGCGTATCAATCTCGACGAGCTTCGCGCCTTCCGGCGCCGGCGCGCCGTCGCGCGCCAAACCGCGCAGAAAACCGTCCATCGGCGCGATCAAAGGCGCCCCGTCCTGACGCCCGATCCTCACGCCCTTGTAGACTCGATCGCCGATGTTGAGCGGCGTGCGCCAGACGCCGGCGCGCGGCGCGCGAAGAAACCGCTCCTCACCGAGGCCGCCCAGCGCGCGCGGAATCCCGTCGCAGGCCCAGGTGCGGCCCGTCCTCACCACAGATCCGGCTCGCGCGGGATGCGTCTCGATCGCGACGTCGCAGTTCTTGCCAATCGTGAAATTGGGGCCCAGTCCCACGGCGACCCCGGCCAGACCACGCAGATCCGGCGTCACGCGATCCTTCTGCATGCGCGCGTCGATGATCGCGTCCGCCCTGCGCAAGGGGATGAGATCCGTCGCATGCAGCGGCGTGACCGCGACGCAGCCGCGGCTCGCGAAAATTTCGAAGAGCTCTACGGCGTTTTCGGCGCGGCGGCCGATAATCCCGTCGACTTGCGCTGAATCGTCGAAGAGGGCGTCATGAAAGGACATGCCGCGCCTGAGCGCCGGCGGATGAGGATCATAGCTGAGAGCGGCGTTGTAGCCCTCCCATAGGAGGCGGACGGCGACCGCCGACGCAATCTCATTCGTGCCGAGAATGATCGCAAAGCCGCGACCGACATTGCGCGGCGCGTCCCCCATCGTTGATCCGTCCATTTCCGCGCTCCTCCGCGTCGAGTTCGAGAAGCCGGAGCAAAGGCCGCGCCAACAGGCACAGTCTTGTCGTTAACGAGGTAATTCAAGCTCTTATTGGATAGCGCGCCTAAGCGCGCCGCCGGAGAAAGCTATATTGTCGTGAATATATCTGAGACGGTCAGTTATGTTGTCGGGAATATAACAAGTCCAGGTCGCGCGGCGCCGCTCGACGATGCGCGCACGCGGCGCCGCGCCGCTTTTTTCCGCGTGCTGCGCGCGGAACGCGCAGCTGGCGCCTCCCCTGCATGAGAACGCGCATCAGCGTTGCGCCTGCGCCTGTCGGCGCGAGGTGCCGCGCTCGCCCCTGGCGCTGAGGAGAGAGCCCATGACTTTCGACTTCCCGAAGATCGAAGACGCGGCGGAGAGGGAGCGCATCGAGACGTCGATCGTGACTTGCGTTCGCGCTTTCTATGAGCGCGGCCTCGCCGATCCGCTGCTCGGGCCGGTTCTCGCCGGAGCCATCCCCGATCTTGAGAATCACGTCACGACGGTCGCGAACTTCTGGTCGAAGTCGCTGCTCCACACCGAGCGCTACGACGGCCATCCCTTCGCCGCCCATACGCATCTGCCGGTCGAGCCCGAGCATTTTGCGCGCTGGCTCGAGCTCTTCAAGGAAGCCGCGCTCGAGACCCTCCCCAAGACCCAGGCTGAACAGGCGCTCGCCAAGGCGACGCATATGGCGCAGTGCTTCCAGGCGGGAATGTTTCCCTTCAAAAGCGCAGACGGGCGTCCGAGCCGCACACCGGCCGAAACACCCGTTCCCGCGGGCCATTGAGGCCGCGCGCGGACGTCGGAGCGGTGCGTGGCGCGCGTATTGTTCGAGAACGAACATTTTTTCGGCGCCGCTCCCGCTGTCATATCTAATCTTTTGAAATCACGAGTTTCTTTCCCTGGCACGCCCTATGCTTGCTGCAATGCAGGAAGGGTTGTTCTCCAGGGAGACCGAAACATGATCGAGCTGACCGACAGCGCCATCGGCGCAGTGCGCACGGCGATCGCCGGCGCCGGCAGGGACGTCGAGGGATTGAGGATCATGGTCGAGGCCGGCGGCTGCGCAGGCTTCAAATATATGATGGGCCTCGTCGACAAGACCGATCCCTCGGACCTCTTGATCGAAAAGGACGGCGTGAAGGTCTTCATCGACGAAGGCAGCGTCTCCTATCTCGACGGCGCCAAGGTCGACTTCGTGATCGGCCTCGAGGGATCGGGATTCACTTTCGACAATCCGAACGCAAAATCGAGCTGCTCTTGCGGCAAGTCCTTCGGTTGATAGCAGCGGAGCCAGAGCGATGTGGGATTATACGGACAAGGTCAAAGAATACTTCTTCAATCCGAAGAACGCCGGCGTGCTCACCGAAGCCAATGCGGTCGGCGAGGTCGGAGCGATCGCCTGCGGCGACGCGCTGAAGCTGATGCTCAGCGTCGATCCGGAGACGGAAGTCATTCTCGACGCGAGATTCCAAACCTTCGGCTGCGGATCGGCGATCGCCTCCTCCTCGGCGCTGACAGAACTCGTCATCGGCAAGACGCTTGCCGAGGCGATGAGCATCACGAACCAGGACATCGCCGATTTCCTCGGCGGCCTCCCGCCTGAGAAAATGCACTGCTCGGTGATGGGCTATGAAGCGCTGCAGGCCGCGGTCGCCAATTTCCGTGGCGAGACCTGGAGCGACGATCATGAGGAGGGCGCGCTCGTCTGCAAATGCTTCGGCGTCGACGAGGGCATGATCGAACGCGCAATCAAGATGAACAAGCTCACGAGCATCGAAGCCGTGACCGACTACACCAAGGCCGGCGGCGGCTGCTTGACCTGCTTCGACAAGCTCGAGGAGATCCTCGTGCGCGTCAACGCCGAGCTCGTGGCCGAAAGCCTCTTGCCCGAGCATGAAGCCTATCGCGTCGGCGCGGCGGATCGGCAGAAGATCAAAGAGAAGACCAAGGCCGCAAAACAGCAGCAGCCGCCCGTTCTCGTCGAAATCTCGCCGCTGGCGCCGTCCTCGCCGCTGCCGCCTTCCGCGGGCCTCACCAATCTCCAGCGGATTCGTGTGATCGAGCAGGCGATTGAAGAGATGCGGCCCTTCCTGCGCAAGGACGGCGGAGACTGCGAGCTCGTCGACGTCGACGGCTCCAATGTGCTCGTCAATCTTTCCGGCGCCTGCGTCGGCTGCCAAATGGCGGGCGTCACGATCTCCGGCATTCAGGAACGGCTGATCGCCAAGCTCGGCACGCCGATCCGCGTCGTGCCGGTCGGCCGCACCGCGCATTGAGGAGGGAGCGATGAACCCCGTCTATCTCGACAACAATGCGACGACACGCGTCGACCTCATGATGCCCTTCTTCACGGAGCAGTTCGGCAATCCGTCGTCGATCCACGCTTTCGGCGCGAGCGTCGGCGCAGCGGTCAGGACTGCGCGCGGGCAGCTTCAGCAGCTTCTTGGCGCTGCGCACGATCATGAGATCATCTACACCTCGGGCGGCACCGAGGCGAACAACACTGCCATCCTTTCCGCGCTCGAGTCCATGCCCGACCGCGAAGAGATCGTGACGAGCAAGGTCGAGCATCCGGCCGTGCTAGCGCTGTGTCAGCATCTCGAGAAGATCGGCCGCGCCAAGGTCCATTACATCGGCGTCGACTCGATGGGCCGTCTCGACATCGAGGCCTATCGCGCCGCACTCTCCGAGAAGACGGCCGTCGTCTCGCTCATGTGGGCGAACAATGAAACCGGCACGATCTTCCCGATCGAGGGTCTCGCCGACCTCGCCAAGGAGAAGGGCGCGCTCTTCCACACCGACGCGGTGCAGGCGGTCGGCAAAACGCCGGTCTCGCTCAAGGACTCTTCGATCGACATGCTGTCGCTCTCCGGCCACAAGCTGCATGCGCCGAAGGGAATCGGCGCGCTGTATGTGAAGCGCGGCGTGCGCTTCAAGCCGCTTTTGCGCGGGGGCCATCAGGAGCGCGGTCGGCGCGCCGGAACCGAAAACGCGCCGGCCATCATCGCGCTTGGCAAGGCCGCAGAGCTCGCTCTCACCCACATGCAAGACGAGCAGACGCGCGTAAAGGCCATGCGCGACCGGCTCGAGAAAGCGTTGTTGCAGGCGATCCCCAACTGCTTCGTCAACGGCGACATTTACGATCGTCTCCCGAACACCTGCAACATCGCGTTCGAATATGTGGAAGGCGAAGCCATCCTGCTGCACCTCAACCGCGCGGGAATAGCGGCCTCCTCGGGCTCGGCCTGCACCTCCGGCTCGCTCGAGCCCTCGCATGTGCTGCGCGCGATGAACATCCCCTTCACCGCGGCGCATGGGTCGATCCGCTTCTCCTTCTCGCGCGACAATGTCGACGCCGATGTCGACAGCGTCGTCGAGACGTTGCCCGCCATCATGGAAAAGCTCAGGCAGCTTTCGCCCTTCTGGCCGGGCGCGCAGCAGAAGCAGGCCGAGTTCAAGCCCGTCTACGCTTGAGGAAAGCCGTGACTTCGGAAGCGCCCCGCATCGAGATCAACGACACGACGCTACGCGACGGCGAGCAAGCGCCCGGCGTCGCCTTCACGGCGGCGGAGAAGCTCGCCATCGCGCGCGCGCTCGCCGAAGCCGGCGTCGACGAGATCGAGGCCGGCACGCCGGCGATGGGCGAGGAGGAGATCGACGCCATCGCCGCGATCGCCGCCGCGGGGCTTCCCTGCCGCGTCACCGCCTGGTGTCGGGCGCGCGAGGCCGACATTGACGCGGCGCTCAACACCGGCGTCACGCATGTCAATATCTCGACGCCCATGTCCAAGCTTCAGATCGGCGTCAAGCTCGGAATCGACGTCGAAGCCGCGGCGGCGCAGGCGGCGCGCGTCGTCGCCTATGCGATCTCCAAGGGCTTGACCGTCGCGCTCGGCGGCGAGGACTCCTCTCGCGCCGATCCGCGCGACATCGGCCGCATCGCGCGCGCCGCGGCGGGAGAAGGCGCGATGCGCCTGCGTTTTGCCGACACCCTCGGCGTGCTCGATCCTTTCGCCGTCTACGAGCAGATTCGGGGAGTTCGCGACGAGACGGGCCTGCCGATCGAATTCCACGGCCATGACGACGTGGGTCTCGCGACCGCCAACACGCTTGCGGCGATCCGCGCCGGCGCGACGGGCGCCTCGGTCACGGTGCTGGGACTAGGCGAGCGCGCCGGCAACGCTGCGCTCGAGGAAATCGTCGTTGCGCTCGGCCATGTCGCGCCGGGAAGAACCGGCGTGGACCCCAAGCGACTGCGCGAGGTGGCCGAGCTCGTTGCGCGCGCGGCGATGCGTGACATTCCTCGCGCGAAAGCCGTCGTGGGCGAGGACGTCTTCACTCATGAATCCGGCATTCACGTCGCAGCGCTCCTGAAGGACGCCCGCGCCTATCAGGGAATCGATCCCGCGAGGCTCGGCCGGCGAGACAAGATTCTGATCGCCAAACATTCGGGAACCTCCGCCATCGCTGGCAAATGCGCCGAACTCGGAATCGATATCGATCCCGCGGCGGCAGCTAGAGTGCTGGCGCGCATTCGCGCGCGCGCGCGCCTGTGCAAGGAGCCTGTTCTCGAAAGCGAGTTCAGCCGCTTCGTTGCGCTGGCGCAGGCCGAGACCCACGGCGACGCGCCGTCGCCAAGCTTTGCGAGCTCAAGATGAGCGCGATCGCGCTCACGCGTGGCTATGGCGCTTCAGCGTCGGCCCTGCTCGCCAAGCTTCGCGAGGATGTGGGATGCGTCGCCAAGCGCGATCCCGCCGCGCGCACTTCGCTTGAAGTTTTGCTGCTTTACCCGGGCGTACACGCGCTCTTGTGGCACCGGCTCGCGCATCGCCTCTGGCGCGCCGGCGCCAAATTCCCGGCGCGCTTCGTCTCCTGGCTCTCGCGCTTCCTGACCAACATCGACATTCATCCGGGCGCAACAATCGGCCGGCGCTTCTTCATCGACCATGGGGCCGGCGTCGTGATCGGCGAGACCTCGCTGATCGGCGACGATGTGACGCTCTATCATGGGGTCACGCTCGGCGGCGCCTCCTGGGCGCCCGGCAAACGCCATCCGACGATCGGCGACGGCGTGCTGATTGGCGCTGGCGCAAAGATTCTCGGGCCGATCATGGTCGGCGCCGGCGCGCGCATCGGCGCGAACTCCGTCGTCATCGAGGACGTGCCGCCGGAGATGACCGTCGTCGGCATTCCGGGCCGGATCGTGCGCGAGGAGCGCAAGCGCGCGCCCGGCGACGGCCGCATCGCGCTCGAGCATCATCTGATTCCCGATCCGGTCGCCGATGCGATGGCGGCGCTTATCGACCGCATCGACTTCCTGGAGGCGCGCCTCGCGCATCTGCAACGAAACCTCAACGGCGCCGCTCGCGCCGAGCAGCAAAGGAGCTCCAATCCATGAGCATTCTCGACGATCTGCGAAAGCTGTCTTCGGCGGAGGAGTTCTTCGAGGCCCTCGGCGTCGAATACGATCCTGCCGTGGTGCGCGTCGCGCGTCTGCACATTCTGCGGCGTATGGGCGAATATCTCGTGGCGGCGCCGCTCGAAGACGCGCCCGAGACGGAAGCCCTCGCGGCCTGCAAGACCCATCTTGCCCAGGCCTACGCCGATTTCGTCGCTTCGACGCCGATCGAGCAGAGGCTCTTCAAGGTTCACAAGGATGCGGTGAAACCCAAGGCGGAGCCGGTGAAGCCCTTCGTGTCGCTCAATATGCTGATCGCGCCCGACAGCCGCCCGCTGTGACGCGCGCCGTCGCCGCCAAAAGGAACCGTCCGTCATGAAAATTCTCGTCTGCATCAAGCAAGTGCCGGACAGCGCCCAGATCCGCGTGCATCCGGTCACCAACACGATCATGCGCCAGGGCGTGCCGACGATCGTGAACCCTTACGACCTCTTCTCGCTCGAGGAGGCGCTTCGCCTGCGCGACAAGCTCGGCGGCGAAGTGACGGTGCTGACCATGGGGCCGCCCATGGCCTCCGAGGCGCTGCGCAAGACGCTGGCGATCGGCGCGGACCGCGCCGTGCTGCTGACCGACCGCGCCTTCGCAGGCTCGGACACGCTCGCGACGACCTATGCGCTCGCCCAGGCGATCCGCAAGATCGAGGAGACCTTCGGTCCGCAAGACGTCGTCTTTGCCGGAAAGCAGACAATCGACGGCGACACGGCGCAGGTCGGACCGGGCGTCGCCAAACGCCTGAACCTGCTGCAGCTCACCTATGTCTCGAAGATCGTGAGCTGCGACAAGGACGCGAGAAAAGTCGTCGTCGAGCGACGCGCCGAAGGCGGCGTGCAGCTGCTCGAGACGAAAATGCCCTGCCTCATCACGATGCTCGAAGGCGTCAACGAGGTGAGGCGCGGCACGATCGACGACTCGCTGCGCGCGGCGCGCGCCGAGATCGTCACCTGGAGCGCCAAGGACGCCGGCATCGCCGAACTCGCCAAATGCGGCCTGAAGGGCTCGCCGACGATCGTCAAGAAGGTCTTCGCGCCCGCCCCGCGGACCGAGCGCGCTTTCTTCATCGAACCGCAAAAGACCGCCGGCGACTCGGCCGAAGCCGTGATCGGCGCGATTTTTGCGAGGCAGTCCTCGCTCGAGGGCGATATGGCGAAGCTCGCCGGCAGCGCCTAACGAGGAGATAGGAATGTCGCAGACGCCTGCCGCCCCCCCGCAAGGGAACCGCGCCTCCGCTAAGAAGGAGCTTCCCGAGCATTTCCGCGGCTACAAGCACGTTTGGGTTTTCGTCGAGCAGGAGCGCGGAGAGGTTCATCCCGTGTCTTTCGAGCTGCTCGGCGAAGGACGCAAGCTCGCCGACAAGCTCGGCGTGGAACTCGCCGGCGTCGTGCTCGGCGCGCCCGACGCGGCGACCCAGGCGGCGGTCGCGGCGACGCATCATTACGGCGCCGATCTCGTTTATCTCGTCGAGCACGAGACGCTGAAGGACTACCGCAACGAGCCCTATTCGAAGGCGCTGACGCAGCTCGTCAACGCGCATAAGCCGGAGATTCTCCTGCTCGGCGCGACGACGCTCGGCCGCGATCTTGCGGGCTCCGTTGCGACGACGCTGCTTACGGGCCTCACGGCGGATTGCACGGAGCTCGCGGTCGACGCCGATGGATCCCTTGCCGCGACGCGGCCGACATTCGGCGGCTCGCTGCTCTGCACGATCTATACGCTGAACTACCGGCCGCAGATGGCGACGGTACGCCCGCGCGTCTTTTCGATGCCAGCGCGCGACGAAAACCGTCAGGGCCGCGTCGTCCGCTTCGCGCCAGACCTCGACGAAGAGACGATCATCACGAAGATCCTGAAGTTCATTCCGGATCGCGAATCGTCGAAATCCAATCTCGCTTTCGCCGATGTCGTCGTCGCCGGCGGACTCGGATTGCAGAGTGCTGAAAACTACCAGCTCGTACGCAATCTGGCGATGACGCTTGGCGCGGAATATGGCGGCTCGCGCCCGCTGGTGCAGAAGGGCTGGATCACCTCCGATCGCCAGATCGGTCAGACCGGCAAGACGATCCGGCCCAAACTCTACATCGCCGCCGGCATCTCCGGCGCGATCCAGCACCGGGTCGGCGTCGAAGGCGCGGACATGATCCTTGCGATCAACACCGACAAGAACGCGCCGATTTTCGATTTCGCTCATGTCGGAATCGTAACAGACGCGATCCGTCTGCTGCCCGCTTTGACCGAGGCGTTCCGCAAGCGCCTCTCGCCCCACAACCGCGATCGACTCGCGGGATAGAGGAGGCATCGTCATGATTGAAGAAAAATTCGATGCGATCGTCGTCGGCGCCGGAATGGCCGGCAACGCGGCGGCCTACACGCTGGCCTCGCGCGGCCTTAAGGTGCTGCAGCTCGAGCGCGGCGAATATCCCGGCTCGAAGAACGTGCAGGGCGGCATTCTCTACGCCAACATGCTGGAGAAGATCATCCCGAACTTCCGCGAGGAGGCGCCGCTCGAGCGCCATCTCGTCGAGCAGCGGTTCTGGATGATGAGCGATCGCTCGCATACGGGGCTGCAATATCGCTCGGACGACTTCAACGAAGAGAAGCCGAACCGCTATACGATCATTCGCTCGCAGTTCGATCGCTGGTTCTCGGGAGAGGCTCAGGCCAAGGGCGCGATCCTGATCAAGGAAACGACGGTCACCGAGCTCATCAGCGACGCCTATGGCAAGGTGATCGGCGTGGCGACCGATCGTCGCGGCGGCACGATCTTCGCCGATGTTGTCGTGATCGCCGAAGGGGTGAACGCCCTTCTCGGGACGCGCGCGGGGCTGCGCGAGCCGCCCAAAGCGGAGCAAGTCGCGCTCGCGGTCAAGGAAATGCACTTCCTGCCGCGCGAGACGATCGATGCGCGCTTCAACCTGCACGGCGACGAGGGCGTCGTCATCGAGGCCGCCGGCACGGTCTCGAATGGCATGACCGGCATGGGCTTCGTCTACACCAACAAGGAGAGCGTCTCGGTCGGCTTCGGCTGCCTCGTCGCGGATTTTGCGGAGTCGACCGCGACGCCCTACGGGCTCCTGGAGAACTTCAAGAAGCATCCGTCGATCGCGCCGCTCCTCGAGGGCTCCGAGGTGAAGGAATATGCAGCGCACCTCATTCCGGAGGGCGGCTACAAGGCGGTGCCGCAGCTCTTCGGCGACGGCTGGGTCGTCGTCGGCGACGCGGCGCAGCTCAATAACGCCATCCACCGCGAGGGCTCCAATCTGGCGATGACCTCGGGCCGGATCGCCGCCGAGACGATCTTCCAGATCAAGTCGCGGCGCGAGAAAATGACGAAGGAGAACCTCAGCGCCTACAAGAAGGCCCTCGAAGACAGCTTCGTCATGAAGGATCTCAAGAAATACAAGGACATGCCGGCGTTGCTGCACACGCAGGCCAAGAACTATTTCGTCGCCTATCCGACGCTCGTCTCCAACGCGATGGAGAATTTCCTGCGCGTCGACGGCACGCCCAAACTCGATAAGGAGAAGGCCACGATACGCTCGTTCATCAAGGAGCGCTCTTGGTCCGGCCTCTTCGGCGACGCCTGGCGTCTCGCCCGCGCCTGGAGGTAACGCGAAGCGAAAGACATCTCGAAAAGGAGAAGCATCATGTCGCTACAAGCCGCTCGGGTAGAGGAGAAGCTTTACCAGAACAGATATCTCGTCGATGTGGGCAAGCCGCATATCGTCATCGAGCCGCATGAGAAGCCCTCGAAGAATCTGCTGGCGATGACGACGCTTTGTCCCGCCGGCTGCTACGTCGAAAACTCGGCGGGCCAGGTCGAGATCACGCCGGACGGCTGTCTCGAATGCGGCACCTGCCGCGTCCTGTGCGAGCCCACAGGCGACATCCGCTGGAATTATCCCCGCGGCGGCTACGGCGTGCTGTTCAAATTCGGCTGACGGCATCCCACACCGCCCGCGAATGCGTCGTAGCGCCGCAAACGACGGCAGAGGCGCATATCTGGCTCGCGGTTTGCTTGCTTAATGGGCGGGCGCCATCGCGCGGAAGGGCGCGCGTCCGATCCAACGAGCTGAGGAAACCCATGCCGAACGTGACCTTCGAATCGCCGTTGCTGCACAAGAATCTCACCGTTTACGCCGTCGCTGGCGACACGTCGACCGTGCTCTCTGTCGCCGAAGCCAACAAGGTGGCGATCCCCCATGATTGCCGCGACGGCGAGTGCGGCTCCTGTCTGATCGAGGTCGTGACGCTTTCCGGCAAGACCATGGGCTCTCTGCTCACCGAAAAGGAGAAGGCGCAACTGAAGGCGCTCGGCAAGATTACGGCTGAGGATATTCGCAAGGCGGAGGTCGAGGACGTGGCGCCGCGGTTCCGTCTCGCCTGCCAATATGTTGTGCGCGATCAGGACATACTGGTGAGATTCACCGGCGAGCCAGGCGGCGCCTGAGGGAGGGCTCACGTCATGGAATCCGTCGAGTTGTTTCTCGCCTATGCGATGCGCGTGGAGGAGGAAGCGGCCTTGCGCTTCGGCCAGCTCGCCGACGCAATGGAATCCTGCGGAAATCGGGAAGTCGGCCGTCTGTTTCGTCGGCTTTCCGACTATTCGCGTCTGCATCTCGCCGACGCGAGGGCTCGCTCCGGCTTTCGGGAGATCCCGAAGATAGGGGCGGACGACTTCGAATGGCCGGACCTCGAAAGCCCGGAGACGGCGGCGATCTGGGCCACCGATCCGTTTCTCGGCCGGCGCGAGGCGCTCGACATCGCGCTCGCGGCCGAGCAGGCTGGCTACGACTACTACAAGAGGATTCTCGACGAGACGAACGATCCTGAGGTCAAAGCGCTGGCGCGAGAATTCGTCGAGGAGGAAAGCGCCCATGTCGCCGAGCTCAAGAAGTGGATCGCCGCGAATATGACCGGTGAAGTCTTTCCGGTCGAAAGTTGAAGCAGCATCAGGAGCAGGAAGCAGAAATGACGAAGATCGAGGACACGGCTTTTGCAAGATTGGAGAAGGAAGGACGCCTGTTGAACGCGGTCCACAAGGGGCCGACCGAGAAGGCCGGCCGCATCGGCTTTCGCGGCGAGCTCGCCTTGAAGTTCGCGCAAGCGTTCGCCGACGAAAAGCGGCCGCCGGAACTTTCCGCCGATCAAGTGATGGGGGTCGCCATAGCTGGCGAGCCGACGATCCGATTCCTCGCCGCCTATCTTCACTCCTTCGAGTCGCTGACCCTGCTCGCCGAGGTTTTGAAAGGCCTGCTCTCGCCCGACGGCAAATACATAATCTTTTGCAACAACATCGACATTCTCAGCAAATATAACGTCGAGATCGACGGTGCGACTTTCCGTGTCCTGCCGATCGACGAGGCGACCGTCTACAACGAGCTTCTGGAGCTGCTCTATCTCGACAAGACGCAGCTCAAGCGCGCCTCGACCGGCGGCAAGCTCGACGCTATCGCCGACGCGGCGCTGAAGTTCAACGATTCCTACGAGCTGATCGCCTATACGGAAGGCCTGAAGCTCATGGGACCCGTGCGCAATCGCAACGCGAACCGACCCGTCTGAAGTGGACCCCAGGAGATGCTGCGGCGGAGGGGCGGCGCGCGGCTTCGCGCGCCGGCTCGTTTTTTTGGTCTTATGCGTTGGCGGCGCGCCGGGCGCCGCGGGCCAGGAGTCGACGCCGCCCGCAGCGGAGATGCCGTCTTCGCACCACATGCATCACCACCCTATGGACGGCGACGACGGCGCCTTCCATCATCGCTTCGAGGGCGCCGAGACCTGGGCGAAGGAATTCGACGCGGCCGAGCGCGACGCGTGGCAGAAGCCGCACGAAGTGCTCGAGGCGCTGAAAATCGGCAAGTCCGCGACCGTCGCCGACATCGGCGCCGGCACGGGCTATTTCGCGACGCGCATCGCGCGCCTCGCTCCGCAAGGCCGCGTCTATGCGGTCGACGTCGAGCCGGACATGACGCGCTATCTCGGCGAGCGGGCGACACGCGAAGGGCTCTCGAACCTCATCCCGGTGCTGGCGCAAGGCGACAACGCCGCTCTGCCGGAATCGGTCGATCTCGCGCTCCTCGTCGACACGTTCCACCACATCGGTCATCGCACCGCCTATTTCACGCGGCTCAAATCCTTGCTGAAGGACGACGGGCGACTCGCGATCATCGATTTCAAAGCGGACTCCCCGGACGAGCCGCCGCCGCAATACCGCATTCCGCCCGAGCAGGCCGTGAAGGAGCTCGCAGCCGCGGGTTTCACGCTCGTTGAGCAGCCGTCCTTCCTGCCGCGGCAATATATGCTGGTCTTCCGAAAGAGCGCGCCGTCCTTCGCGCCGCCGCAACAGCGATCGATCGCCTCGCCGAACACGGCCTCATCCGGAGCAACGGCGGAAAAGAGCGTCACGCAAGACCGAAACTTCATGTCGTCGGGCGGCCCGAAGACTTCAGCCAAAGGGCGTTGCGACGCGATGACCAACCGGACACATTCGCGCAGCCTTTCCCCCAGCGCCGGGTGGTCGAGATAGGCGCGCGCCTCGCCCCGCGAGCCGATCGCGTAGCGGACCGCCATGGCGCTGAAGCCGAGCCCCGCGATCTGGGGGAAGACGAACCACATCCAATGCGTGCGCTTGCGCCCGGCGCGAAGCTCGGCGAGCGCGTGCCCGATGACCGGCGCCTGCGCCTCGACGAAGCGCTCCAAATCGAAAGGATCCTCGTCCTGTCGCATGCGCGCCGTCTTATCCGCCTTCACTCGCGAACATAGGCTTTGTAGCTCAGCACGCCGCCGATAATCAGAAAAACGGCACCGATT